>Ga0213881_10000505_pt1 | contig 24811 bp, 19 predicted proteins | sample BarmaccoBMER_R08_FD_160104 | JGI IMG/M metagenome (GOLD analysis project Ga0213881, IMG submission 160104) | Barbacenia macrantha exposed rock microbial communities from rupestrian grasslands, the National Park of Serra do Cipo, Brazil - ER_R08 ... | reverse complement strand
TTTTTGCTGCAATTCTGAGTGCGCCACCGGGCCCTAGTCCGGCAGAGTTACTTCCTAAGGTACAACGTCCCCTACTTGTGATTTGGGGAGCCGACGATCCTTGGACACCGATTACTGGAGCTAATATTTTTCAGGAACTGAGTCAGCGTGGACAGCCTATCCAAATCGCTCCCATCTCAAATGCTGGTCATTGTCCTCACGATGAGTTACCAGAGATCGTAAATCCATTGATTGTTAACTGGGTGAGTCAACTTTTCTAGGGTAGTTGTATTGTTATTGACTAAGCAGCTTAACATTGAGCTATTTCGTGAGTAATAAGCCAATTTAAGTAATAAATGTTACGGTAATAGCTTCAATAAGTGTAACTCCTTAAAGGCAAGAGAGGTGCCAGTAATGACAGATAAGGATGACTTTTTATATCCTCGCAGTCGCTACTACGGTCAGATCAAACCGGAAAATTTAGTCTTCAATGCTAATTTGCAGGAGTTTGCTCAGCGAGTTAGCTATATCTGCAATCTAGAAACAGCTGGAAAAATATCCTCCAATCTGGCTTACGAGGAGATTAAGGAACTCTGGGCACAACTAAAACGCAGCTGGAAAGAACTGGGAGTTGGCGAAAACCCTTTTCAAGATGGTGGTAGCCAAAATATCGATCAGTAGTGCAAGTTACCTATTTATACTCCCCTCAACAATCAAGGGGCATTCTAATCGTGACCAATTACCCTCAGGTAAATCTGTCTAAAAGTTTGGCACTGTAACTGTTGTTCCTGAACTGCCACTGATTTCCCATCTATCCATGCTTGCTGTATCTGGATACCATGCACATGCAGCCACATGCTCTGATAATGGAAGGCATAGCTTCCCTGCTGCTCCCACATAAGTTCTAAACCTTGGTCGCTTCGTATCATTTGGAATCGATCCAGCCGTGACTCCCCATACCCATCTCCAGCATCGCTGTACAAATATCCTTCACTCATACCTTGTTCAGGTGGATAAAGGTGTAATATCAGTTGCCCACTTTCTTCCATAGGCAAAATACCGCCTGCTCTTACCAACAACGGTATCTGCTCAAGCGGTGCTTCTAGCTGAACCTCTTTTCCTCCCTCAACGACTGTATCGTTCCAGAAGTTGTACCAACGTCCTTTAGGAAGGGGGACTGTGCGCGAGCGTGCCCCCGCCTGTACAACCGGGCACACCAAGAGGGCATCACCAAGACAGAATGCATCTTCCAGGTTCCAGAGAGATTGATCAGTCCAGTCAGACCAAAATACGGGACGAACGGGAGGATATCCCTTTTGAGCTGCTTCCCAAGTCAGGGTGTAGAGGTATGGCAGCAGGCGATAGCGCAGTTGTAAGAATTGTCGCACAAGACTCAGATATGGTTCGCCATACGTCCAGGGGGCACGGGGTTGAACGTTATTGGCAACGTGAGTGCGATAGAAGGTAAGAAACGTTGCCATCTGAAACCAGCGGAGGTAGAGTTCTGCTGAGGGATTTCCTTGAAAGCCGCCAATGTCGGGACCGCTGTAAGGGATGCCTGACAGTCCCAAACCGACAACTGTTGCTACCGTCTGACGCAGTGTCTCCCAAGTAGATGCCGTATCACCCGTCCAAGTCCAAGCATAGCGTTGCAGCCCTGCCCAACCAGAGCGAGAGACAATGAAGGGGCGTTGCTGGGGGCGATACTGTCGTATGCTTTGATAAGCTGCTTCTGCCTCTAGTAGACCATACAGGTTATGTGCTTCCCGATGGTCTCCGCCTCTCCCCTCGAAGCAATGCTGTACCACTTTGGCAAGAGAGGGATTGCCCCATAGCACGAACATAGCAGGTTCGTTCATATCGTGCCAAAACCCTGCTACGCCGACATCTAAGAGGTAGGCATACTGCCGAGTCCACCAAGCCCGAACCTTCGGATTTGTAAAATCGGGAAACACTGTCCGACCCGGCCAAACCGGAGCGATCGCTAGCTCTCCATTGGGGTAGGTGCAAAATGCTTCTAATACCTGTCCTTCCAAAAACAAATTACTCGCACGACTGTACTTAATGCCAGGGTTATTGATAGTAATTAATCGCACCCCTAGTTCTGCTAGTTCTTGCGTAAAGCTAGTGAGCCTTGGAAAACGTTGGGGATCGATTGTAAAGGCTCGGTGCCCTACCTGACAGTCAATGTCTAGATGAAAGGCGCTTAATGGAAGATTGTGTGTTTGAAATGTTTTCAATTCTCGCCGGATTGTGGCTTCGTTACGAAAACCCCAACGCGACTGGTGATATCCCAATGCCCAACGAGGTGGGAGTGGAGAACGGCCTGTTAACTCCGTGTATCGCTCTAGCAGTTGCGGTGGTTCACCAGCCATGATGTAATAACGCAGCGAACCTCCTGCAAATTCGGCTGTTGCTATATCTGCAAACGTAAACTTAGCGTCGAATGAGTTTTCATAAAAAACTAGGTAACTGCCCAAACTGTGCAGTCCTAAGTAAATTGGGATGCAAATGTATATCGGGTCTACTCCCGAACCGTAACCACCTGGGTCAGAGTTCCACATTCGGTAACTGCGTTGCTGCTTATCTTTCGCACTCCGCAAATTGAGCGTAGAAGCCCGCTCTCCTAAACCGTAAATGTGTTCCTCTTGTCGCAGTCGTGAGCAATGTACCCATCGCTCACCATGACGCTGGGGTGGCAGTTCTTCCCGCAGCGTTTGCCCGTTGCAATTGTAGAATGTAAGACCACCATCAACACTAACGCTCACTTTCAAAGCAGTACTGGAGACAGTCCAATGCTCGCTCACCTGTTCTATGGTTGTTTCAACCACAGACCATTCTTGACGGGCAATTGCATAAGGAATCGGCGGAATACCAGGAAACCAGTCCACCTGCACGAGATCGGGAACTAGAAAGCGGATTTCTAGCTCTGCCTGCTCAAAGTAAAAGCGAGCCCCTCTGTCTGTTGCCTCAGCTTGAAGGAGTTTTCCAGGTTGGATGAGTTTGGCTGAAGGCAGTGAAGGAGCATATTGACGCTCGAAGTGATCGCGCTTGTGGCTATAGAGGAATGCTTGTAGTACGTACTTCAGATAGAAGAGCGACCCAAGCTGCAACTTTAACTTTGTTGATAGCTGTTTGAAGAAACCCACAACCCTGACCTAAAAACTTTAAGGGGTAGTGATCGCTACCCCTACTCAGCTTCCAAAACTATTTCTTCAAATTCCAGCTTGGATTAGCGCCTGGATTGTTAGATTCCTGATCGAGAGTGAAGCGATATTCAGATGACTTAACATCTTCATTAGAGGCTGCTACGTCTCTAACAGCTGGTCTAATATCTTGAGCCGTATCACTGATAGAGCTAGCTACATCTCTAACAGCTGGTTTAGCTTCCTGAGCTGCGTCTTGGACTCCCTCAACAACAGCAGGCTTGCTCTCTTTCACTGTGTCCTTAATTGTATTCGCCGTGTCTTTTACGGCTGGTCGGATATCTTGAGCCGTACCGCTAACGGAAGTAGACACATCTTCCACTGCACCACTAACGGAGTTAGCCATATCTCTAACGGCGGGTCTCACTTCTTGAGCTGCGTCTTGGACTCCCTCAACAACAGCAGGCTTGCTCTCCTTGACAGTATCCCTAACTGTATTTGCTACATCCACGATAGCTGGTCGGACATCTTGGGCTGTAGCGCTAACGGAAGTAGACACATCTTCTACCGCACCACTAATCGAGCCAGCTATATCTCTGGCAGCCGGTCTAATTTCCTGAGCTGCGTCTTGGACTCCCTCAACAACAGCAGGCTTGCTCTCCTTAACAGTATCCCTAACTGTATTTGCTACATCTACGATAGCTGGTCGGACATCTTGAGCTGTACCGCTAACGGAAGTAGATACATCTTCTACCGCACCACTAATCGAGCTAGCTATGTCTCTGGCAGCTGGTCTAATTTCCTGAGCTGCGCCCTGGACTCCCTCAACGACAGCAGGCTTGCTTTCCTTAACAGTATCCCTAATTGTATCTGCTACATCTATGATAGCTGGTCTAATATCATGAGCCGTACCGCTGACAGAGTTCGCTAGATCTCTAACAGCTGGTCGGACATCTTCAACCGTATCATTGACGGAGCTCACCAAATTCCTAACGGCTGGTCTAGCTTCCTCAGCTGCACCCCTGACTCCCTCAACGACAGCAGGTTTGACATCCTGAACTGTATCCCTAACGGATTCAGCAACATCTTTTACAGCCGAGCTGACCTCCTCCGCTGCACCTTTAACTGGTGCCCCTACACCTTCTACAGTTGTGTTAACACCTTCGGCTACACTGTGCGCTGCATCTACTAAGCCTTCTACAGTATTGTTAACAGCCTCAGATGTGCCTCTACCAGCCATAGCGCCAGCTACTGCACCAGCTACAGCGCCAATTGGTCCTCCCACTCTACCGCCTAAAATACCACCAATTGCCGCTCCAGCTATCCCAGCGCCCAAACCCTTACCTGACGACTCAGTATTGTCATCTTGCTGCTGGCTTTTAGTGAGGTCTACAATTTCGTCCTGTTTATGCAAAGGCTGCTTATCCTCAGTCATGATATTTAACTCCTTGGAAAGAAGAGATCAACGTCAAATGTTCAATGTTAATTGCTGTTGTCTTTAACTTAACAATCTTAGATAAAGATTGAACCCCAACTAAAGGGAGATATTGTTCGATCTTTGATCAGTCTAAAGGTATTAATTTCAGATTGAATAAGTTTGCATTCATCAATTTGATCGTCACCTTTGAGTTATCTAATTATGGATTTGATTTGGAAGATTCCTATCGTTGAAAACTTTTAGCTTCCAAATCTGTAGTCGAGCTTAAAAGAAATATATTAATCGATAGCTCTCTTGGAAAAATTATTATCGGGCGTAAGTAAAGTTTTCCGAGAAAGAAGCACTTTTATCTCAGATACTAAGGATTAATAAATAAGTATGTAGAACTCTGCTTTTCTAAAAAAAAATCTGTCAATCTTCCTGTTAAGAAAAGCGCGTCGTACCTATTTCAATAAAGAAAGGCAGGAGTTCGAGGATGGAAGGCAGTAAGGAAAGCCTTCTGCCTTCAGCACAGTTACTTTCTTCAACTTGTACTGAGAATGTCTTGTTCTGGCGCGATCTCAATCAGTGCCAGACCGCTTTCCGGGTCATGCTGGGTTTGCATCTGCTCTGGGGACTCGCGTAGTATCAGTTGCACAGTAGGACGAACATATGCCTCCATGACGTGCCCACCATGCGCGATGCCGTCTGCGGTAGCGACCGCAACGTGGGCATGGACCCGTGGTTCTCCGTCTTTGATGGCAATGTTGCCTACCAGCGAGACAACCTCCATCTGCTCGTTAATCGGGTTTTGCTTATACTCTTTCGTTTCCCAATCAAACCAGCCAAGCTTAGCCTGCTCAAAGGCTCCTATCGCCGTGAAGTCGCTGCCGCGTAATCCCTGTGATTTGGCAAACGCTTCCATGCCTGCTTTGAACTCCTCGCCTTTGTCAAAGATAACTGCATACGTTCGCTGCGGTTGTCTCTCAATAATTTTGGCGCGCATTTTCCTTCTCCTGATCTAACTTCTTAAAACGTTGAGATTGCTGTTACTCGACTACCAACTAGTAAATCCAGGATGGATTCGCCCTCTTTTAGGGCAGTCCTCCTACCGAGCGCTGTATCGCGTAGATACTGCCGCGTGCCGTAATGTAAAGGGTTTTACGATCGGGACCGCCCCAAGCCATGTTGGTGACGACCTCTGGCACACGAATCGTTGCCAGTTGTTGCCCTTCAGGCGAAAACATCAAAACACCACCCGGTCCGCTGCAATAGAGGTTTCCCTGAGAATCTACGACCATTCCGTCTGGCTGTCCTTCGTTCCATCCAAAACCCGACTCCTGGGCAAAAAGACGCCCAGATTCCAGGCCTCCGTCAGGACAAACATTGAAAACGCATATGTTACCGCGTTTCGTATCACAGATGTAAAGCTGCTTCTCATCGGGGGAGAAGACAATTCCATTGGGCGCTGCGAAATCTTTTGTCAAGAGAGTCAACTGACCGTTGGAGGCGAGGCGATACACTCCACAAAAGCCTAACTCCGATGTTCGCTTCTCAGCTCCCATTGGCGGAGCCAAACCATAACCCGGGTCGGTGAAGTAGATACTTCCGTCACTGCGACGAACGGTAAGGTCATCGGGGCTGTTAAGGCGCTTACCTTGGTAATGCGATACCAACACTGTAATGTGACCGTCTTCTTCCGTGCGCAGAACACCCAGATCGTGACTACATGTCAGCAAGCGTCCCTGTAGATCGTAAGCATTGCCATTAGCATGATGCGAAGGCTGACGAAAAACAACCGTCTTTTGGAAGAATAACAAAAACCGATATATCGTGTCGGCGTTAACGTCGCTAAAGAGCAGATTTCCCTCTGGCGTATACACTGGTCCCTCTGCAATCTCAAAACCATCCACTATTTTCTGCGCTTCCAAGTTGGCATCAGCCTGTTGCGCAAAGATGTCTTTGGCGTGCATTCTCCTGCTCCTTTTTGCTATCCTACAGTCTTGTCTCAGCCGAATCGCTTTGACACGGCACTGGCAAGCGAACCTGCATCAATTCTGTGGGCCGCGCCTGTGATGTAGCGTGCCTCATCCGAAACTAGGAACATCAGGAGATTGCTCACCTCCTGCGGCTCGATCCAGGGAACAGGAATGGCATTGGGTTTGGGAAAAGCTTTGAGAGCGTTTTCGTATGTGGGTGGATTGGCTCCAAACGCCTTGTACAAGGCTTCATTGTGGACCATCGCTGTGTCCACAGTTGTGGGACAGATGGCGTTAACGGTGATGCCCTTATCTGCATTCTCGATCGCCAAAGTCTCGACCAGACCGATGATTCCATGCTTAGCAGCCGCATAGTGACCCTGAGTTTTACCACCAGTTAAGCCCAACTGAGAAGAGATCACGATAATGCGCCCATATTGGTGCTGGATCATGTGGGGGATGACGGCACGAACTGTGTTGAATTGACCCGTCAGGTTGGTGTCAATCATATCCCGCCACATCTGTTCGCTCATCTCGGCAAGCAGACTGGCAGAAGCAATCCCGGCATTAGATATCAGAATGTCTATCTTGCCAAATTCTCTGATGGCGCGGTTTGCCAATTCCTGCATCTGCTGGAAGTCGCGCACATCAGCTTGCACCGCTAGACAGCAACGTCCATGTGCTTCCACCATCTCCTGGGTCTGAATCAGGTCGTCTTTGCTTGCCAGCTCATAGGGAACCGTATCAACCTGCATACAGATGTCGCAGATAACAATGTCTGCACCTTCGCGGGCTAGGTTATCGGCATGGCAGCGCCCTTGCCCGCGTGCGGCTCCAGAAATCAGTGCGGTTTTTCCTTCAAACTTACCCATTGTGAAATTCCTTTGCAAAAATTTGTGTGTTTTCACGCGTTATGAAATCAATCTGCTAAAACGTTTCGAGTGCCCTGAACACAGGCTCGAAGCAGGTCCGAATACTCTTTAGGTTGATATTGGTCGCTCATAATTTCTACCTCGTACCAACCCTGATAGCCCAACTGTTCTACTTGCTTCACCAGTTTTGCCAGTGGGGCCACGCCTTCTCCAGGCACAGCCCGGTTACGCGGGTTATCGCTCGGCTCTTTCCAGTCTGCAAGTTGCACGCAGGCGATTTTGCCTTGCACGCTTTCTAGAGCCGCGCTCAGTTGTGGCTCCCACCAGGTGTTCCAGATATCGAATATCAGACCCACCCCAGGTAGTCCCTTTACTAAGGTCAGCGCTTGCTGGATGGTCACGACAGTGGAATAGCGTGTTACGTCCATCGGATTCAGCGGCTCCAGCGCCAGTGTTACGTCTGCCTGCTGGGCCACCGGAGCTAACGCTTCTAGCGCAGTTCTTGTCCGGCAATTTCCTGCTTCAGTCGAGATATGTAAGCGTGGACCAGTAACGGTCAGCAGCGTTTTCGCGCCTAGCTGATGCGCATTCTCGATTGCGCGTTTGCCATCCTCGATCCCTTTATTTGCCTCCTGGGTGAAGTTGCCGATGAACACCAGTGTAGACACCTGCAATCCGGTAGCCTGAAGCAGTTGTGCCGCTTTCTTCGTACCCACCTGAGAGAGTTTGTCAGACCAAATACCGATGCCCTGTATACCTTCAGTGCGTGCATAGTTTTCCACGGCTTCTTGCAGACTCCACTGGGGTGTAGTAATCTGACTAACTGCAATCTGCCTAGTCATGGCGCTCCTCGCTCATCTTCTTCGCCGCTACCCCTGCCGCTACTGCTGCCGCGCCAATGACGGCTCCGCCGACCAGCGTTTTTGTCAGACCATGAGAGCGCAGGATTTCCTGGGCACACAAGTAGCCGGATGTGGCATTCGTTCCGGCTCCGGGCCAGGTTCCGGCACCCACCATGTATAGGTTTTCCAACGGCATCTTGTAGTTTGAGTAATTCGGAAAGGGACGGAACAGAAAGTTCTGCCGCAAGTGATGACTGCCGCCAATGCTGTCACCGCCTACCAAGTTAGGATTGGCACGCTCTAGATCGGCAGGCGAGTAAACCACCATCTCTTGAATTTGCTCCCGTATACCTGGCGCGTACTCCTCCAACTTCTGCAACACTCGTTCGGCAAATGGTTCTTTCGCCTGGTCCCAAGTGCCTGCCTGGATCTCGTTCTTAGCGTCGCCTTTGATCGCGGGCGGTAGTGTGCGCACCTGAATCCAGAGAATCTGATCTTCCGGGCTAGGTGTTCGAGTCGGATCGACGACGGAGGTCTGCCCCACAATCAGCAGTGGACTGGCAGGTAGAATACCGTTGATTGAGTTGGTGTAGGTCTCTGATAGGTCTTCTACATAGGGCGCGATATGTACATAGGCGAAGTCCTGCGTTTCGGGGGCAGCTTTCCATTTGGGCTTACCTTTAAGCGCCAGATGAACCATCATTGTCGCTGGACCATAGGTGTAGCCCTCGATATAACGGCGAACCTCACCCGGTAGAGGGGTGTCTTTGAGCAGCCGCTTGAACAGCACATCGGGCGTAAGGTTAGCGATCGCGGCCCGTTTGGCACCAATGCGCTCCCCGCCTGCCAACTCCACACCAGTTACCCTGCCGTTTTCTTCCACAATCCGGGTTACTTCTGCCTGAGTGCGGATCTCTGCTCCATGCTCAAGCGCCAACCCAGCTAGCGCTGCGGGCATTTTGGCTGCACCACCTTGGGCAAAGTTCATGCCTTCGTCCATATCCGTGAAGGTTTCCAGGAAAGGGAACATGGCCCCGCCCGCCACATCTGGACCAAAGTCCATGTGCATACCCCAGGTGGAGATCAGAGCACGGGTCTCGCGGGTCTCGAAGAAGTCCAACCCTAAATACCGGGTGGAACTGGCAAGTATCCGAAACAACTTAACCAGTTCCGCAAACCCGACCGTCGTTAATGCCTTTGTCAGCCCCACACCCACTTGCGCAGAGGGGAGTGGTGTGGCATAAAGCGGAAGTAGCGATTTCTGAAAAGCGTGAAAGTGGTCATAGAGGTCTGACCAGCCTTCAGCGTCTTTCTTACTGTGCTGGCGTAACAGGTTGAGAGTCTTTTCACGGTCAGAGTAAACATGCAGGCTCTTGCCGTCTGGGAACACACAACAGTAGGGGTTGGGCGATTTTGCATACTTCAGACCATGTCGCTCCAGGTCATCTTTGAGTTCTTTGTATACAGGGGAGGCAAGAAAGAGGTTTTGGTTGGTAGACCAGAGATCATGAATAAATCCAGGTCGCGTGATTTCACCACTCTGCACAGCACCACCGATCTTTTCATTGCGCTCTAGCACCAGCACTTTCCAGCCCGCACGAGCTAGATAGACAGCTGTTACCAGACCGTTATGGCCCGCGCCTACGACAATTGCATCATATTCACTCATAGAACTCACCTCGCAAAAAATCATTGAAGATTCTTCAAAGCGACCTAAAATCACCCTACCCCCTTCACAATTAGGCGGCTTGAAAACATGTTAAAGAGCAGTGCTTGTTGGCCAGACAACTACTTTGCTACCCTGCAACAGTTGGGAAATAGTTGCAGACTCCATCAAACATTCGGCAGAAAATATTTGGTTGCCTTAGAATCTTCTGATTTGTTATGCATGATTTTTTAGGTCTTGACTAGACCCTATCGAGTTTTTAAGACTATTGTTTCCTTCTAATGATTGATTGTTTATTTATCTCTATTAGGGTGAGAGAATTTCACACTAATTTGATTTTTATCTACTATTTACTTTTGTATATTCCTAATCAGAAAATTTTAAGAGAACGGTAACTCTGTCAGGGATACTTGTTACCCAATCTGTTATATTATTAACAAATTTTTAGCACGAGTCTATCAACCAGCGATTTAGCTGGGGATATTCTCTTTATGCGCAGAACAATGGAGTTTGGGGAAGTGACTTCTTTCCCTACACTCCATTTCCTATAAGTTCTGGTGAGATCTAGATTAGCTCTCGCACCTTATCTGACACCGCCGTAAGGACAATCTTCTCGCGGTTAGGTTCACCTCGGACGAGAGATTCAGTAAACTTAGCAGCTTGACTTAAGCTAATTTTGGCGGGCAAGGGTGGTTCCAATGGGTCAACAATCGCGTCAACAATGACTGGACCTGGTGTAGCAAGTGCCCGATCGAGGATTTCGCCACACTGAGCCGGATCGTCAATGGTGAAGCCAGTTCCACCACAAGCCCGAGCATAGGCAGCAAAGTCAATTGGTTGCAGTTCGCAGCCATATTCTGGATTGCCCAAGAAAACCATCTGCTCCCACTTGATCTGACCCAAGGTGTTGTTTTTGACAATGATAATCTTGACAGGCAGCTGGTACTTAACACAGGTGACAAACTCTGCCATTAGCATTGAGAAACCACCATCCCCAACAAAGGCGACGCACTGTCTATTGGGATATGCGACCTGAGCTGCAATAGCATAAGGAAGACCACATGCCATCGTAGCCATTGTGCCTGAGACTGAGTGCATTTGACCTCGTTTGGCTGGGATTTGCCGCGCCCACCAAGTCGTATTTGTGCCTGAATCCCCTGAAACAATCGCGGTGTCAGATAAACGCTTGCCCAGTTGCCACGCAACCACCTGTGGTTTCATCGGCTTATCCTGCCGCGTGCCCCGTTCTTCCATCAACTTCCACCAATCTTTCATTTCGGATTGAGCCTTTTCCAAAAAGCTCCGATCCTCATTGCGCTGCAACAATTGCAGCAGTGCTTGGAGAGTGCGACGACTGTCACCAACTAACCCCACCTCCACGGGGTAGCGTAGACCAATTCGCACTGGGTCGATGTCAATCTGAACCCCTCGTGCTTGTCCTGGCTTAGGTAAGAACGAAATGTAAGGAAAGGAGGTACCCACCATCAACAGGGTATCGCATTCCTCCATCGCGTCTTGAGATGGCTTAGTGCCAATTAAACCGATTCCACCAGTGGTATATGGACTATGGTCTGGTACAGCCGCTTTGCCTAGCAACGCTTTCACGATTGGTGCCCCTAACTTTTCAGCTAGTTGTTCTAGCTCATCTGTTGCTTTCAAAGCACCGCGCCCTGCTAAAATCACCACTTTCTTACCCGCATTTAGCACCTCAACGGCACGCATTAAATCCTCTTCACTAGGCAGCTGAGCGCTATGGGCTCTTGTCGCTGAAGTGTGATGGGGAACATTCAGCATTGAAACCTTTTTTTTATTAGCGTTCAACTCTTGGAAGTCAAGCGGAAAGTTGATGTGAGCTACACCACGGTAACTTAAAGCAGCACGGCAAGCTATATCCGCTACAGTTTCGACATGCACTGGTCCCATCACGCGAGTATTGTAGACAGCAACATCCATAAATAGCTTATCAAGGTCTACATCCTGCTGGGAGTGGGTATCAATCAAGTCATGATAGTGGTGCCCAGTTATTGCTAGGACTGGCTGTCCATCCATTTTGGCGTCATAAAGACCATTGAGCAGATGGATGCCTCCTGGTCCTGATGTAGCTAAGCAAACACCAAGCTTACCTGTGTACTTAGCGTAAGCACAAGCCATAAAAGCTGCTGATTCTTCATGACGCACCTGGATAAAGCGAATTTTATCCTGGTGCTGGCGCAGCGATTCCATAATGCCGTTAATGCCATCACCAGGTATTCCAAAAATTGTATCGACACCCCAATCAATTAGGGTATTAATAAGAATATCAGCTGCTGTAGTTGCCATTGTTAATTCTCCGATATTGCTGCTGTTTGAACACGGTGTTGGATTTACGTGTGGTTCTTTATTTGAGGACATTGCTCCATGTTGCAAACAATGCCGTGTAGAGTGCGTCTAGCAGGGGGATAGAGTTTTTGCTACGCAATCGCTACTTCTGGGCTAGAGTAAATAAGCCGTAAGTTGTATTCATGTAACTCAATAGGATTCAATGACTTGACTGCCAAGCCTCACCCTTTGGATATTCGTATTTATCAAGGGATTCAGGCTTCATCTGGATGCTAAAGCCCGGTTTTGTAGGTGGCATATAGTGCCCATTTTTAACGGTGACCGGATCGAGAAAGTTTTCGTGCAGATGCTCAACGTATTCGATGAAGCGATTTTCCAGCGTGCCACTGACGGCAATGTAATCGAAGATCGATATATGTTGGTCATACTCGCACAATCCCACCCCTCCAGCATGCGGACAAACGGGTAAGCCAAACTTCGCCGCGATTAGTAGTACTGCTATGACCTCATTAACACCACCTAGGCGGCAGGTATCAACCTGACAAACGTGAATACCACCAGAGCAGATGAATTGCTTAAAAAGAATGCGATTCTGACATTGTTCTCCAGTAGCTAATTTGATGGGCGCAACCGCTTTTGCAATTTCTACATAGCCTTGCACATCGTCAGGGTTAGTTGGTTCCTCAATCCACCAAGGCTGAGATTTTGCTAATTGCTTGATATTTTTAATGGCTTCGCCAACTTCCCAAGCTTGGTTAGCATCCATCATCAGCTTGCACTCATAACCGATCTCAGAGCGAATTAATTCTGCACGACGAATATCATCTTCTACGTTGCGCCCCACCTTAAGTTTGAAGTTCCTCCAGCCTTGATTGAGTGCTTCACGACAGAGCTGCCGCACCTTGTCATCGGAGTAGCCCTGCCAGCCAACAGATGAGTTATAGGCTGGGTAACCATCACGTCGAAGCTGTTGCACGCGCTCACTGCGAGTAGAAACCTTTTTGTCAAGGAGTTCCTGTGCCTCTTGTTCCGTCAGTACATCAGTAATGTAGTGGAAGTCGATACAGCGAACGATTTCTTCTGGGGACATATCAGCTAGGAGCTGCCAGAGGGGCTTACCCTCCACCTTGGCATAGAGGTCCCACACAGCATTGACAACTGCTGCCGTCGCAAGATGGATGACACCTTTTTCAGGACCAAGCCAGCGCAACTGACTGTCACCAGCAGTCATGTGACGCCAGAATGCACCCATGTTTTCTGTAAAAGACTCTAGTGTATGTCCAACCACTAGATGGGATAAATCCTTCTCAGCAAAGACACAAATATCGTTACCACGCCCGATAGTAAAAGTCATTCCATGACCCTCTAAACCATCCTGGCGATCGGTTTTGAGAATGACATAAGCTGCTGAGTAATCCGGGTCGGCATTCATCGCGTCAGATCCGGCAAGGGTCCGAGAGGTGGGAAAGCGAATATCGCGTGCCACCAGGTCTACAATTTTGGTAGGCATTGGCTTATAGGTTAGTGTTGCTAAGTATGGTCTTCAGCCCAATCAGTTATCCTGAACTCCTTGTTCACGTCTGCCATCCTCTTTAAATGTGAGAGTTTTCAAAGCACTGATTACCAAATTTATTGGTTGACAGCATCACCAGCTGTAGCACTCACAAATGATTCCTTAAAAATCTTTACTTCTCTTCTTGGTGCTCTAACGCGCTTCGCGCTTCGCTGGGGGCGTCTAACGCCTTCGGCTTCGCTTCGCTGGGACGATTCGAAAAAACACCTCTCACAACTCAAAAAAGAACTGTTATATTAACAGGACTAACATGCAAGGATATTATTTCCTCGTATGAGTCTTACTCTATTGACTTGAAACGCCACTTACTTCTTTCTAATGAAGTAATATTTTTTATCTATAATGTAATAGCAAAACTTCATACCGGTTTCATCTTTTTAGATACTACTCCTATCATTAATTTTTGAAAACTATAGCCTGCAATCATTACAAGACTGAGCGAACTACAAGATTCATTGTGCAATTCAAACGTCAACTGAATGATTGGTAGATCTATCTTGTAGCAGAAGTTCCATTAAAACCCTTACGCCATCGTTGGGGCAGCAGGTATAAATCTGACACTACTTTTTTATTCAGTTAGGAGAAACAAAATGCTGATTAAGCAAGGATTAGTTGCTCTTCTAGTCGCAGGATCATTTGTTGGCTTGGGAAGAGTAGCAGTGGCACAACAGATGACTCCCATTCAAGATACCTCCACATCCCAGAATCAAAGTGGGAGTTCGACCCTTAGCTCTAGCACCAAGCAGTTTCTGAATCAAACTGCCCAAGATAGTCTTTATGAGTTGGCTTCAGCAGAATTAGCCATGCAACGCGCTCAGAGTCCAACCACAGCACAGGTAGCACTACATGTATTTAACGACCATGCAGAGTTTCAGCGGGCATTGCTACAGCTAGGTCGTCAATATGGGCTCAGTTTGCCAGTAGACCTTAGTGCCAAGAATCGGAGTAAGCTAGAGAGTTTGTCGGACAAGCAAGGAACAGCGTTTGACCAACAGTACCTGCAAGAGCTATATAAATCAAATGCTAGTAGTGTGTCTGATTTCCAACGAGAAGGTAGCATGGTTAAAGAGCCAGACGTTCAAGCCTTTATCAAAAACTTCTTACCTACACAGCAAGAGCATTTAAAACTGGCTAATGCCGCAATGAACGGCAGCTCTGGTATGACAGGGAGTAGCAGTGGTTCCAGCAGTCAATAGAACTGCTGGTCAATTCTGTATGAAGTCAGGCAGGGGACTGTTTACAAAAGGGCGATCACCCTCTGTAACAGTCCTTTAAAACTACTTCTATACAGCCTGGTTTTGTCCGCCTTGTGGTTTTGATAGCGCTTGTAACTCTTCCCAGCTATAGTGACTAGGCAACTCAATCGGTTTATCATCAGCTCCTATTCCCAACTCAAGCTCTGGACCAACTACTTGAGCCAACTCTTGACCTGCAAGACCACCAACAACTGCCCCTGCAACCGCACCGATAGCAGCACCAGCTTTTCCGCTAATTGAACGACCTATTGCGGCCCCTACTGCACCACCTCCTACAGCACCTAAACCTGTGGCAAGGGGATGAGGAGGTACCACTTCTGCTCCTTTCTTTTGCAGTTCATCCAATGGTTGAATTGGCTTGTCATCATTAGTCATAGCATCGTTCCTTCTTTAGCTTCAACTGTGCAAAACTGGCTAGCCATTAATGCGGAGGCAAGAAATTCAACTTCTCAGTTTTTGCTATACGGCTATTTTAGCCAATTACTGAGAGATTGAACTATTTTTTTACTTGATAATGCTTGTTAGTCATTATCGTAAATTTTCTGGTTTGGATTAGAACTCTAAACTTGATTCAGCATCTGTCTAGAGCTTAATCTTCATTTCCGACCAACGAAATACTCTTAATTCATCTAAATTTCATTTTTGGAGTCTCTAAATGTGTTAGGTGTAACCCACATTTTTTAAAAGAAATAAGTGTTATTGCTTGAAAACAGTTTCGAGCTGATCAACTTGATTCAGGACGGAAGTGGCAAGATGACCATATTCGTTAAATGAATTGGCCCTCTGAACTCTGTTAACTAGGTTGTCAAATTTTTCTGCTATGGCAGAACCTCCATGAGATTCAACGTTGGAACGTAGCGTATTCCATGTTCCTGCTAGGTTGGCAGCCGTAAGTTTAAGCTGATTCATGTTTTTCGCTGCTACCCCAATCTCTAACTGGCGACCGAAATAGTCAAGTAGATTAATTTGTACCGGTATTGGAGGATTGAATGGCTTAGCTAGGTTGGCGGCTAGCAGCGTCACTTGATTGGCTTGGCGCAGTGTTGCTATCTGATCTTTTGCTGGAACCGATTTTTCGAGGGCTCTGACCGCTGCGTCAAGTTGATCTTTATTCGGATCTTTGTTGATCCGGCTCTCGCCATCTAGTTGATGTGCTGCCCCTTTAAGCAAGGTGAGACTATCTGACGCCTGTGTCCAATTGTTCGCCTTGGCTGCATCATAAATGTTCTCGCCGTACTCGCCAACCTTGGTAACTGAGATAGGGACATTACTGGCATTTGTTGTTGTAGGTGTCGCTGATATAGCGGAGCCTTTAACCATAGTGGCTTGAGCAGGGTAGACCATGCTAAGCCTGATACCTGTCATCCCTGTTATCAAAGCCGCAGTACTGGCAAGTCCCACGATCCGTCTAACAAATCTCATGTCTATCTCCCAATTTCTGTTGCTAAAACTTATGATGCTCTGTTCACTGTTTAATCATAAGTTTCATACTTTTTATAGTAGTCCTAAATTCTAGGAGGATAGTAATAAAACAATAAGAATATTCTTATATTAAAACTTTCTTTTATTTAAAATAAATAGAGAAAATAAAGATACGCTCTATCTATGATAGGAGTTTTAGATCGCGAGAAATGAAAGAGACGACTGATGGTAAATAGCTACTGTGAGTAGAGACCTCGGTTCTAAGGGTAACAAGAGAAAAGCAGTTAAGTAATCGAGGAATTCGGGCTGACCTGAAGGAAAAAGTTGAAGAGATTATTCAGAATATTGTTAATCAGCTACAGCCAACTCAGAAGTGTAAATTTTGACTTTGACCATTACAACAAACACCGCTGGATGAGTTGTTTAGAAGCATAGCTGAAACACAGCCGAGACATTATGCCCGTTCACTCAGCAAGAGTCTTGTCGAGAGCCAGGTTAAGTTGTTTTCTTGGGCGGCAATACCCCTATAGGAATAGGGGAACACCGATCCATGCAATCGTCTGTCTCTTTCTACAATTAACACATGGAGACAACCACAAGCCAGAGTACCGCATCATGACCTCTGAGTTCTCTGTAACGGCGAGTGGTTTGTCACACACTTCACTACTCGGAGGGAATATTAGTCAATGCAACCAACTGATCCAAATCAATTTACAGAAAAAGCCTGGGAAGCAATTGCTCATACCCCAGACATCGTCAAAGCAGCTCAGCAACAGCAGATTGAGACAGAGCATCTGATGAAATCGCTGCTAGAGCAAGAAGGGCTAGCAGTTAGCATTTTGAACAAGGCTGGAATTAACGTAGATAAAGTCCGTGAGCGCACCGAAGAATTCATTAGGCGTCAGCCCAAGGTCTCAGGTAGTGGCAGTTCCGTCTATCTGGGACGCAGCCTAGATACACTCTTAGATCGAGCTGAGGCCCATCGTAAAGAGTTACAAGATGAATTCATCTCAATTGAGCATTTGTTGCTAGCTTACGCCAAAGATGACCGCTTCGGTAGAGGCTTATTCCAAGAATTCGGCTTGAATGAAGCTAAACTCAAAAGCACCATCGAACAAATTCGTGGGAGTCAGAAAGTGACTGACCAAAATCCAGAAGGCAAGTACGAAGCGCTGGAAAAGTATGGGCGTGACCTCACAGAAGCTGCCCGTCAAGGTAAGCTCGATCCAGTTATTGGACGAGATGATGAAATTCGGCGCACAATTCAGATTCTCTCTCGTCGCACCAAAAACAACCCTGTGTTAATTGGAGAACCCGGTGTTGGTAAAACCGCGATTGCCGAAGGGTTAGCACAGCGAATCGTTGCTGGTGACGTACCCCAATCGCTCAAAGATCGCAAGCTCATTGCTCTAGATATGGGGGCTTTGATTGCTGGTGCTAAATTCCGGGGTGAATTTGAAGAGCGATTAAAAGCTGTACTCAAAGAAGTCACTGACTCGAAAGGCAACATAGTTCTCTTCATTGACGAGATTCACACTGTGGTTGGTGCTGGTGCCACCCAAGGCGCAATGGACGCTGGCAACCTGCTCAAGCCCATGCTGGCACGGGGAGAACTCCGCTGTATTGGTGCCACAACTCTAGACGAGTACCGTAAGTACATTGAGAAAGACGCTGCTCTCGAACGGCGCTTCCAACAAGTCTATGTCGATCAGCCTAGTGTGGAAGATACCATCTCAATCCTGCGAGGGCTGAAAGAGCGCTATGAAGTACATCACGGTGTCAAAATTTCTGACAGTGCCCTAGTAGCGGCAGCATCGCTGTCGGCTCGGTATATCAGCGATCGCTTCTTGCCCGATAAAGCCATTGACTTGGTAGACGAAGCAGCCGCTCGGCTAAAGATGGAGATTACCTCCAAGCCAGAAGATCTTGATGAAATCGACCGCAAGATCCTGCAACTTGAGATGGAGCGGCTATCTTTGCAGAAAGAAAGCAGTCCAGCTTCTAAAGAACGGTTAGAAAGACTAGACAAAGAACTTGCAGATCTCAAAGAAGAGCAACGGGCGCTCAATGCTCAATGGCAGTCGGAAAAAGACATCATCACCAAAATTCAAACGGTTAAAGAAGAGATCGACCGGGTGAATGTTGAGATTCAACAAGCGGAACGCGATTATGACCTCAACCGGGCAGCAGAGCTGAAATATGGCAAGTTGACCGATTTGCATCGGCAACTAGAAGAGGTTGAAACCCAACTGGCTCATACTCAGACGAGTGGTAACTCGCTGCTTAGGGAAGTCGTGACCGAAGCTGATATTGCTGAGGTGATCTCCAAGTGGACGGGCATTCCCATCAGCAAACTTGTTGAAACTGAGAAAGAGAAACTATTGCACCTAGAAGATGAGCTGCACCGACGAGTTGTTGGGCAGGATGAAGCTGTCACGGCTGTAGCAGATGCAATTCAGCGATCGCGTGCAGGTTTGGCAGATCCGAATCGCCCCACCGCTAGCTTTATCTTCCTTGGTCCAACTGGCGTAGGTAAGACGGAACTGGCGAAGGCTCTTGCCGCCTACCTCTTTGACACAGAAGAGGCATTGGTACGGATCGATATGTCTGAATATATGGAGAAACATGCTGTTTCTCGCCTAATTGGCGCGCCACCTGGATATGTCGGTTACGACGAAGGCGGACAACTGACGGAAGCAATTCGTCGTCGTCCATATGCAGTTGTGCTGTTTGACGAAATTGAGAAGGCTCACCCGGATGTCTTCAATATTATGCTGCAAATTCTGGATGACGGTCGTGTTACCGATGCTCAAGGGCATACGGTGGACTTTAAAAACACCATCATCATTATGACCAGCAACATCGGTTCACAGTACATCCTAGATATTGCAGGGGATGAGTCTCGCTATGATGAGATGCGTCGTCGGGTGATGGAGGCACTGCGTAATAGCTTCCGTCCAGAGTTCCTCAATCGAATCGATGAGCTGATTATCTTCCACAGCTTGAATAAGCAAGAACTCAGGCAAATTGTTCAGCTGCAGGTGCAGCGACTCGAACAGCGACTGGGTGAGCGGAAGATGTCCCTCAAGATCTCTGAAACTGCCCTTGACTTTTTGGCAGAAGTCGGGTTCGATCCAGTTTTTGGAGCTCGTCCTTTGAAGCGAGCGATTCAGAGAGAGCTGGAAACTCCAATTGCCAAAGCAATATTGCGCGGTGAGTTCAATGACGGCGATACCATCTTTGTGGATGTAGAAAATGAGCGTCTTGCTTTCAAGCGCTTGCCCGTCGAATTACTAACTGCCCAACCTAGCTAATATCTACCAAGAGCGCCCCAGATTATACGCACATAATCTGGGGCGCTATTTAGCTAAACACATAGAAGTTGCCGCATTTTCCGCAAATTTGCTGGCAATTCTAGATGCATTGCCTGTTGAATGAAAAGACTTGGAATAGGTACGATTGGGGTTGCCTGCACAGTGTAGGTTAGTATAGTGCCAGAGTCGCAATCTTGCAGCTTGAGTACAGCAGCAAAATCTAAAAAGCTACCTCGCTCAAGTTGAAACTGGATTTGCTGACCTAATATCTCAAACACGTTTACGTAAACTTCAACCTGAGCAGTGAAAAAGAGAAAGGCTTTACGGGCAACTTGATACAGGCGTTTCCCCTCACCCCAATGTAACACTTCACTTTTTATGACATCGGGAAAAAATTGCACCCATCGGGGGTAGTCAGTGAGATGTTGCCAAGTGAGCGATCGCGCTATTGGTAGGTACATCTGGGCGGTGACAGCACCACCCCAAGCTGAGTGGGGTCGTGTTTGCACCAAAATCTCCCCTTGCAGCAGCGCAGCCCGATCGCTCTGACTCCAAACACAGTCTGAGACTGGTTTAATCGAGCTTGATGGAGGAAATTCAGTCATACAAGTTTTAACCGCTCTTTAATCAATGCAAACTGGGTAAGTGTAGATCGCTAGCATATAAGCGTCAAGGTAACTGTTTTTATCTACAAATCTATCTAAAGTCGGATAAAGGGACGATGAAACTAGTATGAAAGTTCCCCAAGCTAGGAGCACAATGCTGTGATTGATATCATTTCTTACTATGCTGCACGGGTATCGGTATAATTTAGCTTGGAGCAGTGCAATAGTTGGAAGGAAAAGTCGGTGAGCCAATCTCCCGGTTCTAGAAGTTATGGATTAACGGCAATTTTTTTCATCCTGCTCGGATTCACAATCACCGTTTGGCTGCTAAGAGGCTTTGGTATCCTCACATTCATTCCAGGCGGCAGTCTCTTAGTGTTGATTCTGCTATCCCTCATGACTGGGATTCTGAGTCATCTACAAAGTCGGTGGAGCCGTTTTTAATTTGCTCCCTTCCTCCTCTAGAACTTTGGTGCCGGAGACCTGTAGTATGCAAACAGATCATTAATCCGGAGCCAATCAAGATGCAGAAGTATGTTTGCACGGTTTGTGGATATACATACGATCCAGAAGCAGGTGACCCAGACTCAGGGATAGAACCAGGAACACCTTTTGAAGACATACCAGATGATTGGGTATGTCCAGTTTGCGGAGCTGCAAAAGAGGACTTTGAACTAGAAGAGTCATAGAGAGTTCTTTGTTGATGAGGCTTTGCCTACCAGATTTCCCGTTTCGTTAACCTAGAAGTTGAACCTGATGTTAAATGATGGGTAACTTTCTTGTCTTTGTCACCTTTGAGGGTAGTGGTTATCGGTGGTGGCGCGGCTGGCTTCTTCGGCGCGATCGCTTGTGCCAAAACTAATCCCCGCGCCCAAATCACTCTACTAGAAGCCACTCGTCAACCACTAGCTAAAGTTCGCATCTCTGGTGGAGGTCGCTGTAACGTAACTCATGCTTGCTTTGACCCGGCTGGGCTAGTGCAAAATTATCCTAGAGGTGGAAAAGCTCTTAGAGGTGCTTTTAGTCGGTTTCAAGCCTGCAATACAGTCGATTGGTTTGCTGCCCATGGAGTGAAGCTAAAAACTGAGGCGGACGGGCGGATGTTTCCCACTACAGACGACTCCGCTACGATTGTGGAGTGTCTAACCACAGCAGCTAAGGCAGCTGGGGTGGAAATTTATCCGGGGGCAGCCGTTGTTTCAGTTATACCGCAAACGCCGGGGTTTGAGGTTGTTACGAAATTGGGAAATTTGCTCAGTTGCGATCGCCTACTCCTTGCCACTGGCAGTAGTCAGTCTGGCTACCAGATTGCCAAAGCTTTAGGTCATCAGATCGAACCTCCAGTCCCATCACTATTTACTTTTAATGTTTTAGACAACCAACTACGAGATTTGGCTGGAGTTAGTTTGGACTCTGTTCAGCTACAGTTGCTATTAGAAGGCAATACAAAACTAGAACAGACTGGAGCCTTACTAGTGACTCATTGGGGCTTGAGTGGTCCCGCCGTTCTCAAGCTTTCAGCTTGGGGAGCCAGGTTGTTATATAACTGCCACTATCAAGCAACTCTATTAATTAATTGGTTACCCCAACTTAACCCAGAAGTTTTGCGGCAAAAATTGTTATCAGTCAAGTCTGAGTGGTCAAGAAAAGCAATTTCTACGAGTTGCCCAGTTGACTTACCGCGTCGTCTCTGGCAGTATTTAGTCGCTCGTGTAGGTATTGGGACAGAAGACCGTTGGGCTGGGCTCTCTAACAAAATCCTGAATCAACTGATTCAAGAACTGACACAGAGCCGCCATCCGATTCAGGGAAAAGGTGTTTTCAAGGAAGAGTTTGTCACCTGTGGCGGTGTCAATCTTAAGGAGGTCAACTTCAAGACAATGGAAAGTCGCTTGTCCCCAGGTCTTTACTTTGCCGGGGAAATTCTAGATATTGACGGTGTAACTGGGGGCTTTAATTTTCAGAGTGCCTGGACGACTGGTTGGTTAGCAGGTCGGGCGATGGGAGAGCTTTCTGAGCAGAGGGGCAGGGGAGATGGGGAGTAGTCATGAAGTTTAGTGAATTAGTACAGAAGTTGGGTGAGGCGGCTAGTTGTAATAGTTTAACCCTTCAGGCAGACCTTGACCCAGAGATTACCGGATTAGCGGCAGTTGATGAGGCGTTCCCTGGGACTCTCAGCTATATAGATGCAGCTAAATTTGCTCATCAGATTGATAAGACTGATGCTAGTGCGTTGATCCTTTATCATGATGAAACGCTACAGACACGGGCACAAGTGCGAGGCATTGCCTGGATTGCTGTGCCCTTGCCGCGACTCTTATTCACTCAAATCATTAACTTATACTATCAACCCTTCCGTCCAGCACCAGAAATTCATCCTTCTGCCGTAATTCACCCTTCTGCCCAGTTGGGTAAAGAACTGTATGTTGGGGCTCATGTTGTAATTCAGGCAGGGGTCAAGATTGGTGATAGGGTCTGCATTCATCCTAATGTGGTGATTTATCCTGAAGCCGAAATTGGCGATCGCACTGTCCTCCACGCTAACTGCACAATCCACGAACGGACTCAAATCGGTGCAGATTGTATGATTCATAGTGGTGCGGTCATTGGATCAGAAGGCTTTGGCTTTGTCCCTAGTCCCAAGGGCTGGATCAAGATGGAGCAGTCTGGCTACACAGTTTTAGAAGATGGGGTGGAAGTCGGCTGTAACAGTACAATTGACCGTCCGGCTGTTGGAGAAACACGGGTAGGACGTAATACCAAGATTGATAACCTAGTTCAAGTTGGTCACAGTTGCCATGTGGGTCGAGATTGTATCCTAGCAGCTCAGGTAGGCTTAGCAGGCAGTTCTAAGGTAGGGAATCGCGTTATCCTTGGTGGTCAGTCAGGTGTGAATAATCAAGTCAGAGTGGGAGATGGTGTCATCGCTTCAGCCAAAGCTGGAATCCATACCGATGTAGAACCTGGACTGACTGTCTCTGGCTATCCAGTCATGCCACACCAACTTTGGCTAAGAACATCAGCTCTGCAAAAACGCCTGCCGGAAATTTATCAAACCCTGAAGCAGCTTCAACAGCTATTGGATGAAGAGAGGAGTGAGCAGGATGAAATTTAGCGAAATCTTACAAAAACTCGGTGCTGACGACCTGAGTAGTAGTTTGACATCTAAAGAGAGTGACTATGTCGCTGTAACCACCCAAGATCCAGAAATTACCGGGGTAGCAGCAATAGATAAGGCGGCTCCAGGCAATCTCAGCTTTGTGGAGCGAGAGCAATTTGTCGCAGAGATTAGGCAGACTGCTGCAAGTGCCTTGATTTTGCTTCCAGATGCAGGACTTCAAGCTCAGGCAACCCAACGGGGCATTGCCTGGGTTGCCACATCGCAACCCCGGTTAATGTTTGCCAAAGCTCTAGCTCTGTTCTATCAACCATTCCGCCCCGCTCCAGGAATTCATCCTACGGCGGTGATTCATCCAACAGCTCAAATTGGGGCAGATGTTTACATAGGTTCTCATGTCGCTATTCAGGCAGGAGTGCAGATTGGAGATAGAGTTTGTATTCATCCCAATGTCGTACTTTACCCAGATGTGCAGGTTGGCGAACGCACAGTGCTGCACGCTAACTGTGCCATCCACGAGCGGACTCAGATTGGAGCCGATTGTGTGATTCATAGCGGTGCAGTCATTGGCGCTGAGGGCTTTGGTTTTGTACCCACCTCCGAAGGCTTGTTCAAAATGGAGCAGTCGGGTTGCACTGTGCTAGAAGATGAAGTCGAAGTTGGCTGCAACAGTACTATCGACCGACCATCCGTGGGAGAGACACGGATTGCTCGCAACACGAAGATTGATAACCTTGTACATATCGCTCATGGTTGCCAAGTTGGTCAAAGCTGTGCGATCGCTGGTCAAGCTGGCTTATCAGGTAGTGTGACGCTAGGGAATCGGGTGATGCTGGCTGGTCAAGCGGGGATCAGTAATGATGTCAAAATGGGTGATGGGTCAATTGCGACTGCTAAAGCAGGGCTGCACCACGATATAGGACCAGGAGAAATAGTAACTGGCATTCCAGCCATTCCCCACAAACTGTTTGTGAAGACAGCTGCCATCTACAGACGTCTCCCAGAAATGTATCAAGCTCTCAAGCAACTACAGCGTCACAATATTACTTAACGAGGTCGAGCAGTGTAATGTCATCAAGAGCGATACGTTCCCTGTTTTAAAACATGTACCCAAGCCCAGAAATTTTGACTGAGCATGACTCAGGAACTTGAAGCACAAGCGTTTGCCATCTTAGATTCTCTCGTTTCTGTCCCGTTTGACCAATGTATCCCGATTACTCGCTCTTTCAAAAACGTCACAGCGAATGCTAGCATCTATGCAGTCCGTCATCAAGAGTTTGGACTCCTCTATGTTGGTAAAACC
>Ga0213881_10000504_pt1 | contig 24856 bp, 21 predicted proteins | sample BarmaccoBMER_R08_FD_160104 | JGI IMG/M metagenome (GOLD analysis project Ga0213881, IMG submission 160104) | Barbacenia macrantha exposed rock microbial communities from rupestrian grasslands, the National Park of Serra do Cipo, Brazil - ER_R08 ... | reverse complement strand
CCAGCACGTGGAGTTCGAGGTCACCCAGGGCCCGAAGGGCCCGCAGGCCACCCGCGTCCGCGCCGCCTGAGCCGCGGCAGGCCAGGCCTGCCAACGGAACAGAACTAGACGGGGCCCGGCACCTGGTGCCGGGCCCCGTCATGTCCGCCGCGACGGCAGCCGCCGGGCATGGCCAAAGATCATCAGGCACGCTGAGAAACGCGGCCGCTCGTCGCGCTTTGTAATCAGCGCTCGTCTGGGGCGCCGCGCACACTGCCGCGATTCTGGACGGCTGCTCGCGCGAACGTCAGGCAGGTCGGCGCGTACCGAAAGATGGTTATGAGCGGCAGCCCGGACGGCTGTCAGTGCGGCTTACCGGAGGAAGCGCTCGATCTCGGCCGTGGTGGTGTCCGGGGTTTCCAGCGCTGGGAAGTGGGTTACCCCGTCCAGCCGCCGGGCACAGAACCACCGATTCGCGGCCGGGAACTCCTCCTGGCCGGCCAGGAACCCGGCGGTGCGCGGCTGGGAGTACAGGTGCAGCAGGTCAGGTTTCTGGTCGAGTTCCGCGGCCGCGCGCAGGGGGCTGCCGTGCCGGGCGTAGCCGGCCGTTACCGCGCGCGCTGCCCGTGACCACATGTCAAAGCCGTAGCTGCCAGTCTCCCGGCGGGTCCATCCGGCCACGTCTTCCGGGGCGCCGGCCAGCCACCCGGCGAGCAGGTTGTCCAGACCCTGCCGCCACGCCCGGGATCTTGCAGCATCTCGAACACGGCCAGGAACGGCGGCGGCGGATCAACAACCATCCAGCTCAACAAGACGATCCCGGTCACCCGGTCGCCCAGCAGGCGGCGCAGCCGCAGCGCCGGCCAGCCGCCATGGGCCTGAGTCACCGGCACCACGCGGCGGACACCGGTGGCCTGGATGACGGCCATGGCATCGCCGGCCAGTTCGTCGTGGCCGAAGTCCGCGCCCGGCCGGCTGGAGTCCCCGTGTCCGCGCCAGTCCAGCCGGATGACCCGATGCCGGGCAGCCAGGCGTTCGGCAAGCAGGGCGAAGAAACTCCGGCCGCTGTTACACCACCCGCCCAAGAAGACCACCGCGTCATCGGCCCGAGGGCCTTCGTCGTCGTAGGCGATACGGACGCCCCCGGCATCGGCGAACCTCATCTGCCCCTCCTGCGCACCGAGAAACGAGCACGTCTCCGCGACCGCGCCTGCCCGCCTGCGGCGACGGCCAGACCGGCCAGACCCGGCCAGCCTCCACCCCTGCCGGGGGATAACTGACCCTGCATCCGCCTCACGGTTCATGCCCCTCGCCCGGGACGGGCAAGCCTGTCCCGGCGCGACAGGCGCGAGTTAACGTATTCGTCACCTGGCTTTTGCGGTGGCCCCCGGTGGCGTCGACCCATCCGCGCGGCGCCCCTGCGGATTACACAGCGTGCTCAGCCAGCCGATGTCACCTGCGCGTGAACCGCCGTTCGGTACGCTTCAGCGGTCGTTCAACATGGTCGCGACGGCCACGCAGAACTCGGCATTCTGGGTGGTGGACGTGGCCCGTACTTCGCCTGCGGGGCGGGAGGCGTTAGCGGAGTTGGGCGAGCAGTTCGGCGTAGGCGTTGACGTAGCGGGTCACATCGGGGCGGGTGGCGGGGACGGGCACGGTGGGCCCGGCGCCCGGCAGGGCTTCCCAGATGCCGCGATTGGCCAGCCAGATCCGCACCAGCCGTGTGAGTTGCCCGTCGGTGAGTGCGTACGCCTCGGCGCCGGTGCGCGGCATGGGCCCGTACCACTGCCCGGAGCGTGGCCCGAACCGGATCACCGTCCACGGCAGCCCGGCCGCGCCGATGGCCTGCTCGATCCCGCCGGCGAGCTCGCCGCCAAGCTCGGTGGTGTGCCGGTATGCAGCAGGGACCAGCACCTCGGTCAGCGCCGCCTTCGCGGCGGCCGCCGAGAGCGGGTTGCCGAACAAGGTTCCGCCGGTGGCGACGTTGCGGGCAGCGTCGAGGTGTTCGCCCAGCTCGGCGGTGACCCCGTAGGCGCCCATGGGCAGGCCGCCGGCGACCGCCTTGCCGATGGTGACGATGTCGGGCTCCAGGTTCCACAGCCCGGTCGCCCCGCCAGGCCCGGCGACATGGGTGTGGGTCTCGTCGATGGCCAGCAGGGTGCCATGCTGGCGGGTCAGCTTGCGCAGCGCCTGATGCCAGCCGGGCTCGGGCAACAGCAGATGCAGATAGTTGGTCATCGCCGGCTCGGTCAGCACCAGCGCCACGTCGCCCGGCTCGAGCGCCGTGCGCACCGTGCCGGGGTCATTGAACTGGGCGATCCGCACCCGGCCGGTGACGCCTTTGGACAGCCCGCGCTGCACGGGTACGGCCCGGCCATCGGCCAGGTCCACCAGGCCTTCCTCGAAGTGCCCGTGGTAGTGCCCCTGGAACAACACGATCACCTCACGCCCGGTGACGGCCCGGGCCAGGCGGATCGCTTCGGTGTTCGCCTGGGTGGCCGACAGCGTGAACTGCCACTGGGGAACCAGGAAACGACGGGCCAGTTCCTCGGCCACCTGCACGGACGCCTCGGTCGGCAGCAGGAACTGGCTGGACCGGGCGGCTTGTGCCTGCACCGCCGCCACGATCGCCGGATTCGCGTGACCACAGAACATCGCCAGGTCCGAGGCGTTGAAATCGATGTAGCTGAATCCGTCGATGTCGGTGAACCCCGGGCCCTGACCGTGGTCGATGAAGACCGGCTGGTCGTTGTCGGAGGCCATCCAGGCCATCGGCACCCCGTTGGGCATGTGCGCCCGCGCCCGGCCGAGCATGGCCAGCGACCGCGGGCGCCCCTGCTGAAACCGCGCCAGCTCCCCGGCGTGAAGCTCCCCGATCCTGGCCCGGTCCAGATCCCCGACCGCAGTCACACCACGATGCTAAAACACCGGCGCACAACACGGTCGGCTACAAACCCTGGGTGCCTGACGCCCCAGACGCCCCAGGGAGCTCGGCCGCCGTGGGGGTGGTCGCGGAGCGGGTTGATACGATCGGCGGATCCGGGAGGCGGGGCCCTGAGAGACCCGCCCATCACACGGTTGCAGGAGAAGACGATGTCGTCTCGGCTGAATCCGTATCTCAACTTCAACGGCAACGCCCGCCAGGCTTTGGAGTTCTACCGCAGCGTATTCGGCGGCACCCTCACCATCAGCACCTACGCAGACTTCGGCGGCGAAGGCTCGCCTGACGCTGAGAAGGTCATGCACGGCCAGCTAGAGACCGACGTCGGCTACACGGTCATGGCCGCCGATCACGCCAGCAACATGGGCGGCACTGGACTTCTGCTTGCGGCAGCCCGGCGACAGAAGAAGGTAGAAGGCGCGGATCCAACGCACGGCGCGACGGCGGCTACTCGCCGTGCCCAAGCGAACATCGCGCGCAAACGGCAAGCCCGAGAGTGGGATGAACGGCACGGCAAGCTCGTCGACCTCTCCGCCTTCCAGCGCGACATCCTCCCGCTCATCCAGGGCGTTCCGCTCAGCCGGCTGCAGCGAACGACGGGCCTCTCCCTCCGCTACGTCTCGTTGATCCGGCGGGGTGAGCGGACGCCGCATCCGCGGCACTGGGAGGCGCTGGCGGAGGCGGCAGGCCGGGAACCTCGAAGTTCGCAGTCGCGTTCCGCGTCAACTGAGACCGTGCCTACAGGCTCGTGTTCCGGGCAGGCTTCAAACGCCGAAGTCTAAGAAGGGATTCATCCGCAGCGCCCCGTTAGCCAGCGCAAAGCTCGGCTGGGCCGTCATCTGGAACCGTACGACGCCGGCCTTGAGGTGAAGGCCGGCATCGTGCGTTCTCGATGCACCCGCGCTTTGTGTGCGCAGGCCGAGGAACTTGACATCGCTCAACGGAGAACCAGTGCGAGGAGCAGTGCTCCGAAGAGCAACGCCTGACTGCCGTGGACGATGATCCCGATCCATGTGCTCTGGTAGCGCCTCGACGGGTAAATGTACGCGAATGTGTCGCAGACGAACGTCCCTGGCATCAGCCACGGCTCGTGCAGGTGGTAGACGGTGAACAGGACCGCGTTCGCCAGCCAGTCGCGGCGGCCGAAAACACCCTTCATTCGCGGCAGTAGCACGCCGCGGAAGAGCAGCTCTTCGCCGACGATGTTGACGACCTCCAGCAGGAGGATGATCGCGTACCAGCCCCAGTTGCCGTGCATGAAGTGCTTGCCCGACTCTGTGCCGATCCACGTTGCCATATCGCGGTTCTTCGGGGTGGAAAATGTCGGGACGAGCCCGCCGAGCGCGAACAGCATTGTCAGCGGAATCAGCAACAGCCACAGGCGGCCACCGATGCGGCCGGTGGCCGGGCTGCGGGGTGAACGAAGCCAGAGCACGTCGCGGACGACGCTCCAGCGGAGCGTGCGCTGCTCGCGCCAGACGAGCCCGACCGCGAGGAGGCACTGCCAGATCAGGCCGCCTTAGGAGCACGAGCAGCGCCTTGACTAGCGGCACGTTTCCGGTGCCGCTGAAGCTGTCCTTGACCGCCGGCGCGACGATCCAGGCGAGGATGCCCATCGGGATCGCTGCTGCTGCCCATACGGCGAGGATCTGGGCGAGTGAGTACTGCTTGATTCCTGCGTAGCGATCGACGTCGCCTGCGCGCTCGGCCGCTGCGGCCGCCGCCGGTACGGCGGTGGTCGTGGTGGACATGACTCCTCCTTCTCGTTTGGATGTGGCGGACATGACTCCTCCTTCTCGTTTGGATGTGGACGTGTGCTTGCGGGGGGATGCACCTGCGATCAGGAGCACCCCGCCGGTCATGAAGACGGCGCCTCCCAGCAGCAGACCGATGGCGATCCACAGCACCGCGGGCATGCGGGCGCCAAGGTCTGCGCCGACGGCGATTCCGGGTTTCCCGTCCGCGTTCATCACAACGACGCTCCAGGACCCCTTGGTCGGTTCCCAGCGGACGGTCTGAGTTCCGGTTCCGGTCGCGGAGGCAGCCCAGAAGTGCTGGCGTCCGGGAGTCGAGCGAGGCGGGCCGCCCCTGACCGTCTGCGCCTTGTCTCGAAAGAAGTCGGAGACGAGCGTGTGATGCACGTCGGCGAGGTAACGGCCGACGGCGGCGGAGGGGCCGATTCCGACGAAGATGGCGGAGCGCGAACGGGCTGATGTGACGCGGATTCGCACCTTCCCGAGCAGGCTCGGCGTGTACAGCCAGTTGAGGCCGGGCGAGCCGAGATCGGCTTGCGTCGCTATTGCGGCTCCCGTGGTGGCAAAGTGGTGGACGCCGGTGGTGACGTAGCCCGCGTCGCGGTGGCTGTGATCGGCCCAGACGCCGGTTCCCCCGGCACCGAGCAGCACCAACGCGAACAGGACGATCAACGTGCCGAGTGACATCCGGCCGACCTTGCCCGCGCTCGATCGTGAGTTCCGGCCAGCGATCGCGCCAGGCGCCCCGCCAACGCCGGGAATCGCTGTTGGGGATGTGCGGCTTTGACTCATGAGAGTTCACCTCTTCCTCGACCGATGACGTCGGCCAATTCGCCGTCGTGGAGGTCCTCGACGGAGACGGTCACGGCGTTCTCCCGCGAGTGCCAGAGCAGCCGCACCGAGATGCCGTTGCTTTCGCGAGCAGCGAGCGCGCGCGGCGCCTGCTGCTTACCGTCGGCCGGTGAGCCTGGTAGCTTCCTCGCTCCCTGCGGGGAGCGTGGCAGGAGGGGTGCCGCGCAGCGTCCGGAAACGCACTGCCAGGCTGGCGGTCCTGGTCAGCAGCATCGCCAGGGCCAGGAAGATGAACGCGTCGATGAGCGCGCTTTCGGTCAGCTGGTGGGCGAGCATCCAGGTGCCAAGCTGGACCCGGAAGGTGTGGTGGGCGGCGTAGTCGAACCATAGCCGGGCCCCGACGACAGCTATCCATAGCAGCGCGTAGGGGATCGCGGCGTAGCTGTAGGGGCGGCCATCGCTGCCGGCGTAGACCCGGATCAGCGCGGCGGCGGCGATGCCCAGGAGGATCCCGGTGCCGATGCCGGCCGCCTCTACCCATAGCCCGGTCCCCGAGGTCGCGACGCCGCTGATCCAGAAGGCGGCGATGACGGCGGCGATGACCAGCGGGCGGATCAGCCGGAACCGGGTGACCTTGCGGTGACCCAGGTCGGCTTCCAGCACCGCGGCCAGCACGACCAGGTTGATGATCCAGATACTTGTGGTACTTGTGGGCATGGCCTCTCCTGCCTTTCGGACCGGGCGGTGACGCCCGTGAATCGGTACCCCACCAACGTGGTCCGGCCAGGTGCTGGCTGGCATCAGGGAAGTCACCAGTCGGATCGCCAGTGAGATCGCCGGTCCCCCGGCAACGCGGGCCTGGGCGGCAGTCGCCACACGGGTTACTATGCGCGCTATGACGGGGCCTACGCCGCAGCTTGCGGGCCCGCGGCTGCTCGGACGGGAGGCCGAGTGCGCGGCCATCGACTGGTTGCTGGACGACGCCCGCGCGGGGGCCGCTGGGGTGCTGGTGGTGCGGGGTGAGGCGGGGATCGGCAAGTCAGCGCTGCTGAGCTACGCCAGGCAGCGCGCCGGGGCGATGCTGGTGCTCTCTGCGAGTGGCGTGGAGGCCGAGTCAGACCTGGCGTTTGCCGGGCTGCATGAGCTGCTGCGGCCCGTCCTTAGTTATCTCGCCCAGATACCAGGCACGCAGGCCGAGGCGCTAACCGCAGCGCTGGGGCTGGCGCCGTTTGCGCAGCCTGACCGGCTGCTGATCGGCGCAGCAGTACTGGGCCTGCTCGCCGCCGCCGCCGAAGACCACCCGACGTTGTGCCTGGTCGACGACGCGCACTGGCTGGACCGGCCGTCGGGCGATGCGCTGGTGTTCGCCGCCCGTCGGCTGCGGGCCGAGCAACTGGCGATCCTGCTGGGCGCGCGTGAGGGCGAGGCGAGCCGGTTCGAGGCCGCCGGATTCCCCGAACTCACGCTCACCGGGCTCGATGAGCAGTCCGCAGCCGCCATCCTCGCGGACCAGGCGCGCCAGGTACCGCCCAGCGTGCGTGACCGGCTGGTCACCGAGGCCGATGGCAATCCGCTGGCTCTGCTGGAGCTGCCCGGTGGCCTGTCGCAGGAGCAACTCCAAGGCCTGGTCCCGCTGCCCGACGCGATGCCGCTCATCCCGCGTCTTGAGGGGGTATTCCGGCAGCGGGCCCGGCTGCTACCCGAGGCAGCGCAGACTGCGCTGTTGATCGCCGCCGCCGACAACACTGGGGATGCGCCAACCGTGCTCCAGGCTGCGGCGGCGCTCGGTCTTCCCGCCGACGCGCTGGATGCCGCGGAAAAGGCTGCCCTGATCCAGATCCGGGGAACCACCATCACGTTCCGGCATCCGCTGGTCCGCTCGGCGCTGTATCAGGCTGGGACCCTCAGCCAGCGGCAGCGGGTGCACGCGGCGCTCGCGGCCGCCCTGTCCGGTGAGGAGAACACCGACCGCCGGGTCTGGCATCAGGCGATGGCCACGCTCACCGGGGATGAGGAGGTCGCGGCGGCGCTAGAGGCTTCCGCCCGCCGCGCCCAGCTCCGGGCCGCGCACTCCTCGGCCGTCACCGCGTTCGTCCGCGCTGCCGACCTAAGCGTCGAACCTGAACGGCGGGCATCGCGACTGACTGATGCCGCACACGCGGCGTGGGCCGCAGGAGAGCCCAGCCGGGCGCGCGGGCTGATTGAACGAGTGTCGCCGGTCATCTCCGGGCAGGAACGGGCAAAGCTACTGTTCCTCAACGGAGTCATCGAGGCCCGCTGCGGCGACATTCGTGCCGCGCTGCGGATCCTGCTTGAATGTGTGAACGCCGCAGGCGACCCCTCGCTGACGCTTGAGGCGCTAGGCGAGGCCGCCGAGACCGCCGCTTTCGCGGGTGAGTTCGCGACCGCAGCCGACCTGGGGCGGCGTGCCGCGACCGTGGCGCCCACGACCGACCAGGACCGGTTCCTTGCTGCGGTGCTCACCGGTCTGTCGGCAGCCATGGCCGGCGATCACGACCGTGCCCGCCGCGCGCTCGGCGCGGTCACGGCCTACGCTGCGCAGCTCGATGATCCCCGCGCTCTGCTCTGGGCGGCGTCCGCAGCATGGGCTGCACCCGAGATCGCCGACGGGCTCAGCTACGCCAACCAAGCCGTCGCGGCCGCACGGGAGAGGGGGCTGGTGAGCATGCTTCCGCTGGCCCTGCAGCTCCAGGCGACCGCGCTGCTGGACCGCGACCGCTTCGATATGGCCCTCGCGGCGGCAGAAGAGGGATACCGGCTGGCCCTGGATACCGGCCAGGCTTGGGGCACCAGCTGGCACCTGGCGACGATGGCCTGGGTAGAGGCCATCTGGGGCCGGGCGGAGGAAGCGCGTGATCACGCTGAGCAGCTGCTCGCGCTGGGACGGAACCGCGAAGCCCGCTACCTCATCGGCATCGCCGACTGGCGGCTCGGCATGCTGCATCTCACCGAGGGCCGCCCAGACCAGGCGGCCGACCACCTGCTCGCTGTCACCGCTGCCGACAACCCAGAGTCACACCCGATGATCGCCCTGCGCGCGATTCCTGACGCCGTCGAGGCAGCGGTCCAGGCTGGACGCCAGTCCCAGATAACCACCCGGTTGGCCCGGTATCAAGACTGGGTATCGCGATCACCCGCTGGGGAACACGCAGCGCTGTGCAGCAGGTCGCGGGCGCTCCTCGAACCAGCCATGGCAGGCGAGCATTTCCGCCAGGCGCTTGCCGCCCCCGCCGTGCTGCCGCCGTTCTGGCGCGGCCGTACCGAATTGCTCTACGGCGAGTGGCTGCGGCGTGAGCGGCGGCGCACCGATGCCCGCGGTCATTTGCGCACTGCCCTTGAAGTGTTCCGGACGCTGGGCGCGGTGCCGTGGGCGGAGCGTGCCGAAGCCGAGCTGCGGGCGACCGGGGAGACCGCGCGTAAGCGGGATGTGTCCGCGGCGGAGACGCTGACGCCGCAGGAGCTGCAGATCGCCGGGCTGGTCACCGGCGGGCTGACCAACAAGGAGATCGCGGCCCAGCTGTTCCTGTCCCCGCGCACCGTCGAGTACCACCTGCGCAAGGTCTTCACCAAGCTCGGCATCGCCTCCCGCAGCGAACTCATACGCGACGGCCTGCCCCGCCCCGGGGCGGCCTGAGCACGCCGACTGGCCCCGCAGGGGTACCCCTGCGTGCTGGCTGGAAGCTGAGACTGATTGGCAAGTCTTCCCGGAAGAGGTCGCTGAGCCAGGCGAGGTTCGCTACCTAGCTTGCGGCGCAAGTGCGTACTCGGCTATGGGCCAGATCGCCCAGCCGTGCGCGGAGAGCGCGGGCCATAGCTGGTTCGCGCAGTGCCCGCACAGGTAGAGCTGGCCGCCCCGGGATGCGCGGTAAGCCGCCCGGACCGCGGGTCCGCACCGGTCACATATCTCGTTCATGCCGCCGCCTCCTGCCACTGGGTTGCGGGGCACTGGGCGATGAGCTGGCGGATCCAGCGCATCCGCGTGGCGGCCGCGTCGGGGTGGTCGCCGAACTCCTGCGCCATCCGGCCGGCGCAGCCGCCGATACCGAACTGCGCCACGGCGCGGCTGATCGCGGCGGCGACCATGTCGGCGGTCGGGGCGTCGGAGGGATGCAGCACGGAGGAGAACAGGGCCCGGCAGCGGGCGTCGTTCATGTCCTGCTGGGTGAAGGTGATCTGTGTGGTGGTAGGCATCGCACACCATCCGGTTGGTCTGTGGGCGGCGGGGGTCGTTGGTCTGGGCCGGGGCTGGTCTTCCCGGTTACCGGCGGCGGGCCTGATGATCATGGCCGGCCGGGCTCGCCGGGACCGGCGCGCGCGGCGTCGCCGGCCGTCTTCGGCGGCCAGGTCATCGGCGTCGGTGTCGATGAATAGCTCTTTGAACATCGGGTGCATGACGTCCCTCTTCAGCCGCGGCTGGATCCTTGGTGTAGAGCCGCCGCACGGCCGGTACCGGGCGCAGGAACGGGCCACGGTGGGGAACATGTCCGGGTCTCCCTCCCGCATCCAGCGTGCGGACGACGGCTCAGGGACTGGTGCCGCTGAGTCCAAGTGCTGCATTGTCTTTCTCCTGCCCTTCGGTGCCGAGCGGAGAGCCCGTGAATTTCTTACGTTTCGAACCTCGCCTGGCCAGCGGCCGGCTGGCTTCAGGGAAATCACCAGTCGGATCGCCAGTCACCGGTTGCGGCCGGGGACTGGCGGCCTCTGGGCGGGGGTGGCGCAAGCGGTTAGCATGCGCGCTATGGCAGGCGCTGGGCTCTAGCAGGCGCTGCGGCTGGTCGGCCGTGCGGCCGAGTGCGCGGCTGTCGACCGGTTGCTGGTGGGGACGCCCGCGCGGGTGTGGGCGGGGCGCTGGTGGTGCGGGGGGAGCCGGGGATCGTCAAGTCAGCGCTGCTGAGCCGCGCGAGGCACCATGCCGGGCGGATGTTGGTGCTGTCGGCGAGCGGTGCGGAGGCCGAGTACGACCTGGCGTTCGCTCGCACGGTCCGAGGCGCTGCTTGGAGACCGCGACCCGATGAGGCACTCGGTGAGGCGATCACCCGGGCATCGGCACTGCCGCCGCTGCAGCGTGTCCGCACCGAGCTTCTCTACGGCGAATGGCTGCGCAGACAGCGGCGGCGCACCGACGCCCGCGCCCACCTGCGGGCCGCGGTGGAGACGTTCCGGCGGCTGGGCGCGGTGCCCTGGCCCAGGCGCGCTGAAGCTGGGCTGCGGGCCACGGGAGAAACCGCGCGCAAGCGTGATGCGTCCGCCGCCGACGCCGCAGGAACTGCAGATCGCCGGGCTAGTCACCGACGGCCTGGCCAACCGCGACATCGCCGCCCAGTTCTACCTCAGCCCCCGCCCGGCCGAATACCACGCGCGCAAGGTCTTCACCAAGCACCGGATCAGCTCCCGCACCGACCTGGTGCGCGGCGGCCTGCCGCACCACAGCCCCGGCGAGGTAAGGGGCAGACTGGCGCGAGCACCCTGCCCCCGGCCGGCTAAGCCTGGCGCACCCGGCCCGGCCACCGGGACTGGCGGCATTACTGATGCGACCAGCGGCCCGCGCAGGGATGGTGAGCGTATGCAAACCGGCACTCCTGGCTCTCTTGACCGCGGCGATGCGATGCAGATCATGATCATCGATGACCACGAGATCTCCCGCGCGGCCTTCCGCGCGCTGCTCCGCGCTGAAGGCGCCGACGTGGTCGCCGACCTCCGGGCAAGCGCTCACGCGCTTGCCGCCGTGAGCGCACTGCGGCCCGAGGTGGTCCTGGTCGACGTGACACCCGCGGCGGACACCGGGTTCAGCATCGCCCGCAAGCTGCGCGCGCTGCCCGCCCCGCCGATGGTCATCCTCACCTCCAGCGCTGACCGCGCGCACTTCGGCGCGAAGATCAACGGCTACTGGTTCATCGCCAAAGCAGACATCAGTTCTACAGTCATCGCCAGCCTCGCAAGTACCCGGGAACAGGCCAGACCGAATCCTGGCACTTCCGCAGAGCGCTCCCCGCCACCGTGATGAATGCCCTGTCTCGACTCGATATAGGAAGTTGCCGCCGCCATCCTCAGAAGATCGGCGAACAGGACAGCCAGGGTATCGCGCTCATAAAGGATAATCTGTGTTGGCGTTCCTCCCAAATGGAATCCGGGTGAATGAGCGCGTAATCGGCGATCTGTAATTGCTCGAGCTGACAACAATAGATCGCTTGTCACGCTACGCGACCGCGCGGAGAGTGCCGACCGGGCCTGTTGTGCCTACGTCGATCGCGGTCGATGATGTGACCTACCGCCTGCGAGGCGGTCCATAGCGCCGACCGGCTGTCCCGGAGCGAGTACGTGCGCCGCCGCCTGGCGCAAGATGCCTCCATACCGGGTTCTCCGGTCAGGGTGGACGATCTGGCGCGTTTCGCCGACACCTTCGCTGACTTGGCCGATCCGGACGTGATGTCACGGGCCTGGACGTGACCACCTGGCTGATCGATAAGTCCGCGCTAGTCCGCCTGGCCGCCAGCCCGGACGCCGCGGAGTGGGCCATGCGGATCGAATGCGGGCTGGTTCGGATCACCACCGTCACCCGGCTGGAAACCGGCTACTCAGCCCGGTCAGGCTCAGAGCTCCGGGCAGCGTCCCAGCGCCCGCCGCTGTCGTCAATGCCAGTGGAGTACCTGACCCCGGCCATCGAGGACCGGGCGGTGGAGATCTTGACGCTGCTCGCAGATCGTGGCCAGCATCGTGCTCCTTCACTACCGGATCTGATCATCGCGGCGACTGCTGACCTCGCCGGGCTGACGGTGCTGCACCTCGATAAGGACTTCGACCTCATCGCTGAGATCACCGGGCAGCCCATGGAACGCCTGAACATGCACCAGACCGCCCGCCATCGATAACAGCACGGATCAGATCGAGACATAACGCTTGGCCGGACAGCTACACGTGCGGTCGCGCGTTATATCGCGCTACGGATGTATGCCTCAGTCGCGCGGACTGCTCTGCCGCCTCGACCGTGACGACACAGATCATCTGGCCGCATGCGCGCGGCTCGGTAAGCGTCAGCCGCTCGGAGCTACAGATCTGGCGGTCAGCTTTGCGAGGTAGGCGGCGGCGCGGCGGTCGACTTCGGGGACTGGGTCAGCGTAGTGCCGCAGAGTGGTCGCGCCGCCGCCGCTGTGGCCAAGGCGGGCGGCAGTGTTGCGCAGGTCGAAGCCGCCCGCGAGAAGCTGACTGGCGGTGTAGTGGCGTCCGCCTTTGATGGCGAGCTTGACTGCGGCCGCTGCGGCAGCCTCGGCGACCTTGTGGGTGGCCCAGTCCGGGTTCCACGGCCGGGTGTGGGCTGGGTCGTTGGAGAACAGGTACGCGTCGTCCCACAGCTCGGCGCCGACGGCAGCGAGCTCGGCCCGGATCTCTTCCAGGTAGGCCGCGATCAGGGCGCAGGTGTCCGGGTCGATGGCCAGCCAGCGGTCCTGGTGGGTCTTGGTGTCCTTGCGGACGCGCTGTCCGCCGCGGACCACGTAGTTGAAGGCGATGTGGACCAGGCCCCGGTCTAGATCTACGTCGCGGATCTGCAGGCCGCACAGCTCGCCGCGGCGCACCCCGGTGACCGCCACCAGCCACAGATACAGTCCCAGGGCGGCGCTGCGGGCGCGGGCCTCGGCGATCACCTTGGCGACATCGTCGGGCGACGTGGCCGGGATGGGCCGACGGATTGTGGTTGGGGGCTTGGCTGACGTGGTGGGGTTGCGGTCAGTCCATTCCCAGCGCTGCGCCGCGGCGAACGCGCCGGACAGGATGCTGTGGATGCCGCGGATCGTGCTGGCCTTCATCGGGTGGCAGACGTGGGGGCGGCACCCGGCGCGGCGGCAGTCGTGGCTGGGCCCGGTCCGCTTCCGTATGCCGGGCGGCACGGCGGCGGCGGTCCCGGCCACGATCGGACGCTGGCCGCGGCGGGCAACGATCAGGCCGTCCGCGGTGAGCGCCTCGAAGGCACGCCTGATGATGCCCGTCCCAATGTCCTGCAGGGCGCTCAGCTCGGTGATCGACGGTAGCTCGTCTCCGGGGGCGAGACTGCCAGACTGGATGGCCTCCGTGAGCGCCTCGGTGACCTGCTGCCAGGCCGGCCGGCGGTCGCGCGGGTTCAGCACCAGGACCGGGATGTTGCGGTGTTCCGTGAAAGGCTTGCCGGTGCAGGACAGGTCGCCGCAGCGCTTCAGCCGCGCGTACAGCTGGTCGAGGATGGGGCCGCGGACTTTCCGCGCCTCCAGGTGCCCGAGAGCGGGCTTGATGGTGCGGCGGACGAATCCTTCGTTGGTCTGCCGCGTGGACACGTCCCACTCCGCGATCGCCGCGTACTCATCCAGCAGCTTCGCCATGGTCGCGTTGGACTCGGGCGTACGGCCTTCAGATGCTTCCTTCAGCAGCCTGCCGAGCTCGATGTGCGCCTGCTGCTCGGTCTTGGCGGTGGCCTTGAGGCGGATGGCGCGCCGGGTGAGCGGATCGGTCCCGGCGTACACGGAGACCCGGAACGACCCGCTCGGTAGTTGCTCTATGTAGCCTTTGGCAACTCTGGGCATAGCAGCAGAGTAGCTCTACCCAGGGACATTCGTCCCACGAGTCGTCCCACGGAAGTGGACGAGATGAGGGCTTACCCCCTCTGACCTGGGAGCCGGTGAGCGGGTTCGAACCGCTGGCCTGCCGTTTACAAGACGGCTGCTCTGCCTGCTGAGCTACACCGGCGGGCGACTGTGAGCATGGTAGCCGATCCGTGCGCTGTCCCGCGAAAACAGCCGTCCACCCGCGAATTCTCAAGTTCTCGATGCTGCCGGAAGATGCCTGGCATGGCCCGGAGTCGTCCGGCTGACACTGTGCAGGGACGCCTCGGACCTGAACAGTCGGCGGGCTTCACCCTAAGCAGGTGATGACGCCCCGGATGGCCCCCGGTTAGCGTCGGGAATAAGCCACCGGGCCGCCCCGGAGAAGGCTGTACGGCCTGGGAGCCGGGCCGTGAGATGCCCGAGTTCTTGGTGGGGAGCGTGACCGGCGATGACTGATCAGCTTATCGAGGGACCGCACGCGGTCCGGTCGACACTGGGCGGGAGCCCGTTCCCACCGATTGCTGATTATGGCTTCCTGTCTGATTGTGAGGTATCGGCACTGGTCGCGCCGAGCGGCAACGTCGAGTGGATGTGCCTGCCCCGGATGGACGGCCCGAGTGTCTTCGCCGCGATGCTGGACCGGACGGCGGGCTGGTTCCGGCTCGGGCCGGCGGATGTCATGGTCCCCTCGGGGCGGCGGTATCTGCCCGGGACCATGGTGCTGGAGACGACGTGGGGTACCCCGACCGGCTGGGCGGTGGTCCGTGACGTGCTGCTGGTGGGGCCGTGGCGTCATGAGTCGACCAGATCAGGGACGCATCGGCGGGTGCCGGCCGATCAGAGCGCCGAGCGGGTGCTGCTGCGGACGGTCCGGTGCCTGCAGGGGGCCATTGACTTCGTGCTGGAGTGTGAGCCCGCGTTTGATTACGGCCGCCAGCCCGGCACCTGGCGGCACACCGGAAACGGATACGGGCAGGCCGAGGTCAGCCCGGGCGGCGAGGGTCCGCTGCTGCGGCTGACTACCGACCTGAACGTAGGGTTCGAGGGCCCGCGGGCGATTGCGCGGCGCCGCCTGCGGGTCGGGGAGCGGGTATTCTGCGCGCTGTCGTGGGGGGACGGGACCGCGCCGGAGACTTTCGAGGACGCTCACCGGCGGCTGGCGCGCACGGCGGATTTCTGGCACGAATGGATCGGCCGGGGCGACTTCCCTGATCACCCGTGGCGCAAGTACCTGCAGCGGTCGGCGCTGACGCTGAAGGGACTGATCTACGCGCCCACCGGCGCGCTGCTGGCCGCGACGACCTCGTCACTGCCGGAGACGCCGGGGGGAGAACGTAATTATGACTACCGTTTTACCTGGCTGCGTGATTCGACGTTCATGCTATGGGGGCTGTACACGCTGGGCCTGCACCGGGAAGCGAACGACTTCTTCTACTTCCTCACCGACCTGGCCGAGCAGGACGCGGACCTGCAGATTATGTACGGGATCGGCGGCGAGCGGGAACTGACCGAGCACACGCTCGATCACCTGTCCGGTTACGACGGCGCCCGCCCGGTCCGCATCGGCAATGGCGCCTGGGATCAGCGCCAGCACGACGTGTGGGGAGTCCTGCTGGACTCGGTGTACCTGCACGCCCGGTCCCGCGACCGGCTGGATGACCGGCGGTGGCCGATGCTGGTACGCCAGGTCGACACCGCGATCACGCACTGGCGGGAACCCGACCAGGGGTTGTGGGAGGTCCGCGGCCCGGCCCAGCATTTCACCGCCTCCAAGGTGCTGTGCTGGGTGGCGGCCGACCGCGGCGCCAGGCTGGCTCAGCTGCGCGGTGATGACGAACACGCGGCTGCCTGGCGCAAGGCCGCCGACGAGATCCACGCCGACGTGTGCGCCCATGGCACCGACGACCGGGGAGTGTTCGTCCAGCACTACGACACCACCGCGCTGGACGCTTCGGCGCTGCTGATCCCGCTGGTCGGGTTCCTTCCACCGAACGATGAACGGGTGCGCTCCACGGTGCTGGCCATCGCCGATGAGCTCACCGAGGACGAGCTGGTCCTGCGCTACCGGGTCGAGGAAACCGAGGACGGCTTTGACGGCGAGGAGGGGACGTTCACCATCTGCTCGTTCTGGCTGGTCTCGGCGCTGACCGAGATCGGCGAGGTAGACCGCGCCCGGGCGCTGTGCGAGAAACTGCTGTCCTACGCCAGCCCGCTGCTGCTGTACGCCGAGGAGATCGACCCGCATTCCGGCCGGCATCTGGGGAACTTCCCGCAGGCCTTCTCCCACCTCGCGCTGATCAACGCCGTCATCCACCTGATCCGCGAGGACGAACGGCGCAGCGCCGACACGATCGCCGCCTCCGCGCTGGACCCGGCCACTGGACCGGCCGGTGAACACTGACATCAGCCTGATCGTGGCCGGTGGCGGTCCGGCAGGAGTCACCGCCGCCCTGCAGGCTCGCGAGCTCGGCTCGCGCGTCACCTTGCTCGAAGCGGGCCAGGTCGGCGGCACCAGCCTCAACCGGGGTCCGGCCCCGGTGCGCACGCTGGCCCGTGCCGCCCGCCTCGCGCGGGACTGGTCGTCGTGGTCCGCCTTCGGCCTGCGGGGTCCCGCCCCGGTGCCCGATCTGCCCGCCGTGCTGGCCAACAGCGAGCGGGTGGCCCGCTACGCCCACGACAAGAAAGACATGGCCGGCTATCTGCGCCAGTACGGCATCGACCTGGTCGAGGACCTGGGGCCGGTCAGCTTCACCGGCCCGCACTCCATGGCCGCCGGTAATGGGCGCTCCTGGTCCGCGGATCGCATCATCCTCGCCGTGGGCGGGCATGCCGCCCGCCCGCCCATTCCCGGCGCCGGGCTCGGGCTCACCTACGAGGACATCCCGTCTCTGACCAGCCTGCCCGGGCGCGTCGTGGTGGTCGGCGGCGCGGATACCGGCTGCCAGATAGCGTCGATCTTCGCTGACTTCGGGGCCGCCGTCACCGTGTTCGAGGGCGGCCCCGTCCTGGTCCCTGCCGCCGACCCCAGCGTCTCGGCCGAATTGACCCGTGCCTTCACCGCCCGGGGCATGAACGTGGCCACCGGCACGCTGGTCGAGTCTGTCGACCAGGCCGGCGACGGGGTTAGCATCGCCTACCGTGGTCGCGCCGGCCCGTCCCGGATGCTGGCCGACGCGGTGTTCTTCGCGGTCGGCTGGCCCGCCAACGCCGACCAGCTCAACCTGGACGCGGCGGGCGTCCAGGACCGCCCCGGAGCGATCACCGTCGATGACTACCTGCGGACCAACGTGGGGCACGTCTTCGCCGCCGGGGACGTCAACGGCCATTCGATGCTCGTCCAGACGGCCAGGATGGAAGGCCGCATCGCCGCCAGGAACGCGATCTTGGGGCCGACCAGGCAAGTCACCTACGACGTGGTGCCCAGCGGCAGCTTCACCGACCCCGAATACGGCCGGGTCGGCCTCACCGAACCCCAGGCCGCCCAGCATCACGACATCGTCGTCGGCATCGCCCGCTACGACGACCTGCTCCGCCCGGTCGCCGACGGCCGGCCAGAAGGCTTCTGCAAGCTCATCGCCGACCGCCGCAGCCATACCATTCTCGGCGCTCACGTCGTCGGCGAATACTCAGCCGAGACCGTCCAGACCGTCGCTGCCGCCATGGCCGCCGGCATGACCGTGGAGCAGGTAGCGGAACTGCAGCTCGCCTACCCCACCTTCACCGAAGGCGTCAGCATGGCCGCCCAGAAAATCTGCCGGACCATCGGGATCGGGCGCTTCCCCCAGGTCTGGAGCTATCTCGGATCCGAAGAATGAGCCAACCCCGCTCCGCCGGAGCGGTCACCGCTGGAGAGGACATGAAGGCAGTCGCAGTGTTCCCGGGATCCCGCGAGGTTAAGGTCATCGAGCAGGCCGAACCCCGAATCTCCGAGCCCGGCCAGGTCCTGCTCCAGATGCTGGACGTCGGCATCTGCGGCACCGACAAGGAAATCTGCACGTTCGAGTACGGGACCCCCCCGCCGGGAGATGACTACCTGGTGATCGGCCACGAGTCGCTGGCCGAGGTGGTAGCGGTCGGATCGGCCGTCGAGCGGCTCCGGGCAGGCGATCTTGTCGTCCCGTCCGTGCGCCGCCCGTGTCCGCATCCCGGCTGCCTGGCCTGCCGGTCCGGGCACCAGGACTACTGCTACACCGGCGACTTCAGCGAACGCGGCATCAAGGAAGCGCACGGCTACATGGCCAAGTACGTCGTCGAGCACGAGCGGCACCTGAATCTCGTGCCGCCGGATCTGCGGGAGATAGCCGTGCTGGCCGAGCCGCTGACCATCGCGGAGAAGGCCCTCGGCCAGGTTTCCTGGATGATGCGGCAGCGCCCGCCGTGGCTCGACCCGGAAACGCCCGGCGAGGAGCGCGGCCGGGGGCTTTCTGCGCTGGTGCTCGGCATCGGGCCGGTCGGCCTGCTGGGAGCGATGGTCCTGGTCTCGGCCGGTTTCACCACCTACGTGTACTCGCGCGAGGTGCCTCCGCATCCGCGGATCGACCTGGTCGCGGCCATCGGTGCGACCTATATCTCCACCCAGGCCGCCACGTTCGCAGATCTAGCGGACCAGGCGGGAAACCTCGATCTGATCTACGAGGCCGTCGGGCACTCCCATTTCGCCCTGGAGGCGTTGCGGGTGCTGGGGACCAACGGGATCTTCGTCCTCACCGGCGTCCCCGGCCTGCAGGCTTTCATCGAGGCGGACCCGGCTCGCCTGATGCGGGACATGGTGCTGAAGAATCAGGTCCTGCTGGGCACGGTGAACGCCGGGACCGACGCCTTCGCATCCGCGCTGCGGAACCTGGATCATTTCCGGCGCCGCTGGCCGGAGGCGGTGCAAACGCTCATCGCGGGCCGCTACCCCCCGGAGCAGGCGACCGAGCTGGTCCTGGGCCGGCCGCCCGGCATTAAGACCGTGATCGCCTTTTGATCACATCGCCAGCCCCCCGGTTACTGAACGCCTGCGGCCTGGTTGCGGTCGGCTTCGGCGCGGGCCCGCTGGTCGGCGGTCAGCCGGGTGCCCAGGTGGCCGTGCTCGACCAGGGTAGCGAGGGTATCCATGATCAGCCGGGCGCCGAGCTGAGAGGTCACGTCGGAGTGGTCGTAGGGCGGCGCGATTTCCACCAGGTCCATCCCGATCAGGCCCTCCTTGGCGACCATCCGAGCGGCCTTGAGCGCCTCACGGGGGGTCATCCCGCCTGGTTCGGGGGTGCCCGTGCCCGGTGCGTATCCGGGATCGACGACGTCGATGTCGAAGGACAGGTACACCGCGTCGGCGTCCTTCCAGGCGATCTCCAGCGCGATGTCCATCGCGCGCTGGATGCCCAGATCGTCCACGTCGAACATGGTGATGACCGTGGTGTCGATCTCGCTGGCGACCTTGACGCCTGAATGGTTGCCGATCCAGCCGCCGATCCCGATCTGGACCAGGTTGGAGGCCGGGACGTTGGGCAGCCTGGTCGCGTGCGACCAGTGGGTGGTGTGCATCCGCTCGTCCATCGTGCTCTCGGCGGTGTCGATGTGCCGGTCGAAATGGACGATCCCCAGCCTGCCCTCCACGTGCTTGGCCAGTGCCTTGGCGTCGGGGTACCCGATACTGTGGTCGCCGCCGATGATGACCGGGAAGGCGCCCGTGTCCAGGATGTGGGAGATACCCAGGTCGATCTGGTCGAAGGTCTTCTCGATGTTGGACGGGATGATGAAGATGTCCCCGGCATCGCCGATGGTGATCTCCTCCAGCAGGTCCATGCCGAGGTCCGGACTGTAGGAGTCGTACAGCGCGGAAATCCGCCGGACCGCCTGCGGCGCGAACCGGGCGCCGCTGCGGTAGGTCGTGCCCATGTCGAACGGCGCGCCCACCACGGCGACGTCATACCGGCCGATCTCCCGGATGTTCTCTACGTAGGGGGACTTCAGGAAGGTGTTGATCCCCGCGAACATCGGGTCCAGCCCCCGGGAGAACAGCGAGATGTCGCGGTCGTTGACCGACTGGGCGGCTTGCAGGCCGAGGTCGAGACTGCGTTCGACCAGTTCCCGGCGCTTGACCTCGGGCACATCGTTCAGCCGGCGCCTGGCGCGCATGCCCGACAAACCCAGCCGTACCTGGTCGATGTTCCCGCTAGGCTGGCGGTGCCCGTCGTCTGTCACTGCTGCCCCCAAGGTGTAACCGGGTTTGAGCTGTCACCCGGTATCCTCGTCTCGGCCTTGGCGGAGCAAGGCTGGTGGTCAGGTACCGAGGATCTCGGACTTTCACCGTAGGCGGGAGCATGTCACGTTGGCATCACCCCGAGTAGGTGAAAAAGGAGCAGCGGGAGTTACCCCGGATGGCCCTGGCCCGGGCGCAGGGTGTCCCGCAAGGCCTCCAGCGCGGTGAAGCGCGGCGCCCAGCCCAGGTCCCGCTTCGCCCGGGTGGTGTCCATGATGGCCGGATGGCTGGCCGCCTCCACCCACTGCGCGAACGGCGGCAGGAACGGCAGCGCCGCCATGGCCCGGGCCGCGGTCCGCGCGGGCCCTCCGGGCAGCGGCACCGGGATCAGGCCGAACTCGCGGGCGACGTCGGCGGTGGTGACGATGCCGTCGGCGGCGATGTTGTAGGCGCCGGGCGGCCCGGCGGCCACGACGCACTGCAGGAACGCGCGCCCGAGATCCTCCTCGTGCACGAACTGCAGGGGCATCACCGGCACCGGTGCGGGCAGCGGCACCGGGGCGCGGCCCGCCCGGCCGACGCGGTCGGCCAGGCCGCGGGCCAGCGGCACGAGCGGGGCCAGCGGCCCGGGCAGGAGATCCTTGGCCCCGACCGCGTGCGGGCCCAGGACCAGCGGCGGGCGCAGCAGGTACAGGGCGAGCCCGGCGGACCGGGCGGCCTCGGCTTGCAGCAGGCGCTCGAGTTCGGCCTTCTCCTGGGCGTAGAACAACCGGGCGGCGGGCCGCACCGGCCAGTCCTCGGTCATCCCGACCGGGTTGTCGCGGTGGAAGCCGTAGGCGGCCACCGAGGAGGCGTAGACGAACCGGCGCGCGCCGGCCGCGGCCGCGGCCCGGAAGGCGTTCAGCGTGCCCTCGACGTTGACCGACCTGATCACCCCGGCCGGCGCGGCCCCGGTGATCAGGAAGGCCAGGTGCACCACCACGTCCGCGGACGCGAAGGCGTCGCCCAGGGCCGCGGGGTCGCGCACATCGCCGCGGCGGTACTCCATCTTGGCCCAGCCGTAGGCGGCCGGGTCGAACGGGCGCCGCGCGATGCCGACGATCCGCGCCACCCGGTCGTCGGCCTGCAGCCAGGGGATCAGGCCGAACCCGAACGTCCCGGTCGGCCCGGTCACCGCGACCGTCAGGTCCCGCTCGCTGGTCATAGCCCTCAGCTTGCCAGACGCGCCGCTCCGGCGGGCCCGGGCCTTACGACATCGATGCTGCTTCCGGCGGGGGCAGGCCCGGATCCGGGAGCCACAGCCGGGGGACGGCGGGCTTAGCGGGACCCGGGGCGGGAGCGGATCGCGGCCACCTCGTACAGGGCGATGCCCGCGGCCACGCCCGCGTTCAGCGACTCGGTCCGGGCCGTGATCGGGATCCGGACCAGCACGTCGCAGGCCTGGGCGACGATCCGGGACAGACCGCGGCCCTCGGACCCGACGACCAGGGTCAGCGGGGCGGTGGCCAGTTCCAGGTCGCGGACCTCGGTGTCCCCGGCCGCGTCCAGGCCCGCCACGAAGACCCCGGCGTCCCGGTAGGACGCCAGCGCGCGGGCCAGGTTGGCGGCGCGGGCCACCGGCACCCGGGCCAGCGCGCCCGCGGACGCCTTCCAGGCGCCCGCCGTGACGCCGGCCCCGCGGCGGGACGGCACGACCACCCCGTGCGCACCGAACGCCGCCGCCGAACGCGCCACCGCCCCCAGGTTGCGCGGGTCGGTGACGCCGTCCAGCGCGACGATCAGCGGCGGGTGCCCGGCCTCAGCCGCGCGGGTGAGCAGGTCGTCGGGGTGCGCGTAGTCGTAGGGGCGCACCCGCAGCGCCAGGCCCTGATGCAGGGCGCCCCCGGTGAGCCGGTCGAGTTCGGCGGCGCCGGCCTCGAGCACGGCCACGCCGCGGTCCGCGGCCAGCTTGATGGCCTCGGCGATGCGCTCGTCGCGCGGCACGCGGGCGCCGACGTACAGGGCCGCCGAGGGCACGCCGGCCCGCAGCGACTCGACCACCGGGTTGCGCCCGGCGACGAACTCGGCCGCGTCCCCCGACCCGCGCACGGGGCCGGGCCACGCCGAAGACGGCGCACCTTCGTCCCGGCGGCGGCCGCGGGACGCACCCGAGGCGCCCGAGGCAGACACGGCGGCCGCGCGGCGCTGCGCCGGGTGACCCGGCCGCATGGCCGCGGGCGGGGTCGGGCCCTTGCCCTCGAGCTTGCGCCGCCCGTGGCCGCCGGTGCCCGGCCGCGGCTTGCCCGACTTGGTCTGGCCCGAACCCGGGCGGCCAGTCCCGGACCGGCCAGCGTCGGACCGGCCAGCGCTGGACCGGCCAGTCCCGGACCGGCCTGTCCCGGACCGGCCACCGCCGGACCGGTCAGCGCCGGACCGGCCACGCTGCGAGCCTCCCGCGCCGCTCATCGCTTCAGCTCCCAGCGCGGGCCTTCCGGGGTGTCCTCGACCACGACGCCGACCTCCTCCAGACCGTCCCTGATCGCGTCCGCGGTCGCGTAATCCCGGCGGGCCCGGGCCGCGTCCCGCTGCTGCAGGGTCAGCTTCACCAGCGACCCGACCACGTCCCGCAGCCGGCCGTCCGCCCCCGGGCCGCGCGCCGGCGCGGCCCAGTGCGGCGCGAGCGGATCCAGGCCGAGTATCTCCAGCATGCCCCGGACCTGGGCCAGGCTGATGCGGATGCCGGCCTTGTCCGACGTGGCCAGCGCCTGGTTGCCGTCCCGGACGCAGGCGTGCACCGCGGCCAGCGCGGCGGGGACGCCCAGATCCTCGTCCAGGGCCGAACGGAACGAGACCGGCAGCACGCCGACCGCAGGACCCGCCGCAGTGCCCGCCGCTGGGCCCGCCACGGGGGCGTCCAGGCCGAGGCGGCCCAACGCGTCGGCGGCCCGGACCGCGAACCGCTCGATCCGCTGGTACGCGGCGGCGGCCTCCTCCAGCGCGTCCTCGGAGTACTCCAGCAGCGACCGGTAGTGCGCCTGGACCAGGTAGTAGCGGAGCTCGGGCGGCCGCACCCGGGTCAGCACGTCGGTGACGAGCAGCGAGTTGCCCAGGGATTTGCTCATCTTCTCCCCGGCCAGCCCGAGCAGCCCGTTGTGCAGCCAGTACCGGGCGAAGCCGTCGCCGGCCGCCTTGGACTGGGCGATCTCGTTCTCGTGGTGCGGGAAGATCAGGTCCATCCCGCCGCCGTGGATGTCGAAGGCCGGGCCCAGGTACTTGGTGGCCATGGCCGAGCACTCCAGGTGCCAGCCGGGCCGGCCCGGCCCCCAGGGCGTCTCCCAGGACGGCTCCCCCGGCTTGGCCGCCTTCCACAGCGTGAAGTCGCGCGGATCGCGCTTGGCGCCCGCGTCGTCGGAATCCTCGGCCGGCCGCATCTGGTCAAGACGCTGGCCGGACAGGGCGCCGTAGCCGTCGTAGGATCGCACGTCGAAGTACACATCGCCGCCGCCGGCGTAGGCGTGGTCGCGCTCGATCAGCCGGCGGATCAGCACGGTCATCTCCGGGATGTGCCCGGTGGCGCGCGGCTCGACGTCCGGCGGCCGGCAGCCGAGCGTGTCGTAGGCCCAGGTGAAGGCGCGCTGGTTCCGTTCGGCCACGATCCACGGCGGGACGCCCTGCGCCCGGGCGGTGCGCAGGATCTTGTCCTCGACGTCGGTGACGTTGCGGCAGAAGGTGACCCGGTACCCGCTGGCCTCGAGCCAGCGGATCAGCACGTCGAAGCACACCGCCGACCTCAGGTGGCCGATATGCGGCGGCGCCTGCACGGTGGCGCCGCACAGGTACACCGACACGCGTCCCGGCGTGATCGGCGTGAACTCGCGCACCGCGCGGGCGGCGGTGTCATGAAGGTGCAACGTCACCCTGTAAGGCTAAGGGAAAGCGCAGGTGCTAGGGGTCAGCCGGGACGAGCAGGGCAGTGGCGATGGCGGCGATGCCCTCGCCCCGGCCGGTCAGGCCGAGGCCGTCGGTGGTGGTGGCGGACACGCTGACCGAGGCGCCGGACAGCGCTTCGCTCAGCACCTTCTCGGCCTCGGCCCGGCGCGGCGCGACCCGCGGCCGGTTCCCTATCACCTGCACCGCGACGTTGCCGATGACGAAGCCCGCCTCGGTCACCAGGCGCAGCGTCTCACGCAGCAGGGTGACGCCGGACGCGCCCGCCCATTCGGGCCGGGACGTGCCGAAGTGCTCGCCGAGATCGCCGAGCCCGGCCGCCGTCAGCAGCGCGGTGCAGACCGCGTGCGACGCCACGTCGCCGTCGGAATGGCCGTCCAGGCCGGCCTCGCCCGGCCACAGCAGGCCAGCCAGGTAGAGCTCACGCGAGGTGGTCAGCGGGTGGACATCGGCTCCCATCCCCACCCGGGGGATGGGACTAGTTGGCAAGGACCTCGTCGAGCAGCGCCTCGGCCTTGTCCTCGTTGGTCTTCTCGGCCAGCGCCAGCTCGCTCACCAGGATCTGCCGCGCCTTGGCCAGCATCCGCTTCTCGCCCGCGGACAGGCCGCGCTCCCGGTCCCGCCGCCACAGGTCCCGAACGACCTCGGCCACCTTGTTCACGTCACCAGAAGCGAGCTTCTCCAGGTT
>Ga0213881_10000503_pt1 | contig 24861 bp, 23 predicted proteins | sample BarmaccoBMER_R08_FD_160104 | JGI IMG/M metagenome (GOLD analysis project Ga0213881, IMG submission 160104) | Barbacenia macrantha exposed rock microbial communities from rupestrian grasslands, the National Park of Serra do Cipo, Brazil - ER_R08 ... | reverse complement strand
GTCATCCACCAACGCAACAGCCCGCTAGGAAGCCCCCACCATCCGCATGGCGGGGACTGTCACCGCGCGCTCCACACCCGTCGACTCGGCCACTCGAGACGGCTCGATCACCCGAGACTCGGTAACGATGGCGGTAACCAGGTCAGCGGGGGTCACATCGAAGGCGGGGTTGAGGGCGGCGGACTCGGCTGGCGCCATTCGCCAGCCCCCCACTAGGAGCACCTCGTCGGGGTCCCGGTACTCGATGGTCACCGCTGCTCCGGTGGGCGTGTCCGGATCCAGCGTGGCGGTCGGGGCGGCCACCACGAACGGGATACCGGTCCGGGCCGCGGCCAGCGCCAGCGGGTAGGTGCCCACCTTGTGCACCACGTCGTAGTTGGCGGCGATCCGGTCCGCTCCGACGATCACCGCATCTACCTGCCCGCTGGCGATGAGCCCCGGACCCGCGGCGTCGACCACCACCTGATGCGGCACACCCAGCCGGGTGAGTTCCACCGCGGTGATCCGAGAGCCCTGCAGCAGCGGGCGGGTCTCCCCGATCACCACCATCTGGATTAGCGAGTCGGCGTGCAGCGCCCGGACCACGCCGAGCGCAGTGCCCCACTCGACGCAGGCCAGCGCACCCGCGTTGCAGTGCGTATGCAGCACCATCGGCCGGTCGCCAACGTAGCTGCGCAGCAGGGCGGCGCCGAGCCGGGACAGCGTCGCGCATGCCCGCACATCGGCCTCTACCAGAGCCTGCGCGGCTTCCAACACCGCGGCAGGTCCCTGCGGTACCGCGGGCAGCACTTGCTGCACCGCCCAGCTCAGATGTACCGCGGTGGGGCGGGCTCCGGCGATGCGACGGGCATCGGCCCGCACGGTTTGGGGGTCGTAGCCCCGCTCCGCCGACCGCGCGGCGGCAAGCGCAACGCCGAGAGCGCCGAGAGCGCCCAGCGCGGGCGCGCCACGAACCACCAACCGGCGGATCGCGTCCACCACCTCGCTGACGGTGTGCAGGGCAACCCGCCGCTGTTGCGGCAGGGCTGTCTGGTCAACCGCATCAACGTGTCCGTCGACCCACTCGATGGTGCGCATGAATCCCTTGCTCCCCAGTTTGGCCTGCGGGCAACCTACGCGTCGCGCAGCAAGTCGCGCACCGCTCAACGGATGACCCCGCTCTGGTGGAAAGTCAACGCTGAGTAATCGCGGTGTACTCCCGTTCGGGGTAGCCCGTGTAGACCTGGCACGGCCTGCCGATCTTGGTTTCCGGATCGCTGATCATCTCGCGCCAGTGCGCGATCCAACCCGGCAACCGCCCCAGCGCAAAGAGCACCGTGAACATCTTGGTCGGAAAGCCCATCGCCCGGTAGATCAGACCGGTGTAGAAGTCGACGTTGGGATAGAGCTTGCGCTCGACGAAGTAATCGTCGGCCAGCGCCCTGGCCTCCAGGGCCAGGGCAATATCGAGCAATGGGTCATTGACGCCCAGCTTGTGCAGGATCTCGTCCGCGGTCTTTTTAACGATCTTCGCGCGTGGATCATAGTGCTTGTAGACCCGATGCCCGAAGCCCATCAGACGCACGCCGCCAGTATGATTTTTCACCTTCGTGACAAAAGCATCCACGTCCCCCCCTTCGGTGCGGATGCGTTCGAGCATCTCCAGCACCGACTGGTTTGCCCCACCGTGCATCGGGCCGAGCAGCGCATTAATCCCCGCCGAGACCGAGACGAACAGGTTGGCCTGCGCGGACCCGACCATCCGCACGGTGGACGTCGAGCAGTTCTGCTCGTGGTCAGCGTGCAGCATGAGCAACAGGTCCAGCGCGTCGGCCACCACCGGATCGACCGCATAGGGCTCCGCGGGCAGTCCAAAGGTCATCCGCAGAAAGTTGTGCACCAGGCTCAGCGAGTTGTCCGGATAGAGAAATGGCTGGCCGATCGACTTCTTGTAGGCGTAAGCGGCGATGGTGGGCAGCTTGGCCAGCAGCCGCACGGTGGAAATCTCCACCTGAGCGTGATCGAACGGGTTGAGGCTGTCCTGGTAGAAGGTGGACAGCGCGGATACCGCGCTGGACAGCACCGGCATCGGATGGGCGTCGCGCGGGAAGCCGTCGAAGAAACGCTTGAGGTCCTCGTGCAGCAGGGTGTGTATGCGGATCGCCTCGGTGAAGTTCTCCAACTGTCCGCTGGTGGGCAGGTCTCCATAGATCAGCAGGTAGCTGGTTTCCAGGAAGGTCGAGCGTTCAGCCAGCACTTCGATCGGGTAGCCGCGGTAACGCAGCACGCCCGCGCCGCCGTCGATATAGGTGATCTTCGACGTGCACTCGGCGGTGTTCACGAATCCCGGGTCGAGAATGACCATCCCGGTGTCGGCCCGCAGCGTGCCCAGGCTGATCCCAGACGCCCCCTGGGTAGCCTCAATGATCGGCATCTGGTGCTCGACCCCCGCGCACCGCAACCGCACAGCTTGCTCACAAGACACATCCCCAAGGTAGCTCGCCACGCGTTCGGGAGATGGAGATAAGACGCACTTATCACACCGCGACGTGCGCAGGCCGTCCCAGAACGCAGCGAGGCTGGACACCTACGGGGCGAGCCGCTCAACAACCCAGTTGTCGTCATCGGCGACGTGGTAACGCAGCCGGTCGTGCATCCGGTTGGGCCTGCCTTGCCAGAACTCCACACTCATCGGTCGGATCCGCACCCCGCCCCAGTGCGGCGGCAACGGGACCTGGTCGATGTCTGCGAACCGAGCAGCAGCGTACTCCAGCGCAACGTCCAGGGCGTGCCGGTCGGGCACCACGGTGGACTGCGCTGAGGCCCACGCTCCCAGCTGGGCACCCCGCGGACGGGTCTTCCAGTAGTCCGTACTCTCCTCCGGCGGAAGTACCTCGATCGGCCCACGCAGGTGCACCTGGCGGTGCAGGGCAATCCAGGGAAACGTCGCCGCAGCGAAGGCGGTGGCGTCGAGGTCGTGCATCTTGGCGGAGGTAAAGTTGGTGTAGAACACGACACCCCGCGGGTCGAGGCCCTTGGCTAGCACAGTCCGAGAGCTGGGCAGGCCGTCGGCGTCCGCGGTGGCCAGCACCATGGCATTGGGCTCGGGAAGGCCCGCGGCGAGCGCGTCGTCGAACCAACCCGCAAGCTGCTCGTACCACGTGTCGGCGAGGTCAGCTTCGTTCAGCGTACCGGCGGGGTAGGCGACCCGCATCCGGGCCAGCTCAGCGGTCCAATCCTCCTGTGGTGTCCACCCAGCCGCCACGCCGCACGCTCCCCTTTTCTGGCTCGACTGCTCGCAACCTACGTCCTGCAACGGTCCCCTACCTCATCCATGCCGGCACCTGCCGAAATTCTGTGCCGGAAATTCCGTGTCGGAATTCCCCAGCCGGAAACCCGGCCAAACCATGGTCCACTATTGCCCCAGGGCGGCCATCGGGTGCACTGTTAGCCATCCGCGCGGCGCCGCACTGTGGCGTGCGCCTACACCCGCTGGCCGGTCAGCGACCCGCGCGCAGTTGAGGGCCCTATTGCGCGAGGAGGACGGCGTGACTGTGTTGAACGGGCTAGCGGCTACTGCCGGTTTCAAGCCGGGACTGGAGGGCGTGGTCGCTTTCCACACCGAGATCGCCGAACCAGATCGGGATGGCGGGGCGTTGCGCTATCGCGGCGTGGACATCGAAGACCTGGCCGGTCACGTGACCTTCGGCGACGTGTGGGCGTTGCTGACCGATGGCCGCTTCGGACACGGCCTACCGCCCGCCGAACCGTTTCCCCTGCCGGTGCACACCGGTGACGTCCGGGTCGACGTGCAAGCCGCGTTGGCGATGCTCGCCCCGATCTGGGGCTACCGTCCGCTATTGGACAGCTCCGACGCGCAGGCCCGCGCGGATCTGGCCAGAGCGTCGGTGATGGCGCTGTCCTACATGGCGCAGTCCGCCCGCGGAATCCACCAGCCGGCCGTCCCGCAGTATCGAATCGACCAGTGCTCCACCATCACCGAACGCTTCATGACCCGGTGGCGCGGCGACCCGGACCCGGCACACGTCAAGGCCGTCGACGCCTACTGGGTGTCGGCCGCTGAGCATGGGCTCAATGCCTCGACCCTCACCGCTCGGGTGATCGCCTCCACCGGTGCCGACGTCGCCGCCTGCCTGTCCGGGGCGATCGGCGCGATGTCCGGCCCACTACACGGTGGCGCACCGGCTCGGGTGCTACCGATGATCGAGGAGGTAGAGCGAACCGGCAACGCCAACGAAGTGGTCAGCGGGTTATTGGATCGCGGTGAGCGGCTGATGGGATTCGGCCACCGGGTGTACCGGGCCAAGGATCCGCGAGCCCGGATGCTGCGCCGGTTCTGCGAGGAGCTCGGTGCGCCGCGTTACGAGGTGGCGGTGGCGCTGGAGCAGGCCGCGCTGGCCGCGCTGGCCGACCGGCGGCCAGACCGGGTGATCGAGACCAACGTCGAGTTCTGGGCCGCGGTGATCCTGGACTTTGCGCAAGTCCCGCCGCACATGATGCCGGGGATGTTCACCTGCGCCCGGACTGCGGGCTGGTGCGCGCACATCATGGAGCAGAAACGCACCGGCAGGTTGGTCCGTCCGGCGGCACAGTACGTGGGGCCCCGTCCACGGCGTCGGCAGGACGTGTCGGGGTGGAATGAGATCGGGCGCCCCTGAGCGGCTCCGAGGAGCGGGTCCGGCGAACGAGTTACGGCCGGAGTAGGTACCGGGCGAACAGCTGGCTCTGCGACTCCAGCAACCACACCAGCTCTAGGCCGACCGGTTCGGCCAGCGGCGCCTGGTCGACGATGGAGCGCGCCCCAGCGCTGCCGGCCAGTGCGGGCGCGATGGATAAAAACAGTTCGTCGACCAGGCCGGCGGGCAGCAGTGAGGTGTTGAGATTCGGGCCGCCCTCGCACAGCACCGAGCGCACCCCGTGCTCGGTACGCAACCGGGCGAGCATCGTGGCCAGATCCAGTTCCTCGCCTGGTGCCGGGCGCAGGTAGCTGACCCGCGCTGCGCACTCGTCGAGGTCGGCGGCGCTGGTGGTGAGCACGACCACCCGGGAATGCGGGTCGGCCAGGAGCGGCAGCTCGGGGGTCAGGGTGAGCCGGCGGCTCGCGACGACCGCGAGCGGGTCGGGCGCCAACCCGCGGGCGACCCGGCGCTCCCGGTGCGCTGGATCACGGACCAGGCGGCCGTACCGCTCGGTGCGCACCGTGCCCGCGCCGACCAGGACCGCGTCGACGTGCATCCGCAGCTCGTGAAACAGCTGCCGATCGGCCGGGTTGCTGATCGAGGCGGTGCGGTGCGCCACCGTGGCCGCGCCGTCGGCGGTGGCCACCATGTTGAGCACCACATAGGGGCGGTGATCGGACGCCAGATCGGCGAGCGCGAGACCCTCCAGGGCCTCGATGGCGGTAACGCTACCGGGCTCGGGCAGCAGCCGCCGCAGCACCACCGGGAGTGCATCCACAGCGGTCAACCTACCGGTGCCTCGTCAGAGACCACGTGATGATCGAGGAAAAAGCGCGCAGCGACTCCTGGGGCGCTGCTGCAAAGCCGTCGAGTGCGAGACGTAGGGGTGCTCGAACGCATCGCCGACGGGCTCGGAGCGCCCCGGGCGCGGCTGGGCGTGAGCTACGGTGGCCGGGGTGGAGCACATATCCGCCGGCAAGGTGCGGGATCTGTATTCGCTCGACGGTGACATGCTGCTCGTCGCCTCGGACCGGATCTCTGTGTACGACGTGGTCCTCCCGACGCCCGTTCCCGACAAGGGTGCGCTGCTGACGCAACTGTCGGTATGGTGGTTTCACAAACTCAGGAATGTGGCGCCCAATCATCTGATCTCCGCTACCGACGTGCCGCCGGAATTCCAGAACAGGGCCCTCCGCTGCACCCCGTTGCGGATGATCCCGGTGGAGTGCATCGCTCGCGGTTACCTGGCAGGCCTGGGCCTGCGCGAGTACCAGAAGTCGGGCACCGTGTCGGGGGTGGCCTTACCTGCCGGGCTGGACTCCGGGAGCCGGCTACCCGAGCCGATCTTCACGCCGACCACCAAATCCCCTACTGGGCATGATGAGTTCATCACCTTTGACGACGTGGCACGCGAAATCGGAGAGGATACCGCCGGGCGCCTCCACAGCCTGACACTGGAACTCTACACAACCGCGGCGGAGCACTCGCTGAACAACGGCGTCATCATCGCGGACACAAAATTCGAGTTCGGTTGGGATTCGTCTGGTCAATTGACACTCGGGGACGAAGCGATCACGTCGGATTCATCGCGTTTCTGGCTCGCCGAGAGCTGGCGGCCCGGCAGGGAGCAGCACGCATTAGACAAGCAGTTCGTCCGGGACTGGGCGCTGGGCACGGGATGGGACCGCGAACCGCCCGGACCAGTCATTCCCCCGGCGATCGTGGCGGAAACGCGGCGGCGGTACGTCGAGGCCTACGAACGCATCACCGGAACCTCGTGGTCCCCATAGCGCACCGTAAGGTCTGGAGGTATGACGCAGACCGCGCAGCTGACCATCCCCACCGAACTGAAACCCGCCGACGGGCGGTTTGGGTGCGGGCCGTCGAAGATCCGTCCCGAGCAGCTGGCCGCGCTGGCCACCACCGGCGCCACGGTGATGGGCACCTCACACCGGCGCAAGCCGGTGAAGTCGCTCGTCGGGCGGATCCGCGCCGGCTTACGCGAGCTGTTCGCACTGCCCGAGGACTATGAGGTGGTGCTCGGCAACGGTGGCACCACCGCGTTCTGGGATGCCGCCGCTCTCGGCCTGGTCCGGGAACGCTCGCTGCACCTGAGCTACGGCGAGTTCTCCGCGAAGTTCGCCACCGTCACGACGCGCGCGCCGTTCCTCGCCGACCCGGTGCTGGTCTGCGCCCCACCGGGGGACGCACCGCAGCCGGTCGCCGATCCATCATGCGACCTGATCGCCTGGGCGCACAACGAAACCTCGACCGGGGTGATGGTTCCGGTGTGCCGGCCGGCGCTTTCGCAGGGCGCACTGGTGACGATCGACGCGACCAGCGGCGCCGGTGGCCTGCCGGTCCGGGCCGCCGACGCCGACGTCTACTACTTCGCGCCGCAGAAGTCCTTCGCCTCCGACGGCGGGCTGTGGATCGCGCTGCTCAGCCCGGCCGCGCTGGAGCGGGTCGCTGAGATCGGCTCGTCGCCCCGATGGGTGCCAGAGTTCCTCTCGCTGAGCACCGCGCTGGACAACAGCCGCTCCGATCAGACCTACAACACCCCGGCGGTCGCGACGTTGCTGCTGATGGTGGACCAGATCGAGTGGATGCTGGCCGGCGGCGGGCTGGACTGGTGTGTCGCACGCACCACCGACTCCTCCTCGCGGCTGTATTCCTGGGCCGAATCCTCGCAGTACGCGACGCCCTTCGTCACCGACCCCGCCAAACGCTCGCTGGTGGTCGGCACCGTGGATTTCGCCGACAGCGTTGACGCCCCTGCGCTTGCCGCCGCGCTCCGGGCCAACGGCATCGTGGACATCGAGCCCTACCGTAAGCTCGGCCGCAATCAGCTGCGGATCGGGATGTTCCCGGCTGTCGATCCGGATGACGTCTCCGCGCTCACCGGATGCATCGACTGGGTGGTCGAACGACTAGGTGGTCGAGAGGTGGGGTGAGGCCTGATAAGTCAGCGGCGGCGCGCCTTCCCCGGCATTGCTGCCCGCCGGCCTACGGTGGTGGGTACTGACGTGGAGGTCCTTGGATGCGCGCGCTGCGAGTAGCCGGGCTGGGGATCGACGGCCGCACCGTCATCCTGGAGATGGTCCCGCAGCGACCCGGCGAGCGGCGGGAGCAGTTCGCCCTGCCGGTAGATGACGACCTGCAGGCAGCGGTACGGGGCGATCTCCCGCGCCTCGGCCAGGTCGAGATTGAGCCGGAGAGCCAGATGCGACCCCGGGAGATCCAGGCTCGGATCAGGGCCGGAGCGTCCGTCGAGCAGGTGGCCACCGCCGCTGGCGCGCCCAGCGAGCGGATCGAGCGGTTCGCCTACCCTGTGCTGCTGGAGCGATCCCGCATTGCCCAGCTGGCTCAGCGCGCCCATCCGGTGCGCGCCGATGGGCCCGATGTGCGCACCCTCGAGGAGGTCGTCACCGAGACTTTCCGCCAGCGGGGTCACGACTTCGACTGCGTGGTCTGGGACTCGCGGCGCGGAGAGGACGGCAAGTGGGTCGTTGCGCTGCGCTGGCGGGCCGGTCGGGCGGAGAACCGGGCGCAGTGGATGTTTCACCCGGGCGCGCACGGCGGCACCGTCACCGCGATCGATGACCACGCCACCGACCTGATCGATCCGCAACCCGCCACGCCGCTGCGCACGGTGCCGCCGGTGGCCGAGGAGCCGCCCCAGGTCCGGGTGGTGCCCGACGACGGACCGTCATACCGCCCAGCCAACCCGCCTCCCAAACGCCCCCGCAAGGACCGCGCGATGGTCCCCTCGTGGGAAGACGTCCTCCTCGGAGTCCGTTCCCCGCGCACCTGATGTCTCCCCGCGCACCTGATGTCCCGCTAAACCGCCTTCGCCGCGCTGCACACCACCTGGCGCACCGCCCTGCCTAACCCAGCAGGGACAGCAGCAGGGCGATCCAGGCGAGGACAATGCCCACCGCGGTGCCGTAGGCCACCCATCGCCAGATCGGGGTTGCCCGACCCAGCCATATCGACGGCGCCAGCCCAGCGGCCACCAGCAGGTTCGCCAGCACGACGAAGCCGATACCGTTCGGCGCCAGCCCCTGGGACACGCTGAGCAGCGCGACCACGATCACCGCTGCTGCCACTACGCTGACGGTGAGGCCGGTCGCCCACGGCGTCGGCTCGCTAGGTGGCGTGCCTGGGCTGCCGCGGTCCATACCGATGACTGTAAACGCGGCTTTTTACCCACGGCGCGCGCCTGCGAGGGCAATCGCGGCGGCAATGGCGGCGTGTGGCGGGTCCACCAGCCGGTGCGCGCCTGGTTATCAGCTTGAAGCAGGAACACCGCGGGCCCGACCGGACTTCCCGGTCGGGCCCGCGGTGTTCCAACTGCGTTGCCAGGACTCCCACCACGAAGCCGACGCTGCTTAAGTTAGGCTAACCTTCGCTACCTGTCAACTAACGCGAGCGCATTGATGCTGATCGCATCCCGACCCCGCGGCTCACCCAGCCACAGGTGCCCGGCGTTGATCGCCCTGCTTGAGCCACTTCCCACCGCCAGCCTCCCAGCACGCGCTAACGTGCCTTGTGCCGCCTCCACTGCCCCGCCGCCTCGCCGACCCGCGGCCGGTGGTCGGCGTCGGCACTCTCGGCTGGTTCACCGCGGCGATGGTGCTGCTGCTCGCCGGTGAGCCGCCAGCATGGGTGTGGGCTTGCCTGATCGGCGGATTACTCGGCCTGACCGGCCTTGCGATGATCCACTGGCAGCTCAGCGCTGCCCGGCGCGGATCCCGGGGCGCCCAGCGAGACTTGTTCTGACCTCTCCGCCGTCACCTTGACGTTGTGGTCAGACTGACCGACCAGCACGTCAAGATCATCATGGGGTGAAACCTGCTTGACGCGGTCCGCCAGCAGCAGCCAGCCGTGCCCATCGATGCACGAGATGCGCAGGCGTCCGATGGGGCCGCCGGTGCCTTGGAGACGGAACCTGCCCTCAACGATTGCCGCCAGGCCGCACGTCGGGCAGCACACAACACCGTTCATGGTCGAGAGGACAGGGGCCACACCGGCGAAGGACATCCCACGCGCTCCCAACAGTTTCCTGGGGCGTGCGGCCATGCAGCCCCACTCCCGGCGGGGCGGGCAGCCGCACAACCCTACCCCCCCGCGCAGCCCAGCATCGCACAGAGATCAGTATCCGCACAAGCGGGGAAAAGTATCCTTTCTTTCCCGCATCAGCGGAGCTCACCGTTCTCTTCCGTCTTCCTTGAGATTCTCCAGGCGCGCGGGGAGACGGTCGGCTTCGACGATGTCCGCATGGCGGGGATGTCCGCATGGCGGGCCACACCTTCGCGACCACCCGGTTGGACCCGGACAGCTTCGCCGCAACGGTCTGCCAGTTTGTCACGCATTTCGTCGCCGGGCGGTGCGGGCTCACCGAGTCCGATGTCGCTGTGAGCTCCGGTCCCTTGTCGCCTCACCGGTGGCTCGTGTCATGGTGGCTGGGACCTGGCCCCGTGGGCCACTCGGTGTGCACGTATCTGCCGCCGCGCAGCAGGGAGGCGACGGCGGCGATGAGGCAGGCAGCGATGGCGAAGGCGAAGGCGACCGTCAATCCGTTGGAGAACGGCCCCGAGATCAACGCGGGGAAAAAGCCGTGACCGGTGAGGTAAGCAGCGTTGCTGGCCGGAAGGTGCCCGAGCACGGTCGGACCCAGCAGGGTCTGGACCGGGTTGTAGCCCAGCAGCGAGGCGAACAGCACCGTAACCGGGGGCAGGGCGGCCAGCTGGGCCGCGTCAGCGGCAGGTACGCCCTGGGCGAGAAGTCCGCTGCTCAGCGTCTGTGGCAGGGTCTGGACCAATCCGAGGACCATCAAACTGAAGAACACCCCGATCGACAGCACCATCGCCGAGTTCTGGAACGTAGTACTCATCCCCGCGCCGACCCCACGTTGATTGGGCGGCAGGCTGTTCATGATCGCTGCCCTGTTGGGTGCGGCGAACAGTCCCATGCCGATCCCGTTGAGCAGCAGGACCAGCACGAACTCCCAATAAGTGAAGTCCACCGGCACGAGGGCCAGCCACCCGAAGCTGGTCGCGGCCACGAGCATCCCGCCGGTGGCGAACGCGCGCGCCCCGAAGCGGTCGGACAACCACCCCGATACCGGCCCGGCGATCAGGAATCCGACGGTGAGCGGCAGCATGTAGATGCCCGCCCACAATGGTGTGGACTCGAAACTGTAGCCGCGCTGGGGTAGCCAGATGCCCTGCAGCCAAATGATCAGGATGAACATCAGCCCGCCACGGCCCAACCCTGACAGCAGACTAGCCAGGTTCCCCGCGGTGAACGCCCGGATGCGGAACAATCGCAGCTGGAACATCGGCTCGGCGACTCGGGTCTCCACCAAGCAGAAGATCCCCAGCACGACCACGCCACCGATCAGCGCGGCCAGCACCCACGGGCTGGTCCAGCCCATCGTGTGCCCGCGATAAGGCTGGATGCCATAGGTGATGCCCACCATCACCGCGATCAGGCCCACGGCGAAGGTCAGGTTGCCCCACCAGTCCAGCCGTCCGGGTTGCCGGATCCCGGTGTCGCGCAGCTTCCAGTATGCCCAGAACGTGCCGAACACCCCAAAGGGCACCGACACCAGAAACACCAGATGCCATTCCAGGGGAGCGAGCAATCCACCCAGGACCAGCCCGACGAACGACCCGGTGATCCCCGCGACCTGGTTGAGCCCCAGCGCCAGCCCACGCTGTTCGATCGGAAAGGCGTCGGTGATGATCGCGTTGGAGTTCGCCATCAGCATCGCGCCCCCGACGCCCTGCAGCACCCGCATGATGATCATCCACAGCACGCCCGCCGTGCCCTGCATCCACGTCACCGACAGCAGCACAGAAAACACCGTGAATACCGCGAAGCCCGCGTTGTACATCCGGACCCGCCCGAACATGTCGCCCAGCCGGCCAAAACTGACCACCAGCACTGCGGTGACCGCCAGGTAACCCATGATCAACCACAGCAGCAGGCTGGCGTTCTCCGGCGCCAACGGGTTGATCCGCACACCCTTGAAGATGTCCGGCAGCGCAATCAACAGGATCGAGGTGTTGATCGTGGCTACCAACATCCCGAGCGTGGTGTTCGACAACGCAACCCACTTGTATCCCGGACTGGCCGTATCTGCCGAGGTGCGAGCCCGCTGCCGCTGCCCTCGGGCCGCCGCGGCCGGTACCGGTACCGGGGTCACCCCGATTCCCGACACGAGACCAATGTTGCTTGCTCCATACAAACAACATAAGCAGGGTTGCGCAGCGCCGCCACCCGCTCGCCGGAACGGCCACGAGGTCACCAGTGCCGGACCCCTACTGAAGTTCGGCGTGTGACGGAATCCTCAGCTCCGGCAGAACGCCCAGTTTCCGGAAGGGCCGACTTCGGGGCTGACCGCCGGCAGGGGTGACGGGAGTCTCAGAGAGTGCTGGCTTCCGAGTGCAGCAGCAGGGCGGCGCGCACTGGATCGGCGGCGTGCGCGGTGCCCTCCGGGGTGACCCAGAACGGCACCGTGTACTCAGTGCCGCCGTGACGCACCCGCAGGTGCTCGTGCAGCCGCACCGTCCCGTCCGGGACGGCGAGTCCAGCGGCGGCACACACCGCGACCACCTCCACCAGCTCGACCCACCGCACAATCCGCCCTCCCTCGGCGTCGAGCAACTCGGGGGCGATCCGCTCAGAGGCCAGTGGCAAGTCCAACAGGTCGGCCAGCAGGCCAGGGTCACCACCGGACACCAGTTCATCGACCGGCAGCACTGCGGCCAGCCACGGGGAGTCGAGCACCACCGCGCGGTCGGCATCGACCACCTCGCCGGTCACCGCCCGTACCCGAGCCGGGGGCTCCACGTCGGCCGGGTCGACCTCGGCACCGGCCAATGCGGCATGCGCGGCGTGCACCACAGCGGGGGTGACCGTGCGGGCCGGATCGGCCAGCCGGGCCAGCAGGTCGGCGGCGTCGGCGGGTCCAGTGACGCTCAACCCGGTCCGCACGCCGGCGGCGACGAGCAGCGCCTCATCAGTGTCACACTGCGATACCACGTCGTCGCGGGGCACCACGTCGTAGAGGCCCTCCAGCGCAGCTGCCCCGGCGAGCCGCCAGTGCGGCGGTGGGTGGCCGCCGAGCCGGGCGTGTCGGGCCAGCCACCAGCCGGTGTAACCGTCGGGCTGGTGCAGCGCGGCAAAGCCAGCGGGATCGGCGGCGATTCGGCGTAACGCCGCCGGCCAGCACTGATCGTCGACGAGATCCAGGTCCCGGACGGCGAGCAGCCGCGCGGGCGGTTCACCATCGGTGCGCGGCACCTGTGCCCACCACTGCTCCTCATCGTCAAGATCATGGTCCGGGCCGTCCGGGTGCGGATCGTCGAGCACCGCGAACGAGTCCAACACCCCGACTGCCCGCAGCGCGGCGGCGCCGTGCTCAGCAGCGACGGCGGAGTCCAGCACACCCAGCGGCGCGTCCGGAGCGAGCAGCTCCCGCAACGCCCCACCGGGTAGCACCAGCTCGTCCGCCCGCCGCGGCGCCCCGGTGTCATCAGGCAGCGCCAGCGCACCCAACCAGGACCGGGCAGTGCCATCACAGGCCAGCCGCCCGGCCAATGACAACACCGCCTGCGCGAGTCCGGTGACGTCCACGCCGTCCTCGGCGTCATCGACACTGCGCTCAATGGCGGGACGCAGCGCATCCAGCAGTTCCCTGGGGCCCACGGGTCGAGCCCCGAGCCGCTCCAGCAGTGGATGGACGGCGTCCGGGTGCACCAGCCGCAGCTCGGTGGGCAGGCAGGCGTCAACATCACCCAGCACCACCCCACGGGGGCCGGTGACGGTGCGCCCGTCGGCCAGCGGGACTGGCAGCGCACCGAGCTCCTCGGGAGCCGACGGGTCAGTGTCCAGCAGCGGGGTCAGAGCCGCGTAGCAGCGCCGCCACCAGGACGGTGACCGGTCCAGCCCAGCCAGCAGTTCGGCGATGGCCGCCGGAGGAAGCCTCCGCACCCCGAGCGCGCTGAGCGCGGCGGTGTGCGCAGGCGCCGAGAGCTCACCGTCGACCAGGTGGGGTGTGACGTCAGCGAGCAGTTCAGCCAGCTCAGGCAACGGCACGTCCAGCACCAGGGCATCGGCTGGCGCGACCTGTCCGCCGGAGGCACTGGGTAGCCACCGGGTGTAGCGCAGCGCCTCGAGCACTCCCGCACGCAACGCCGCGTCGACCTCGCTGGCGGGAAACCCGGGGGTAGGCACCAGCGCGGTGCGCTGATCCGGCACCAGTGCGGCAGCGAGCTCCGGGTAGGCCCGCGCGGCAGCATCGAGCAGTAGGCCGACGGCCGGCCCGGGATGGACGTGCCGCCGTGACGAGTCGACGGGCACCGTGCCGATCAGTCGCGCGGGCAGGGTGAGCCGCTCCGCGGTGGGGGTGGGCGCGTGCAGTACCTCCCCGCTCAGCGGTAACGGGGCACCGTCAGAGCCGACGGGCAGTGCCCAGCACAGGCTCCACTCGCCTCGCGCCTCGGGACCGAGCCCGGCTAGGGCAGCCGCCGGCAACAGCCCGGCCCGACGCACCACCCGCCACCGACGCAGCTCGGGACCGTCACGCACCAGCACCGGGTCCTCGCCCTCGCAGCGCAGCACCCGGTCACCGATGTCGATGCGGTGCAGCCACGGCAACGCCAGCAACAGGTCAGCGGCCTCGTCCGCGAATGCCGCGAGCAGCGCCTCCGGGTCAACCCCGGCGCGCAACGGCAACCGGACCTCGGTGTCGAACCCGGGTGGCGGGTTGCCGTCGACGGGCCACACCAGCCGCAGTACCGGGGGCCGGCCACCGCGCCGCGCCAGCTCGGCGCGCAGCGCCGGGTCACCGGCCACCGCGTGGGCGGTACGCTGTGCGGAGAACTCCACCCCGCCGGTGCGGGAAACCACCCGCGGCGCGTCGGTGACGCCGAGGACCGCCGCGAAGCCGACCCCGAACCGACCAACGCTGTCACCCGCCCGCTTGGCCGACGCGCGCAGCGCGGCCAGGGCGGCCACTCCACCGGAATCCAGGGGCACCCCGGTGTTCGCGGCGCGCAGTTCACCCCTCTCTTCAGTGATCCGGAGCTGCCCCGGCGCACCCGCGCGTTGCGCGGCGTCGGCAGCGTTCTGCGCCAGCTCGACGAGCAACCGATCTGCATAACCAAGCAGGGCCAGTTCGGACTCGGCGTTGGCATCCTCGCGGAACCGCGTCGGGGATCCCTGCCACGCGGCCAGCACCCCCTTCCGCAGCGCCGCAGTGCCGAACGGGTCAGCAGTGCTCATGACTCGACGCTCATGACTCGACGGTGACGAGCACGTCTCGCGTCACTCCACCGGTGTCCGGGGCAGCAACTCCAGCTCGGCGTCGTCGTAGACCAGCTCGGCCACCGGCACGTTCGGGCTGGTGTCCACCCGGACCTCGGAATGCGCCCCGCAGCCGAACTCAGCGTGCACCACCTGTCCGTCAGCAGGGGCCAGGTCGTTACCGCAGACGCCGAGGACAGCCGCCAGCAGGCCACCAAGCGGAAGGTAGAAACCGCACGTGGTACACCGGGCAGGGGCACTGCGGGCCATCTCCGAATCAGGGCCGCGGTCACTATCGCGCCAGCGCTGCACCAGGGCCAGGCGGGCATCACGACTCAGCACCCGGAGTCGTCCCAGCCCGAGCTCCGGGCTGAGCGGCTGCAGTACCGGGTCATCGTCGATGAGGTAACCGGGCACCAGTCGCGGGTCATCCGGGTTGGCTGGCAGCAGGTCCCCGACCCCGAGGTCACCTGCCCGAAGCCGCTGGTTCCACGGCAGCCAGGGGGGCGCGACCAGCGCGTGCGGCCCGGGCAACAACACCACTTCACTGATCGTCACCGGGGTCGCTGGGCCAGCCGAGGCCACCGTGACTGCCCAGCGCCAACCGCAGTAGCCGGGGAGGCCGGCTTCGAACAAGTGAGTGACCGCGCCGCCGTCCTCGGTCTGTACCTCCACATGCTCGCCCACCGGGTTGTCACCGGCCTCGGCCTGTGCCGCCTGCCGGGCCAGCTCGACGGCCTCAGCGAGATCCCCAGAGAAGTCAGAACCTGGCGCGGTAGTATCGGCAATCACGACCCCAATTGTGCCGCACCAGCGGTCCGCACCGATAACCCGGCCAGTGTGGCTGGGCATCCCGGTAGTGGCGACTGCGGTCCTGGCAACTGCGGTAGTGGTGGCCACCATGCTGGCCGGCTACGTCATGCGGCATTCGACCGCGGAGCAGCTGCACGTACAGGTGCTGGCCACCCTTCCACACGACGCCACGATGTATACCGAAGGCCTGGAAATCCGCGACGGGGTGCTCTACGAGGGTAGCGGGTTGGTCGGGCAGTCCCGGGTCCGGGCCACCGCGCTGTCCAGCATCGCCACGTTGCGGGAGGCGACGTTGCCCGCCCCGCTGTTCGGCGAGGGACTCACCGTGGCCGGCGATCGGTTGTGGCAGCTGACCTGGACCAGCGGGATGGCGATTGAGCGCGATCCGGCGACGCTGGCGCAGCGTCGCCGAGTGACCTACCAGGGTGAGGGTTGGGGGCTGTGCAACGACGGGCACCGGCTGGTGATGAGCGACGGCTCGGATCGGCTGACCTTTCGGGACCCGGTCACTTTCGCACCGTCTGGCCAGCTGGAAGTCCGCCTCGATGGCGACCCGATGCGGGGGCTCAACGAGCTGGACTGCGCCAGCGGCGTCATCTGGGCCAACGTCTTCCAGACCGACCGCATCCTGCGCATCAACCCCGGCACCGGTGTGGTGACCGGCGTGGTCGACGCGTCTGGTCTGCTCAGCGCACAACCGCAGTCCCCCGGGGACGTGCTCAACGGCATCGCGGCGATCCCGGGCACCGACGAGTTCCTGGTCACCGGCAAACACTGGCCGTTGCTGTTTCGGGTACGTTTTGTGCCCTCGGCACCAGGGGGTTGATCGTGACATCCCCGATGCAGCGCCGAGATGCTACCGGTGGTGCAGGATGGAACGCGTGAAGCGGCCCGCATCCCCATCCGGCGCCGAGTACTCCCGCTCCCGGGGGCGCCGTCGGGCAGGTCGCCCTCGGCGCTGGGTACCGGAGGACTACCGCGCCGGTGCCGGCCCGACCGACCCATCGCCGTCGTATGACCCGCCGACTGACCCGCCGACGGTTCCCATCCGCCCGCAACCCGCATCGGGTGGCCCGCAGTTCCCCCGCAAGATCACCGTTACCCGGGTGGCTGCCTGGCGGAGCAGACAACTGGTCTCCGGCGGTGTGCGGCGTTTCCACCGGGCCACCACGGCCGATGGTGCGGGTCCCTCCGGGCTGTCCTCGCTGACCTACGCGGCGATGATGGACTACGCGGCCAACGCGGCCATCGCCGTCGCACTGGCCAACACGTTGTTCTTCGCCGCCGCCACCGCGCAGAGCCGGACCAATGTGGCGCTCTACCTGCTGATCACGGTGGCACCGTTCGCGCTGGTCGCCCCGGTGATCGGCCCGCTCCTGGACCGGCTGCAGCACGGTAGGCGGGTGGCGATGGCGCTGTCGTTCGCCGGCCGCGGCTTTTTGCTGATCGTGATGGCGGCGCACGTCCGCGACTGGCTGCTGTACCCCGCGGCGCTGGGCTTCATGGTGCTGGCCAAGTCCTACGGCGTGCTGCAGGCTGCGGTGATCCCCCGGGTGCTCCCGCCGGGGATCACTCTGGTGAAGACCAACTCGCGGCTCACCGTGTTCGGGCTGGTCGCTGCGGGGGTGTCCGGTGCGGTCGCCGCCGGGATAGCGGCGCTGACCGGATCGCCGGGGGCACTGTCGTTCACTGCGGTGATCTGCCTGACGGCAGCGGCCCTGTGCCTGCGCATCCCGTCCTGGGTGGAGGTGACCGAGGGCGAGGTTCCGGCCTCGCTGCGGACCGAGGCCACCGACACGCTCGGCGCCGCGCGGCGCCGCCAGCCCACAGGTCGCCACGTGGTCATCGCGCTGTGGGGCAACGGGACCGCGCGGGTGCTCACCGGATTCCTCACGCTGTTCGTGGCGTTCGCGGTGAAGGCCCAGACCGAGGGCTCACCAGGACGGCAGGTGGTGCTGCTCGGCGTGGTCGGTGCGGCGGCCGGGGCGGGCAGCGTCCTGGGCAACGCGGTCGGGGCGCGGATGCACTTCGGTAAGCCCGATCAGGCCATCATCGGCTGCGTGGCCGCTGGTCTCACCATGACGGTGCTCGCCGCGTTAGTGCAGGGCATCGCCATCGCGGCGGTCACCGCCCTGGTGGCAGCAACGGGCAGCGCGGTGGCCAAGGTCTGCTTGGACGCGGTGATCCAGCGCGGCGTGCCGGAGGCGTCCCGCGCCTCGGCGTTCGGCCGGTCGGAAACTGTGCTCCAGACGGCCTGGGTGATGGGCGGCGCGCTGGGCGTGCTGCTGCCACCCACCTACTGGGTCGGCTTCGCCTCGGTCTCGGTGCTGCTTGGCCTGGGGCTGACCCAGACCGTGTTGACCCGGCGCGGATCGTCGCTGATTCCCGGCTTCGGCATGGGCTCCCCGTCTCGCCAGCACCCGGCCACCCGCCGAGTGGGCCAGGAATCTTGATGAGCCGGGTCACGGAGCCGCTCAGGGATCCAGCTCATGAGCGACGGCCCGCACCAGCTCCCCGATCCGCTTGGTGGTGCGACGGTCGGGATAGCGGCCGCGGCGCAGGTCGGGCTGGACCCGCGACTCCAGCAACCTGATCATATCGTCGATCATGCCGTGCAGCTCCTCAGCCGGTCGGCGCCGGGCCTCTGCCACCGACGGCGGCGGCTCCAACAATCGCACCGACAAGGCCTGCGGGCCGCGCCGCCCGTCCGCCACCCCGAACTCCACCCGCTGACCGGTCTTGAGATCGGTCACCCCCGTGGGGAGCGCGTTGGCCCGCACGTAGACGTCGGTACCGCCGTCCTGCGTCACGAAACCGAAGCCCTTGCCCGCGTCGTACCACTTGACCTTGCCGGTCGGCACTGACCTCACCGTTCCCTCGTGGAGTACCGCCTGCCTGCTGGGGGTGCGACCAGCACGACGAACGCGCCCCGAACGCACCCGGGACGCGTGCGCCCCAGCTTACGACTTCCGGCCGCTTTTCGGGCGCTTCCCGCCCCATGGATGTGGCACCTTAGGCGTACGTTCCGACGACGGCGGCGCCCAGCCCGAGCAGCTCCACCGAGCGTTCGCGCATCTCCACCTTGCGGACCTTGCCGGTGACGGTCATGGGGAACTCCTCTACCACGTGCACGTACCGAGGGATCTTGTAATGCGCCAGCTTGCCGACGGCGTAGTCGCGTAGTGCCTCGGCGGTGAGTTCAGACGCACCCGGCCGCAGCCGCACCCAGGCGCACAGCTCCTCACCGTAGCGCGCGTCAGGCACGCCGATCACTTGCGCATCGAGGATATCCGGATGAGTGTAGAGGAACTCCTCAATCTCCCGCGGGTAGACGTTCTCGCCGCCGCGAATGACCATGTCCTTGATGCGCCCGGTGATGTTGAGGTAACCCTCGGGGTCCATGACCGCGACGTCCTCGGTGTGCATCCAGCGAGCCTGGTCAATCACCTCGGCGGTCTTGTCGGGCTGCTCCCAGTAGCCGAGCATGACCGAATATCCGCGGATGCACAGTTCGCCCGGGGTTCCGCGCGGGACCGTCAAGCCGGTGTCCGGGTCGATGATCTTTACTTCGAGGTGCGGGTGTACCCGGCCCACCGTGGACACCCGCCGCTCCAGCGTGTCGTCCGCCCAGGTCTGGGCGGACACCGGGGAGGTCTCGGTCATTCCATAGCAGATGGTCACCTCGGTCATGCCCATCCGCTCGACGACCTGCTTCATTACCTCCACCGGGCACGGCGAACCCGCCATGATCCCGGTTCGCAACGACGACAGGTCGTGGGGCTGGAAATCGGGCTCAGGCGAACTCATGTGGGCCAGCATGGCGATGAACATCGTGGGCACCCCGTACAACGAGGTGCACCGTTCCTGCGCGACGGCCGACAGGGTCGCCGCCGGCTCGAACGACGGCGCCGGATATACCAGGCAAGCGCCGTGCGAGGTGGCGGCCAGGTTGCCCATCACCATGCCGAAACAGTGGTAAAGCGGCACCGGCAGGCAGATCCGGTCCGCCTCGGTATAGCCGCACAGCTCACCGACAAAGTAGCCATTGTTGAGGATGTTGTGATGCGACAGCGTGGCACCTTTGGGAAAGCCGGTGGTGCCCGAGGTGTACTGGATGTTGATCGGGTCGTCCGGGGACAGCGTCGCCTGCTTGCCGGCAAGCAGTGACGCAGCACCGCTCCGCACCGGTAGCGCATCCCACTCTGGGGAACCGATCAGCACCACCCGCTCCAGCGTGGTGCAGCGGGATCGCACGTGCGAGATTATCGCGGCATAGTCGGAGGTCTTGAACGACTCCGCCGCGACTAGCAGCCGAATCCCGGCCGCTTTGAGCACGTACTCCAGTTCGCTGCTCTGGTACGCAGGGTTGATAGTGACCAGGATCGCGCCGATCTTCGCGGTGGCGTACTGCGTGAACAGCCACTCCGGGCAGTTCGGTGCCCAGATGCCGACCCGGTCACCCTTGCCGATCCCGGCGGCCAGCAGCCCGTGCGCCATCGCGTCGACCTCGGTGCGCACCTGCGAGTAGGTCCAACGGTGGCCGCTCGGACGGTCGACCAGCGCCTCCCGGTCGCTGCACCGAGCGACCGTGCAGTCAAAGTTGTCCCCAATCGTGTCCCCCAGCAACGAAACCCTCGACACCCCCGAAGCATACGAAGCAATCACGATCTCCTCCCGACGCCAGCGGTCACATGGATGCTTGGGCACCTTCCTACCCGCCCCGGCACGGTCTCATGGATGCTTGGGCACTTTCCCACCCGCCCGCACGTAGCACGGTAACTGTGGGTGCCTGTGGATGGTCAACGGGGCACCAGCGCATGGGGCGGGCCGTTCCGCAGCTCGGAAGCTCTCGCGGCGTGATCGGTCAGACGCTCGCGGGGTAGACGGCGACTTCGGCGGCTTTGACGACGAACCACACGTCGGCTCTGGCGTGCAGACCCAGCTCCACGGCGGAGGCCGGCGTGATGTCCGCTGCCAGCCCGCCCACCCCGCGCACCCGGACCAGCGTGCCGTTGGGCTCCAGGGCTGCGACTCGGTCGTGGACCACATTACGCGGACTACCCTTCGGCGGATCCACATAGACCGCCACCGCGGCAGGGGTGAACACGGCGACCGCCGCGGCGCCGAGGACCGTGGAGTCGGCCAAACCGGATAGCTCGGTGCCATCCTCGGTCCGCAATCCGCCGACCGTCGCGGTACCGGATACCAGGTTCAGTCCGGCCAGCCGCGCGGCGAACGCGCTGCGCGGCCGGGTGAGCACCTCGCGCGTCGGGCCCTGCTCCACCACCCGGCCACCGTCGAGCACCACTACCCGATCCGCGAGCACCAACGCGTCGATCAGCTGATGGGTCACGAGGACGGCGGGCCGCTCGGCCAGCATCGTCTGCAGCAGCGACCGCAACGCGGGGGCCAACTCCACGTCCACAGCGGACAGCGGCTCGTCCAGCAACAGCAGGTCAGGGTCTGCGGCCAGCGCTCGGGCCAGTGCGACACGCTGCGCCTGCCCACCGGACAGCTGCCCAGGGCGACGCCGCGCGAACTCCGCCGCGTCCACTTCGGTGAGGTGCCGCCGCGCCACCTCCCGGGCTACCCGCCGGCGGGTACCGGCGGCAAGCGGAGCGAACGCGACGTTGTCGAGCACCGACAGATGCGGGAACAGCAGCGGCTGCTGAGCCAGCAAGCCGATGCGCCTGCGGTACGGCGGCAGCGCCACCCCGGCGGCAGTGTCCGTGAGCACCCGGCCATCCAGCACGATCCGTCCGTTGTCCGGGCGCAGTAGGCCCGCGACCGCGGCGAGCAAAGTGGACTTGCCAGACCCGTTGCGTCCCAGCACCGCGACCACCTCGCCGGGCGCCACATGCACCGTCGCATCCAGCGTGAAGTCGCCGCGGCGCACGGCGACCTCGACGTGCAGCCCCGCCCTCACCCCCAACCCTCCGCCGAACGCGGTCGGGCTACCGCGATCACCACGATCGCCACCACGACGAGCACCAGTGACAGCGCGATCGCACCGTCGGGGTCAACCTCCTCCCTGAGATACACCTCCAGCGGTAACGTCCTGGTCACTCCCTGCAGGCTGCCCGCGAAGGCGATAGTGGCCCCGAACTCGCCCAGACAGCGGGCGAAGCTGAGCACCATGCCGGAGCCGAGACCGGGCAGCACGAGCGGAACGGTGATCCGGCGGAACACTGTCCATGGTGGCGCACCGAGGGTCGCCGCGATCACCTCGTAACGCTCCCCGCCGGTGCGGAGCGCCCCCTCCAGGCTCACCACCAGAAACGGCATCGCCACGAACGTCTGCGCCAGGATCACCGCCGTGGTGGTGAACGGGATACGCACACCGAACACCACGTTCAGTGCATATCCGGCGAATCCGCTGATCCCCAGCAGGTACAACAGCGCGAGCCCGCCGACCACTGGCGGCAGCACCAGCGGGAGCAGCACCACCGAGCGCAGCAGCCGAAGACCCGGTACCGAGCCGCGGGCCAGCACCACCGCCAGCGGCCCCCCGAGCACGACGCACAGCAGGGTGGACACCAACCCGGTACGCAACGAGAGCTCCAGCGCGGCGAGCGCCGATTCGCTGGTGACCAGCTCGCCGAACCGGGACCACGGGGCCCGCACAACCAGTCCGATCACCGGCAGCACGATCAGCCCGAGGGCAAGCACAGAGGGTACCCACAGCCCACCCGGTAGTCCGGTGTGGACTGGGCGCGGTGCCCTGGTCTGGAGCACCGACGCGCCGTGGCTCGGTCGGGTCCGCGTCAAGCAGGGCCGAAACCGGCGGAGGCCAGCTCGTGCTGCACGGCCGAGCTGAGCACGAAGGTCACGAATGCCTGGGCAAGCTGGGCATGCGGGGAATTCTTGATCGCGACGATCGGATAGGTGTTGATGGCTTTGCTGGCCTCCGGGAAGTTCACCTCCTGGACCTTCCCCGCGGCGCTGCGCGCGTCGGTGACGTAGACCAGTCCGGCATCGGCCACCTTGGCCTCAACCTTGGACAGCACCGACCGCACGTCCTGCTCCTCACTGGCCGGACTGAGTTTGATCCTGGTGACCTGCTCGATCTTCGTCGTGGCCGCGCCGCAGGGCACCTGCGGCGCGCACACGACCTCGATGACGCCCGGCTTGGCCAGGTCGGCAAACGAGTGGATGCCCTTCGGATTACCCGGCGGCACCACGATGGTGAGCACATTGGTGACGAACGGCCGCGGGGTGCCAGCCGCCTTTCCGGCGTTCTGTACCACCTTCATCTGCGCCTCGTCGGCCGAAGCGAAGACGTCGGCGGGCGCGCCGTTGACGATCTGCTGGGCCAGAGCCGACGACCCGCCAAAGCTGAACCGCAGGTCAGCACCAGAATTGGCGGCCTCGAACTGCGGTTTCACTGTGGTGAATACGTCCTGGAGCGACGCCGCCGCCAAGACCGTGACCGGCACCCGCGCTGGGGCGCTCGACCCGGTCGCCGCCGTATTACCTGCCCCACAACCCGCTAGTACCAGCCCCGCCGCCAGCGCCACCATCACCCACCGTTTCACGCACGTCCTCCTGGGGTCTCGACCATGATCTGAGTCGACTTCACGACAGCCACTGCCAGTACCCCCGGCACGAGCCCCAGTTCCCGTACTGCCTCGCTGCTCATCAGTGAGACCACTCGGTGTGGTCCGCACTGGATCTCCACTTGTGCCATGACCAGGTCGGTAATCACCTCGGTGACTAGCCCGACGAAGCGGTTGCGTGCCGACCGGTCCACCAGGGACGGATCGGGCGTGGCCTGCGCCTGGGACTTGGCGAACGCCGCCAGCTCCACCCCGTCCACAGCCTTGCGTCCGCCGGCGTCCCGAATCGCGGTCAGTTGCCCGGAATCGGCCCAGCGCCGAACGGTGTCATCGCTTACTCCGAACAGCTCAGCGATCTCAGACATCCGATAGTGCGGCACGTGGGGGAGAATACCTCCGCAACGGCGGCCATGAAACTGGGACGCCCCGGCTACAATTCCATGACCCGGGTATCCGGCCCGTGTGCCCGGGATCTCCGTCAGTCCTGCACAGGTCTCCAGCACCGCCAGCGGACATCGGAGATCCTGCGCTATAATTCTGTGTTCTGTTGTTTTGGGGAGTGAACCGGTTTGTGGGGACCAATACACTGTGGAGCTGATGAGGGCGAGCAGACCGACCTGTGGCAGAACAGACACGGGATTGACGATCCAGGCTCCGACCAGCCGGCCCGCCCGAGGCGAAGGATCGGGGGCTGAACTGTGGTAATCGTGCGCTACTTCGCAGCGGCGCGTGCCGCTGCGGGCCTGCCTAGCGAGAACATCGACGTCGGTGACGGCGCCACGGTGGCCGACGCGCTCGACGCGATCGCCGCTCGGCACGGGGAAGCGCTGCGCAGGGTATTGGCCGTCTGCAGCTTCCTGCTCGATTCGGTCGCGGTGCGAGACTGCGCGACGCCGCTGCGACCCGGCGCCCAACTGGATGTATTACCGCCGTTCGCCGGCGGCTGAGCCCCCGACCCGGATCCCCGGAGCCAGGAGCCTCACGGACAGTTGACCCACTCCTCCGAGCCGTCGGCGAACTCCTGCCGCTTCCAGATCGGTAACTGCAGTTTGATCTCATCGACCAGCGCTGCGCACGCCACGAAGGCCGTCCCGCGGTGGGCCGCGGAGACCGCGCAGGCCAGCGCGGAATCGCCGATCGCCAGTGGTCCGATCCGGTGGCTGACGGCCAACCCGAGAACCTTCGGGTGAGCCGCGGCGATCTGGGCCGCCACTCGCGTGATCACATCGCCAGCCCTGGGATGGCTGGAGTACTCCAGCGCACGCACTCCTCGGCCGCCGTCATGGTCGCGGACCACGCCGGAGAAGCTCACCACTGCGCCGGCGGCGGAGCAGGCTACCAGGCGGGCGTGTTCCTCGACGTCCAGTGGATCCTCGGTGACCACGGCGCGAAGCACGACACCCGAGGAAGAAGGGACTGCCACATGGCTGTGCTCCGTGCTGGGTTCATGGCCAGGTGTGTGCTGACCCTGTGTGTGCTGACCCTGTGTGTGCTGA
>Ga0213881_10000502_pt1 | contig 24901 bp, 24 predicted proteins | sample BarmaccoBMER_R08_FD_160104 | JGI IMG/M metagenome (GOLD analysis project Ga0213881, IMG submission 160104) | Barbacenia macrantha exposed rock microbial communities from rupestrian grasslands, the National Park of Serra do Cipo, Brazil - ER_R08 ... | reverse complement strand
GACCCGGGTGCGGTTCGACATCACCATCGAGCCGCGGGCCCCGCTGCCGGAGTTCCTGATCAAGCGGGCCAAGAGAGCGGTGCTCAACGCCGCGACCGAAGGCCTGCGCCGGCGGATTGGCGGTGTGCGGGCGGTGGGTGGCGCGCGGGGGCCGGGGCCGTAACGGCCGGTCACCGGCTACGCAGTAGCGCTCGAGTTGGTTATGCCGCGTATGGCGCGACACTGACACCGTTGCGGCGGCGCGCCGATGTGGTGGTCAGCAGCTTCAGTTTGGCGACGTGTCGGTGGCCCGACGCCCCGGTGGTGAGGTCTGACTGGAAGCCGGCTCACCCGAAGATGCAGCGACCAGCCGGCGCTGCCGCTCGGTGGTGGCCAGGTAGAAGGCCCAGGCGAACGCGGTGCTGGCGGTGAGGACCAATAAGAAGTACAGCCACGGCCGACGAACTCCACGTCGGCGGCCATCGACGATGGTGAACAGCGGCAACACGATCACACTCGCGATCGTGTAATCCTCGCTTGCCGAGCTGGCGGCCGGGTTAACGTAGCCCAGCCGCATGAATTCGGCCCAGCTGCCGGGTCCCCAGAAGGGATTGTGGGCGCCATGGGCGTAGTCACTAACAAAGCGGATGTTGAAGTAGTACCCGATGAGGACCGACGCGATCCCCGCGAGGTAGTAGACGACTTCCAGAACCGAGACCTTCGGCGCGACTGGCTCCCGGAAGACGTGCGGGTTCGAGGCGACGATCACACCGATGACGGCCAGGCCCAAAACCGCGTGCACGAGAAGCGACACCATGGCGTCAGCCTGACCGAGCGCCGCGAGTTTTGTCAATAATGACAATATGACGGTGGGGTACGTTTTCCCCATGGTTCGCCCGGCGCAGACGGCGCGCAGTGAACGCACCCGCGAGGCGTTGTGCCGGGCCGCGCTGGTCCGGTTCCTGGCGCAAGGTGTCGAGGACACCTCCGCCGAACAGATCGCCGCCGACGCGGGTGTCTCGTTGCGGACGTTCTACCGTCACTTCGCGTCCAAGCATGACCTGTTGTTCGCCGACTACGACGCCGGACTGCACTGGTTTCGTTCGGCCCTGGAGGCCCGTTCACCCGACGAATCGATCATCGAATCGGTGCAGTCGGCGATCTTCGCGTTTCCGTATGACGTTGACGCGGTGACGAAAATCGCGGCGCTGCGCGCCCGGGAGCTCGATCCAGTGCGCATCGTGCGCCACATTCGACAGGTCGAGGCCGACTTCGCCGACGCCGTTGCCGAACACCTCAGCCGGCGCGGCAGGGCCGGCACGCCCGACGAGCGGCTGCGCATCACCGTCAGTTCTCGCTGCGTCGCGGCCGCGGTGTTCGGGGCGATGGAGGTGTGGATGCTCGGCGACGACAGGTCACTGGCCGAACTGGCCCGGCTCAGCCACGCCGCGTTGGCCGCGCTAAAGCGGCGCGCCGTCGCGGACCAGCTTGAATCGTTTCGGCAATATTGACAAAACTGGACCGGCCATGTCAGCCTCGCGCGATGGCGGGTTACGACGCGATCGTCATCGGTGCGGGGCACAACGGCCTGACCGCTGCCGCGCTCCTACAGCGGGCCGGGCTGCGCACCCTCTGTCTGGAGGCAAAGCGCTACGCCGGCGGTATGGCGTCGACCGTGGAGCTGTTCGACGGCTACAAGTTCGAAATCGCCGGCTCCCTGCAGCTTTCGACCTCGGCGATGGTCAGCCGGGAGCTCGGCTTAGACACGTTGGCCACCGTCGACCTCGACGTGATGTCGGTGTCGCTGCGCGGGGTCGGTGACGACCCGGTCATCTACTACACCGATCCGGTGAAACTGCTGACACATCTCAACGAGGTGCACGGCGCCGAAGCGGTCAACGGCATGGCCGGATTGATGGCCTGGAGCCAAGCTCCCGCGCGGGCCCTCGGGCGGTTCGACGCCGGGCGGCCGCCCAGGACTCTGGACGAGATGTACGCCTGTGCCACCAACGAGTTCGAGCGATCGGCCATCACCGACATGCTGTTCGGCTCGGTGGGCGACGTGCTCGACAGGTACCTGCCGGACAAGGAGAAGCACGGCGCGCTACGGGGCATGCTCGCCTTCCTCGCGGTCAACACGACGTATCGCGGGCCCGCCATGCCGGGGACCGCCGCGGCGTTCGCGTTCGGGCTGGCCGTACCCAACGAAGACGCGGTGCTGACCAAGAAGCTGCGCGGCGGCATCGGCGCGCTCACCGCGCATCTGCAGGACCTCTTCCTCTCCACGGGCGGAGAACTACGGCTGCGCACCGCGGTAGCGGAAATCCTGGTGACCGACCGACGGGTCGCCGGGGTGCGAACCGGCGACGGCTCGACGATCAGCGCCCCGATCGTGATCTCCGGCATCGCACCCGATCTGACTTTGACCAGGTTGGTCGACCCGATTGCGGTGCCGGCCGACGTCCGCGAACGGTTCGCGCGCATCGACCACCGCGGCAGCTATTTGCAGATGCACTTCGCCCTGGACGGGACACCGGAATTCGCCGCTCCCTACGAACTGCTCAACGACCCGGCGATGCAGTCGACCATTGGGCTGTTCAGCACACCCGAAGAACTGCAACAGCAGTGGGAGGAGTGCCGACGCGGAATCGTTCCGGCCGATCCCGCCGTCGGCTTGCAGATGCCGTCGGTTCACGACCCGGCGCTGGCGCCGGTGGGTAAGCATGCGGCTTCTGCGTTCGCGCTGTGGTTTCCGATCGAAGGCGATCAGGCCGACTACGGCCGCAGGAAAACCGAAATGGGGCAACGCGTCATCGACAAGATCACCAGGGTGGCGCCGAACTTCGAGCGGCTCATCACCAAGCACACAACGTTCACGCCGCGGCACATGGGAACGATGTTCGGCGCGCCGGGCGGCGACTACTGCCACGGGCTGTTGCATCCCGACCAGATCGGCATCAACCGGCCCGGTCCGAAGGGGTTCGGTGACCAGCCGATCGGACTCGAGGGGTTGTACCTGGCCAGCGCCGGCTGCTACGGCGGACCGGGCATCACCTTCATCCCCGGCTACAACGCCGTGCGTCAGGCGCTCGACGACGCGTCAGCGACGTAGCGCTTGCAGACGTCGCAGCGCCTCGTCCAGGACACTGTCGCGCTTACAGAAGGCGAACCGCACCAGGTGATTCCATGTTGCGGCGTGGTCGCTGCCGGGCTCGCAGAACGCCGACATCGGGATTGCCGCGACCCCGGTTATGTGCGGCAGTTGCGCACAGAAGGTTGTGCTGTCGTCATAACCCAGCGGCCGCGGGTCGGCACAGAGAAAGTACGTGCCGCCGCTGTGGTGCACCTCAAACCCCAGCCCGGCCAGCCCGTCGGCCAGCCGATCGCGTTTGGCCTGCAGCGAGTCGCGCAGCGCCGCCACCCAGCGCTCCTCGGTGTTCAGGGCCAGCGCCACCGCGGGCTGAAACGGCGCGCCGCCGACGTAGCTCAGGAACTGTTTTGCCGCCCGCACACCGGCGATGAGCTCGGCGTTGCCGCACGCCCAGCCGACCTTCCAGCCGGTGCAGTTGAACATCTTCGCGGCACTGGAAATGGTGACCGTGCGGTCGGCCATCCCGGGGTAGGTGGCGAGCGGGATGTGTTGTCCGCCGTCGAAAACCAGGTGCTCGTACACCTCGTCAGTGATCACCAGAAGGTCGGCATCGACCGCGATCTCGGCGATCGCGGCGAGCTCGGCGTCGCTGAGCACCATGCCGGTCGGGTTATGCGGTGAGTTCACGATCAGCGCGACGGTCTTGGGTGTCACCGCGCGCCGCAGCGCGTCGGTGTCGAGGACGAAGCCACGCCTGTCCGCTCCGGCGGGCCGGGTGGCGGATGGGGCGAGCGGCACCGGCGTGCGGTGCGCGCCTGCCATCGCGATCACCGGGGCATAGGAGTCGTAATACGGCTCGATCACCATCACCTCGGCGCCGGGCTCGACCAGCCCGATGACCGCGGCGGCGATCGCCTCAGTGGCACCGACGGTGACCAGTACCTCGGTTTCGGGGTCGTATTCCACGCCGAAGTGGCGCAGGCGGTGCGCGGCGATCGCCGCCCGCAGCGGCGCGATCCCCAGCCCGGGCGGGTACTGGTTGACGCCGTCGGCGATCGCTTGCTGTGCGGCCAGCAGCATCGCCGGTGGTCCGTCCTCGTCGGGGAAGCCCTGTCCGAGGTTGACCGCGCCGACGCGCGCCGCCAGCGCCGACGTCTCGGCGAACACCGTGGTCGTGAAGGGCTTCAGCCGGGAAACCGTCATAGCCGTTCCAGGGTAGGCGGCGTCTGCGACCTCATGCGGGCGGCGCCTACAATGGCGACGACGCTTGCCGGTAACCCGCGTTCCGGTGGCCGCTCGAGCACACCGGCGGCATCATCGTGGCGCCGCCCCAGTTTCTGCAGGGCCTGGCCACCTGTCGAAAAGGTTTGGATGACAGCAACACGAGTACAACCCAATCGCGCCGACATGCATGATGCCCGGCGCATCATCGAATCGGTGTCGGACGCCTTCACCGCCAAGGTGGTCGGACAGGATGACCTTCGCGAGTCACTGTTGATCGGCCTGCTGGCCGGCGGCCACATCCTCCTGGAGAGCGTTCCCGGGCTGGCAAAGACCACGGCGGCCCGCGTGATCGCCGAGTCGATCCGAGGCGGATTCCACCGCATCCAGTGCACGCCGGATTTGCTGCCCAGTGACATCCTGGGCACCCAGGTGTACGAAGCGCAGACCCACTCTTTTGCCACGCAGTTGGGTCCGGTGCACACCAACATTCTGTTGCTCGACGAGATCAACCGGTCCAGTGCCAAGACACAGAGCGCGATGCTCGAGGCGATGGAGGAGCGCCAGACGACCATCGCCGGCAGGGTGTACCCGATCCCGGAGCCCTTTTTGGTGATCGCCACCCAAAACCCGGTCGACCAGGAAGGCACCTACCCGCTCTCGGAGGCCCAGACCGACCGCTTCATGCTCAAAGAGATCCTGCGCTACCCCTCGCCGCGAGAGGAGGTGGAAATCATGGCGCGGATCGACGCCGGGGTCTACGACAAGAACCACCGCCCGCACGAGGTGGTCGGGTTGGACGAGGTGCGGCGACTGCAATCCGTGGTGCGCAACGTGCACATGGATCCGGTCCTGATGAGGTACGCCAGCGAGCTGGTCGCCGCGACGCGCAATCCGGCGCAGCTGCTGCCGGCGCAACTGGCCCGGCTTGTCGAGTACGGTGCCAGCCCGCGCGCCACCATCGCGTTCTGCAAGTCCGCTCGCGCGCTGGCGGTGCTGTCGGGCCGCGGCCACGTCATGCCCGACGACATCCGCAAGCTCGCCCACCGGGTACTGCGCCACCGGCTCATCCTCGGCTTCGAAGCCGCAACCGCCAAGGTGACACCTGACGTGGTGGTCGACGCGGTGCTGCAGGCGGTCCGGGTTCCCTGAGGCGGTCGTGGGCAAGCACCTCAACCGGGCCAAGACACACTTCGGCACCGACACTCGGGGACTGTTGGAGGGTGGCCGTTACGCGCTGCTGCACACCCGCACGCTGGAATTCGACGAGCTGAGGCCATATGTGCCCGGCGACGAGGTCCGCGACATCGACTGGAAAGCGTCGGCCCGCTCCGGCACGGTGCTGGTCAAGCGGTTCGTCACCGAGAAACACCACAAGGTCCTGCTGGTGGCCGATGCGGGGCGCAACATGTCGGCGCTCGCACCCAGCGGTGAGGTCAAACGTGACGTCGCCGTCGCGGTGATGGGGGCCGTGGGGCTGATCACGCTTGGCCGTTCGGACGAGATCGGCATGGTTTACGGGGATTCGCGCGGATCCGCCAACATCCGAAATCGCCGTGGGGAAAACCATATTGAGGGCCTGCTGGACCGGTTTTACCGCCATACCCTGACGCACCCCGGCGCCAGCGATATCGTCGCTCAATTGGCTTATGCCGCAACCGCACACCGGCGACGCATGCTGATCGTCGTCGTCTCCGACGAGCCCGACGTCAACCGTCGCCTCGATGCTGTGCTCAAGCAGCTGTCGGGGCGGCACGACGTGATGTGGGCGATGATGTCGGACATGCCCGCCGTCGCCTCCGCCGACGGCGCACTAGACGGCTACGACGTGACTACCGGCGAGTTCGTGCTCGGCGACGCGGCCGTGGACCGGCGGGTCGTCGCCGCCTATCGCCGGGCCGAACAGGCCCGGGTGAAGCAACTCGACGCCGTCCTGACGGCACGGGCGATTCCGTACACCAGGATCGCGGGCAGCAGCGAGATCCGGGCCAGGCTCGTTGACATGACCGAAATGTTCAGCCGTGCCGGATGACCTGCTTCGCTATCTCGGCGCCCCGGCATCTTACTCGTCGTGGTGGCTGGTCCTCGGTGTGTTGTTAGCGCTGGGCGCCATCGTATGGTGCGCAGCCGTTGTGGTCTGGACGATGCCCCCAAAGCGGTTGCGCCGCATCCCGGTGATCCGGTCCGTGCACGGCCGCCTGGTTCGGCGCAGGTTCGCCGGCTCCATCCGCGCCGCCCGCGACGGTTACCGGGGCGGTGAGCTGTCGGCGGCGCAGGCCGCGGCGGTCATGCGGCGCACGCTCCGCAGCTTTTTCGCCCTGACAGCCACCGGCCGGGCGCCCTACATGCACGTTACCGACATGGCCGCGAGCGATCTCGCGTCGGCGGCGCCGGTGTTCCGCGCGCTGAACGATGCCCAGTTCAACACCGGATCCCGCGTTGACGTCAACAGCGTCGGGGATGAGGCCGAGGAGTTGATCCGCTCGTGGAGTTGACGTGGTGGCCGGTCGCGATAGCCGGATTGCTCTGCCTGACAATCTGCATCGCGTTGGCCATGGTCCTGCCGACGCCGCAGCCCCACCGTCGGCTGCGTCCGCTCGCCCACGTCGACCGGCTCACCCGATTGCCCGAATACAGCCGCTTCGTCCGCCTTCAGTTCTGGTCGATGCTGATGTTCGTCGTGCTGCTGGTGACCGTGTTCACGCTGGCGGTGCTGGCGAGTTCGCGCCCCGCCGCATTGGGCAGCGTCGATGCGGCGCATCAAGAAGACATCATGGTGTGCGTCGGTGACCCGGTCACCGACGCCGCGACCGCCTCGTTGCTCAACTACTTCGCGCGGCAGACTGTCGGGTTCGACACCCAGCGAATAGGACTGACGTCGTCCAGCCTGCGGGTCGTCCCACTGACCCGGGACTACCAGTACGCGGCCGACGAATTCAGCCGGTATGCCGAACTGGCTGCGCTACAGCAAAACCTCGATGCCGACAAGCCCCTGTCGGAGGCGCAGCACAACGAATTGCGCACCGGCGTCGAGGACTTCTCCCGGCCACTGGACTATGTCGACTATGCACGCAGCACCGCGGACGTTCTCGCCCTGTGCATGGCCGGTTTTCCCAACATCGAGAACGACCCTGCCCGCCGGCGCTCGGTGATCTATCTGGGCCCCAACGAGACTCGTCGCCCCGATGAACAGCGGCCCGCGCTGTTCTCCGCTCAACAGGTCAAAGACATCGCCGTCGGCGCGGGCATCGAGGTGAACACGATAACGCCAGCGAACGACGCAGACCTGGACGCCATCGCCGCGGGCACCGGCGGCCGCGTTGAGACGTACGACTCGGGGGCAGCGGAACTCGATGCCTCCGTCGACCGAATCCGCGCCGCGGCATCGGTGGCCGGTGCAGGTAGAAAAACCATCGCGCGGCCGGTGGACTCTCCCAAGGTGCCGCTGATCGGCGGCATCGTGGTGTCGGCCCTGTTGTGTATCGCCCTGGCGGTGCAGCGCCGATGACGTTTGAGCCCGTGCTCCCGGTGGCGGTTCTGGTCATCACCGGCGTCGCCCTCCTCGCGATCCGGGCGGTGACGCTGCCGGCGGCGCTGCGGCACATCGGCTCCAGGCGCTACGGCCGGCTGCTGCGTTGGAGCGGCCTGACCGCGGCGGTGCTGCTCATTGTCCTCGCCGCCGCCCGTCCCAGTGTCGGGAAACCGATGGCGGCTACTCCCGCGGCGGCCGGCGGCTCGGACACCAACGTGTTCTTCGTGGTCGACCGGTCGGTCGACTCGCGCGTCGAGGATTTGGGTCCCAATACGTCGCGGATGGCCGGCATCCGCACGGACATGGCCGCCCTGATCGATCAGTATCCGCGTGCCCGATTCGCGATGATCTCGTTCTCGTCGAGGGCATCGCTGGACTGGCCGTTGTCCGACGACGTATGGAGCCTCAAAGCGATGGTCGCTGGGCTGCAGTCGTATACCGCCGCGACACCTGACACGACATACCAGGTGAACGCCGCCGCCGCCAGCGACGTCCTGCGCTACAAGCTGCAGCAGGCGCAGTTTCAGTTCCCGCACAGCAAGAATGTGGTGTTCTATTTCGGGGAGGGAGCGGGCGGATCACGCGCACCGCAGTCCGGCTTCGATCTCGGGTCGGCGAAGGTGGCCGGCGGGGCGGTGCTCGGCTACGGAACACCGGCCGGGGGGCCGATCCCGCAGGCAGTCGTCAACGGCGCCGTTGTCTACGCCGTCGACGCGCAGACCGGTGATGAACTGGGCTCCGCGCTCAACGAACCGGCACTGACCGCGATCGCCAATCAGCTCGGCATCCGGTATGTCCACCGCGACAACGGGCCAAGCCTGGCGCCGGTGACGACCGCGCGCAGCACCGGCGGCGCAGCGGAGGCCGCGCCGGCGGGGCAGGGCCCCGTCGAACTGTATTGGGTGTGCACGTGGGCAGCGGCCGCGCTCATTCTGGTCGAGATCTATCTGACGATTCGCCAGTACCGCCGGCATCGGGTCGCACGAACGGACATGCAACCGTGATGCTGCGCAGCAGCGGCCCGTCTCGCCTCCGGCTGCGGCACCGGGTGCTGGCAGCGTCCGCCCCGGTGGTCATCGTCGCTTTATTGATGGCCTACAAGGTGATTTCGGTTGTCATCGGCGGCAACGCAGCCGTGAGCAACTTCGGGCGTCACAACGTCGGCGCGCTGCGTGCCGACGTCTCGGCCCTGTCCTTCCTCAACGTCATCGAGCCGGACAACGTGGCGTTCGCGCGGGGCGATCTGGCCGCGCTGGACGGCAAGTTGAGCGAAGCGGATTCGCGATTCAGCGACTTGCTGTCGCGCACCGACGCCGCCCGATCCTGCCCGGCGCGCATCAACGTTGAGCTTGTCCGGGAAACCCAGGGCGATGTCGCCGCCCGTGACGGCAAACCCGACGAAGCCGAGCGGCGCTACCTGGCCGCGCTCGCGGTGATCAAGGACGCCCCGGCGGGGTGCTTCCAAGGCAACAGCGACCCGGACACCGGCCGCCGGGCGGTCCGAAACGACGCCGCGGCCCGGCTGGCCGACAAGATCCGGGCCCTGCACACGCCGCCGCCGGCGCCCGCCCCTGCGCCACCTGCTGGTCCGCCGCCATCGCCATCCGCACCGGGGCCCGCGGGTTCGGGCCCAGCTGGGCTCGGCGACGTCAACCCCGACCGCCTGCCGGGCAACGGCCCGCTCCCCGACCTCAGTTTGCACCCCGGTACCGGCAACCCGGTCGATCGGCTGCAGGAGGCGCTGCGGAACTCCGACGCCGCCGGGCACGCCGGCGAGTAGGCCGGTAACCGGGGTCCGGCTGCCCAACCAACAGGTTGGTTTGCGGGGCTGTTAGGCTGGGTTCTCAGAGGTCTACTCTCCACGAGACGCTGCGTTGAAGCACCGCCTTCCGCCAGACACAAGGAATCAAGAGGAACAGTCATGTCCGAGGAAGCCTTCATCTACGAGGCGATCCGCACACCCCGCGGCAAGCAGAAGAACGGTTCATTGCACGAGGTCAAACCGCTGAACCTGGTCGTCGGCCTGATCGGCGAGCTGCGCCGGCGGTTCCCCGACCTGGACGAGAACATGATCAGCGATGTCATCCTCGGTGTGGTTTCCCCCGTCGGGGACCAGGGCGGCGATATCGCCCGCACCGCCGTGCTGGCCGCGGGCCTGCCCGACACGGTCGGCGGCGTGCAGCTCAACCGCTTCTGCGCCTCCGGCCTGGAGGCCGTCAACACCGCCGCCCAAAAGGTGCGCTCCGGGTGGGACGACCTCGTGCTGGCTGGCGGCGTCGAGTCGATGAGCCGGGTGCCGATGGGCTCGGACGGCGGCGCGTGGGCGCTCGACCCGGAGACCAACTACGCGATCGGGTTCGTCCCGCAGGGCATCGGTGCTGACTTGATCGCCACGATCGAGGGTTTCACCCGCGAGGACGTCGACGCCTACGCGCTGCGCTCGCAGCAGAAGGCCGCAGCGGCGTGGTCGGGCGGTTACTTCGCCAAGTCGGTCGTGCCGGTGCGCGACCAGAACGGCCTGGTCATCCTCGACCACGACGAGCACATGCGGCCCGACACCACCATGGAAGACCTGGCCAAGCTGAGGACCGCGTTCGACACCATCGGCGAGATGGGCGGGTTCGACGAGGTTGCGCTGCAGAAGTACCACTGGGTCGAGAAGATCAACCACGTCCACACCGGCGGCAACAGCTCCGGGATCGTCGACGGCGCCGCGCTGGTGCTGGTGGGCTCCGAGGCGGCCGGTGCGTCCCAGGGCCTGACCCCGCGGGCGCGCATCGTCGCCACCGCCACCAGCGGCTCAGACCCCGTCATCATGCTGACCGGTCCCACCCCGGCCACCCGCAAGGTACTCGACCGCGCCGGGCTGACAGTCGACGACATCGACCTGTTCGAGTTGAACGAGGCGTTCGCGTCGGTGGTGCTCAAATTCCAACGGGACCTGCACATCCCCGGGGAGAAACTCAACGTCAACGGCGGCGCGATCGCGATGGGCCACCCGCTGGGCGCCACCGGCGCGATGATCACCGGCACCATGGTCGACGAACTCGAGCGCCTCGGTGCGCGCCGCGCGCTGATCACCCTGTGCGTCGGCGGTGGCATGGGGGTCGCGACCATCATCGAGCGAGTCTGAACGCTCCTGCGGAAGGGAAACTGAAAAAGCCCATGGCCGAAAACACCGTTAACTGGGACAAAGACGCCGACGGCATCGTCACGCTGACCCTCGACGACCCGACCGGGTCGGCCAACGTGATGAACGAGCACTACATCGAGTCGATGGGCAAGGCGGTCGATCGTCTCGTCGCCGAGAAGGATTCGATCACCGGTGTGGTGATCACCAGCGCCAAGAAAACGTTCTTCGCCGGCGGTGACCTCAACGGCATGGCGCAGGCCAGGCCCGAGGACGCCGGGCAGTTCTTCGACACCGTGGAGACGGTGAAGAAGCAGCTGCGCACGCTGGAAACGCTCGGCAAGCCGGTGGTCGCCGCGATCAACGGCGCGGCGCTCGGCGGCGGGCTGGAGATCGCGCTGGCCTGCCATCACCGCGTCGCCGCCGACGTCACGGGCCTGGTCGTGGGCTTTCCCGAGGTGACGCTGGGCCTGCTGCCCGGCGGTGGCGGTGTGACCCGCGCGGTGCGGATGTTTGGCATCCAGAACGCTGTGGTCAACGTCCTGGCCAGCGGTACCCGGTTCAAGCCGGCGCAGGCCAAACAGATCGGCCTGCTCGACGACGTGCTGCCCAACATCGAGGATCTGGTGCCGGCCGCCAAGGAGTGGATCAGGGCCAATCCGGAGGCGGCCCAGCCGTGGGACCGCAAGGGGTACAAGATTCCCGGCGGCACCCCGCAGTCGCCCGGCCTGGCGGCGATCCTGCCGTCGTTTCCGGCCAACCTGAAAAAGCAGCTCAAAGGCGCGCCGATGCCGGCGCCGCGGGCCATCCTGGCCGCCGCGGTCGAGGGCGCCGAGGTCGACTTCGACACCGCCAGCCGCATCGAGAGCCGCTACTTCGCGCAGCTGGTCACCGGTCAAACCGCCAAGAACATGATTCAGGCGTTCTTCTTCGACCTGCAGCACATCAACTCGGGTGGCTCGCGCCCGGACGGCTACGACAAGACGACGTTCAACAAGGTGGCCGTGCTCGGCGCCGGCATGATGGGTGCCGCGATCGCGTACGTGTGCGCGAAGGCCGGCATCGAGGTGGTGCTCAAGGACATCAGCCTGGAGGCCGCCGAGAAGGGCAAGAAGTACTCGGAAAGCCTCGAGGCCAAAGCGCTTTCCAGGGGCAAGACGACGCAAGAGCGCTCCGATGCGCTGCTGGCGCGCATCCACCCGAGCGCCGACGCGGCCGACGCCGCGGGTGCGGATCTGGTGATCGAGGCGGTCTTCGAGTCGGTCGAGCTCAAGCACAAGGTGTTCGCCGAGATCGAACCGGTGGTGGCGCCCGACGCGCTGCTGGGCTCGAACACCTCGACGCTGCCGATCACCGAGCTGGCCACCGGCGTGCAGCGGGTCGAGGATTTCATCGGGCTGCACTTCTTCTCGCCGGTGGACAAGATGCCGCTGCTGGAGATCATCCGCGGCGAGAAGACCTCCGAAGCCGCGCTGGCCAAGGCCATCGACCTGGCGATGCAGATCGGCAAGACGCCGATCGTCGTCAACGACAGCCGCGGCTTCTACACCTCACGGGTGATCGGCACCTTCATCAACGAGGCGCTGGCGATGCTTGGTGAGGGCGTGGAGCCCGCCAGCATCGAGCACGCCGGCAACCAGGCCGGCTACCCGGCGCCGCCGCTGCAGCTGTCCGACGAGCTGAACCTCGAGCTGATGCAGAAGATCGCCAACGCGACGCGGCAGGCGGTCGAGACTGCCGGGCAGACCTACGTGCCGCATCCAGCCGAGGACGTCGTCAACAAGATGATCGAGTTGGGTCGGCCAAGCAAGCTGTCCGGCAAGGGTTTCTACGAGTACGCCGACGGCAGGCGGGTCGGCCTGTGGCCGGGGCTGCGGGACACGTTCAAGTCGGGCGCCTCGCGGCCACCGTTGCAGGACTTGATCGACCGGATGCTGTTCGCGGAGGCGCTGGAGACCCAGAAATGCCTCGACGAGGGCGTGCTGACCTCCACCGCCGACGCCAACATCGGCTCCATCATGGGCATCGGTTTCCCAGCGTGGACCGGCGGCACCGCCCAGTACATCGCCGGCTACCCCGGCGGCAAGCAGGGCTTCGTTTCGCGCGCCCGCGAGCTGGCCGCCAAGTACGGCGACCGTTTCAACCCGCCGGAGTCGCTGACCGCATAGTCTGAGCCCGGCGCGCAAAGCCCTCGAAACAACGGGGTTTCGGGGGCTTTCGCGTTTGGTGGCGCGGCATGTCAGCCGCGGCGCTGCAGCAGGTAGTAGCGGGCCGCGGGGACGCCCTTCGCGGTCCTGGGCGGCTCATCGGCGGCCGAGCGCAGCTCCCACGCCGGTGCGAGGCGTTGCTCGATTTCAGCCTGGCTGATGCCGCGCACCCCGAAGGAACCGCCCGGCCTGAACGCCACCAGCGAAAGCCGAGCGTTCGGAGCCGCGATCGCGGTCATTTCGCGGACGTAGGCGCCGCGGTCCGCATCGCTCATGCCGTGCAGGCATCCGTTGTCGACGATCAAATCGAAACCGTCGCCCACCCCCGGGTGGCGGCTCAGCTGCATCACGTCGGCGTGCACGAACGCAATCGACACATCGTGGGCGCGGGCCTTGGCGCGGGCTTTGTCGAGGGCCTTCGCGACGAAGTCGACCCCGGTGACCCGCCATCCGTGTTGCGCCAGATAGATGGACGCGTCGCCGGTGCCGCATCCCACGTCGAGCGCCGTGCCGGTGGGCAGCGCTGGCTCACCGCCGCTGCCTTCGACCAGCTCACGCAGGCCCTGCGCAAGGGGGTGGCCGTCCCACGGCGTGAACCGGAGCCGGTACAGCACGCGGAACAGCAGGTGCCGTGACGCCATGCGCTCACCGTAGTACCGATCGGCTTTCGGCCGCCGGGTCGCCGGCACGGTGCGACCAAGGCCTGGCTCGCGTTGCCGTGACGGTTCAGGTGTCCAGCCACGCGCGGTTGCCGTACGAGTCGAGGTGCGCCACCTCCTCGACCGGTTTGCGGGTCGTGGGGCCGTAGCGGCCACGCGGCCAACCCAGTGGGACGATGCAGCACGGAGTAACCCACAGCGGCAGGCCCAAAATCCTGCGCGCCGAGGTCACGCTCCACAGCGGCAGGGTGATGAGCGACGCGCCGAGCCCCATCGCGCGTGCCGCCAGCAGCAGGTTCTGCACACTAGGGTAAATCGATCCGAAAAACGACGAATCAGCGACGAACGGTGTCGGCAGGTAAGGCGTACGCGTACCGCCACGCAGGCACGGCACCACGAGGACCGGGATTTCACCGAAGTGGTCGACCTGCCATTGCACCGCGCGCAGGATTTTCGCCATCGTCTCGTCGCCGGCTACGACACGCCGGCCGACCGCTCCGTACAGCGACCAGGCCTGGCGGTAGCGCCTGCCGAGTTGCTCCTTGACGCGGCTGTCCTTCACCACGACGAACTCCCAGTTCTGCCCGTTCGAACCGGTAGGTGCCCGCAGCGCCAGCTCGATGCACCTCAACACGACCGCGTCGTCAACGGGGTCGGGAAGAACGCGCCTTACCGCACGCTGGGTCATCATCGCATCGACCAGCGGCATGCCAAGGCGGCCCAGCGCCTCGTCGGCGGTCGGCACGAGCCCCGCACCGGAGGGGGAAGAGTCGGGGTTCGGTGTGTCGGTCATGCTCACCGAGGCTACGGCCCGAACGGCCAGCCATCGGGAAATGCGCCGATTCCCGTATGCCCGACACCGGCCAGCCACCACGATGAATGCTGCGAGTGCCCGGCAGAGGGCGGGAGGCATCGATGCAGGCCGAGGGCGACGACCTCGACACCGTGCTGAAAGCGGCTGCGCTGCTGCACGAGAACGGGCAGTCGACCGGGATGACGATGATCGCGGTCGACCGACTGAATCAGGGACTGGGTGTGCGCGCCACGCTGATCCCGTCGTGGGCGTCGCTGCTGGTGATCGGCGGCGCGCCCCCGGCACCGGTGCGGGCGGTCGCCGCCACACCGGCCGCCATCAACATGAGACGGGTGTCGGCCGCGATGCGGACCATCGACCAAGCCGAGGACGGACCGCTGGACCGCGAAGTCGTCAATCGCGAGCTGGCCGCCGCGGCAACCGAAAGCGTCTCGAATACCGCCACTTTCATTGTCGCCTGCGCCACCGGCGCGGCCGGGCTGGCGGTGGTGTTCGGTGCCACCGACGCAGCGGCGGTGCTGCTCGCCGCGGCGAGCGCCGCGCTCGGCGGCGCGCTCCGGCGCGCGCTGGGCCGCTTCGGCATCGGGCTACTCGTTCAGGCCTTCACGGCGGCGACGGTGGCCGGACTGGTCGGCGCGGCGGCCACGCAGCTAAACCTCGGTGCGGCAGCGGGATTGGTCGCGGTGTGCCCGGCGATGGTGCTGGTGCCCGGCCCGCACGTCCTCAACGGCGCGCTGGACCTGCTCGCATCGAGGGTCACGCTGGGGATCGCTCGATTGGGCTACGCCACGCTGATCCTCGCCGCGATAGCGGCCGGGCTGATCATCGGGCTGCGCGTCGGCGGGCAGACGTTGTCGGTCTCCGGCTCCTACGCACACGTGCCGCTCTACGTCGACGTACTGGCCGCCGGCGTGGCAGCCGCGTCATATCCGGTGTACTTCTCCATGCCCTACCGCATGATCGGTTGGCCCGTTCTCGCCGGCATGGCGGCGCACGCCGTGCACTGGTGGGCGATGACGGCATGGCACGCGAGCCTGGCGACCGCGGCTTTCCTGGCATGCCTGCTGGTCGGGGTCGCCTTGGTCCCGGTCGCCCACCTTCTGCGGATGCCGTTCGCCGCGATCGGGTTCGCGGCCGTCGTCGCTTTGGTGCCAGGTGTGTACATCTTCCGTATGCTCAGCGGGCTGATCCAACTCCCCGGCACGGCATCGCCCGCGCTGCTGACGGCGACGGTCTCAGACGGTGCCGTCGCGGCGCTGGTGGTGGCCGCCATGGCCGTCGGTTTGGTGGTGCCGATGCATATTCGCGACGCCGTGGTCACCAGGCGGATGCGTCGTGCCGTGGCGAACTCGGGCCGCCACCGAGATTGACGCCAGCAGCCATTAAAGTTCGAGGCATGCGCTTCGGGTTGTTCGTTCCCCAGGGTTGGCGGCTGGATCTGGTCGACATCCCGCCGGAGCGGCATTGGGAGGTCATGCACGCGCTGGCGGCTCATGCCGATGACAGCGCATGGGACTCCATCTGGGTTTACGACCACCTGCACACCGTGCCCATGCCGACCGACGAGGCCACCCATGAAGCCTGGACGCTGATGTCGGCCTACGCCGCGTCAACCTCGCGGGTGAAGCTCGGGCAGATGTGCACGGCGATCAGCTACCGGACCCCGGCGCTGCTGGCCAAAATGGCGGCCACCGTCGACATCGTCTCCGGTGGGCGACTGCAGATGGGCATCGGGGCCGGGTGGTATGAGCACGAGTGGCGCGCCTACGGGTATGGCTTTCCGTCGGCCGGGGTGCGGCTGGGACGCCTCGATGAAGGTGTACAGATCATGCGCGACGCGTGGCGGCACGGGACGGTGACGCTCGACGGCAAGCACTACCAGGTCAACGGTGCGATTGTGCAGCCCAGACCGCTGCAGGACAACGGCATTCCGCTGTGGATCGCCGGTGGCGGGGAACAGAAGACGTTGCGCATCGCTGCAAAGTACGCGCAGTACACCAACTACACCGCCGAACCGGAAGCGTTCGCGCACAAGTCGGATGTCTTGGCCACGCACTGCCGCGACGTCGGCTCCGACTTCGACGCGATCGTGCGGTCGGCCAACTTCAACGCCGTCGTCGGCGAATCGGAGGCCGAGGTCAAGGACAGGCTCAAGGCGGTTCGCGACCGGATGATCCGATTCGTCCCCGAGGCAGCCGCGGATGCGATGCTCACCATGGCCACCAGCCCCGATTCGGCCAGCGGCACACCGGAGCAGGTCGTCGAGCGGCTCAAGCACATGCGTGACCTCGGCTGCGAATACGCGATCTGCTACTTCCCGGAGGCCGCCTACGACCGCTCAGGCATCGAGCTGTTCGAACGGGAAATCATTCCGGCGCTGCTCTAGATCGCCGGGCCCAGCAGGTCGTCGGCGTCTTTGATGATGTAGCCGTAGCCCTGCTCGGCGAGGAACCGCTGCCGGTGCGCGGCGTACTCGGCGTCGAGGGTGTCGCGGGCCACCACCGAATAGAAATACGCACCGCCGCCACCGGCCTTGGGCCGCAGCAGGCGGCCCAGCCGCTGCGCCTCCTCCTGCCGGGAACCAAAGGTTCCGGAAACCTGGACGGCGACAGCGGCTTCGGGCAGGTCGATCGAGAAGTTGGCCACCTTGGACACCACCAACGTGGGCACCTCCCCGCGGCGGAATGCGTCGAACAGCGCTTCCCGCTCGGACGTTTTCGTCGAGCCCTGGATCACCGGTGCGGTCAGCTGCTCGCCGAGCACGTCGAGTTGGTCGAGGTAGGCGCCGATGACCAGGGTCGGCTCGCCGGGATGCCGCTCGAGGATCGACTTGACCACCGGTAGCTTGGATTGCGCCGTCGAGCAGATTCGGTAGCGCTCATCGGGCTCGGCGGTGGCATACATCATGCGCTCGTTGTCGGTCAGCGTCACCCGCACCTCGATGCATTCCGCCGGCGCAATCCAGCCCTGCGCCTCAATGTCTTTCCATGGTGCGTCGTACCGCTTTGGACCGATGAGGCTGAACACATCACCTTCGCGACCGTCCTCGCGGATGAGGGTTGCGGTGAGACCGAGCCGGCGCCGCGACTGCAGGTCGGCGGTCATCCGGAAAACCGGCGCCGGCAGCAGATGGACCTCGTCGTAGATGATAAGGCCCCAGTCGCGGCTGTCGAACAGCTCGAGATGGCGGTAGGTGCCCTTGGTGCGGCGGGTCATCACCTGATAGGTGGCGATCGTCACGGGTCGGATCTCCTTGCGCTCACCGGAGTATTCGCCGATCTCGTCGTCGGTCAGCGACGTGCGGGCGACAAGCTCGCGCTTCCACTGCCGTCCGGCAACCGTGTTGGTGACCAGGATCAGCGTCGTAGCGCTGGCTTTGGCCATCGCCGCCGCGCCCACCAGCGTCTTGCCCGCGCCGCAGGGCAGCACCACCACCCCCGAGCCACCCGCCCAGAACGATGCGGCGGCCATCTCCTGGTAGTCGCGCAGATGCCAGCCGTGCTGCCGCAGGCTGATCGGATGAGCTTCGCCGTCGACGTATCCTGCCAGATCTTCGGCGGGCCAGCCGATCTTCAGCAGCGTCTGCTTTACGCGGCCACGCTCGCTGGGATGCACCATGACGGTGTCCGCGTCGATGCGGGCGCCCAGCATCGGGGTAATCTTGTTGTTGCGCAGCACTTCCTCGAGCACCGCGCGGTCCAAGCTGACCAGCGTCAGGCCGTGCGCCGGGTGTTTGACCAGCTGCAGCCGCCCATAGCGGGCCATCGTGTCGACGATGTCGACCAGCAGCGCCTGCGGTACCGCGTAGCGCGAGTAGCTCACCAGAGCGTCGACCACCTGCTCGGCGTCGTGGCCGGCGGCGCGGGCGTTCCACAGCGCCAGGGGCGTGATCCGGTAGGTGTGGATGTGCTCGGGTGCGCGTTCCAGCTCGGCGAACGGCGCGATCGCGGCCCGCGCTTCACCGGCCCGGTCGTGGTCGACTTCGAGCAGCACCGTCTTGTCGGACTGCACGATCAGGGGGCCGTTGGTCATCCCGTCATTATCCGTCGTCCACCGACACCACCGACGTGACGCGGTGGATGGCGAAGTCGCGCACCCGCCCGGCCGCCGGATCGAACGCCATCAACTGGCCGCTCCGCACACTGATCGGTGCGACCACGCGCTGGGTGGCGACGCCCGCGGGGTCCACGTAACCGATCACCACCGAGGTCTGGTCCCGGACCGCCTGCTGAAACAGCAACACCGCAGTGGCCGGGTCCACCCGGGTCATCGGCGCCGCCGCGACCTTGCGCAGCATCGCGACGATCGCCGCCAACGTCTGGGTGCTCGGCGTGGTCAGCAGCCGGTGCGACCGCCGATGCGACGGGGCGGGTACCCGGGCGCCGTGGGCCCGCAGATCGACGATCGTTCCGGAGGCATCCTCGGCCGCCGGCGCGAACCCGGCGTCGCGCAACCCGGCGAGCACGTCAGCGATCGGCGCCTGTGACACCGCCACGGTGGGGGCCAGCGGCCGCAACTCCAGCGCCCCGGCGACCGGGGTGGCAACCACCTGTGCCAGCAGCGCAGGGTCTTCGCAGCGCAGGAACGCGCTGGCCATCCCGACGCGCAGCTGCCCATGCCGCCGCGCCACATCGTCGATCAGATAGGTAAGTCCCTGCGGAACAGGGGTTTTGGAATGGGTCTGGAAAAACGTGTGCAACGCGCCCGCGCTGCGGCCGGCATCGAGGGCGCGCCGGATCGACGACTCGCTGACCCGGTAGACCATCGCGGCGCCCGCTGATTCCACGGTGGCCACCCGCGCCAGCTGCTCGGACAGCTCGCGATCGAGGGGCCCGGGAACCACCACGGTCAGGTCGGCCTGCACCAGGAAGTGATCGATGGGTTCGGGCAGCACCCGGGCCATCGCCGCCGACGCGGTGTCGGGGTCTGCGCCGGAAATCAGCACGCGGGCCGGCGTGGTCACCGCGCCGCGACCGACGAGCCCCAGCATGGTCGCCTCGTCGAGCAGGTCGGTCACCGGCTGCAGCTGCAGCCGCATCGACCAGCGCGGCCGGCGCCACAGCAGCAGTCGCGAGACCTCCGTCGCGTCGAGGCCCGCGCCGGGCGGCAGCTCGGCCAACACGCCTAGCAGCAGGCTTCGGTCCAGCGGCGCGGCAGCCGAGAACAGCGCATCCGACAGCGCTGCCATCGGTTTGTTGTCGGCTCCGCGCCGGCCGACCAGTCCCGGGCGGGCGGGCAGGTCCAGCCAGGTGGCCGCCAGCAGCTGCCACTGCGCGCCCGTGGTGGTCTCGACGAAGCGGTCGGCCTGCACGGTCGGGGCCCAGTACGGCCCATCCTGGTCGGGCGGCTCGGGATCCGGTGCGCCCGAGGCAATCAACCCGGCGGCGGCGCCGACCTCCAGGATCAGCCCGAGCCGCCGCTCGTCGATGCCGGTGAGCTTGGCCAGTCGTTTCAGTTCACGGATTCCCAGGCCCCCGCTGCGCAGTTCGGGAACGGGTGCGGCGCCGAGGGTTTCGAGCAGCAACACCGTCTCGCGCAACAGGTCGATGACCGCGCCCGCGGCCACGGCGTCAACGTCGGAAGCCGCGGTGGCCGTCGCCCGCGGTTTCGGGGCCACCAGCGTGTCCGGACCGGGCTGCTGGCCGCGCAGCAGCTGGCCGACCTGCCTCGGCAGGATCACCGTCTCGTTGTCGACTTGCCTCAACAGTCCGGCGGCCAGCAGCCGCTGCACCGGCCGGTCGGCCGGGGTGCCGGGAGCCGCGTCCCGGGTGCGCCCGACCGGAGAGCCGGCGACGAGGCGCTCCAGCAACGCCCGCTGGGCGGGCTCGAGACTGTCGATGGCGGCGAGGTGCTCGGAGGTCCGTTGACTGTCTTCCAACACAACTTGACCGGCATGCCAGGGCAACCCGGCGGCCGCTTCGGTGACCACCCGCACCGACGCGTCCCCCCACACCAGCGCGCGCACTCTCAGGTCGTCCAGCGCGGTCAGCACCACAGCCTCCGGGGCGCGGTCCCCGATCAGCGAGACCAGCTTGGCGACCGGCACCGGCGTCGTGTCCGCGTGCAGGACCAGCAGCGCGTCGATCACGGCGAGCGCGAGGAAGGTCAGTTCGTCGGTGGCGGCCTTCACCGACTCGCGCGCCTGGGCGCGTGCGGCCAGCGCCGCGATACTGCCCGGCGGTGGTTGGGTGAGGTCGGGCCGTAGCTCGAGCAGGCGGACCAGCCGATCGTCGGGCAGGTCGGCCAGCCAGGCACTCAGCGATGCGCCCGGAGAGTGTGCGGTCATTGCTGACCAGCGTAAAGCAGTCGGCCCTGCTCGCGGCCGGCCGCAGCGCCTGTCAGAATGTGCTCGTGGCTGACAACAAATCAGAAAAGCGCCCCTACGTCGACAACGGCTGGCCAGTGCACGAAGAGGGTGACGACCACGCCATCAGCGAGCTTGCCGCCGACCGCACCGGGGCGTTGTCGCCGTACGGGGACATCACGTTCCCGCTGCCCGCCGACGAGTTGCCGTACACCCATCCGGTCACGGTCGTCAACAAGTAGTCCCCGGTGTCCCGCAGCGGCCGGCTCTCGCACCTCGACGAACGGGGAGCGGCCCACATGGTGGACGTGACGGAGAAGGCGCCCACCAAGCGCACCGCGCACGCGGCCGGAACCTTTGCGACCACACCCGAGGTGGTGGCGCTGATCTCGACCGGCGGGCTGGCCAAGGGTGACGCACTGGCCACCGCCCGGGTAGCGGCCATCCTGGCCGCCAAACGCACCAGCGACCTGGTCCCGCTATGCCACCCCCTGGCGCTGACCGGTGTCGACGTGGACTTCGAGGTCGGCGCCGCCGAGGTGGCGATCACCGCGACCGTGCGCACGACCGACCGCACCGGTGTCGAAATGGAAGCTCTGACCGCGGTCAGCGTCGCGGCGCTGACGCTTTACGACATGGTCAAGGCCGTCGACCCCGCCGCTCGTATCGACGACGTGCGGGTGCTGCGCAAAGAGGGCGGCCGGTCCGGCAGTTGGACCCGATGACACGCTCGGCGTGGGTCGTGATCGCGTCGACGCGCGCGGCCACCGGGCAGTATGAGGACCGGTGTGGCCCGATCCTCGTCGACTGGCTGATCGAACGCGATTTCGCAGTGGCCGATCCGGTGGTCGTCGCCGACGGTGACGCGGTCGGCCTGGCGTTGCGGGAGGCGCTCGCCGAGGGCGCCGATGTGGTCATCACCTCCGGGGGCACCGGTCTTTCGCCGACCGACGCCACGCCCGAGCAGACCGCCCGCGTGCTGGACTACGAGGTTGTCGGCCTCGCCGACGCCATCCGCCGCGCCGGGCTGCCCAACGTGCCCACCGCTGTGCTCTCGCGGGGCTTGTGCGGGGTGGCCGGCCGCTCGCTGATCGTCAACCTGCCGGGCTCGCCCGGCGGCGTGCGCGACGGGCTGACCATACTGACCGACGTGCTCGACCACGCGCTGGACCAGCTGAGCGGAAAGGACCACCCCCGGTGAACGTGGTGTTGCGCGCCGCTATCACCGATGCGCCCATCGACCTTGCCGAGCACGAGGCGCTGGTGGCTGACCGGGCCGCGGGTGCGGTTGTCGGGTTCGCCGGCGTGGTCCGCGACCACGACGTCGGCCGCGCCGTTGTGCGGCTCGAGTACTCGGCGCACCCCTCGGCGCAACAAGTACTGGCCGACGTCCTCGCCGACGTCGCCGCGGCGCCCGGCGTCCGTGCCGTGGCGGCCAGCCACCGCGTCGGCATCCTCGACATCGGCGACGTCGCGCTGGTGGCGGCCGTGGCCGCAGATCACCGCGGGACGGCGTTCCAAACCTGCCGACGGCTGGTCGACATCGTCAAGGCGCGGCTACCGGTGTGGAAGCACCAGTTCTTCGCCGACGGCAGCGAAGAATGGGTCGGTTCGGCCTGACCGACTGACTACTGCGCCGGTGCCGACGCAGGCGTGGCGGCGGGGCCGGGAGCCGGGCCCGAGCCTGGCGGGCCGGCGGCCTCCCCCGGGGGTGGCGCCGAGTCAAGCGGCTTCTGGGCGAGCCCCAACAGTGCGTCGTGCGGGCTGATCTGCTGCGTCTTGAGCGCCTGCCAGAGTTCATGCAGATAGGTCATGTTCGCGCCCTGGCCGGGCTGGCCGCTCGGACTGTCGTCGGTGGTACCGGGCGGCAGGTTATCCGGGCTGGACAGGTGCGGGACACCGTTCGGCAGGTTCGGGACCTGACCGGACGTGGCGGCCTGGTTGGCGGCGTCATACACCGGGGCCGGGATGTTCGGCAGTGCGTTGGCCGCCGTGCTCAGCGGATCCGGTGCCGGGGCCGGCGGTGCGGCCGGGTCGTTGGGGGCCGGGGCCCGCGGCGCAGCCAGCGACGTCTTGTCGATGACCGCCGAGTCCGGGGCACCGGGAGCCGGCGGCGCGGTTGGATCAAGCGCGGCCGAGGTGTCGACGATCACCGCGTCGGCCGGGGCCGGAAGCGCGGGGTCGCCCGCGGGCGGCGGGACCACAGCGTCGTCAGGGCCGGGGGGTGCGTCGGGCGCAGGGGGTGCGTCGGGCACGGGTGCCGGGGGTGCGTCGGGCAGCGGTGCCGGCGGCGGCGCGTCGGGCGGCGGGGTGTCGAGGGCCGCTATTTCGACGACGCCCTGGTCGGGCGGCGGGGGGCCACCCGGTGCCGGCGGTGGGGGAGCATCCGGCGGTGGCGCCGCATCCGGCGCGGGCGCATCCGGGGGCGGCGCATCGGCGTTGGCGAGCCGTGCGCTGGCCGGCAGGACATTGCGCGGGGTGGCCGACGACAGGCCATGGCCGCAGACCGGCCATGCGCCGCGGCCCTGGGTGGCAAGCACCCGTTCGGCGACGGTGATCTGCTGGTCCTTGGAGGCCTGGTTGGCAGCCGGGGCGAACTCCCCGCCGCCGTGCGCGGCCCAGGTGCCCGGCGTGAACTGCAGGCCGCCCTGGTAGCCGTTGCCGGTGTTGATGGCCCAGTTGCCGCCCGATTCGCAGCGGGCCACCTGGTCCCATTCACCATCGGTGGCCGCATTCGCGTGGCCGGCCAGCGTGAGCCCACCGCCCCCGATGACCGCGCCTGTGAAGGCCAGTTTTGCGACATTAACTGAAGGTGTAGTGGGCTTGCGATGCCGTCCACTCATTCGTCCGCACTGTCCTCTCCGCCTGCGCCCGCGAGGTCAGCTGTCGGGTTCGGGCACGAGAGGTCGCCCGGCCGGTGCTGAAATCGGCGTGCATTCAGCGCGGCTTCACCCCAAGGAGCCGCAAAGCGACCCCATGTCCGTTGATTCTGGTTCGGCGGACCGGTTGGGTCCCCCGCCTCCATCCATCGTGTTCGTCGTTGTCCCTGCCCAACGGATGGAGTTAGGCGCGAAAGGCAAGGAGGGCCAACCGTTATGGGGTCGACTGGCTTGATCGATGACCGTAACGCCTCACGTCACATCCGTCACCTTTTGCCAAACACAGCGTTTCTCGACCCGGCAAACTCTAAAAGGCCTCTAAAAGCCCAAGAAAAAACCGCGTTTTCGCAGGTGCGCCCGTTACTCCACCGAGCCGTAGCCAGCTTGTGACCATACCGTTATGTGATGTAAATCACCATCATCCCCCGGCGAAGGGTGGCAGCACATCGATCGTCTGGCCGGGCCGCAGCGTCATCGAGGTGTCGCGCACCGCCACTTCGTCGCACAGGTACGAACACCGCTCGAGGACTTCGGCCAGTCGGGGATTGCCGCTGCCGAGCACGGAGACCAGATGCGAAACGGTGGCTCCCGGATCCAGGACCAGCGTCTGGGCTTCGGATCCCGCGGCCGCGCGCGCCGCCGCGAAATACCGCACCGTGACCCGCACCCGGGTCGAGACGTCGGTCATCGGGACGCCACCTCACCCGCCGATGGCGCTCATCGGGCGGGTCGGCTGCACAAAGTTCGGATCGTTGATGCCATGGCCGGCCGGCTTGGCCCACATCGCGGCCCGCCACGCGGCTTCCACCGCCGCGTCGTCACCGCCGCGGCGCAGCAGCCCGAGCAGATCGGTCTCCTCGGTGGCGAACAGGCAGCTGCGGACCTGGCCGTCGGCGGTCAGCCGGGTGCGGTCACAATCGGCGCAGAACGCGTGGGTGACCGTGGCAATCACCCCGACGGTCGCCGGGCCGCCGTCGACCTGCCACAGCTCGGCTGGCGCCGAGCCGCGCAGCGCGGTGTCAGGCTGCAGATCGAAGTGACGGCGCAACGCCGCCAGCACGTCGTCGGCGGTCAGCGCCTCGCCG
>Ga0213881_10000500_pt1 | contig 25021 bp, 26 predicted proteins | sample BarmaccoBMER_R08_FD_160104 | JGI IMG/M metagenome (GOLD analysis project Ga0213881, IMG submission 160104) | Barbacenia macrantha exposed rock microbial communities from rupestrian grasslands, the National Park of Serra do Cipo, Brazil - ER_R08 ... | reverse complement strand
GCCGCCCGCGACATTCAGCCGACCACGAGGACCTGGCCGAACTGGACCTGGCGTTCCCACCGCCAACCCGCAAGACACCCCTCCAGACGCTCTGAACAGCGTCACACCCATCTCCCAACGCAGGTATGCCCGGCGGTGACCGGAACCCGGTGATGTCAGGTTCGACGTCAAGACCTGGAGGCGCGCCGACCGTCTGGTCGCAGCCGGGCAACCAGCTCGCCACGGCTGCGGACACCCACCTTGACGAAGACCGACTTCAGGTGGTCCTGCACGGTGTGGGTAGAGATGAACAGACGGCCGGCGATGTCGGCGGTCGAATGCCCGGCGATCACTTCGCGGCAGATATCGCGCTCCCGAGCCGTCAAACCGTAGGCCGCGAGCAGCAGACCGATCAGCTGATCACCGGTCGCGGACTCGATGGTGACCGCGACCTGGCCGTCGTCGCCACCGATCAGCGGGCTGGCGTGGAGGATGGCCCACTGACCGTGCGCGTCGCGCAGCCGCGCGCGGAAGCTGCCCGAGGCCGCGGTGCGGGCGCCCACCGCCAATGCCTGCATCATCACCAGAAACCGGCCGGGTGCGATGTCATCGAGCCGGTCCTGCCATTGGCGTGCCGCCGGGGTCACCGCGCGCAGTTCGCCGCGCGGACCGACGGCCACGATTGCCGGATGGCCGCCAGAGGCCCAGCGACCAGCCTCCGCGCGCACCGCCAACCTGGTCGCCGTCGCAATCGCCGGGCCCACCGCGGCGAGGAACTCCGTCTCGCGGTCGGTGAAGTCACCACCGACCCGCACCAGCCCAGCCGCGCCCCAGCACGCTCCGTCGTCCAGGAACAGCACGCGCAGCTCGTGATCCAACCCCAAGGGGCGCTACACGTGGTGGAGCCGGCCGCTGCGGTCGCGTTCACGATCGGGCAAATCAGACAGCTTGGCGATGGGTTGCTGGCGGGAAGCCAGCGCGGCGAACGTATGCGGCTCGCCAGCGGAGTACTCGGCTTCAGCCAGCCGCGGCTCGTACTCCGGCGGGATCCGGGTCTGACCGCTGACCATGGTGCTGATCACGAGGGTTTCCGGGTCGATGGCTGCCCAGCAAGTCAGCTCGGTGCTGACCGCGCCGCCGATCACGCGGATCGCCGCAGCGTGCAGCTCACTGACCCCGGGTCCCGCAGCGGCCAGCGCCGCGATGTCTCGGCGAGCGCGGTGTGCCCGTTGTTCCCACACCGCCAAAGTATGTGACCGGCAACCTTCGCGGGGCATTCCCAGAATTCTGGGATCGACCCGGCCAGCCGGCCCGACCTAGCGTCGCCAGCATGACTCACCGAGTGCAGTACATGGCAGCAGGCGATGGCGCCGAACTCGTCGCCCCGGACGCGGTCCTTACCGTGAAGATCGACGCAGACCACACGGACGAGCACTACGAACTTTTCGAGGTCGACGCGCCGCGAGGGCCGGCAACGCCGCTGCACCGCACCGGCGGGGCAAGGCCTACTACGTCCTGCATGGCCGCATGATCGTCCAGATCGAAGACGAGGGCTTCGACCTCGGGCCGGGGTCGTCGATCACCATCCCCCCAGCAGTGCTGCACACCTTCACGGTGCTCAGCCCCACGGTGAAGTTCCTGGTGGTGAGCCTGACCGGTGCTATGGGCCGGTTCCACGCCGACCTGGACGCTTCGGTGCCCCACGGCTGCCCGATCGAGCAGTCCGCGCAGCAGGTCCAACAGGTCGTGGACCGCCACGACGTCACCGTGGCCGGCTTGCAAGCAGTCCGATGACCGTGATCGCCTGGACGTTCGCGCTGCTGGCGGCAGCGCCATACCTCCTGGCCTTCGTATGGGAAGCCCTGCTGTTCCGCCGTCCCAGCGTGCATCAGGGAATCTTCTTCGTCCCCGCTGCCGACGTCGCGGCCGTCCAACTCTGGGCCTTCGGCGTCGGCTTCTACAACCTGTTTCTCGCCTGCGGAGCCATCGCCGGCGTGATCGCCTGGGGAGCTGGTGACGAGACGGTCGGGCGGGCGCTGGTCATCGACACCTGCTTGGTCATGTTCCTCGGAGGTGTTGTGCTCGTTGTCGCCGACCGGATGGAGCTAGGTCGTCCCCGCGGGAAGGGTCTTGGCGGGGCACTGGCTGCGGGCGGCCCAGCGCTCATCGCGCTCATCGCCGCGGCCTGGTGAACAGCTCCGCGGTGGAGGCAAATTCTCGGCGTGTTGGCGGCGTCCACGGCGGTTGTTGTTCATTGCTTCCGTAACGCACCCGGCTTGTGGACGGCGTCCTTGCCGCTCTTGTCGCTGCGGACCCGGTACTGCGGATCGTCTTGTGAGGCACGCACTGTGCGGCCCGCGGCCTTGGTGTCCTCGGTGATCTCTTCGATCACCTCTCCCTCGGTCGTGGAGCCGTGGCTGCGCCAAGTCACGCGGTCACCCTTGTGCAGCTTGTCGTCGGTCATGTTGGTATCTCCGGGCGCGCCGTTGTTCGCGAATACAGCGCGCTTTGGCTACCCCGCCGGAAGTTGATGAAACCACCGTGTGTACGGGGAGTCGGATATGTCACCGCGCCACTGCCGGACGGATTGATCAGGCTCTCCTGCGGGAATACCGGCCACTACGTAACTGTGTCCTGGCGACCGTGGGGAAGCGATGAGCAGCGATGACCAGCAACAACGACAGACGCGGACGGATTTCGCCAAAGCCGTCAACATGTCGGTCAAGGAGCTGCAACGGTGGCTGGATACCGAGGAATCCAAGTCAGTGGGCCAGTCCGACGATGGTGGCGAGTCCAAGGGACACCACAGCGGGCGGCGGATCGTCGAGATCAAATCAACGAAGGTCGGTGATCTGACCGACGACGACCACCGGCACATGCGCAAGGTCGTCGGCTACGTGCACCGCCATCTCGCGCAGCGACCTGAGGGCGACGTCGCCGACACGAAGTGGCGGTATTCGCTGATGAATTGGGGCCACGATCCGCTGAAGTGAGCAAGTAGCGACGGCGCGGCCCTGGCGCGGTGGCGGGCGGATCTGAGGTAGACCGCGTCCGGCCCCCGGACAGCTCACCGCAAGTGTCGGTTACTGATCATTGCTGTGCGGTGGCCGGCCGGCTCGGGCACCGAACAGGTGCCCTACGCACCGGGGGCGCGGTTACCGTCTGAGCGTGAACTCGCCGAGGAACATGAGGTGGATCGATCGACCGTTCGACGGGCGCTGCGCATTCTCGCCGAGGGTGGTCGCATCACGCCGGCCTCCGAGCGCAAGTACGAAGTCCATGTCCGGGCGTCCCGCGAACGGCCGATACCGGTTCTCCGGGATATCGACACCGGACCGGGCAGATGTACTCGCGAATGGAAGAATCCGGCCTCCGCATCCACTGTGAGGAGTCAGTAACATGCAGAATTCCCAGAGACGAAGTGCGGCAGAAGTTAAAAATAGGTGCAAACCAACCAGTGCCGGCACTTTGGGGCCGGTGCCACGATCAGCGGAATCACATTATAGGGCTTACTTGCCGGATTGTCGGTGATCGACAGAAACTGGCCTACCGACATGACCCCACAACCTGAGCCGAGACCCAGCGGCCTCACAATCCGAACAATTTCATCCCGAATCGCATACACCAATCAGTGGATGCAATTGCGTGAAGATGTCATAGAACGACCCGATGGCTCCCAGGGCATCTACAGTTACATTGAAAAACCAGATTTCGCCCTCATTGTTCCCGTTGAACGTGACGGTTTTTACCTTGTCGAGCAGTATCGATACCCGGTTTCCCACCGGTCATGGGAGTTTCCACAGGGTACCCTGCCTGGGAGGAAGGACGCGGAACCGGAAGCACTCGCCCGGCAAGAACTCGCCGAAGAGACCGGGCTGCGAGCCGGACGGCTCGAGCGACTCGGCCACCTTTATCCGGCTAAAGGGATGAGCAGTCAAGCTTTTACAGTATTCGTCGCCGACCAACTCGAGGCCGGCGAACACTCGCGAGAGCATGAGGAACAGGATATGCGTCAGGATTGGTTCTCCAGGTTCGAAGTCGAAGACATGATTCGGCGCGGCGCCATCACCGACGATTCGACAATCGCCGCCTACCTTCTCTATTGGCTGTCGATGAAAAAACCTGCCGACGAGTAAAGCCTGCTGTACGCGCCGACGGGTCGACTGGCCGCATCTCTTTGAACCACACCGGAACCATGGGAAGCTGGGCCACCACCGTGAGATCGCCGTCACCAACGGCGGCAGATCTCGTTAATCTCTAAAGCACCCGGCTGGCACCTTGGGGAGAACGTTGCCCGATTCGTTCGTGCACCTACACGTCCACACCGAGTACTCGATGCTCGACGGCGCGGCGAAGATCAGCTCGCTGTTCGCCGAGGCCGAGCGGCTGGAGATGCCTGCGGTCGCGATGACCGACCACGGCAACATGTACGGCACGGCGGAGTTCTACCGGCAGTCACAGAAAAGCAGCGTCAGACCGATCATCGGCATCGAGGCCTACCTCGCCCCGGGCAGCCGCCACCACAAGAAGCCGGTGTTCTGGGGGCAGGCCAACCAGCGCGGCACTGACGAGTACGGCGAGGGCGGCGACGTCTCCGGCGCCGGCGCCTACACGCATATGACCATGCTGGCGGCAAACTCCACCGGCTTGCGCAACCTGTTCCGGCTGTCCAGCCTGGCGTCCTTCGAGGGTTACTACCGCAAGCCCCGCATGGACCGCGACCTGATCCGCGACCACGCGCAGGGCATCATCGCCACCACCGGTTGCCCGTCCGGTGAGGTGCAGACCCGGCTCCGGCTGGGCCAGCCCGCGGAAGCGCTCCAGGCCGCCGCCGATTACCAGGACATCTTCGGCGCAGAGAACTTCTTCCTGGAATTGATGGACCACGGCCTGCCGATCGAACGATCAGTCCGCGAAGGCCTGCTGGACATCGGCCGCAAACTCCAGCTGCAGCCGCTGGCCACCAACGACAGCCACTACGTCACCCAGAACCAGGCCGACGCGCATGCAGCGCTGCTGTGCGTCCAGTCCGGCAAGACGCTGGACGACCCGAACCGGTTCAAGTTCGACGGTGACGGCTACTACCTCAAATCCGCCGCGGAGATGCGCGAGTACTGGGATCGCGAGGTCGCCGGCGCGGCGGACTCGACCCTGCTGATCGCGGAGCGGATCGAGTCGTACGACGAGGTTTTCGCCGAAGTCAACCGGATGCCGCGGTTCCCGCTGGCCGAGGGCGAAACGGAGGATCTGCTGCTGCGCCGGGAGGTGGAGCAGTACGCACCTATCCGCTTCCCGAACGGGCTGCCCCCGGAGTATCAGGAACGCATCGAGACCGAGCTCCGGGTGATCTCTCAAATGGGATTTCCGGGGTACTTCCTGGTGGTCGGCGACCTGGTGCGATGGGCAAAGTCCCAGAAGATCGCGGTCGGTCCCGGCCGCGGCTCGGCGACCGGTTCGCTGGTGTCCTACATCCTGCACATCACCGACCTCGACCCGATCGAGCACTCGCTGATCTTCGAGCGGTTCTTGAACCCGGAGCGGATCAGTCCTCCCGACATCGACCTGGACTTCGACGAGCGCCGGCGCGGCGAGGTGCTGGAGTACACCGTCAACAAGTGGGGCGCGGAGAATGTCGCCCAGGTCATCACCTTCGGCACCATCAAGACCAAGGCGGCGTTGAAGGACGCCGCGCGCGTGCTGCACGGCCAGCCAGGCTTCGCCATCGCCGACCGCATCTCCAAGGCACTACCACCACCGGTGTTCGCCAAGGACATCCCGCTGGCGGGCATCTTCGATCCGCAACACGAGCGCTACGCCGAGGCCGCCGAGATCCGCACGCTGATCGAGTCTGACCCGCAGGTCGCCAAGATCGTGGAAACCGCGCGCGGGCTGGAGGGACTGACCCGTAACGCGGGTGTGCACGCCTGCGCGGTCATCCTCTCTTCACAGCCGTTGCTGGATGTCATCCCGTTATGGCAGCGCGAGGACGGCTCTATCATCACCGGTTGGGACTTCCCGGCCTGCGAGGCCGTGGGTCTGCTGAAGATGGACTTCCTCGGCCTGCGCACCTTGACCGTGATCGACGACACGATCAAGGAAGTGCGCGCCAACCACGGCGTGGACATCGATCTGGCCACCCTGCCGCTGGACGACCAAGCGACCTACCGGCTCCTGGGTCGCGGCGACACGCTGGGAGTCTTCCAGCTTGACGGTGCCGCGATGCGCGACCTGCTGCGCCGGATGCAGCCCAAACACTTCGGTGACATTGCCGCCGTGCTGGCGCTGTACCGGCCCGGCCCGATGGCCGCCAACGCGCACATCGACTACGCCGAGCGCTCCAACGGCCGGCAGAAGATCAAACCGATCCACCCGGAGCTGCGCGAGGCACTGGAGCCGATCCTCGGCGAGACCTACCACCTGCTGGTCTACCAGGAGCAGGTTATGGCGATTGCCCAGCGGCTGGCCGGCTACAGCCTGGGCGGCGCGGACCTGCTGCGCCGAGCCATGGGCAAGAAGAAAAAGGAGATCATTGAAAAGGAGTTCGAGCGTTTCCGCGCCGGCATGATCGGCAACGGCTTCTCCGCGGAGGCGACTCAGACCCTGTGGGATGTCATGCTGCCCTTCGCCGGGTATGCATTTAACAAATCACACACCGCCGGCTACGGTTTGGTCTCGTACTGGACGGCCTACCTGAAGGCCAATTACCCGGCCGAGTTCATGGCCGCCCAACTCACCTCGATCGGTGACAACAAAGACAAGTCGGCCATTTACCTGGCGGAATGCCGACGCATGGGAATCAAAGTGCTCCCCCCGGACGTCAACGACTCCGGCCTGTACTTCGCCGCCGTCGGCAAGGACATCCGGTTCGGCCTGGGCGCGATCCGCAACGTCGGCGCGAACGTGGTCCAGTCAATTATCTCCACCCGGGAAGCCAAGGGCCGCTTCACTTCGTTTGCGGACTTCCTGGAGAAGGTGGAGCTGGTGTGCTGCAATAAGCGCACCATCGAGTCGTTGATCAAGGCCGGCTCGTTTGACTCGTTCGGCCACACCAGGCTGTCGCTGACCCAGGTGCACGAGGAAGCCGTCGACGCGGTGACCGGGTTGAAACGCCAGGAAGCGCTCGGGCAGTTCGATCTGTTCGGGTTCAACGCCGGTGCCACCAGCGCCTCCGACTCGTCCCCGCTGGCCCATCTGGTACTGCGGCCAGAAGAGTGGCCCGCCAAAGAACTGCTGCGCTATGAGCGGGAAATGCTCGGACTGTACGTCTCGGCGCATCCCCTGGACGGCGCCGAGCGGATCTTACGCAAGCATGCTCCCAAGTCGATCGCCGCCGTGCTCGACGAGGCACCCAAGGATGGCGAGGTCGTGGTGTCCGGCATGATCGCCACGGTTGATCGGCGAGTGAACAAGCAAGGCGAGCCGTGGGCGATCGTCACGGTGGAGGATCTCGACGGCTCAATCGAGGTGCTGTTCTTCGCCAAGGCCTATTCGATCCTGCATGAGAACCTGGTGTCAGACGCTGCGGTTGCCATCAAGGGGCGGGTGAACTGGCGGGAAGACAAAATGTCCGTTTTCGGGATGGAAGTGATCCCGCTGGACCTGGGTAGCGTCGAACGCAACGTGGTAGCGACACTGCCGTTCGTGCTGCGCGCCGACGCCTTCAAACTCGATCGGGACGTGGCCAGGGAGTTACGAAACACCCTGGCTGCCCACAAGGGAGAGACACCGGTACGCCTCGTATTGTGCAACAACGGCAAGGAAACGGCGCTGGCGCTGAATGACTATTCGGTGACCGTGGGGTCCTCATTGCTCGGCGAGTTGAAGGCTATTTCGGGTATCACGGTGGCCTCATAACATGGAGATTCATCCGGGTCTGACACTGGCTGGACCCGGCTGCTGGGACTTGATGGAATCTGATCCGTCTCGAGGGTGCGGCGTGCCTGCGTTGGCGCCACATTCATTGGCTGGTACGTCGCATGATGGTGATTCTGGCGCGTCGAACAGGATCGCTCCGGTGCCCCGAGAGGTGAAATAGTTCCAGGCCCAGTCGACGAGTACCTGGAGGCGGTTCCGGAAGCTGATCAGGTAGACGATGTGGACGACGAGCCAGAGCAGCCAGGCTACGAACCCGCCGAACTGGAGTGGATACCGCCCAGTCATGCGGCGAGACAGTGGCAGTTCGGCGACCGCATCACCGCGACCGAGCACCGCCATCACGCCTTTATCGCGGTAGCGAAACTCTTGCAGCGGTTGGCCTTTGATCAACCGAGCGACCTGTTTACCGGCATGCCGCCCGCTCTGGATGGCCACTGGCGCCAGTTGCGGCAACGGCCGACCGTCCGGCGCACCCGGGATCGCGGCGAGGTCCCCGGCGGCGAACACCCCGGGGTGATCGGGTATCTGCAGCTGCGGGTCGACGACGATCTGGCCGCGCCGGTTGAGTTCCAACCCGAGCGCCCGGCTCAGGGCATTGGCCTGGACGCCGGCGGCCCAGATCACCGTGTCGGTGTTGATCCGCTCGCCGCCGCTGAGGGTCACCCCGCAGGAGTCGGCGGCCTTGACGCTGCGGTTGAGGCGGACATCGACGCGGCGGTGGCACAGGTCGATCAGCGCGCGCTGGGACGAGCGTGGGCTCAGCGCGCTGAGCAGGCGTGGTCCGGCTTCAACGAGCGTTACACCGAGCCTGGCCGCCGGGCCGACAACCTCGTGGGCCATCGAGCTCAGTGCCCCGGCAGTCTCCACGCCGGTGGGTCCACCACCGACCACAACGACCCGGATCGGCCTGCCACCGGATCCACTGTTCCTGGGGCTTACGTTGCGCGCTGCCCGCTCCAGGGTGCTCAACAGGTGCCTGCGCAGCCGGACGGCGTCGGTCAGCGTGTACAGCGGCCACGCATGTTCACGCATCCCCGGCACACCGAAGAAATTCGTCTCCGCCCCCGCTGCCAGGATCAGGTAGTCGAAATCGATCGTGGAGCCGTCCTGGCATCGCAGCACTCGTTGGGCCCAGTCTACGTCGACCAATTCGCCTACCTGGACGGTCAGGTTCGCCTGTCGACGAAAGACCGCACGCAGCGCGGAACCGACTTCTTCCGGTGGCAGGTAAGCAGTGCTGACCTGATAAAGCAACGGTTGGAAAGTGTGATAGTTGTTCTTGTCCAACAAGGTGACATCTGCGTCGACTCGCCGCAAAGCGTGTGCGGCATTCAGCCCGGCGAAGCCACCGCCGAGCACCACGATGTGCGGGCGGGTTCGACCTCGGTCACTAGCTCCACCAGCCGGCACGGACGACTCATTTTCTCGGAGCGGACTTTCGGACAACGCGGTGCGACCCCCACGCTAGCTATGGCCACCGAGAATACGGAGGAAGTCCAGGTTATCTCCTGGCGCTCCGCAGTGTTGATCAGTCATCGGCGGCAGTTGATTGTTCGTAGTGTTTCCATGCATGGCGATGCTGCTCGTCCGCGCGACGCTGCGCATCTTCCCGCACCCGCCGCAGCTGCTCAGGCGTGGCGCGGTTCTCGGTGACAGCGACCTCTGCGGCAATCATGTCGCGTGTCTCGGCAGATTGCTCCGCGGAGCTGTCCTCTGGGCGCTGCTCGGCAGGGGGTTGTTCGCCCGGCACCATCCTCAGCGGTGCGCTACCGCCTGGCAAGGTGGGCCAGAACAAGGTCGGGATGAGCATGCCGTTAACGAGCGCTAAGCCGAGGTGCAGGAAGTGATCCGCCGTATTCAGCCTCAGCCAGGTGTCCTGCGAGTGGCCAGTGCTGGCTGCACCGGCGATGACGAAGGCCAAGGTGTAGATGGCTGCTTGTGCCATCGCCCAGAACCGGCCGATGCGGGCCCACACTGCGGCAACCACACTTGCGGCGGCCATGGCCAGCAGCAGCAGGCTGTGCGGCGTGTTGAAGGTGAACCAGGCGACGTGGCCCACCCCCGTCGGGGAGCCTGCGGCAGCGAGCAAGCCGGCTAGGGCCAACACAGCGATCAGCAGGGCCTGCCCTACCAGAACGATCCGGCCAGTTTGCTGCAGCCGCATCACAATCTCCCGTGCCGGCACCGTCGCTTCCGCTCACGGAGTTCCCCTCGAGACGCCCGCTTACACACGGCACGCCGGGTAAAGCGAACACGACGGCGCGATGGTTTGCTCGCGCCGATCGGGGGAATTCTTCAGCCGCGCCAGATGCAGGACGATGGTGTGACGACCCGCGGCGGCGATCGGAGAGCCATGGATATCACCCAGCTGATCCTTGATGACCATCATGAGCAGCGACGGCTCTTCGCCATCCTCGAACAGATGGATCCCGGTGACACGGCGGCATTGGACGCTGTCTGGGAACGGCTTGCCGCTTTTCTCGAGGTACACGCCGAGGCCGAGGAAGAGCTGTTCTACCCGGAGCTGCTGCGCGTAGGCCAAGGCGTCAACGGTACCGATCCGGAGGCCGAGACCAAAGACGCGATCCATGATCACAACGAGATCCGCGATGCGGTCGCGGAGGTGTCAAAGCATGAGGTCGGCACCGAGGGCTGGTACGAGGCGGTCGCGAAGGCCAATGAGGCCAATAGCGACCACATGGCCGAAGAAGAACGCGAGGGCCTGACCGACTTTCGCCGTCACGCGAGCCTCCAGCTGCGCCACGATTTGGCCGTGGCCTTCGCCACCTTTGAGGCCAAGCACGTCACCGGCGTCACGCCGAAGGACAAAGACCCCGACCGCTACATCCGTGAGGTCGAAGAAGAGATCGCCGACGGCCAGAGCACCACAGCGGGGAAATCACTGGGTATCGGGAGTCTCAACAAAGGCTGATCGGATCGGTCGGCGACTTCAGCGACATCGCACTTTGCCGATATCCCACGACGAAGCACGGCAACCCACGGCAACCGTAGTGAGACAGGGCTGTCTATCTGGCTGCACCGCCGATATGCTGGCTCGGTAGCACGCTCGTCGATCATCAATTCGCGAGCCTCGGCGGCGGTGGGCTCTGCATCGTTACAGTGCGGCACCAGGCGCCGAGTCACGTCCCCGTCCACCCTCCTACGAGCCGAGGATTCGCTGATGAGTGCTCTGCCCCCCGATTACTTCACCAAACCCGTCTCCGAAGTCGATCCCGAGATTGCCGAGGCCCTCGACAACGAGCTGGCTCGCCAGGAAAACACCCTGGAGATGATCGCCTCGGAGAACTTCGTACCGCAGGCAGTCCTGGATTGCCAGGGCTCGGTGCTCACCAACAAGTATGCGGAGGGTTACCCGGGCCGGCGGTACTACGGGGGATGCGAGTTCGTCGACGTGGCCGAGCAGCTGGCCATCGACCGAGCCAAGGAGCTCTTCGGTGCCGAGCACGTCAACGTTCAACCCAACGGCGGCGCCTCGGCCAACGCCATTGTCTACAGCGCGCTGATGGAACCCGGTGACACATTCTTGGGGATGAAGCTCGATCATGGCGGGCATCTCACCCACGGCATGCGGCTGAACTTTTCCGGCCTGTACTACGACGTGGTCGCCTACGGGGTGGACAAGGACACCTCGCTGGTGGATATGGACGAGGTCGAACGGCTGGCCAAGGAGCACCGGCCGAAGATGATCCTCGCGGGCTGGTCAGCCTACCCCCGCCAGCTCGACTTTCCCCGCTTCCGGGAAATCGCCGATCAGGTGGGCGCCCATCTGGTCGTCGACATGGCACACTTCGCCGGCCTGGTCGCCGCCGGTGAACACCCCAACCCGGTCCCCTATGCAGACATCGTCACCACCACGATCCACAAGACCCTGGGTGGACCGCGCAGCGGGATGATCCTCTGCAAGGACGAGTTCCGCAAGAAGATCAACTCGCGAACGTTCCCCGGCTGGCAAGGCGGCCCGCTGATGCACGTCATCGCCGCCAAGGCAGTGGCACTGAAGATTGCCGCAACGGAAGAATTCCGCGAGCGCCAGCGGCGCACCCGTGCCGGCGCCCAGGCGCTGGCCGAAGAAATGCTCGCCGGCGGGATCAACGTCCTCACCGGCGGCACCGACGTTCATCTGGTGCTCGCCGACCTGCGGGACTCCCCGTTGAACGGCAAGCAGGCCGAAGACCGGCTCGCCGAGGTGGGCATCACCGTCAACCGCAACGCGGTGCCGTTTGACCCTCGCCCCCCGGCTGTCGCGTCCGGCCTGCGGATCGGGTCGCCAGGGCTGGCCACCCGAGGCATGCAAGAAAGCGACTTCCGCGAGGTCGGCAAGGTCATCACCGAGGCGCTCACCGGCGACCTGGATGACGCCAAAAGGGCGGCATTGCTTGAGCGCACCAGCGCGCTGGCCAAGCGCTACCCGCTGTACCCGCAGCTCACCGCCCACGCGGCACGGTGACCGCCATGGCAACAGGACCCGTGCACTTATACGTCCCCGGCCCGACCAACGTCCCCGACGCGGTGCGCCGCGCGATGAACGTTCCCCAGCAGGATCACCGGGCACCAGATTTCCCGGACCTGACCCTGCCGCTATTTGCTGATCTGAAAAGGGTCTTCGCCAACGAGACCGGCCGGGTGTTCATGTACCCGTCGTCGGGCACAGGGGCGTGGGAAGCGGCGATCAGCAACACCCTCAACCGTGGTGACCGAGTGCTGATGTCGCGGTTCGGACAGTTCTCCCACCTGTGGGCCGACATGGCGAGGCGGCTGGGTCTGGACGTCATCTGCGTCGACCGCGAGTGGGGTGAGGGCGTCCCGCTGGACGACTACGCCCGCCACCTGTCCGATGATCCGAGCATCAGAGGAGTCTTTGCCTGCCACAACGAAACGGCCACCGGGGTAACCTCGGACATCGCCGCGGTGCGTCAGGTGATGGACGAGGCCGGCTCCGAGGCGCTGCTCTACGTCGATGCAGTGTCCTCGCTCGCCTCGATCCCGTTCGAGCAGGATGCCTGGGGCGTCGACCTGGCAGTGACCGGCTCCCAGAAGGGCTTCATGCTGCCAGCCGGGATGTCCATGCTGGGAGTCAGCGCCAAGGCGTTGGAGGCGCACAAGTCATCCCGGATGGAACGCTGCTACTTCAGCTTCGAAGACATGCTCAAGAGCAACGACGCAGGTTATTTCCCCTACACCCCATCTGTACCGATGCTGCACGGCCTGCGGGCCTCGCTGGATCTGCTCTTCGCCGAAGGCCTGCCGCAGGTGTTCGCCCGCCATCACCGGCTTGCCGAAGGGGTGCGCCGGGGGGTGGACGGGTTGGGCCTGTCGCTGTGCGCAGTGGACCCGAAGTGGTACTCCGACACCGTCACCGCCATCCGAACCCCGGAAGAGGTGGACGCTGCGGAGGTGTGCCGGATCGGCTACTACCGGTACCGCACCTCCTTCGGTGCCGGGCTGTCCAAAGTCGCTGGCAAGGTGTTCCGGATCGGCCACCTCGGCGATCTCAACGAGGTGATGTGCCTGGCAGCGCTGGCCAGCGCGGAGATGTCACTGGCCGACGCCGGGGCGAAGGTAGAACTCGGGGCCGGCGTCGCGGCGGCCCAGAACTATTACCGCGCCGCACTGGAAACCGGGACGGACGTTGGTGGACAGGGGGCCACCTCACCCCAATAGATTGCCCCAATACGTGGTGCAGTAGCCGTCCCGGAACTTCCGAGCAACAGCTGTGCTCAAGGAGGAGCCAGTGCGATGAGCCACACCTTCTACCCGATGCGCCGGCCGCGATTGCAGCGCAGTGAGCTGGCAGTGCCCGGATCCAATCCCACCTTTATCGAGAAGGCGGCGAACAGCGCGGCCGACGTCGTCTTTCTCGACCTCGAGGACGCCGTAGCACCGCCGGACAAGGAACAGGCCCGCCGCAATGTGATCCAGGCGCTGCGAGACATCGACTGGGCGGCTAAGGGCAAGGCGGTGTCGGTGCGGATCAACGGGCTGGACACCCACTACATGTACCGCGACGTCATCGACATTATGGAACAGGCCGGTGACCGCCTGCACACCATCCTGGTGCCCAAAGTCGGCGTGCCCGCAGATCTGTACTGCGTGGAAACCCTGGTGACGCAGATCGAGCAGGCACAGGGATACGAGCGCCGGGTCGGTCTCGAGGCGCTGATCGAGACCGCGCTGGGAATGGCCAACGTGGAAGCCATCGCCGCCGCGCCTGGCCGGTTGGAGGCGTTGCACTTCGGGGTGGCCGACTACGCCGCCAGCAACCGGGCCCGCACAGTCAGCATCGGCGGCCTGAACCCGGATTACCCCGGCGACCAGTGGCACTTCGCGCTGTCCCGGATGATCGTGGCGTGCCGCGCCTACGGGTTGCGCCCGATCGATGGCCCGTTCGGCGACTACTCCGATCCCGACGGTTTCCGGTCCAGCGCACGGCGGGCCGCGGCACTCGGATGTGAGGGCAAGTGGGCGATCCACCCCAGCCAGATTGAGCTGGCAAACGAAGTGTTCAGCCCCCCGGAAGCTGAGGTCGACCGGGCCCGGCGGATTATCGACGCGCTGCGCCAAGCGGAGGCCCAAGGCAGGGGCGCGGCCTCGGTGGACGGCAAGATGATTGACGCCGCATCGGAGCGGATGGCGCAGACGGTGATCGCGATGGACACGGCAATCAGGGCGGCCGCGGCCAGCCGAGCCTGAAAGGGGACTGCGAGTGGACATTCACGAGTACCAGGCCAAGGAGATCCTCGCCCGGTTCGACGTACCTGTCCCCCGCGGTGGCCTGGCCTACAGCCCCGAGCAGGCGTCCTACCGGTGCACCGAGATCGGCGGGTCGGCCTGGGTCGTCAAGGCCCAGGTGCACGCCGGCGGCCGCGGTGCGGCCGGCGGGGTGAAGATCTGCTATTCCGACCACGAGGTGCAAGACGTCGCCAACAGCATGTTCGGCCGGCGGCTGGTCACCAAGCAGTCCGCCCCCCGGGGCAAGCTGATCTACCGGGTATACGTGGAGGAGGCCACTGATATCGCCCGGGAGCTGTACTTCGGCATCGTGCTGGACCGCCGCATCGAGCGGGTGTGCATCATCGCCTCAACCGAGGGCGGCATGGAGATCGAGGAGTTGGCCACATCCAAACCGGAGGCGCTGATCCGGACCACGATCGAGCCTGCGGTCGGTTTCCTTGAATTCCAGGCTCGCGAGATCGCCTTCGCGCTGGGTCTGCCCCCGACGCTGACCGCCCAGGCCACCCGGGTGTTCCGGCGGGCCTACCGCGCCTTTCGTGATCTTGAGGCCACCATGCTGGAGATCAACCCACTGGTGGTCACGACCAAGGGCAGCCTGGTCGCGGTGGACGCCAAGATGTCCTTTGACGACAACGCGCTTTTCCGGCACCTGGAGATCTCCGAGCTGCGCGACCGCAGCCAGGAAGACGCCCGGGAAAGCCATGCCGCCGATCGCGGGCTGGCCTACGTCGGCCTGGACGGCAACATCGGCTGCATGATCAACGGGGCCGGCTTGGCGATGGCGACCATGGACATGATCAAGCTGGCCGGAGGCGAACCAGCGAATTTTCTGGATATCGGCGGCGGCGCCTCACCCGAGCGGGTGCTCAAGGCATTCCGCGCGGTCCTGCACGACAAGAACGTCGAGACAATGTTGATCAACATCTTCGCCGGGATCAACCGGTGCGACTGGGTCGCCCAGGGCATCATCGACGCGTTCAAGCAACTCGAGGTGAAAATCCCCGTAGTGGTGCGGCTGGCCGGCACCCACGTCGAGGAGGGCCAGGCCATGCTCCGGGATTCGGGACTACCCATCATCACCGCGGACTCTCTGGCTGACGCGGCTCAGAAAGCCGTCGCCGTTGTGGGCAGCGTCAGTGCCGGTTGAGGGCCGGTTGAGGACCGGTTGAGCGCCGCGGGTTGACATCCGCTGGTCGAGATCCGCTGGTGGAGGCCACGAACTGAGGAGGGTCATGGCCATCTTGATCGACGAGCACACCCGGGTGGTGGTGCAGGGCATCACCGGGCGTATCGGCCGCTTCCACACCGAGGAAATGATCAGCTACGGCACGCAGGTCGTCGCCGGAGTCACCCCCGGCAAGGGTGGCGACACCGTGCTCGACCTCCCCGTGTTCAACACCATGAAAGAGGCTGTGGCACATACCGGGGCCACCGCCTCGATCGTGTTTGTACCGCCTCCGTTCGCAGCCGACGCCTTGATGGAAGCCGCCGACGCGGGAATCCGGTTTTGCGCCTGCATCACCGACGGCATCCCGATGCACGACATGCTCAAGGTCAAGCGGTACATGCGGCGCTACCGGGCCCAGCAGAAGATGACCCTGACCGGACCGAACTGCGCGGGCACCATCTCCCCCGGGCGGTCGCTGCTGGGCATCATGCCCGGCCACATCTACCTGCCTGGCCGGGTCGGGGTGATCGGTCGCTCCGGCACCCTGGGCTACGAGGCCGCCTCGCAAATGAAGGCGCTGGGTCTCGGGGTGTCCACGTCGGTGGGCATCGGCGGCGATCCGGTCAACGGGACGTCGTTCCGTGACCACCTCGCGTTGTTCGAAGCCGATCCGGACACCGACGCGGTGGTCATGGTCGGCGAGATCGGTGGCCCGCAGGAAGTCGAGGGCGCTGAGTACGTCCGCCAGCACATGACCAAACCGGTCATCGCCTACATCGCTGGGCTGTCGGCTCCCAAGGGCCGCAAAATGGGCCACGCCGGTGCGATCGTTTCCGGGGCCGGAGAATCCGCCCAGGAAAAAATCGAGATCCTGACCGCCGCCGGGATCACCGTGGCGCCCAACCCGTCGTGCATCGGCGAGACCGTCGCCCGTGTCCTGGCCGAGCACGCCCTCCTTGGCCGGTGTTCCGAGGTCGGTAGCTCCCCTGCAGTTGGTGGCTTTTCAGGAGCAACCAACCCCCCTATTGATCATCTTCAACAGCATTCAACCCGGGAAAACTGAGCTGCTGGAGGATCCTCGTGGACGAACCCGTCATCGTCGTCACCCGGCGCTGGCCTGAATCGGTCGAGCAGGAGCTTGCGCGCCGATTCCCCCATGTCCAGCTCAACGCCGACGACGTGCCACTGGGCCGCGACGGGCTACGGGCTGCGTTGGAGCAGGCCGATGTGGTGTTACCCACCGTCTCCGACCGCCTGCCGGCCGAACTGTTCGAGGGTGAGGTGCGGACTCGATTTCTGGGCAACTTCGGCGTCGGTTACAACCACATCGACGTCGAGGCCGCCGCCAAGGCCGGGATCGTGGTCACCAACACACCACGAGTGCTCACCAACACCACCGCGGACACCGCGATGACTCTCATGCTGATGGTGGCCCGCCGGGCCGGCGAGGGGGAACGTGAGGTCCGCGCGGGGCGCTGGACCGGGTGGCGACCCACCCACATGATGGGCGCCGATGTCACCGGCAAGACACTGGGCATCCTCGGCATGGGCCGGATCGGGGTGGCGGTAGCGCGCCGCGGCCACTTCGGCTTTGGTATGCCGGTGGTCTTCTACGACCCGGTGGACTTCGAACCCGACCACGGCATCCCCGGTGCCCGCCGGGTCAGCACCAAGGAAGAAGTCCTTCAGACCGCTGACTTCGTGTCCCTACACATGCCGGGAAGCAGCGGGAACACCCATCTCATCGATGCCGCGGCGCTGGCTCAGATGAAGCCCACCGCCTTCCTGATCAACAGCGCTCGCGGCGACGTCGTCGACCAGAAGGCGCTGATCGAGGCGCTGAAGTCGGGGACAATCGCCGGTGCCGGACTTGACGTCTACGAAAACGAGCCGCAAATCACGCAAGAGCTGATCGAGCTGGACAACGCCGTGCTGCTGCCCCATCTGGGCAGCGCCACCCTGGAAACCCGCACTGCCATGGGCATGCTCGTGCTGGATAACCTGCAGGACTTCCTGGAGGGTCGCGAACCCTCCTGTCGCGTCGCCTGAGGTGTAGTAGCTCGACGAGCCACCACTGTCCACCACTATCGGGTGGTGGGCGAGCACATACGCCGGGTTCTCCCCAGGTCGGGGCACCTTGCCGCCACCCAGTCGTGTGGTTACGTGCCGACTGCGCCACGTTCCGTAACGTCATCGGCCGTTAACACGATGACAAGGATATGCTGGGGGAACTCGCAGCCATTAGCGCTGCCGCTATTCGCGCGCCTGCCGACGATGCCGCCGCGGCGCCCCAACTGCTCACTCGATCTACCAGCCAGCACTGGCGATGCTGCGGCCCGGGCAGGACAATCTGCCTGTTGCCGAGGACTCCACCCCGCAGAAGCGAGCACCGAGAGAGGCCGGCTGCATGGTGATTTCGCGAGCCCATCGGGTTTCTGTTGAGGCTGAGGGTATAGATGCCCGGCTGGCCTGGGAAGAGCTGGTCAGCCAGGATCCAAGCACCGCACTATCGAAGACACCACAATGGTCCGACTGCATATGCAGTTCCGATCAGTTCTCAGATGCGACGTTACTATTTCGCGGCGAAGACGGGCGTCGACTTATTCTGCCACGGGTTCGGAAAACCGGAGCCTCGCTACCGGGTATCTATTCATCACCCCCCAGGCATTGGAATCTTGGCGCCGACGCGAGTGGTTTCGTCAGCGAAGGAGGGCCCGCGTCACCCTACGAGATCGGTGCGCTGATCCAAGAGGTCCGACGCCAGTCCGGTCTGCGTACTCGCATTGTGGTCGGCGGCGACGATGCTCGGGCATGGGCATCAGTTACTCCGCCGAGGACCTACTCGATTGCACGGACTGCGCAGGTCCTTGACCTCCAGGGCAGTTTTTCTACTGTTTGGTCGAAGCGGTTTACGAGCAAAGTCCGCTCCAATTCGCGCAAAGCAGAGCGACGCGGCGTTGTGGTGGAATCGGACAACACTGGCCGGCTCATCCCCGTATTCGACCAGCTGTATCGGATTTCCGTCGACAGGTGGGCTCAGGAACGGGGCCATCCGGTCACGTTGATGCGTTGGCTTTCGCAGCGCCAACATCCGCAAAGCAAGTTCGCCACAGTAGCAAGGGTATTAGGCGAGCAGTGCACCGTGTGGATAGCCTGGCGGCACGGCGAGCCCATCGCAGGCATCATCGTTTTGGCCAAGGGTCCACGGGCAACCTATTGGCGCGGCGCCATGGACAAAGAACGTGCCAGTGGAACTGGCGCCAACGAGCTTCTCCATCGTTGCGCGATCGAGGCCGCATGCGCCAGCGGACGGCAAAGCTACGATTTCGGTCTCTCCCAGACTGACCATCTCAAGAGGTTCAAGGGCACCTTCGGAGCAACCGAAGTTCCTGTGCACGTCTACTACCTCGAAAAGATTCCCACAGCAGCCGCCGAAGACCGGTGTTATGGCGCGGCGAAGCACGCTATCCGAGCGGTAATGCGCCTTGCGCATGCAGGTGGGTAAGGTGACAGCCCTCGAAGAGACAATTCCCAGCACCACGGCGCGCAACTCCGCCACCGTTGCCGGGTGGACGCTGGTCAGCCGGGCCACCGGACTGCTCCGGGTGGTAGTGATCGGTGCGGTACTGGGTCCCACCTACTTCGCCAACTCCTTCCAGGCCAGCTATTTCGTGCCGAACATCGTCTTCACGTTGATCGCCGGGCCGGTGCTGGCGATGGTGCTGGTACCCGCGGTGGTCCGGACCATCGACGTCGGCGGCCTGCCCCAGGCTCGGGAGACCCTCGGCCGGGTGACAGGATGGTTGCTCGCCGTGTCGGCCGGAGTGGTCGCGTTGTTGATCATTGCTGCCCCGGCGGTGGCGTGGACGCTGAGCGCGGGGATCCCCGATCCGGCACAACGGGGGCGCGGCCTCTGGCTGACCACGTTGCTGGTGCTGCTCGTCGCGCCCCAGATCCTGCTGTATTGCCTGGCTGATCTCGGCGTGGCCGCACAACGAGCACGTGGACGTTTCGCGTTGGCGTCGGCCGCCCCGGCGGTGGAGAACATCGGGGTAACCCTGACGGTGGTGCTCGCCGGCTGGTATTACGGGACAGGTCTCGACTTTGATCATGTGCCGATCGAACTGGTGATCACGCTAGGAGCGGGCAGTACGTTGGCAGTGGTGCTGCATACAGCACTACAGCTGTTCGGCGCAGCCCGGGTAGGGCTGCTGACCCGACCGTCGCTGGGCTGGCGGCACGATGCCGAGGCGCTCGCGGTGACCCGCAGGCTGATGCGCTCGGTGGGAGTGGCGGCCTGCCCGGCAGCGGCCATGTACGTGCTCCTTGCACTGGCCGGTTCGGTGCCCGGTGGCGTGTTCGTCGTGCAGCTGTCCTACGCGGTGTTGTTCTCGCTGTCCTACGTCAGTGCTCGGGCGGTGTCGATGGCCGCGCTGCCCGGACTAGCGCACGCCGCCCACAGCGAGGACACCGCCACGTTCGGTTCGGCCTGGCGCCAGGGGTTGTCCTATGCCGTGATCGCCAGCCTGCCGCTGCTGGTGTTGCTGGCGGTGCTGTCCGGGCCTACGGCGAACATCCTTGCCAACGGTGAGCTGCGCCATGCCGCGCTGATCGGCCCACTGGCCACCTGCTTGGCGGTGGTGGCAGTTGCTCAGCTCGTCGGCGGCGTAAGCGATCTCGGATACCAGGCCCTCTACGCACGATTGGACGACCGCATCCCGCGGCGGGCCAGCCAGGTGGCGTTCGCGGTCAAGGTCCTCGTCGCCATGTCGGCGCTGCTCGTCCCGGCAGGCGGGTCCCGACTGGTCTGGCTGGTGGTGGCCATCCTGGCCGGTGAGCTCGCCGCCGCAGGGATGGTGCTGACCAGGCTGCGCCGGGAAATGCGGCCCGAGCAATTTGTCGAGCCCCGCCCCATTGCCGGCGCGCTCTTAGCCGCGGTCGCAATGGTGCCGGTGGCCGCTGCGGTGTGGTGGGTGCAGCATGTCCACAACGGCGGTCAGCTCGGCACTCTAGGGCTTCTTGCCTTGGGCGGGATTGTGGCGCTTGGCGTCTACATACTCGTGCTCCGGGCCACCATGACGCGCTGGGCCAGCGCGTCATGACTTCGAACCAAGTATGGGGAAGGGTCTGAGGATATGGTGCTTTCTCAGGCGTATCGGGTCTCCCTTGAAGCCGAAGGTGGAGACGCTCGCCCGGTGTGGGATGACCTCGTGGCCCGCGATGAGAGCATTGCACTGTCCAAGACTCCCGAGTGGATTGACTGCATATGTAGTTGTAGCCGGTTCTCAGATGCGACCTTGCTGTTCCGCGGAGAAGATGGCCGGCGACTGATCCTGCCCCGCCTGCGAAAAACAGGAACTCCTTCGTTCCTGGGTCCATTTGAATCACCGCCGCAGGGGTGGGGTCTGGGCGCTGATGCAGGTGGTTTGGTCAGCGAAGGCGGTCCCGCGTCGCCCGGTGAGATCCGCGCTCTGATCGAGGAGATCCAGCGCCATCCCGGTCTGCGTACCCGCGTCATGGTGGCGGACCACGACGCCACGGCATGGGCATCAGTGGCTCCAAGCACGCTGTATTCCACCGCCCGGACAGCGCAAGTACTCGATCTCAGCGGTGGTTTTTCGACAGTATGGTCGCAGCGGTTCACCAGCAAAGTACGATCCAATTCCCGCAAGGCAGAACGTCGAGGCGTTGTTGTGGAATCGGACAATACCGGTCGACTTATTCCCGTGTTTGACGAGCTGTACCGAAGTTCCGTCGACAGATGGGCTCAACAGCGAGGCCAGCCGCTGTCGTTAATGCGCTGGCGCGCGCAGCGCCGGGAGCCGCAGAGCAAGTTCGCGACCGTGGCACACCGGATGGGCCAGCGTTGCACGGTGTCGATAGCGTGGCGCGACGGTGAACCTCTTGCTGGCATTGTCGTGCTTACCCGGGGTCCGCGGGCCACCTACTGGCGGGGTGCCATGGACAAGGAACGGGCGCGGGGCACCGGCGCCAATGAATTGCTGCACCGACACGCGATCGAGGCGGCGTGCGCCGAAGGGCGGCTGAGCTACGACTTCGGGATCTACCAGACTGAGGAACTAAAAAGATTCAAGAGCACTTTCGGGGCGCACGAAGTGCCTGTGCATGTTTATTACTTCGAAAGGCTTCCCACCGCGGCTGCCGAAGCGAAGTGTCACCGCGCCGCCAAGCAGGCAGTGGGAACCGTGCTGCGCCTCGCCCGCCCCGGTAGGTGAGCTCACCGGCGACCAGAATCGCCGGAACTGTCGGGGTCAGCCGCGATGATGCGACCATGTCCATAACGAGCAGTGCGGAGGTGATGCACGATGGCCGCGCCGATGCCGGATTATCTGCGAAGCGAGCTCGGCGAGACCGGTTCCCGCGCCCTTGCCTACCGGCTCAACCGGGACCATTACGCGGAGGTCGCCTGCGCTGAGCCGGGCCAGCCGCTGGTGCTGACCGAGCCGATCGCGGTCACGCTGGGTCTCGCTGTGCTGGCGGCGGCCACCCGTCCGTACTGCTGAACCCGGTGGTCACTGATCCACGGGCACTGTTGCGGGCGATGTTCGACGCGGCCGTGGCAGCTGCGGATCCGCTGCAGCGGGTGGCGGCATTCCTGCCGCCGCGGCCGCCGGGTCGGGTCGTCGTGGTTGGTGCGGGCAAGGCCTCGGCGCGGATGGCGCAGGCGGTGGAGCAGGCCTGGGATGGCCCGCTAAGCGGTCTGGTCGTCACCCGCTACGGGCATGCGGTGCCGTGCGCGCAGGTAGAGGTGGTGCAGGCGGCGCATCCGGTGCCCGACGCAGCAGGTGAACAAGCAGCGCGCCGGATTCTTGAGCTGGTGTCCGGGCTGACTGCGGACGACCTGGTGCTGGCCCTGATCTCAGGAGGCGGCTCAGCCGTGCTGGCACTGCCCGCACCGGGCATCACCCTGGCCGATAAGCAGGCGACCAACACGGCGCTGCTGCGCTGTGGAGCGCCGATCGAGACGATGAACCTGGTACGCAAGCATCTATCGGCTATCAAGGGCGGGCGGCTGGCAGCAGCCGCGTTCCCGGCCGCGACCGTCGGCCTGCTGATCTCTGACGTTCCGGGCGATGATCCAGCCGTCATCGCCTCTGGACCCACTGTGCCCGAGGCCTCGACCCCGGCGCAGGCGCTCGCGGCGCTGGCGAACTACCACGTGGCGGTGCCGCCAGCGGTTCGGGCGCACCTGGAGACCAGCCCAGGCTGCCCAGGACCCGATGATTCCCGGATGGGGCGGGTGCGCAATCACGTGATCGCCGCACCACAACAATCGCTTGAGGCCGCCGCGGAGATCGCCCGCCGCTCCGGCGTCACGCCGGTGATCCTGGGCGACTCGCTGGAAGGCGAGTCTCGTGAGGTGGGAATCGTGCTGGCGGGCATCGCCCGCCAGGTGCGTCGCCATAGCCAACCAGCGCCCGCGCCGTGCGTGCTGCTCTCCGGGGGCGAGACGACCGTAACCGTACGCGGTAGCGGCTGCGGCGGCCGCAACGCCGAACTGCTGCTCGCGCTGGCGATAGCGCTGCGAGGGCAGGCAGGAACGTATGCCATCGCGTGCGACACCGACGGCGTCGATGGCGCGGCGGAGGTGGCCGGCGCGCTGGTCGGTCCGGACACGCTGCGGCGAGCCGAGCAGCTCGGCGTGCCAGCTGCCGGGGCGCTGGCCGACAACGATGGACATCGTTTCTTCGCCGCGTTGGGCGATCAAATCGTGACGGGTCCTACCCTGACCAACGTCAACGACTTCCGCGCTGTGCTGATCGCCTGAGCAAGACGCTCATTCGGGGTGGGCCGGCAACGCCGGCGCGATGGGCGTCACGAGGCAGCCGATGTGTTCGATCTCGACCTCGACGGTGTCACCCGGATGCAAGAACCGGGGTGGCTGGCGAGTGAACCCGACACCATCAGGGGTTCCGGTGGCGATCACGTCGCCCGGCCACAGCGTCATGGCACCCGATGCGTAGGCGGCGATCTCGGGCGCCGAAAAGATCATGTCCGCGGTAGAGCCGTCCTGCACGACCTCTCCATTGACCCGGGTGACGATGCGCAGCCGCACAGGCTCGGCAACCTCATCGGTGGTGACCAGCCACGGGCCGATGGGAGCGGAAAAATCGGCGTTCTTGCCCAAAGTCCACTGGTTGCCCGCCCGCTGGTAGTCCCGGGCGGTGAGATCGTTAAAGCACAGATAGCCAAGGATCGCTGCCTGCGCCTGCTCAGCGGTGGCGTCACGCAGGTGGCTGCCGAGGACGAAGGCTAGTTCGCCTTCCCAGTCCAGGCGCTGCTCACGAGGGGGAACGGGGACCGGGCGGCCACCGACGGTCAGCGTCGACGGCCACCGCCCGAACAGGTCCGGGCGTTTCGGCACGCGCAGGTTCGCCTCCGCAGCGTGCGCCGCGTAGTTGCGGCCGGCACACAGCACCCGAGCGGTCGGCGGCACCGGGGGCAGCTGCTCGACCTGGTCAAGGGTGACCGAGCTGGGCAGGGCATGGCGTGCCGCCGCGAGACCGACCGGGGGTGCTGACCAGAACTCGTCCACCGAACTGACCACGGCCAGCCGGTCGCCGTCCATAACCCGCGCCATGGTGGCACCACAGCCGTCCCGATATGCAATGAGCTTCAACGTCCACCCCCGGCTGCCATGCCTAGCATGGCACTGGGTACCCGCTGCACTGTTGAGGAGGCGCCTTGCCTGATGGTTCGTATGAACTGCGGCCCATCGGGTGGGTCGAATCGTCGCTGACCGATCCGGCAACAGCCCCCAAACAAGGGGAGGAAGGATCACCTGAAGCGTGGCTGGTGTTCGATCGCTCGGTGAGTGTGGGCCTTGCAAATCTTCGGGCTGGCACCGAGGTCATCGTGCTCACGTGGTTGCATCGGGCCAATCGCGACGTGCTGAGGGTGCACCCACGCGATGATCCCGCGAACCCCGAACAAGGCGTCTTCAGCACCCGATCTCCCCACCGACCCAATCCCATCGGGTTGCACCGAGTCACCATCGTGTCGATCGAGGGCAGCAGAATGCTCGTGCGCAACCTTGAAGCGCTGAACGCAACACCAATCGTGGACGTCAAGCCGGTCCTCGACCCGAGATTCGATCGATGATCAGACGGGCCTCAGAAACCCCGATACGTCTCGATGTCATGCAGCGGTTCTGGCGTTAATGCTCGAACCCGCTAAGCGGTTCTTCGGTGTTGATGCTCGAACCCGCTAAGCGGTTCTTCGGTG
>Ga0213881_10000499_pt1 | contig 25037 bp, 17 predicted proteins | sample BarmaccoBMER_R08_FD_160104 | JGI IMG/M metagenome (GOLD analysis project Ga0213881, IMG submission 160104) | Barbacenia macrantha exposed rock microbial communities from rupestrian grasslands, the National Park of Serra do Cipo, Brazil - ER_R08 ... | reverse complement strand
GGACGGGCGGGGGTCCCGGCGGGGGACGGGGGGGCGGGCGGGGGCGGGAGCCCGGGGGGGTCGGGGGGGTCCGGGGGGCGGGCGGGGGCTCAGGCTTGGTCGTCGGGAGGGGGGTTGCGGTTGTTGAAGCGGTCGAACAGGCCGCCGCCTGCGCGCGCCACGGTCTCGGCGGCTCCGCGCAGCATGCCGATCAGCGGGTCCGCGGACCGGTTCCACGACTCCTGATATGCCCGAGCGGCCTCGCGGATCTCCTCGCTGACCGACGCACCGCGGTCGGAGTCCCGGCGGGGGTAATCGCCGTTCAGGATCCGCTGGTAGGCGCCGCTGGTGTACCAGTGGTCCAGCTCGGCGAACCGGACCACGGCGAACGGGTGGGTGTTCCCCTGCAACTGGAGGAGCTTCAGCAGGCTGTCGCGCAGATCGGGCACGGCGTCGTACTCGCGTGCCTGCTCGCGGAAGGCCTCGGCGTTCATCTCCTGGAGCCAGCTCCCGCCCGCCAGCTTCATCAGGACCCGGCGGGACGCGTCGATGTCCTGACCGGCCAGCAGCCCGGCCCGGTCGCAGGACAGCTCAGACTTCCGGAACCATTCCTCCAGGCCCCAGATGATCGCGCGCAGTCCGAAGTAACCGATCGGCATCCAGGCGATCCGGGCCGCCAGCGCTATCAGGATGAACATCATGGTGCGGTAGACGGCGTGGCCAGACAGGATATGGCCGACCTCGTGCCCGACCACCGCCCTGAGCTCCTCGGGGTCGCACAGGTTGACCAGGCTCGTGTGGATCACGATGAACGGCTGCTTGAAGCCGATGGCACTGGCGTTCACCAGCGGCGTCTGGACGACGTACACCTCAGGCACCGTGTCCATGTCCAGGATGTAGCACGCGTCGCGCACCATCTCCTGGATGTGCGGGAACTGCCGCTCCGAGACCTTCACCGAGCCGGCCAGGACGTGGAGCCGCAAGGCGCGTTCGGGGAACAGGCCGCTCAGCTGCTTCAGCACGGTGTCAAATCCGGTGAGCTTGCGCAGCGCGACCAGGGCCGAGCGATCCGCGGGATGCTCGTATGCACGGGAGGAAATACCGGTTAGCCGAATCCGGGACCGCTCTGGTACCGACGTCACATTCCGGATGATACGGCCTGCGAGGCCTATGGTGACGGGTGATCAGAGGTTGAGCCACGTCGTTCTGCGTAAAAGAAAGAAGTGGCGGCACGGAGCCGCCACCTCTTCCCGCGAGAAATTACCGGTTGTAGGAGCCGAAGTCGTATTCCTCCAGCGGCACCGCTTCGCCGGAGCCCTGGCCAAAGGCGTAGGTCTCCGGTTCGGCGTAGCTGCCGGGCGGGAAGGCCGACGAACGAGCGTCGTCGGTGGGCTCGACCCGGATGTTCCGGTACACCTGCATGCCGGTACCGGCCGGGATGAGCTTGCCGATGATCACGTTCTCCTTCAGGCCGAGCAGCGAGTCCGACTTGGCGTGGATGGCCGCGTCGGTCAGCACCCGGGTGGTCTCCTGGAAGGAAGCCGCCGACAGCCACGACTCGGTGGCCAGCGACGCCTTGGTGATGCCCATCAGCACCGCACGACCGGCAGCCGAGGTGCCGCCCTCGGCGACCACGGAGCGGTTGACCTCCTCGAACCTGGGCCGCTCGACCAGCTCACCGGGCAGGAGCTCGGTGTCGCCGGACTCCAGCACGTTCACCCGCTTGAGCATCTGGCGGATGATGATCTCGATGTGCTTGTCGTGGATCGAGACACCCTGCGACCGGTACACCTCCTGCACTTCGTGCACAAGGTGCAGCTGCACCGCCCGGCCGCCGAGGATGCGCAGCACCTCGTGCGGGTTGACCGCGCCCGCGATGAGCTGCTGCCCGACGGTGACGCGGTTGCCGTCGTTGACGAGCAGCCTGGACCGCATCGGCACCTGGTAGGGGACCTCGTCGGAGCCGTCGTCCGGCACCACGATGATCTTCCTGGCCTTCTCGGTCTCCTCGATCCTGACCCGGCCGTCGACCTCGCTGATCGGCGCCAGGCCCTTCGGGATACGAGCCTCGAACAGCTCCTGGATACGCGGCAGGCCGTGGGTGATGTCCTGCCCCGCCACACCACCGGTGTGGAAGGTACGCATCGTGAGCTGGGTGCCCGGCTCGCCGATCGACTGGGCGGCGACGATGCCGACGGCCTCGCCGACGTCCACCCGCTTGCCGGTGGCCATGGAACGGCCGTAGCACTTGGCGCACACGCCGATCTTGGCCTCGCAGACCAGCACGCTGAACGTGCGGATCGCCTCGACCCCGGCCTCGGTCAGCCGGTCGATCATGGCCTCGGTGGTGTCGTCGCCGACCTTGGCCAGGATCACGCCATCGACTTCGACGTCCTCGGCGATCGTCCGGCCGGTGCCGGTGTTGTCGATGTTGTCGAGCTTGCGCAGCAGCTTGCCGTCGCCGCTCGGCTCGGCGATCCGCATCGAGATCGACCGGTCGGTACCGCAGTCCTCCTCACGCACGATCACGTCCTGCGCGACGTCCACCAGACGCCGGGTCAGGTACCCGGAGTCCGCGGTGCGCAGCGCGGTGTCGGCCAGGCCCTTCCGGGCGCCGTGGGTCGAGATGAAGTACTCGACCACGGTCAGGCCCTCGCGGAAGGACGAGGTGATCGGACGGGGGATGGTCTCACCCTTCGGGTTGGAGACCAGACCACGCATGCCGGCGATCTGCCGGACCTGCATCTTGTTACCACGGGCACCGGAGTTGACCATCATCCAGACCGGGTTGGTCTCGGTGAAGGCCGCCTCCATGTCCTGAGCCACGTCGGCCGTCGCGTGCGTCCAGATCTCGATGAGCTCCTGCCGCCGCTCGTCGTCGGTGATCAGACCCCGGTCGTACTCACGCTGCACCTTGTCGGCGCGACGCTCGTAGTTCTCCAGGATCTGCGCCTTGTTCGGCGGCGCCGTGACGTCCTCGATGCCGATCGTGACACCCGCCCGGGTCGCCCAGTGGAAGCCGGCGTCCTTGAGGTTGTCAAGGGCCGACGCCACGACGACCTTGGGGTAGGTCTCGGCCAGCTCGTTGACGATCGCGGTGAGCTTCTTCCTGTCCACCTCGTAGTTCACGAACGCGAAGTCGCCCGGCAGCGTCTCGTTGAAGATGCACCGGCCCAACGTGGTGGACAGCCGGATCGGCTCGCCAGGGTTCCAGCCCTCGGGCGCTTCCCAGCCGCGCGGCGGCACGACGCCGACCAGGCGGACCTGGATGTTGGCCTGGAGGTCGAGCTCGCCGGCGTCGTAGGCCATCAGGGCCTCCGGCACCGACGCGAACGACCGGCCCTGCCCCGGCGTGTCCTCGGCCAGCCGGGTCAGGCAGTACAGACCGATGATCATGTCCTGGGTGGGCATGGTGACCGGCTTGCCGTCGGCGGGCTTGAGGATGTTGTTGGTGGACAGCATCAGGATCCGGGCCTCGGCCTGCGCCTCGGCGGACAGCGGCAGGTGCACCGCCATCTGGTCGCCGTCGAAGTCCGCGTTGAACGCGGTGCAGACCAGCGGGTGGATCTGGATGGCCTTGCCCTCCACCAGCTGCGGCTCGAACGCCTGGATGCCGAGGCGGTGCAGGGTCGGCGCCCGGTTGAGCAGCACCGGGTGCTCGGTGATGACTTCTTCAAGAACATCCCAAACGACGGGGCGTGCTCGTTCCACCATCCGCTTCGCGGACTTGATGTTCTGCGCGTGGTTGAGGTCAACCAGGCGCTTCATCACGAACGGCTTGAACAGCTCCAGCGCCATCTGCTTGGGCAGACCGCACTGGTGCAGCTTCAGCTGCGGACCGACCACGATGACGCTTCGTCCCGAGTAGTCCACGCGCTTGCCGAGCAGGTTCTGGCGGAACCGGCCCTGCTTGCCCTTCAGCATGTCGGACAGGGACTTGAGCGGGCGGTTACCCGGACCGGTGACCGGACGGCCGCGGCGGCCGTTGTCGAACAGGCTGTCCACGGCCTCCTGGAGCATGCGCTTCTCGTTGTTCACGATGATCTCGGGCGCGCCGAGGTCAAGGAGCCGCTTGAGCCGGTTGTTCCGGTTGATGACCCGGCGGTACAGGTCGTTCAGGTCGGACGTGGCGAACCGGCCACCGTCGAGCTGGACCATCGGCCGCAGGTCCGGCGGGATCACCGGGATGCAGTCGAGGACCATGCCCATCGGGCTGTTGCGTGTGTTGAGGAACGCGGACACGACCTTGAGCCGCTTGAGGGCACGGGCCTTCTTCTGGCCCTTGCCGGTGCGGATCGTGTCGCGCAGGTTCTGCGCTTCCTCCTCGAGGTCGAAGCTGCCCAGCCGGTCCTGGATCGCCTGAGCGCCCATGCCGCCACGGAAGTAACGGCCGAACCGGTCGCGCATCTCGCGGTAGAGGAGCTCGTCGCCCTCCAGGTCCTGGACCTTGAGGCTCTTGTACCTGGTCCAGACCTCCTCGAGCCGGTCGAGCTCCTTGCCCGCCCGGTCGCGGATCTGCTTGCACTCGCGGTCGCTCGCCTCGCGGAGCTTGCGCTTGGCGTCGCTCTTGGCCCCCTGGGCCTCAAGCTCGGCCAGGTCGGCCTCGAGCTTGGCCTGGCGGGCCTCGACATCGGCGTCGCGGCGCTGCTCGAGCTGGCCACGCTCGACGCTGATCTTCGCCTCGAGGGAGGGGAGGTCGCGCTGCCGCGCCTCGTCGTCCACGTAGGTGATCATGTAAGCGGCGAAGTAGATGACCTTCTCCAGGTCCTTCGGCGCCAGGTCGAGCAGGTAGCCGAGCCGGCTCGGCACACCCTTGAAGTACCAGATGTGCGTAACCGGGGCGGCCAGCTCGATGTGCCCCATCCGCTCACGCCGCACCTTGGCGCGGGTGACCTCCACGCCGCAGCGCTCACAGATGATGCCCTTGAACCTGACGCGCTTGTACTTGCCGCAGTAGCACTCCCAGTCCCGGGTCGGACCGAAGATCTTCTCGCAGAAGAGCCCGTCCTTCTCCGGCTTGAGCGTGCGGTAGTTGATGGTCTCCGGCTTCTTAACCTCACCGTGGGACCACTGCCGGATGTCTTCGGCAGTGGCCAGACCGATACGGAGGTCGTCGAAGAAGTTGACGTCTAGCACGGTTGTGTATCCCCCTTCGTTGTCAGACCTCTTCGACGCTGCTCGGCTCGCGCCGGGACAGGTCGATGCCGAGTTCCTCGGCCGCGCGGAATACGTCCTCGTCGGTGTCGCGCATCTCGATCGCGGCACCGTCGCTGGACAGTACCTCTACGTTGAGGCACAGCGACTGCATTTCTTTGATCAGCACCTTGAAACTCTCAGGGATGCCCGGTTCGGGCACGTTCTCGCCCTTGACGATGGCCTCGTACACCTTGACCCGGCCGAGCACGTCGTCGGACTTGATGGTGAGCAGTTCCTGAAGGGCGTAGGCGGCGCCGTAGGCCTCCAGTGCCCACACCTCCATCTCACCGAACCGCTGACCACCGAACTGCGCCTTACCACCGAGCGGCTGCTGGGTGATCATCGAGTACGGGCCGGTGCTCCGGGCGTGGATCTTGTCGTCCACCAGGTGCAGCAGCTTGAGGATGTAGATGTAGCCGACCGCGATCGGGTCCTTGAACGGCTCACCGGTCCGGCCGTCGAACAGCCTCGCCTTGCCGTTCTCGCCCACCATGCGCAGGCCGTCCCGGTTCGGCAGCGTGCTGCCGAGCAGGCCGGTGATCTCCTCTTCCCGCGCACCGTCGAACACCGGTGTGGCGACCTTGGTACCCGGATTCGCCGCGTCGACGCCGGCCAGGATGAGCCGCTCCTTCCACGACTCGTCGTCGCCCTCGACCTCCCAGCCCGACTTGGCTACCCAGCCGAGGTGGGTTTCGAGGACCTGGCCGACGTTCATCCGGCCCGGAACGCCCAGCGGGTTCAGCACGATGTCCACCGGGGTGCCGTCCTCGAGGAACGGCATGTCCTCCACCGGCAGGATCTTCGCGATGACACCCTTGTTGCCGTGGCGGCCGGCCAGCTTGTCACCATCGGTGATCTTGCGCTTCTGGGCCACGTACACGCGGACCAGCTCGTTCACGCCGGGCGGGAGTTCGTCGCCGTCTTCCCTTGTGAAGACCCTTACCCCGATGACCTTGCCCTCTTCGCCGTGCGGAACCTTCAGGGAGGTGTCGCGGACCTCGCGGGCCTTCTCGCCGAAGATCGCCCTCAGGAGTCGTTCCTCAGGGGTCAGCTCGGTCTCGCCCTTGGGCGTGACCTTGCCGACCAGGATGTCGCCGTTGACGACCTCGGCGCCGATCCGGATGATGCCGCGCTCGTCCAGGTCAGCCAGCACCTCGTCGGAGACGTTCGGGATGTCCCGGGTGATCTCCTCGGGCCCGAGCTTGGTGTCTCTCGCATCCACCTCGTGTTCCTCGATGTGGATGCTGCTGAGCACATCATCCTGAACGAGGCGCTGAGAGAGGATGATGGCGTCCTCGTAGTTGTGGCCTTCCCACGGCATGAACGCCGCGAGCAGGTTCTTCCCGAGAGCCATCTCGCCGGTGTCGGTGCACGGGCCGTCGGCGAGGACCTGGCCGCGTTCGACCCGGTCGCCCTCCTCGACGATGGGCTTCTGGTTGAAGCAGGTGCCCTGGTTGGACCTTCTGAACTTGGACACGAGGTACGTGGTCCGGGTGCCGTCGTCGTTCATCACCGTGACGAAGTCCGCACAGGACTCCTCCACGACCCCAGCCTTCTCCGCCAGGATGACGTCGCCGGCGTCGGTCGCGGCACGGTACTCCATGCCGGTGCCGACCAGCGGGGCCTCCGACCTCAGCAGAGGCACCGACTGGCGCTGCATGTTCGATCCCATCAGCGCACGGTTGGCGTCGTCGTGCTCCAGGAACGGGATCATGGCGGTGGCGACGGACACCATCTGGCGCGCCGACACGTCCATGTAGTCGACCTCGTCCGGCGGGATGTAGTCGACCTCGCCGCCCTTGCGGCGGACGAGCACGCGGTCGGCCGCGATCGTCCCGTCGTGGGCGAGCGGCGTGTTGGCCTGCGCGATGACGTGCCGGTCCTCTTCGTCGGCGGTCAGGTAATCGATCTGGTCGGTCACCACACCGTCGTTCACCTTGCGGTACGGCGTCTCGACGAAGCCGAACGCGTTGACCCGCGCGTAGCTTGACAGGGAGCCGATCAGGCCGATGTTCGGACCTTCCGGGGTCTCGATCGGGCACATCCGGCCGTAGTGGCTGGGGTGCACGTCGCGGACCTCGAAGCCGGCGCGTTCCCTTGATAGACCACCGGGGCCGAGGGCGGAGAGGCGGCGCTTGTGGGTCAGGCCGGCCAGCGGGTTGGTCTGGTCCATGAACTGGGACAGCTGGCTGGTGCCGAAGAACTCCTTGATGGAGGCGACGACCGGCCGGATGTTGATCAGGGTCTGCGGCGTGATCGCCTCGACGTCCTGGGTCGTCATCCGCTCGCGGACCACACGCTCCATCCGGGCCAGGCCGAGCCTGACCTGGTTCTGGATCAGCTCGCCGACGGTGCGCAGCCGCCGGTTGCCGAAGTGGTCGATGTCGTCGGTCTCCAGCGGGATCGTCGTGCCGCTGCTGAGGTTCTGCTCCTCCTCGCCGGCGTGCAGCCGGACCAGGTACTCGATCGTCCCGACGATGTCCTCTTCGCTGAGCGTGCCCTGCCGGATCGGCAGGTCGAGACCCAGCTTCCGGTTCACCTTGTACCGGCCGACCTTGGCCAGGTCATACCGCTTCGGGTTGAAGTACAGGTTCTCGAGCAGCGCCTGCGCGGACTCCCTGGTCGGCGGCTCGCCGGGGCGCAGCTTGCGGTAGATGTCGAGCAGTGCCTCGTCCTGGCCGGCCGTGTGGTCCTTCTCCAGGGTGGCGCGCATCGACTCGAAGTCGCCGAACCTGTCCAGGATCTTGGCGTCGTCCCAGCCCAGTGCCTTGAGCAGGACGGTGACGGACTGCTTGCGCTTGCGGTCGATGCGGACGCCGACGCTGTCCCGCTTGTCGATCTCGAACTCCAGCCAGGCACCCCGGCTCGGGATGACCTTGCAGGAGTAAATGTCCTTGTCGCTGGTCTTGTCGACCTGGCGATCGAAGTACACGCCAGGCGAACGGACAAGCTGAGATACGACCACCCGCTCGGTGCCGTTGATGATGAAGGTGCCCTTGGCCGACATGAGCGGGAAGTCGCCCATGAACACCGTCTGGCTCTTGATCTCACCAGTGGTGTTGTTTATGAACTCCGCCGTCACGAACATGGGGGCGGAAAACGTCATGTCCTTGTCCTTGCACTCCTCAGCGGAGTACTTGGGCGGCTCGAACCGGTGATCACGGAACGAGAGCGACATGGTGCCTGAGAAGTCCTCGATCGGGCTGATCTCTTCGAAGATCTCCTCAAGGCCGGACTGCTCGGGCACGTCCTTACGGCCGGCGTCCTTGGCGTCCTTAATACGGGCCTGCCACCTCTCGTTACCTAGCAGCCAGTCGAACGACTCGGTCTGCAGGGCGAGGAGGTCGGGTACCTTTAGCGGCTCCTGGATGCGCGCGAAGGTCACACGGCGGGATCCAGAATTCGATGCGGAGGTAGTCGGTACGGAGGCGCTGCGCGATGCTGCCAACAGGGGTCCTTCCGAACTTCGTCGCGGAAATATCACCGCACGCACGCCAAACGCCCCGCGGCGAGACCCCGTAGGCGCGAGGTGGAGACCGAGGACGTCAGAGTGCAGCGCAAACTGGCAGTGTAGCCGAGGGCCACACCGCTAGTCAACTGTACGCCACTATGATGTTCACGGTTGCTCCGAAGCTTCGCTCTTCTTCGACGAAACGTCAAGTCCAAACCGGACACTCGGGGCAGATTGCTCGGGTGACAGATGCCACATGCGGTGTGATGTGTACAGTGCAACCGGCCAGGGTATGACTTTATTCCTGCCCTGTTTTCCCGGGGAGCTGGGCGGGCCGCGATGCTCGCCTGGCGGCTGGAAGCAGATGAACGCTGTGTCTTTCCGGGGGTTGTGTTTTCCGCGGTTCATCGAGCCGCGGTTCATCGAGCCGGGCCCAGCTCGGCGCCCGGCGGCCAACGCCTTGAATGTCACATGGGTGCGGCTCCTCCAGAGTGAGCAGCATGCCGGTGGTGCCATCGGTGTCGCTCAAACCGATCAGTAGCGCTATTAGAGCGTGCCCGATGGTGCCATCGGTGCCGCTGGCCAGGGAGCAGCACCTGGCTGGCTGTCACTTTAAGGGAGCCACACCCATGTCACATTCATGGGCACCTGACCCCGTGGTTGTGACATCCACGGGGTTGGATCTTCGCAGAGCGGGGGATGGTTTCCCTGAACGTGACGAAGCCCGGGCTCCGCGTGGACGGAACCCGGGCTCGCGAGGTGTGTCTGTTACTTGACCGTGACGGTGGCGCCGGCGCCTTCGAGGGCGGCCTTGGCCTTGTCGGCGGCCTCCTTGTTGACCTTCTCCAGGACGGTCTTCGGCGCGCCGTCGACCAGGTCCTTGGCCTCCTTCAGGCCCAGGCTGGTCAGGCTGCGCACCTCCTTGATGACCTGGATCTTCTTGTCGCCAGCCGCCTCGAGGATGACGTCGAACTCGTCCTGCTCCTCGGCCGCCTCGGCCTCGCCAGCGCCGCCAGCGGATCCGGCCGCGGGCGCGGCGACCGCGACCGGAGCCGCGGCCTTGACGTCGAAGGTCTCCTCGAACTGCTTCACGAAGTTGGACAGCTCAAGAAGCGTCATCTCCTTGAACGCCTCGAGCAGGTCGTCGCTGCTGAGCTTCGCCATGGTGGTGTTTCCTCTCTGTTTATTCTGGGGGGTATAAACCAACCCCCCAGACCCCCGGCCGCGACGCGTCCCGCCGCAGTATCACCTGGTCGGAAGGCCCCGCGGGCCTTCGCGGCCAGGCGATCCGCGAAGCTCGCTTCGCTCGCCGCGGGGGCCTACGCGGTCTGCGCCGGGGCGGGCGCCTCGGGCGCTGTGTCGTGGGCGGGCGCTGTGTCATCCGCGTCCGCTGCTTCGGTGGCGGGTGCGGCCTCGCCGCCGGCCTCGCGCTTGGCCCGCAGTGCTTCGGCGAGCTGGGCCATCTGCACCGGCAGCGCATTGAATGTCGCCGCGGCGCCAGCCAGCGAAGCCTTCATGGCGCCCGCCAGCTTGGCCAGCAGGACCTCGCGTGGCTCCAGGTCAGCCAGCTTGATGATCTCGTTGGCGTTGATCGCCTTGCCGTCGAGCACGCCGCCCTTGATCACCAGGAGCGGGTTCGCCCGGGCGAAGTCGCGAAGGCCCTTGGCCGCCTCCACCACGTCACCGTCGACGAACGCCACGGCGGACGGGCCGGTAAGCAGCGGGGCAAGCTCCTGGTCGAGCCCGGCCTCGGTTACCGCGATCTTGGTCAGTGTGTTCTTCACCACGGAGAACGTGGCGTTGCTCCCGAGCGAAGCGCGCAGCTCGGCGAGCTGGGCCACGGTGAGTCCCCGGTACTCGGTCAGCACGGCGCCGCTCGAGTCCTTGAACCGCTCGGTGAGTTCGGCGACCACGGCCACCTTTTCGGCGTTGGCCATGTGCCTCCTCTCCCTGCCAGGTCGTCGTCACAGACGACGACGGGGTCGCGCCAAAACAGTCGCGCCAAAGACAAAAGCCCCGGCGCGAGGCGCACGGGGCGGCACGACTCGACCCCAGGGACTGGGCTCAAGCCGGTTCGGCTCGTTCACCTGCGCGGGATGTCCGATGCCGGGGCCGTCAAGCGGACCCGGCCGGAGCCTTCGGCCGGTGCACCTGATGGTGCGTCGGCATCCAGCGGTCTTCGGCGACCGTAAGTCTACGGTCCGGCGGCGGGCCCAGCCAAATCGGCTTCGTCCGGCCCGCTGGCGGGGAAGGGTCGTGGGGGTGAGACCACAGCCGTTCGCGGTAAGGGGGGTTCCAAGTTTTTTGCGGACGCTCGCCGCGGAAGGAAAGAGCCTCGCGGAAACTTGGGCGCCGGAAAGCGGCGCCCTTTGCTCCGCGAGGCTCTAAACTTCCACGCTGCGACGGGCGGTACGTCTGGACAAATGGTGATATGTCCGGATATTGGCCGGGTACCCCGGGCCGACACGGCAGCCGGCCGGGGCCGGGGCACGGCAGCCGGGCGGGGCGGGGGACAGCTGGTCAGGCGGTGGCTTCGGCCAGTTCGTCGGCGAAGCCGCGGGTCTTGTTCGGATCCACCGGGATGCCGGGGCCCATGGTGGTGGTGAACGTGACCTTCCTCAGGTAGCGGCCCTTGGCGGCGGCCGGCTTGAGCCGGATGACTTCGTCCAGCGCGGCCCCGTAGTTCTCCAGCAGCGCCTGCGGCTGGAACGACGCCTTGCCGATGATGAAGTGGAGGTTGCCGTGCCGGTCGACGCGGAACTCGATCTTGCCGCCCTTGATGTCGGTGACGGCCTTGCCGACGTCGTTGGTGACCGTGCCGGTCTTCGGGTTGGGCATCAAGCCGCGCGGGCCGAGAATCCGGCCCAGCCGGCCGACCTTCCCCATCAGGTCGGGGGTCGCCACCACGGCGTCGAAGTCGAGGAAACCGCCCTGGATGCGCTCGAGCAGGTCGTCGGACCCGACGATGTCGGCACCGGCCGCGCGGGCTTCCTCGGCCCGGTCGCCGGCGGCGAACACGGCCACCCGGGCGGTCTTGCCCGTGCCGTTCGGCAGGTTGACGGTGCCGCGCACCATCTGGTCCTGCTTGCGCGGGTCGACGCCGAGGCGGATGGCAACCTCTACGGTCGGGTCGAACTTGGACACCTGGTTGGCCTGGGCGATCGTGACCGCCTCAGCCGGGCTGTACAGCTTCTCGCGGTCGATGGCGTCGGCCGCCTGACGGTAGGACTTGCTGCGCTTCATCTAACTCATCTCCCAGAGAGTTCGGAAGGTCGTGGTCAGTACCAGGCCCGCGCACGAGGGCCTTGCCACGGGGGTTCGAAGGGGATGGCTGGCGCAACGTACCCCTCGGGTGGGGATGGTTGGCGCAACGTACCCCTACGGTACGGAGCTATACGAACGATTAGCCTTCGACCTTTATGCCCATGGACCGGGCGGTGCCGGCGATGATCTTCTCGGCGGCCTCGATCGTGGTGGCGTTCAGGTCCGGCATCTTGGTCTGCGCGATCTCGCGGACCTGCGCCGCGGTCACCGTGCCGACCTTGGTCTTGTGGGGTTCCGCGGAACCCTTGTCCACACCCGCGGCCTTCTTGATCAGCTCGGGAGCGGGGGGCGTCTTGGTGACGAAGCTGAACGTCCGGTCTTCGTAGATCGAGATCTCGACCGGGATGATGTTCCCGCGCTGGCCTTCGGTGGCGGCATTGTACTGCTTGACGAAGTCCATGATGTTCACGCCGTGCGGACCGAGCGCGGTACCGACGGGAGGCGCCGGCGTGGCCTGCCCCGCGGGCAGCTGCACCTTGACGACCGCGGAGAGCTTTTTCCTTCTTGGCGGCATTTTGCTGCCCCTTCTTACTTATTACAGTTTGTCCAGTTAAATCGGGATATGGTCGGCTGGCTAGCTAGCTGGCTGGCTGGCTGCGATGGCCCGCGGCCGCCGTCGCGGCAGCGGCAGCCGCCGCAGCGGCGCCTCAGATCTTCGCGACCTGGTCGAAGGACAGCTCCACCGGAGTTTCCCGGCCGAAGATCGACACCAGCACCTTGAGCTTCTGCGCTTCTCCGTTGATCTCGTTGACCGTGGCCGGCAGGGTGGCGAACGGCCCGTCCATGACGGTGACGGACTCGCCGACCTCGAACTCCGGCGACGCGGCGGGCCGTGCCGCCGTGGTCCCGGTAGCCGGGACGGTGCCGGGCTCGGGTTCGGGCGCCAGCAGCGAGGCGACCTCGCCGAGCTGGAGCGGCGAAGGCCGGCTGGACAAGCCCACGAACCCCGTCACACCTGGGGTGTTCCGCACCACGGCCCAGGACTCGTCGGTGAGGTCCATCCGCACCAGGATGTAGCCGGGCAGGACCTTCTCCGAGACCTGCTGCCGCTTGCCGCCCTTGATCTCGGTCACCTGATGGACGGGCACCTCGATCTGGTAGATGTAGTCCTCCATGTTGAGGGACTGGATCCGGCTCTCCAGGTTGGTCTTGACCCGGTTCTCATAACCGGCGTAGGAGTGCACGACGTACCAGTCGCCGGGGAGCATGCGCAGCTCGCGCTCGAACTCCTCCATCGGATTGTCCTGAGCGCCCTCGGTACCAGCGTCAGCCTCGGTCACCGCGTCAGCGCCGGCCTCGGTCGCCGAGTCAGCCTCGGCACCCGCGCCATTGGCACCGTTGGCCGAGGGCACGGCATCAACAGCCACGGCATCAACGGCCATGGCGTCGACAGCCACGGCATCGGCTTCGAAGCCAGCGCTGTCTGCGGCTTCGGCGTCGTCACCGAAGTCGTCGGGCTCCCCCGCCGAGTCCCCGTTGTACAGGTTGCTCTCAGACAAGATTCAAATCCTTCTTTCCCAATGGTCCGGGCACAGGCCCGGATGGTCCGGGCGGCCCGGGCGCCCTCCCCCCGGAGGCCGAGACCCGGCAGGTCCCGAAGCCAGTACCGCGAGCCAGTACTAGCCGAAGACCCAGAACATCAGCTTGGTGAACCCGAAGTCCAGGCTGGTCACGATCGCGACCATGAACACCACGAACACCAGGCACACCACCGTGTAGGTGATCAGCTCTTTGCGGGTCGGCCAGATGACCTTGCGCAGTTCCGCGGCCATCTGCCGCAGGAACAGCGCCGGCGTGGTCCGGGTACCGCGCTTGGCAGCACGTCCGGACCCGCTGTGCTTCGCTGCCTCACCGCGTGTCTGGGTAGCCATATCCTCACCTGTAGATGCTTGCCATGGCGCTCGGCCAGCCTTTGCGCTCAGCGCCACCACTCAGCAGGGCAGGAGGGACTCGAACCCCCAACCACCGGTTTTGGAGACCGGGACTCTGGCCAATTGAGCTACTGCCCTCTGCTTGATTCGAACCCGCGACCTCTGGTTCAAACCCAACCACGGCCACACGCCCGAGGGCATGCTTCCGCTACGACACCCAACGCTGTCGCCCATGCAGTCTACGTCCAGGTATACCTGTTCGTCTAACTGACCTAGTAGATGGAACAATCGACATCATGCCTACTCGAGTCTCCGCCCGCATCGCCGCTATCGCCGAATCCGCCACCCTCGCCGTAGACGCCAAGGCCAAGGCGCTGAAGGCGGCCGGGCGGCCGGTGATCGGCTTCGGCGCCGGCGAGCCCGACTTCCCGACGCCGGGCTACATCGTCGAGTCGGCGCAGCGGGCGTGCGCGGAACCGAGGTTCCACAAGTACACCCCGGCCGCGGGCCTGCCCGAGCTGAGGCAGGCGATCGCGGACAAGACCGCCCGCGACTCCGGCTACCAGGTGACCGCCGGCCAGGTGCTCGTCACCAACGGCGGCAAGCAGGCGGTCTACCAGACGTTCGCCGCCCTCCTCGATCCCGGCGACGAGGTCCTGGTGACCGCTCCCTACTGGACCACCTACCCTGAGGCGATCGCGCTGGCGGGCGGCGTGATGACGATCGTGCCCACCGACGAGAGCACCGGCTACCTGGCTTCGGTGGATGACCTCGAGCGAGCCCGCACCGAGCGGACCAAGGTCCTGCTGTTCGTGTCCCCCTCCAACCCGACCGGCGCGGTCTACCCGCAGGCCCTGGTCCGGGACATCGGCCGGTGGGCGCTGGAGCACGGCATATGGGTCGTCACCGACGAGATCTACGAGCACCTGGTCTACGGCGACGCCCGGTTTTCCTCGATTCCGGTCCAGACGCCGGATATGGCCGACACCACGGTCGTGCTCAACGGCTGCGCCAAGACCTATGCGATGACCGGCTGGCGGGTCGGCTGGATGATCGGGCCGTCCGACGTCATCAAGGCCGCCGCGAACCTGCAGAGCCACGCGACGTCCAACGTCTGCAACGTGGCGCAGGCGGCCGCGCTGACCGCGGTGACCGGCGATCTGAGCGCGGTGGCGGAGATGCGAGCAGCGTTTGACCGTCGTCGGCTCACCATGTCGCGGATGCTCAACGAGATCCCGGGTGTCGTCTGCCCGGTCCCGCAGGGCGCGTTCTACTGCTACCCCAGCGTCAAGGGGCTGCTCGGCCGGGAGATCGCGGGCCGCCGGCCGCTGTCGAGCTCGGAGCTGGCCGGCCTGATCCTGGACGAGGCAGAGGTCGCGGTGGTGCCGGGAGAGGCCTTCGGTACGCCAGGATATTTCCGGCTATCGTGCGCTCTAGGCGACGCCGATCTCGAAGAAGGCATCATGCGCATGGGGAAGCTGCTTTCCGGGGGGTCCGGGGGGTGAAAACCAACCCCCCGGACCCCCCGGCCCGCGACGCTTCCCGCCGTTAGTTTCGCCCAGTCGGAAGGCCCCTTCGGGACCTTCGCGACCGGACGACCGCGAAGCTCGCTTTGCTCGCCGCGGGTGCCACTCTGGTCACCAGGGACTGCGAAGGTTGGTTCGCTCGGCGCGGTACCCTCCCGTGATGGAGACCAGCTCGCCGCGGTCGGTCGCGGCGCTGCCGAAGGCGCATCTGCATCTGCACTTCACCGGCTCGATGCGCCACTCGACGCTGGTCGAGCTGGCGGCTGGACATGGTGTCCATCTGCCGCCGGCGCTGACCGACGAGTGGCCGCCGCAGCTGAGCGGGACGGACGAGCGGGGCTGGTTCCGCTTCCAGCGGCTGTACGACATCGCCCGTTCGGTCCTCCGGACGCCCGCCGACGTGGGCCGGCTGCTGCGCGAGACCGCCGAGGACGAGCGTGCCGAGGGATCCGGCTGGCTGGAGATCCAGGTCGACCCGTCCGGCTACGCGAACCGGTTCGGCGGCCTCACCGCCACCGTCGAACTGATCCTTTCGGCGGCCACGGCGGCAGCGGCGGCAACCGGCGTGGGCATCGGCATCATCGTGGCCGCGAACCGCACCAGGCACCCGCTGGATGCGCGGACCCTGGCCCGGCTCGCCGCTCAGTACGCCGGCCAGGGCGTGGTCGGTTTCGGGCTGTCCAGCGACGAACGGCGGGCGCCGGCGTCGGACTTCATCCAGGCCTTCCGGATCGCAGAACGCGCCGGCCTGCTGCTCGCCCCGCACGGCGGCGAACTGATCGGCCCGGCCAGCGTCGCATCCTGCCTGGACGACCTGCATGCGGACCGGATCGGCCATGGCGTCCGGGCCGTCGAGGACCCGCTCCTGGTCAAGCGCCTCGCCGCGGACGGCGTCACCTGCGAGGTGTGTCCCGCCTCCAACGTGGCCCTCGGCGTGGCGGCCGGCCCTCGTGACGTGCCGCTGCGGGCGTTCGTGGAGGCGGGCGTACCGGTCGCACTCGGCGCCGACGACCCGCTGCTGTTCGGCCGCCGGCTGGCCGCCCAGTACCTCATCGCGCGCGACGCGCACGGCTTCTCCGACGCCGAACTCGCCGCACTGGCCCGCACATCGGTGCGGTCGTCCGCCGCACCACCCCAGGTCCGCGCCAGGTTGCTCGCCGCGATTGAGCGCTGGCTCAGCGCACCGGCCCTACATTTACCGCGAACGGCGGTGGTTCCACCCCCCCCGGACCGCCGCACAGCCCAGCCTTGTCGCGGCGGACGCGCGTAGCACATCGGGTCAGCTCGGGTGCTTGTGGCCGGCGAGTTCGGCACGGATCTGTTCTGCTTCCGGATAGCCGAGATCGGCGTAGAGCGCGACGGCTTGCTGAAGGTGCTCGCGGGCGCGGCGCGGCTGGGCGAGAGCGCCGAAGGCGCGACCGAGGCCGGCGTGCGCGCGGGCCTGCTGTTCGCGGTCGTCGGTGTCGAGCGCCAGGGAGAGCGCGGTGCTGTGGTGGGTCATCGCCTCCGCCGACTGTCCCATGGCCTGGACCGCTTCGCCGAGCCCGTTGAGTGCCACCGGTTCCGCTCCGCGATTACCTTCGGCGCGGAACACAGCGAGTGCGCGCCGATGCTGCTCGGCAGCTTGTTCTGGATGGCCCAGCGCCGTGAGTACGGCGGGGTGGATCAGATGCGCGTCGGCCAGCAGGTACAGCCAGCGGCGGGCCTACTCGAAGGTGGTGCCGGCCAGTGCGGCGGCGGCGTAGGCATCGAAGTCAGGACCAGGATGCTGACCGAGCAGGACGAACAGGCGCGCAGGCCCGGCCGGCATCGTGCGGAGCGACCAGGAGAACACCGCGCGCAGGCTGGTGGCATGGTCGCCGGTATCCAGCGCATCCAGCGGGCCGACGGGCTGTCTCAGCTCGGCGGCAAGCTGGGCCAGGGCCAGGGCGGGACGCGCGGCGGCGCGCGCCGCCGCGATCGCCAGCGCCAGCGGCAGCCGGGCACACTGGCCGATCAGCTCGCCTACGGCAGCATGACCTTCCCCCACATGCCCCAAGATGGCCTCGTGCAAGGCGGCCACCGCCGGAGAGGGGTCCAGGCCCAGGTCATCGGCCAGCCGCCTGGTCAGGCTGCGGTAGGCGTCCAGCGCTTCGTCGTGGCGGCCAGACCGGTACGGCGCGAGCATGAGCTGGGCGGCCAGCCGCTCCCGCAGCGGCCACTCGCTGGTCAACGTCCGCAGTTCCCCGGTCAGCTCCCGGTGCCGACCCAGCGCCAATTCCAGATCCACGCACTCTTCCAGAACGGCCAGCCGCTGCTCATCCAGCCGCGCGGCGGCCGCCTCCAGCGCCGGCCCGCCGGTCCCGGCCAGCGCCGGGCCTCGCCACAGCTCCGGCTCGCAGCTTCTCCGCAGCCGGTCCGGGGTTCCCCGCCGCGGCCAGCGTACGGGCCTCGGCCACCCGCTGCTCGAAATCCACCACATCCAGGTACACTCCGGCCAGCGGCAACCGGTATCCGGCGGCGCCTGTCTCGATCAGCCCGGTCCCGTCCGCCCGGGAGAGCCGACCGCGCAGCGCCGAGACCACATTGCGGACCGCCTTACCGGCCGCGTACGGCGGCTGACCGGCCCAGGTCGCGTCGATCAGCGTCTCGATCGGGACCAGCCGTCCCTTGGCCAGCAGCAGCGCGGCCAGCACGGCCCGTTCCCGCGCCCCGCGTACCGGCACCGGCTGGCCCGCGTTCCGCACTTCCAGCGGACCCAGCACCAAGAAGGCAATACCTTCCATAACAGTTCTATGCGAGGGAGCTGTTGGACCCCGCCTATGGGATTCGGCGCGCTTTAGCGATGATCTGTGTTTTGGGCTTATTATCCGGTTTATGGGGGCATTCGTATTCAGTATTCTCGGTCCTCTCGAGGTGCGGTACCAGGGGGAGCTGGTGCCGGTGCGGGGGTGGCGGGAGAACGCGGTGCTGGCGGTGCTGTTGCTGGAGGAGGGCAGGCTGGTGCCGCTGGCGAAGCTGGTTGAGGCGACCTGGGATGCTGAGCCGCCGCTGGCGGCGGAAAAGGCGGTCCGTAACGCGGTCTCTGCGCTGCGCCGCCGGTTCGCGTGCGGGTCCGGGGTGACGATCGAGACCGGTCCGGCTGGTTACCGGCTGCGGCTGGGTCCGGGCAGTGTCCTGGACGCGGCGGAGTTCCGGCGGCGGGCGGCGGCGGCCCGTGAGCTGGCGGCGGCGGGGCGGGCCGCTGAGGCGGCCGCGGGACTGCGGGCAGGGCTGGGATTGTGGCGCGGGCCGGCGCTGGCTGGCCTTGGCGGCATGGTCATCGAGGCGGCCGCGGCCGGGCTGGATGAGCTGCGGCTGGCCGCTGTGGAGGACTGCGCGGACCTGGAGCTGGGGCTGGGCCGGCACCGGGAGCTGGCCGGGGAGCTGCAGGCCCTGGCCGATGAGCATCCGCTGCGGGAGCGGCTGGCCGGGCAGCTGATGCTGGCGCTGTACCGGTCCGGCCGGCAGGCTGAGGCGCTGGAGGCCTATCACCGGCTGGCCGTGAAGCTGGCCGGCGAGCTGGGTATCGACCCGTCCGCCGAGATCACCCGGTTGCACGAGGCCATCGTGCGGCAGGACCCGGTGCTCGGCTTGGAGGTTGCGGCGGTGCCCGAGGCGGGCGGGGATCGCGGTGCGCCGGACGGCGATACCGATGCGGCGGCACCGCCTGGCACACGGGCCGGGCCGGCGCAGCTGCCGCTGGATGTGCCGGGTTTCACCGGCCGCGCCGCGGAGCTGGCCAGGTTGCATGCCCTGCTGTCATCGGGGGAGGCCGGGACGGTGGTGGTCTCGGCGATCGGCGGCACCGCTGGGGTGGGCAAGACGGCCCTGGCCATCCGGTTCGCCCACCAGGTAGCGGACCAGTTCCCGGATGGTCAGCTTTATGCCAACCTGCACGGGTTCGGCCCGTCCGGGACACCGGTGACCTCCGCCGCCGCGCTGCGTGGTTTCCTGCACGCGCTGGGGGTGGCGCCCGGCACGCTGCCGGCCGGGACAGAAGACCAGGCTGCGCTGTACCGCACCCTGCTGGCCGGAAAGCGGATGCTGGTGGTGCTGGACAACGCGCGGGACGCGGGCCAGGTGCGGCCGCTGCTGCCGGGCAGCCCGGGGTGCCTGGTCATCGTGACCAGCCGCAGCGAGCTCACCGGCCTGGCCGCCGCCGAAGGCGCCCGCCTTATTACCCTTGATGTCCTCACCATGGAAGAGGCCGCCGGACTGCTCGCCAGCCGCATGGGACAGGACCGGATGGACCAGGAGCCCGGCGCGGCCGGTGAGCTGACCAGGTTGTGCTGCGGGCTGCCGCTGGCGCTGGCCATCGTGGCCGCCCGCGCGGCCGCACGACCCGGGCTGCCCCTGGCCGATCTAGCAGCCGAGCTCGCAGATGCGCAGTCGCGGCTGGACGCCCTGGACACCGGCGACCCCGCCACCAGCATCCGGGCGGTGTTCTCCTGGTCCTGCCAGCAGCTCACCCAGGCCGCCGCCCGCATGTTCCGGCTGGCCGGCATCCACCCGGGCCCGGACATCACCGCCCATGCCGCCGCCAGCCTCGCTGACACGACAATCGAGCAGGCCCGCCGCCTGCTGACCGAACTCACCCGGGCGCACCTGCTCACCGAGCACGCCCCCGACCGGTACACCTTCCACGACCTGCTCCGCGCCTACGCCGCCAGCCTGGCCAGCGCACCCGACGCAGCTGACGACCCCCACGCCGCCCTGACCAGGCTATTCGACCACTACCTCGCAACAGCCGCCGCGGCAATGGACACCCTCCACCCAGCCGGTATGCCTCCTCGTCCGAGCGTCCCGCCGACGGTTCTCCCGGTGCCGGACCTATCTACCCCGCGCGCCGCCCTGGAATGGCTGGATGCTGAACGGGCCACACTGGTCGCTATCAGCGCACACGCCGCCGTACACGGCTGGCCCCATCATGCCGTGAGCCTCTCCGGCGTCCTGTACGGGTACCTCCAGGGTGGGCACCCCTTTGAAGGGGTGGCCGTTCATGGCAGCGCCCGAGACGCCGCCCGGCAGATCGATGACCGCGGCGCCGAAGCCGAAGCGCTGCGCGGGCTCGGCAGTGCGCACTGGCGGATGGGCCGGTACGCGGAAGCCGCCGGTTTCTTCGAGCTGGCTCTTGACCTGCATCAGCGCTCCGGTAGCCAGACCGGCCAGGCCTATGCGTTGAACGCCCTTGGGCTCATCCAGTGGCACCTGGGCAACCACACGGCCGCAATCCAGTACCAGGAACGAGCGCTGATGCTGTTCAGGCAGGCTGATGACCGGTTCGGCCAAGGCATGGTGCTGGCCAATCTGGGCAGCGGCGTCGCGCACCTCGACCTTGGCCACTGTCCGAAAGCCGTCGGCTACATCCAGGATGCTCTGGCCTTGGCCCGTGAGATCGGGGACCGGGAGGGCGAGGCATATGCGCTGAGCAACCTCGGCGTCATCGAACAGCGCTACGGCCGGGCCACGCAAGCCGCCGGGCTTTACCAGGACGCGCTTGCCATCTTCACCGAACTCGGGCATCGGTCCGGACAGGGCCTGGCACTTGCCAGTCTCGGCAACGCCGAGATCGCCTTGAACCAGCCAGATCAGGCTGCCGAACATCATCGGCAGGCCCTCGCACTGTTTCGTGCGGCGGGCGATCGCGGTGAGGAGCCGTTCGCGCTCAACGGCCTCGGCGAAGCGGCTCAGGCTGCCGCACGCCCGGCCGACGCGATCAGTCACCACTCCACCGCGCTCTCACTAGCGGTGGAAACCGGCAACCGCGAGCAGCAGGCCCGCGCCCATGCCGGCCTCGGCCGTGCTCATGACGCGCTCGATCAGCCCGCCCGCGCCCGCGACCACTTCCAACGCGCCCTGGACCTCTACACCTCCCTCGGTTACCCCGAGGCCGAACAGATGCGCGCCCGCCTCGCCAAGGCGGACCCTTTTCCGGCGACCGCCGTCAGATGACGCCCGGGGAACGAGCGAGTGGACGGCGCGATGCTGGCTGCGACCAGGCCATAGCCACACGGCTGATAGCCGGCCTGGGACGGCGGTCCCGCGCCTGACGGGACATCCGCCCGGCGGATCGCGGAATTCTTCCCTGCCCCATCGTGATGACCGACCCGTGACATCGGGACGGCGGCTATTCCACTGTAGGGCGGGGGTTGTTATCTCGGGGGTTCTGAGATGCGGCGTGATCTTGAATTCGGAGTGCTCGGTCCGCTGGAAGTCCGGCGGGGCCAGTACCTAGTGCCGGTCCGTGGCTGGCGGGAGCAGACGGTGCTGGCGATGCTGCTGCTGGCCGACGGCGCTACTGTCACCGTGGAGCGACTGGTGGAGGCGGTCTGGGACGGCGATCCGCCGTGCAGCGCGGTCAAGGCCGTCCGCAACTGCGTGTCCGCGTTGCGCCGCAGGCTCGCCGAGGCCGGAGAGCCGGCCGTCCCGATTCAGGCGATCCCGGCTGGTTACCGCCTGCCGCTCGGCGCCCGGCTTGACATGCGGGAGTTCCGGCAGCATACGGACGCCGCGCGGCAGCTTGCCAACGCCGGGCTGACCGCACAGGCCGTCGCACGGCTGCGGGCGGCCCTCGGGTTGTGGCGCGGACCGGCACTGGCCGGATGCGGTGGTGCGGTGATACGAGGCTGTGCGGCGCGGCTGGACGAGGAGCGTATCAGCGTCCTGGAAGGCTGCCTTGACCTGGAGCTTGCCCTCGGCCGCCACCAGCAGGTCGTCAGCGAGCTCCAGGCCCTGGCTCGGGAGCATCCGCTTCGTGAGCGCGTCTGGGGCCAGCTCATGCTCGCGCTGTACCGGTCAAATCGCCAGGCCGAAGCGCTCGATGCCTACATGACCCTGGCCAAACGGCTGGCCGCGGATCTCGGCATCAACCCGGCTGCCGACATCGCCGGTCTGCATGAGGCGATCTTGCGCCATGACTCGTCCCTCGATAGTTCGGCGGAGCCGGATCTCCTGCCGGCGGCAGCAACCGGCGTGGCGCGATGGCCCGGAATCCGGTCCGCCGGCAAGACACCGAGGCCTGCCCAGCTTCCGCTGGAGGTGCCAGGCTTCACCGGGCGGACCGCCGAACTCGTCCGGCTGCGCGAGTTGCTACCGCCCGCCGCGAACGCTGAACGGGCCAAGACGACGGTGGTCGTCTCCGCTATTGTCGGTACAGCCGGAGTCGGCAAGACCACCCTGGCCGTCCGGTTCGCCCACGAGGTCGCGGGCCAGTTCCCGGACGGGCAGCTGTACGCCGATCTCCACGGTTTCGACGCGGCCGAATCTCCGGCGGAGGTCAGCAGCGTGCTCGGAGGGTTCCTGACCGCGCTCGGGATCCCCGCCAAGATGATCCCGGACGGCGCCGATCGACAGGCGGCCCTGTATCGCAGCCTGCTGACCGGCAAGCGGATGCTGGTGCTGCTGGACAATGCGCGCGACACCGCGCAGGTGCGCCCCCTACTGCCCGCCAGCCCGGGCTGCCTGGTCCTCGTGACCAGCCGCAGCCCGCTCACCGGCCTGGTCGTCGGCGAAGGCGCCCGGCCGCTCGGCCTCCACGCCCTGACCGCCACCGAAGCGCGACAGATGCTCGCGAGCCGCGTGGGCCCGGACCGCCTGGCCAGCGAGCCGGATGCTGCGGACCGGCTCATCGGCGCCTGCGCCGGATTGCCGCTGGCGCTGGCTATCGCGGCCGCCCGCGCCACCGCACGGCCCTGGCTGCGGCTGACAGATCTGGCTGCGGAAGTGTGCGACATTGACCGGATGCTAGATGCGCTGGAAACCGGCGACCCAGCGACGGACGTGCAGGCGGCATTCTGCTGATCCCAGCTGGGCAAGCACCACACTCGCTTTGTCTAGCTTGGGCTGCCGCCGCGGCTCATGATCTCCGCGAGCCAGGCTCGGATCTGGCTGTGATGGACGGACCATGCCCCCCAGGTCGCTTCCGCCATCGCTTGCACCACGCCCGGCCGGGCCGGGCCGGGCGCGTCGGCCACATCGCGGATCGTGGTGTCGAAGGCAGGCGGCCGCGGTTCGAGCAACCGGTACTCCCGGTGCGTCCAGGCGCCCATCGCGCGGCGCCGCCAGGCACCGCTACGGCCGTGCTCCAGCGCAGCGCACAGGCTCATCAGATGCACCGCGACTGACTGGCGGTTGCGCCGCTCGGCGTTCGCGGCGTGCTGAGCGGCGTAACTGTCCACCAGGTGGACGCCGATGTCCACACCTCCTGGCCGGCCGCCGGCCTGGGCTGCCTTCCAGTCTTCGAGAGCTGTGTACAGCGCCCAGCAGCCAGGTGCGGCATGCATGTACGCGTGGACGGGTCCAGCGATGTCGGGCACGAGCGCGCCGCAGTTGGAACAGCGGACCTCAGCCGGCATCACGCTGTCCATCTGCTCGTCGCCCGGTGTCATCTGACGACGGGCGCGTGACACGAATCCGCCGTGCTGAGGCGGGCGCGCATCTGCTCGGCCTCGGGGTAGCCGAGCGCGGTGTACAGGTCTAGGGCACGCTCGAAGTGCTCACGGGCACGGACGGGCTGACCGAGACAGTCGTGCGCGTGGCCGAGCCCGGCGTGAGCGCGGGCTTGCTGTTCGCGGCTGCCCGTGCTGCGCGCGAGATCGAAAGCACCCATATGGTGCGACAGGGCCTCCGAAGGGTGGCCGGCGGCCCGGATGGCTTCGCCGAGACCATTGAGCGCCGCCGCTTCGCCATCCCGCTCGCTGGCCTTACGGAACAGAGTGACTGCCTGCCGGTGGTACCTCGCGGCTTGCTCAGCCTGGCCCTGCTCGGCGCGCAAGGCACCGAGATTGGTCAAAGACCAGGCCTCCCCAGTCTGGTGACCGAGTTCCCGGAAGATCGCGCACGCCTGCTTGAGGTACTCGGCTCCCTGCTCAGGCCGCCCCAAGCGGGCTTCGGCCTCGCCGAGATTGTTCAGGGCATAGGCCTCACTATCACGATGACCGTTCAATCTGGCCAGATCAAGGGCCTGCAGAAGGTAATCGAAGGCCTGCTCGGACCGGCCCAGACGCGGTAGCGCATCCCCAAGGTTGGACAGCGTGACGGCCTGGCAGGCATGATCTCCGACCTGAACAGAAAGCGCCAGCGACTGCTCCCAGTGCTCGACTGCCGGAACGGTTCGGCCCCGATACCATTCCACGGCGGCGAGGTTGCTCAGGGCACACGCCTGCCCGGGCACGTCACCAGCCTTCCGGTGCAACGACAGCGCCTGCTCAATATGGTCAGCTGCCCGTTCGTAGTCACCCTGCCAGGAGAACGCAGTGCCAAGCCAGCGCAAGGCATCAGCTTCCGCCTTGTGGTCGCAGGCCTTCAACGCAGCGTCGCGGGCAGCGCGGTAGACGGTCACCGAGTCGGCGGAATGGCCGCCCTGAAAGTACCGATAGAGAGTTGCGGCCAGGCAGATGGCGTGGCTATGCCAGCCGCGGGCGGCCGCGTGTACCGTGACGGCTACCAGGCTGGGCCGTTCGGCAGCCAGCCAGGCCCGCGCGGCTTGCAGGTCAGGTAGCGGCTGCGCCGAAACGGCAAGGTCCATCTGGAGACAATGATCCTCCACAGGATGCAACAGCCCCATTGCCGCGGCGGCTGTTGCGAGGTAGTGGTCGAATAGCCTGGTCAGGGCGGCGTGGGGGTCGTCAGCTGCGTCGGGTGCGCTGGCCAGGCTGGCGGCGTAGGCGG
>Ga0213881_10000498_pt1 | contig 25049 bp, 22 predicted proteins | sample BarmaccoBMER_R08_FD_160104 | JGI IMG/M metagenome (GOLD analysis project Ga0213881, IMG submission 160104) | Barbacenia macrantha exposed rock microbial communities from rupestrian grasslands, the National Park of Serra do Cipo, Brazil - ER_R08 ... | reverse complement strand
TTTGCTGGAGTGCGCTGAACAGCCTGGGTGAACTATGCATACCGATACATAGCGGACACATGGGCCATCCTTCAGTGGGAAGAAAAGAGCCCTTTGGAAGAAAAGGTGCCGGAAACCGGCGCCCTACCTTCCGCGAAGCTCTTTTCTTCCACGTCGTCCACCGCAGCCGCCGTCACATAACGGTCATATCTGGACAAAATCGGCACCCGCCACGACACGCCGCAGACTCGATTTGTTTCGGAACGCGCACATGCTGCACAAAAGTAACCACCAGGCCCGGATTAACCACGAAAATCTGCCCAGCGAATCCGGCGAAAGGGACAAAAGCTGCACGGCTAGGAATACGGCGACGACACGCCGGGAGGGGCCCCAACCTCGGCGTGTCGTCGGTTCAGCACCAGGAATGCGGGTGATCAGCACGTCGGGTCAAGCATGTGTGCTCCTTCAGCGGGGGTTGCTGGCGCGCCACTTGATGTAGTCGGCGACCGCCGTGGCGACGTCGAAGGCTGGCGTGAAGCCGGTGTCGCGGGTGAGCCGGGTGATGTCGAGATAGGGATCTTCGCCAGGGCCATGCTGCCGTCCGGGCAAGAGACCGAGCCGCATACCAGGGGTGATCGCTTGCAAGGCGTCCGCGAATTCGCGGTTGGTGGCCGGCCGGCCGCTGGAGACGTTGTAGGTGTCGTGCCGCAGGGTTTGCGCGGTCATCAGGAGGGCGATCGCGCGGCCGGCGTCGGGTGCGTAGCAGCAGTCAAAGCCGTCGTCGGCGTGCAGCGGCCGCGGCTGCCGGCCGCGGAGCACGGTGCTGATGTAGGGCGGTATGTGGAAAAACGGTGACTCGGGGTCGACGAGCGGTCCCCAGATGGTCCCGATCCGCAGCACGACCGGCTGGACGCCGCTGCCCTGCAGGCTGTGCGTGGTGAGTGGCTCGGCGGCCTTCTTGAAGGCGATGATCAGGTGCGGCAGGTCCGCGGCGGGCAGCGCGAGCTCCTCGTGCCAGCGGGTCTCGGCCCGGCCGATGTAGACGCCGAGGCTGCTGGCCACGGCGAATCTGCGGATGCCCCAGGCGCGGGCGGCGTCCAGCGCGTTGAGGAGTCCTGTCGTGTCGGTGCGGAAGAAGCCGACCGGGTCTTTCCCGGGGATGCTGCCGGCGAGGTGGACGATGTCGCTGACGTCGTGGCGGCCAGCCAGGGCGAGCAGGGCGTCCCGGTCGGTGACGTCCAGGGGTTCCACGGTGACCCGGCCGGCGAGGAACGACGGTACCGCGGTCTGGCGGTGCGCGGTGACGACGACGTCGTGCCCGAGGTCGGTGAGCGCGCGGGCGGTGTGGGCGCCGATCATGCCCAGCCCGCCGGTGATGAGGATCATCGGATCACCTCGTAGTCAGATGGCTTGGGGGAAGTCGAAGAACCGGTGCGGGTCGTAGGCCTTCTTGACCGCAGCCAGCCGACGGTAGTTGCCCGCGTGGTACGCCGCGGCCCAGTCCTCGAGCGCGGGGTCGGGGAAATTCGGGTAGACACGCCCCGACCCGTCGGCGTGGGCGGTCGCCCAGGAACGGTCGGCCCACGGGTCGGCCGCGTCGGCGATGTGCTCGAGCAGGAAGCGTTCGCCGCGGTGGGCAAACGCGGTGGCGTCCCCGGCGACCCGGTTGTAGGCCCCGCCCATCGCGGTGAACGAGAGCTGCCGCCGGCCCACGGACCGTGGGCCGCCGAGCTCGGTTAGCAGCGATGCGAGGGTGCGGTCGGACATCGCGCGGGAAAAGAACTCCGACCGGATCCGCAGGGCGCGTCCGGGCAGATCCCGCGGGTCCAGGTCGGCGAAGGTGTGTTTCAGATCCTGGTAGGGCAGGCCGGTGCGCAACTCGATCACAGGGGCCACGCCCGCCTGGTCGGCGAACTCCTGCAGCAGCTCCCGGGCCGGTCTCTCCTGGAGAGTAGCAGCGCCGAAGAGGGTGGCCTGGACAGGCGCGCCGGGCTCAGAGGTAAGGGTGAGGTTTACGGTGAGTCCGTCCGGGGCGTCCGGTGCCCAGGCTTGCCAGGCGGCGGCGAGTTCCGCGAGCGCGATGTCCGGCCAGTGCGCCTCGATGCGGGTGGTCACCGGCTCAGAGACGGTGCCGAACCGCAGTGAGGTGACCACGCCGAACTGGCCGCCGCCCGAGCCACGGAGACCCCAGAACAAGTCTGGTTCATGGTCATGATCGCAATCCACGACGCTTCCGTCTGCGAGCACGACCTGTGCGCCGACGAGGCGGTCGCAGGTCAGCCCGTGCTTGCGCCCGAGCAGGCCTATCCCGCCGCCCAGGGTCAGGCCGGTGATGCCGACGGTGGGACCGCACCCGGCGGGCAGGGTCTGGCCGCAGGCGTGCAGCGCCGTGTACACCTGTCCCAGGCGGGCGCCGGCTCCGATCGTGGCGACCCGGTCATCGGCCACGCTGATTCCACCGAGGCCAGACAGGTCGAGCACGATCCCGTCCGTCGACGACCGGCCCGCGAAGCAGTGCCCCCCGCCCCGCGGGGCGATTCGGTCCCCGGTGGCTGTCGCGTATGTCATGGCGCCGACAACGTCCGAGACGGAGCGGCAAGCAACCACGAGCCGGGGACGCACCTCCCGGTACGCGGCGTTGACCGGGCGGCGGATCGCTTCATAGCCCGGCGAGTCAGGGCTGAACAACTCGCCGTCGAGTGAGGTGCGGAACTTGGCTAGGCGGGACACGAATCCGAGACTATGAACGGCGTGACGACGGGTCTTGAACAATTCCAGCAAGGTCAGGTTCGCAGTGGCGGCCTGCTACGGGTGGCAAGGAAGGGCTCATAGGAGGCCGAATGCTCATGGCCACACGCGCACCGGTCGACGCTGCCGCCGAGGAGCTGGCGCGGGGTGAGGCCAGTCAGGCGAAGGCATTCCCGGCTGAGGTGGGCCTGGTCGGCGTACCCCACGTCAACCGCCAGTCCCGCCATGTCGTCCCCACCACGCCGGCCCGAGGCGGTGGCGCCGGCCTGAGCCAGCGCGAGGAAGCCCTGAAAACGCAACGTCCGCTGGAGGACCTTGGGACTCACCCCGACTGCGTGCAGGCAGCGGCGGCGCAGCTGGCTGACGGACAGTGCCAGGTGAGTGGCGAGGGTGTCGATGCTGATCGGGTACCAGGGCATCAGTGCCTTCGCGGCTTCGCCCACCAGCGGATCCACGGGGACCGCACGTCGAAATTCCCGAAGAAGGTGGGCCTGCAAGAATATGAGCGCCCGTTCGGGCGTCCCGGCCCCGGCCATCGCCTCCACCAGGCGGTCCACCGAGCTTCCCCATAGCTCCGCCAGGCCAAGGCGCTGGTCCGCCAGGTCGTCGAGCACCGTGGGCAGGGGCGGCGCGGTCCCTGGCTGGAACCGCACGCCCACGATGGTGGTGTGCGCGGGAATGACCTCGATCTCCGGACCGGTCAGCGGGCCAACCAGTTGGGGCTGGCCGCCGATCGGAAAGTGGATCTCAACCCCGCCCGTGGGCAGGTGCCGTTGCACATACGCCGCCCCACCGGTGCGCTGGATCCAGACGGTCCGCACCACCCCCGCCAATCCCGGCAACGGCGGACGCTCAACGTAAGAGTCCATTGCTGTCATCGTCGCACGGAAACGCTCCCGCCCCGGCAGCGAGGAAGGCGGTTCCGAAGAACAACTCGGTCCAGGAGAGATCGGCCAGTTCTTCCTGCATGGCTGCGCGAATCACCTCCCACGGACGGCGCATGATCCACTCGTCTATGGCGGCGAAAGGCCGCACAAGTGCGGTTCCGAGCTGCCCTAGCCACCCAGGCGTGTTGTCGGGAACCTTGAGATCCAGCACGACCCAGCGTCCGCCTCCGGAGAGGGCCGCGGCGCCGTGGGCGATGACCTCTGCGCACTCGGGCACCTGCGACAGGGCGTACGTGGACAGGATCGCGTCGACCTCGGCTGGGAAGTCGAACTCGGCCGCGTCGGCCTGCACGAGGCTGATATTGCTCCAGCCGTTCGTCTCTATCCGATCCTGGGCTTGGGCGAGCATCGCGTCGGTCAGATCGACGCCGACGATCCGGCCGTCAGGACCGATCGCCTCCTCAATCAGCGGGAAGTTCAGGCCAGTACCGCATGCGATGTCGACCACGCTGTCACCCGCGCGAAGGCCGAGCGCTTGCACGGCCCGGAGGCGTTGTGCCCGCTGGGGGTAGCCGGGCGCGGGGTAGAGCCGGGAGGTGATGTCGTAGTGCTTCGCCTTCTTGCGGTATGTCTCGATCAGGTGCTCTCGCGTAGGGTCACCCATCTAGGACGCCGCGTCTTCCCGGGCAGCGGCCTCGGCCTCGGCCTCGACCGCGGCCTTGATCGACGCCATCTCGAGATCGCTCACACGCTGGATTCTGCCCTTGAGAAGGCCGGGCATCACGCGCATGATGCCCGCGAGATCGACCTCAATCCACATCATGGCGTCGGTCTGCCCATCGTCCGCCGGCTGGAGTTCCATTCCCCAGCGCGCCGGGGACGCACCCATTGTCCCGGCGAACGCCACGTGGCGCGGCGCCTCCACCGCGGTCACTTCCTGGCTCCGGTTGTGAGTCCACCACAGGTCCTTGGCCCGCTGGTCCACCTGCGAGCCGGGCTGAAGCTCAGCTCCGCCGCGAACCCGGCATTCGAGAACCGTTGGCGCCCACTCCGGCCAGCGTCCGACGTCACAGACATACGCCCACACCTCACCGGCGCTGCTGGCGATTGTTATGCGGCTCTCGGTCCTGATTGTCATCGGACGCTCCTTCATCCTGTTCGGCGGTTCTGGCGGTCAGTGCGTTCGCTATCTCTTGCGTGGTCTGTTCCCAGCCGCGCAGGGTCCACCGCCGCTGTCGTGCGGCGGCCCGTAGCCGCTGCCGGTGGCGCTCGTCGCCCAGCCAGTCGCCGAGCGCGGCGGCGAGCGCAGCCGGATCGCCGGGAGGGACCAGCTGGCCGGGGCGGGTGCCATCGGCGCTGAAGCCGAGCGCTTCGGGCAGCCCGCCGACGGCGGCCGCTATGACGGGCAGGCCGTGGGCGAGCGCTTCGGTGACGGTCATGCCGTAGGTCTCCGAGCGGGACGGCGCGACGAGCAGGTCGGCGGTGGTATACGCGTGGCTGAGCGCCGCGCCGGCCAGGACGCCGCTGAGCCGGACGCGGTGGCCGTAGCCGAGGCGCGCGATACGGGTCCGCAATTGTTCGACGAAGTCCGGATGACGGTCGAGCGATCCGGCCAGCAGGCAATGCCAGTCCTGGTCAGCGACGCCGGCGAGTGCCTCGACGAGGAGGTCCTGCCCCTTGTGGGGGCCGAGGACTCCGACGCAGATCAGGTGGCCGCGGACGGGCCGGGCGGGGGCAGCGACCCGATCGGCGCCCGGCCGGGCGACATGCACCCGGCAGGCCGGGATCGCGTATCGGGTCAGGACCTGCTGGCGGGTCCATTCGCTGGTAACGACCACGCCGGTGGCCGCGCGGAGCACGGCCTGTTCGGAGCGCTCCGCGCTGGCATCATGGTGTGTGTCGAGGGCGGTTGCCAGAGGCATGTGCAGCAGCACCGTCATTCGGATCCGTCCGGTGTGTGGCAGCAACTGCGCGGCGGTCGGCGAGGCGATGAGCCCGTCGATCAGGACGGTCTCACCGTCGGGGATGGCGGAAACGATGCGGGCCAGGTCGGCGCGGGCGCCCAGACTGGGTACCGGCCACGGCGCGGCGACGGTCGCGACCAGCACCTCCCAGCCGGCCTCGGCCAGCCCGGCGCAGATCCTCCGGTCATAGATGTTGCCACCGGTAGGCAGGCCGGGATTATCGAACTCCTCGGGGACTACTACGTGGACCCGCACTGAACCACACCCGCCGCCGATCCGTCATAAGTCATACAAGGTAGTACGTGGCAGCAGTGGATGCGGTTCGGCCTGAGACGTTCGGGATCTGATGTGAGACAGGATCAGCGAGCGCCATTCCTGACGGCGCTGGAGCGGGCCCGGGCGACCGCCTACCCCGCGGGCGAGTATGTCGGCCAGGAGAGCTTCATGCGTGCGGCCGAGGTCAGGAGGCTGGCTCACCAGGCCCGGGTCGGCCCCGGCGTCTCGGTGCTCGACCTGTGCTGCGGGGTGGCCGGCCCGGGCCGGATGATCACGGCGGACTCGGGATGCGACTACCTGGGTGTCGATCACTCCGCCACCGCGCTGGCCACCGCCCGGCAGCTGGCCGGGAGTCTTCCCTGCCGCTTCGAGCAAGCTCACCTCCCGCCGCTGCCCGAGGGCCGCTTCGAGGTGATATTCCTGCTGGAGACGATGCTGGCCTTCCCGGACAAGGATGCCCTGATGGGTGAGGTGACGCGTGTGCTGGAGCCGGGCGGGCGTTTCGCGTTCACGGTCGAGGAAGGCCGGCCGCTCACCCAGCGGGAGCGGGCGCGGATGCCCGGCGCGGATACGGTCTGGCCCATCGAGCTGGCGGAATTGACCGGCGTGCTGCGCAACGTAGGGCTGGCCGTGACCTGGCGGCAGGAGTACAGCTCCGCCCATCACACGATGGCGGCAGCGCTGTTGCGCTGTTACCAAGCTGATTCACCTCAGATCGCCGCCCAGATCGGGACGCAGGCCACCGCCGAGCTGATCACCGCCCATCAGCTGTGGAGCGAATGGCTCAGCGGCGGGCGGGTGCGCAAGTTCGCGATGGTAGCCGAGAAGCAATGACTTGCTTCGACGAAGCTCCGATGACCTCCGGCTATGCCCGTTACCTGGCCGCGAAGACGACGGTGGATGACCGGGCGCTCAACCGGCATGTGCTGGCCGGGTTGCGCCGCCTCATGCCCGCGGGCGCGCCGCGGGTGCTGGAGGTTGGCGCTGGCCTGGGAACGATGGTGGCCCGCCTGATGGACTGGGGCGTGGTCGGCCTTGGCGAGTACATCTTGCTGGACGCGGATCGGCAGCTGCTGGATTGTTCTCGCCGGTGGCTGTGCGATTGGGCGGCCGCGCGGGGCCTGCGCAGCGGCCCGCTGCCGGATGGGCTGCGGGTGGGTGATCTGCGGGTGCGCCTGGTGCACGCCGAGCTCGGCAGGTACCTGGAGGCCGCTCACGGGCCGCTGGCCGATGTGCTGATCGCCAACGCTGTCCTGGACCTGGTGGACGTGCCGGCCGTCCTGCCCGGATTGTTGCGATTGCTGGTTCCCGGCGGCGTCTACTGGTTCACCATCAATTACGACGGCGAGAGCATCTTCGCGCCCGGCCACCCCAGCGACGACCGGGTCATGCGGGCCTACCACCGCGACATGGATGAGCGCTTTCGCTATGGCCGGCCGGCCGGGGAGAGCCGGACGGGCCGTCGCCTGTTCCACTACCTGCGGGCCGCGGGGGTGCCCGCGCTGGCGGCCGGGTCGTCGGACTGGGTCGTAAGCGCCGACCCGGATGGGAACTACCCGGGCGATGAGGCTTACTTCCTGCGCAGCATCCTTGGCACGATCGAGAACGCGTTGCGGAGTCGCCAGGATCAGGTGGAACCGGCGGACCTGGCCGACTGGCTGGCCGTGCGCGGTCGGCAGCTGGCTGCGGGTGAGCTGGTATACATCGCTCACCAGCTTGATTTCGTGGGCCGCTCGCCCGACTAGGCGCTAGCCGGGCTAGTCGCTCGCCCGGCTAGCCACGAACGGCCTCCATTGTCCGCGGCGCCGGATCAGGTTCTCTCGACTCGCCCGAGTGTCCCGGGCCGCGACGGCGGCGGACGGCGTCCCCCAGCAGCAGGCCCGCGCCCGGGACAACCGCGGCCAGCATGAGCACCGCATAGAGGGTGGCGACCGTGACCCCCTTGGCCGCGCCGAGCCCTGCTGCGGCGAAGGCCCAGGCGGCAGCCCCCTCCCGTGGTCCCCACCCGCCGACGCTCAATGGGATCACCACCGCGGTCTGGACCACCATCAGCAGCGCGATCAGTTCGCCCAGGGGTGCGGTGCAGCCGGCGACACGGGCGGCGATGACGAACGTGGCCGTGTGCCCGGCGACGACCAGCCCCGAGGCCAGCGTGAGCTGCGGCCACACCCCTGGGGCCAGCAGGCCGCCCAGGTCAAGGGCAACGGCCCGGGCGGCGCGTGTCAGCCGCGACCGGCCGCGGCGGCCGGCGGCGAGAACCAGCGCGGCACACCCGGCTACGCCCGCGACACCGGCCAGAACGTACGGCAGCGCGGGCCGGACCGGCGAGGGCAGGGTCAGCAGCACGACGACGGTCACCACGGCCTGGATGACCTGACCGCACAGCCGTTCCCACGCCACCGCGCGCACCCCGCGCGCGACGTCTCCAGCGCGCCGGCCGTGCGTAACCGCCCGGTGCACGTCGCCGAGGACCCCGCCGGGGAGCACGGAGTTGAGGAACAGGGAACGGTAGTAGGCACAGACCGCACCTGGCAAGCCAATGTCGACGCCGAGCGCCCGGGCGACGACCCGCCACCGCCAGGCCGAACAAACCGTGGTCAGGGCGGTGAGCGTGGCGGCGGCCAGGATCGCCTGCCAGGTGACCGCGCGCAGCCCGTCCTCGAACGGCGCCGCGCCCATATGCCGCCCGAGAAACCATAGTACGGTGACGCCGACGGCCAGACGCAGCAACGACGGGCCGAAGCGACGGACAGCCGCGCCGGTCCTGGCCGCAACTGAGGGCAAGAACGCCACACCTGTTACACGGGTCGGCTGGACAAATAGTTCAACCGTCCGGCCGCGGCCGCATAGCGAGCCCGTGGCCGGTAGGTGAACCAGCGTGACCGAGGACCCGTTGTCACTTATGAGGGATGACGGCAGCCGGGTGCGGAGAGGGAGGCGTGGTGCGTACCATTCGTACCATTCAGCCTGCGGACGAGGCCCAGGCCAGTTTGGCGCCGCCTGCGACCCGGCCCGCGGACAATGGCACGCCGCTGCCTACGATCCGGCTCGCGACGATCCTGGGGATGCTCGCCACCGCCGCCCTGCTCGGCGTCGTGTCCGCCACGGCTGGTCTCGGCGTCGCCGGCTGGATCGCCGGGCTGGCCACCGGTTCGGCGGCGGTCGCGCTGCTTGTCACCGCCCGCATGCGCAGTGACCAGCCGGCGATACTCCCGGCGGACTGGGTCACCCTTACCCGGACACTGCTGATCGCCGGGGTCGCGGGCCTGGTTGCCGACTCGTTCGGCCGGCCGGTGTCGATCACAGCGCTGGTCGCCCTGTCCTCCGTCGCGCTGGCCCTCGACGCGGTGGACGGGCAGGTGGCGCGCCGGACCGGCACCGTCACCCCCCTCGGCGCCCGCATCGACGGCGAGGTCGACGCCTTCCTCATCCTGCTGCTCAGCATCGCCGTGTCCCAGGACTACGGCGGCTGGGTGCTGGTTATCGGCGCCGCCCGTTACGTGCTGCTGCTAGCGGGCTGGCTGATCCCGTGGCTGGCCGCGCCGTTGCCATTCCGGTACTGGCGCAAGGTCGTGGCCGCGGTCCAGGGCATCGTGCTCACCGTCGCCGCATCCGGAGAGGTCGACCGTCTCACCGGGATGATCGCGGTCGGCGCCGCATTGCTGCTGCTGGCGGAGTCGTTCGGCCGCGACGTGATCTGGTTGTACCGGACCGGCGCCGGCCCGCGCACCCGCCGGGCTCTGCGGCTGGCCATCATGGTGCTTTCGGTCGTGCTGGTGTGGGGTGTTCTCGTCGCGCCCGACCGTCTCTACCAGCTCACCCCGGCCGCCTTTGCCAGCATCCCCGTGGAAGGGCTGGGCCTGGTTGCCATCGCGCTGGTGCTTCCGGCCTGGCCGCGACGGATCGTGGCCGCGGTCGCCGGAATCCTGTTCGGCCTGCTCACTCTCTTCAAGCTCCTCAACATGGCGTTCTACGCGGAGATCGATCGGGCGTTCAACCCGGTGCTCGACTGGGGCGACCTTTCCCCGGCCATCGGCGTGGTACGCGACACGATCGGTACCACGCGCACAAACATTGCTCTCGCCGCGCTCTTGATCGGTCTCGTCCTGGTCATTGGCGCGATCACCGCGTCAGCGATTCACGTCTCCACCGTGGCCGCCCGGCATCGTCGCCCCGCGGTTCGCGCACTCGCCGGCCTCACCGCGGTCTGGGCGCTGTGCGCGGGCCTGTCATTGCGATTCGTCCCGGGATCCCCGGTCGCCTCGACCAGCACCGCGGGGCTGGTCGTCGCGCAGGTGCGCGACACCCAGGTGGCGCTCCGCGATCAGCGTCAGTTCGAGCAGGCCCTCAACGGTTCCGACCCTGAAGCCAGCATCCCGGCTTCGGGCCTGCTCACCGGATTGCGCGGCAAGGATGTCATCTTCGCCGTCGTCGAAAGCTACGGGCAGGTCGCCGTCCAGGGCACGGACTTCTCCGCCGGCGTCGATGCCAGCCTGCGCGGGGACACCGCCTCGCTGGCCCGCGCCGGCTGGTCCACGCGGAGTGCCTGGATCACCTCGCCGACGTTCGGCGGGATCAGCTGGTTCGCCCACTCCACTCTGCAGTCGGGGCTGTGGGTCGACAGCGAGCAGCGGTATGCCGAGCTCACCGCCAGCCACCGGTTCACCCTCAGCGACGCCTTCGACAAGGCCGGCTGGCGCACCGTCTACGACGCTCCCGCCGACAACCGCTACTGGCCGACCGGCGCGTCCTTTTACCACTTCGACCAGCAATATGACCGGTACCAGGTCGGTTACCGGGGCCCGAGGTTCAGCTACGCCTCGATGCCCGACCAGTACACCCTGGCCGAGTTCCAGCGGCTCGAACTCAAACCAGGCCACAAGCCCGTGATGGCCCAGATCGTCACGGTCTCCTCGCACACTCCCTGGGCCCCGTTGCCGGTCATGGTGCCCTGGAACAAGGTCGGCGACGGCTCGATATTCGACCCGATGCCCGCGCGCGGCGAGAACCCGCTCTCCGTCTTGGGCAGTGCCAGCAAGGAGCGCCAGGCCTTCGGCACGTCGATCCAGTACTCGCTGCAGGCCCTCACCTCATGGGTCACCGAGCTCAATGACCCGAACCTCGTGCTTATCCTGCTCGGCGACGAGCAGCCCGGTACCTCTGTCAGCGGCAACGAGGCCAGCCATGAGGTGCCGATCTCGATCGTCGCCCGCGACCCGTCCGTGTTCAGGCAGATTGCGTCCTGGCGCTGGCAGGCCGGGCTGCTGCCCGGCCCCTCCGCTCCGCTCGAGCCAATGAACGCCTTCCGCAATCAGTTCCTCAACGCCTTCAGTACCCGCTGAGTCAGGGGAGGTGGCTGGTGTCGTTGACGCAATGGACGGCGGCAAATCCGGGGCCGTACCACTGGACCTCATTAATGCAGGCGGAGCCGAGATATAGCCGGTAAATGGTGCCGAGCGGAACGCCGAGAGCACGGCACAGCAGGATCTTTATCGGGGTGACGTGACTTACCACCAGGACGGTCTGGCCGCCGTGGTCCCGCAGCAGCCGGTCGCAGGCCCGGTTTACCCGGTGTGCGGTGTCGGCGAAGCTCTCCCCGCCCGGCGGCGCCTGTTCGGGGTCGCGCCGCCAGGCTGCCACGGCCGCGGGCCATCGCTGCTGGATTTCTGCCAGGGTAAAGCCATCCCAGTCACCGTAGTCCGTTTCCCGGAGATCATCATCGATGACCGCTGTCAGGCCCAGCTTGGCGGCCGCGATGACGGCGGTGTCGACTGCGCGCCGCAATGGCGAGCTGACCACGGCGTCGATCGAGGCGCCGGTAGCCAGGCGGCAGGCAGCGGCCTGGGCCTGCCGGGTTCCGCTGGCGCTTAGCGGGAGGTCGCGCTGTCCGCTGAAGCGGTGCTCGGGTGATAGTCGGGTATCGCCGTGTCTCAGCAAGATCGTAGTGGTGGGATCTGCCGTGGGATTATCCCAGCCCAGTGTCATAAACCTGCCCCGCGAGAACCACGAAAAATGTTGTGTCGACTGTTTCTCATGAAAGTTAAAACGATCATGTCAGCAGAACGGTTCAGCCTCCCAGCCCATCCTGTCAGCAGCGTGCGTGGTATCCGCCGAACGCGACGGGAGTCTCCCACACCCGCACCGCCAGTGCCTCGCCGCCCGCGGCGGCGACGGCGGGCGAGAGGCTGTCGTGCACCCAGCGGGCGAATACCTCGACTGTGACCGCCTCGGCCTCGGCTGGCCGTATCTCCTCCAGGTTGCGGCCGTCGACGCGGCTGGTCAGCTCGGTCAGCGCCGCTTCCAGTACATCCAGATCACAGACCATGCCCCGGTCGTCGAGTTGCTCGCGATCCACCACGATCTCGATCCGGTAGTCATGATCGTGCAGTTGTCCCTCTGGCCCGGGCAGTCCCGGCATGATGTGGAAGGCACGGACGTTTCGGCTCAACCCGACCTCAAAGGTCACCGGCAGCACTCCTGTCGTAGTCGAGAACGGCATGCATCAACCCGGGTATCCCCTGGTCCACGGCTTGGAACGCCTCGGCTGCGTGGGCGAAGGCGAAGACGTGAGTGCACAGCTTTGCCAACGGTAGTCCGGACAGCAGCTCGACGGCCTCCCGGCGGCGCCGGGACCGGGTCCAGGTCCCGGACAGCCGGGCCGGCACCGTGGAAACCTGAGTGCTGCGGATGATCAGACGCCGCCGGTGGAAGGCGCCGCCGAGCGGCAGCACCACTGGTTTGGTGCCGAACCACGACGCGATCAACAGGGTTCCCTCGTGGGCCAGCAAATTCAGCGCCATCGCTGGCGCATCCGGGTTACCGCTGGCGTCAATGACCAGTGGAACTTCCTCTTTCACCAGTTCCTCTGGCGCTGCGGTGGTGACGCCGAGGCTGCTGGCCACAGTGCGGCGCCACGCCTGCGGCTCGGCGATCAGCGGCCGCCACCCAGCGCTCTGCAACAGCAAGCCGGTCAGCAGCCCGAGCACGCCGGCCCCGAGCACGATGACCCGGTCGCGATATCCGGCCCCCGCATCTAGTGTCACCTGCAGCGCCGTCTCGACCAGCGGCAACAAGGTTGCGGACGCGGGATCGACTCCAGGCAGCGGAATCAGTTCATCAGGCCGCGCCGCGAATACGTCCTGGTGCGGATGGAACGCGAAAACCGCCTGGCCGGACTCCGCTACTTCGCCGACACACGCGTACCCATAGGGGAAGGGATAGGAGAAGGTACCGCCAAGCGCGTCGATCGTGTCGTCCAGCACCATGTCGGCCGGGACCTCGCCGCGGTACACCAGCCGTTCGGTGCCACCGCTTATGCCGGAGCGCACGGTGCGGACAAGGACCTCACCGGCCGCGGGCCGTGGTGCGGGCAGTTCCCTGATCTCCACACGGCGTGGCGCGGTATGAAATAGCGCGCGAGCAGGCACGCGGCTCACTCCCTCTCCATTCATCTATACCTTACGAAGCGGCCAGGTCCCTGATCGGCACGAAATCGGTCCCGGTTTGACATCATGGTCAGCGAACATGACTAGGCTGGTTCAAGGCTGAAGAGACGGATCGGTGACTCGAATACGGCCAGCCACCTGGCTCATGGCCGCGGTCGCACTGTTCCTGCTGGCCGTGGCCGGTCATGTCCTGCTCATCCACGCGTCCCCGCAGTACTACTGGACGCAGATCGACACGGCCGTCTACCGGGATGGCGGCATCGCCGTGCGGAACCAGCCGACGATGCTCTATGCGCTGGAGCTCGGGGCGGCGAAGCTGCCGTTCATCTACACGCCGTTCGCCGCGGTCGCGTTCGCTGCGGGGAGCGGTGCGTCGTTCGCCACCTGGCAGGTCGGGCTGGCGGTGCTCACGATCGGGTTGCTGCCGGTGGTGGCGTACCTTTCCCTGGGGCTCGCCGGACGCCCCGTCGGCCTCGCCAGGGCGGCGGCTGCGTTTGCGATCGCCGCGGTGAGCCTCTGGCTCGAACCGGTCGCGATGACACTGTTCTTCGGGCAGATCAACCTCGTGCTGCTGGCCCTGGTGGTGGGCGATCTCGCGCTGCCGGACCGCATCAACGGCAAGGGCATCGGAATCGGGCTGGCGGCGGGGATCAAGCTCACGCCGTTGATCTTCATTCTGTACCTGCTATTCACGCGGCGAGTAAAGGCCGCGGCGGTCAGCGCGCTGACCTTCGCGGTTACGGTAGGGCTTGGGTTCGCGCTGCTGCCGCACGCCTCCGCGGTCTACTGGGGCGGGAAGATCACCCGGCCGGGCAGCAGACCCTTCCACCTGGACAACCAGTCCCTTAATGGCGTCATACTGCGCCTAACTCACGCCGGGCCCGACGCTCACGTGTACTGGCTGGTCGCGGCGATCGTCGTCGGCATCACCGGGCTCGCCACCTCGATACTGGCGAGCCGACGTGGCCACGAGCTACTCGGCCTGGTTGCGTGCGCCGCGACCGGCCTGCTGGTCTCCCCGATCAGCTGGTCGCACCACTACGTTTACGTGATTCCGGCACTTGTCCTCGCCGCGTACGGGCCACGGCGCCTCGGCTACCGGATCCTCGGCGCCGCGCTGGTGGTGGGCCTGTTTGGCTGGTGGCCTGTGCCTATCGGCAACCAGGGCGGCTACGACCCCGAGGCCCCCCTGCTGCCGCGCGGATTGCTGCTTCTCGCGCCGAACCGCGGGAACTACGGGACGGTCGAGTTCACCTGGCGTGGGCTGGAATTGATCGTCGGCAATTACTACGTGCTCACCCTGCTCGTGTTTGTCGATTCCGCGCTGCTCTACCTGTGCCTGGCCCGGCCGGTGCCGGTGGCCAGAGGTACGGGCCAGGCGGTGGGGTCGGTCGCCTCGGACGGCGCGGTGGGGCATATGACGTAGTGGCGTGGGGTGATGGCCGTGGGGTGGTGGGCGAGGACATCCATGCACCGGGCGTGTGCCTGTTGCGGCGTGCGGATGGCGTCGGTGGCGGCCAGGTAGGCGGTCAGCGGGCGGCCGTCTGCCGAGGCGAAGACGCGGGCCGCGGCGGGCGCGACGGCCTCATCCACCAGGCGCTGAACATCGGCTACGTCGACCCAGCAGTGGTCTATCCATATCCGGTCCGGGATGCCGGCGATGGGTTCCAGTCCGATGAGCCCGGCCATCTGGCTGCCGGGCACGTCAGCGTGCGCGGCGGCCACCAGCAGGCGTTCGGTGGCCAGCAGCACCGACTCCAGTTCGGCCCGCGGCACCAGGCCGGTGTCACCGCTCCACATGTCCAGCCGTAGGCAGCCGTCGATCTGGTGAAGGGTGAACCGGATCGGCGCTGCGGGGACCGGCACCGGGCGCCACCGCAGCTCGGTCCGGGCGAGCGCGAGGTCGATCTCCTCGGGCTGGAACCCGACGCCCGCGGTCAGTCCGGACCATGACTCAGCGACGAGGCTGTTGAACAACGGGTCGAAGTTGGGCCGCAGGCCCCGCTCATGTTCGATCAGTTCGTTCATGGCGACCTGCTTGGCCGTGTCGAACCTGGCGTGCCTGCTCGCCTCCATCACCCTGGTCCAGGTGTGGGCGGCCAGCTCGTCGAAGCTTCTTCCGGCAATCTCGACGGTGGCAATGGTGCCTTGCGCCAGGGGACCGACGTAGTTCAGCAGATGACGCTCGAAACGGTTGCCGGATATCAGCGGGAACACCAGTTCCGGATAGTTGGAGCGGCGGGCGATCACAGCGCAGATGGCCGCGAGCACGACGCTGGACCGGCTGGTCCGGGTGCGTGCCGCCACCTGCCGTACGGCCATCGCGGCGCCGGCCGATGACAGCTCCACCGCCAGCGACTCGCCGCTGGTTCTGGTGCCCGGCAAGGCGTACAGGCAGCGGGGCATCCGCCGCAGTTGCTCCCGTAGGTGGTCCAGTGCTGCCTCGGCCTTGTGTTGCTCGGCCGGCATCGCCTCCAGTTCGGCCTGGTCCATCGGCTGGTGGCCGGGCGGCCCGGCCTGGCGTCGCGCGGGATCGCCGAGCAGGCCGGCGAAGTCGCGTTTGAGGACCTCAATTGCGCCATGGTCCACGGCCAGGTGCGTGAACCCGGCGGCGCATGCGATGACCCGGTCGCCCGCGTCGGGAGCGATGGCCACCGCCAGGCGAAGCGGCCCTCGCGCCGGATCGGACTCGCGTAGCCACTGGCTGAGCGCCTCGGCCGCCGCGGGGCGGTCCCGCGGTCCCCATTGTCCCCGGCCGAGCGAGCAGACCTCCAGCATCTGGACACCCGACGCCGCGACCCGCTGGCGTGGCGGCTCGCCGGGCAGGTAGCTGGTGCGCAGGCTCTCGTGCCGGGCGATCAGCACCGCGGTCGCCTCGGCCACGTCGTCGATGGACGCCATCGCGGGCACCGGGAGCTCGACGTACAGGTTCGCGTGGAAGTGGTCGGGCATCTGGCTCAGCCACGTGTAGACGTGGAGCTGGCCCAGGGTGAGCGGTCCCTCGTCGGCCCGGCTCCCGGTGAACTCGACCGCGATCGACCGTAGCGGGGTGAGCCGCACGCGGCGGCGGCGCTGACCGGTGTCGGTACCGGTGCTCACCTGGCATCCATTGTTACCCCGCCGCTCCATCGAACACCGCATACATTACCCGGCACCTGGTGTATCTGCCAGGTATCTGTTCGTAGCCGCTGCTCCACCGCGATCGATTTTCTGGTCGCCAACCCGTGGCAATCTGTTGGTCTATGTGTTGTTATGCATAGGTGACAACGTTGTCAGCCAGTTTGACTGCGTTCGCGGCAGCCACGCTGACGGTCGTGCTGCTATCCCCGGCGCCAGCCCAGGCCGCAACCTCGCAGAACGCCACCTCGCAGAACCCGGCCGCGCTGGTGGACCCGATGGTGGGCACGGGCAGCGGCGGCTCGGTCGTCGGCCAGGTCGACACGTTCCCGGGCGCCGACATGCCGTTCGGCATGCTCCAGTGGAGCCCCGACACGCCGTCCCGGCCAGACGGCGGCGGGTACAACTACGCGGATTCGGACATTACCGGGTTCAGCCTCGCTCACCTTTCCGGGCCGGGCTGCGCGATCGCCGGCGACTTCCCCATCTTGCCGCTGGCGGGTGCGATACCGGCTGACCCGGGCGATGCTCAGGCGGCCTTCAGCCACGATACCGAGGTCGCCCACCCCGGCTCATACGCCGTCACCGCCGGCGGGATCCGGACCCAGCTCGCCGTCACCGACCGCACGGGCCTGGCCAGCTTCACCTACCCCGCCACCACGAGCGCGCAGCTGCTGGTGAAGGTCGCGGACAGCGCGAATGGCGGCTCCGCCGCGACGTTCCAGGCGATCGGCGACGACGAGATCGCCGGCGCGGTGACCAGCGGCGGCTTCTGCGGCCAGCCGGACACGTACACCGTGTACTTCGCCGCCCGGTTCAACCACCCGTTCACCACGTCAGGCACCTGGGGCGGCACCACCCAGGCACAGGTCACCCGTTCTCCCGGCGCCACCTCGGTAACGGTAAAGGGGAAGCAGAAGCCGCTACGCAAGCAGTACTCGGCCAAGTCGGGCACGCAGGGTTCCGGAGTCGTGGCCGGCGGCTGGGCCACGTTCGACACCAGCCACGACCCGGTCGTCGGGATGCAGACCGCGATTTCGTACGTGAGCATCAACGGGGCGCTGGGCAACCTGGCCGCCGAGGCGCATACCTGGAACGTCGGCGCGGTCGCGGCCCACGCCACCGCCGCCTGGAACCATCAGCTGAACGCGATCGCCATCCGCGGCGGCGCCAGCACGGCGCGGGCGACGTTCTACACCGCGCTGTACCACGCGTCGCTTGAGCCGAGCCTGTTCAGCGACGCCGACGGTTCATACATCGGCTTCGACGGCAAGGTCCACCAGGTCGCGCCGGGGCACGCTCAGTACGCCGACTATTCGGGCTGGGATATCTACCGGTCCGAGGTGCCGCTGCTCGCGACGATCGACCCGCGGATCGCGGGCGACATGGCGACCTCGCTGCTCAACGACGCGGCCCAGGGCGGCTGGCTGCCGAAGTGGCCGGTGGCCAACGGCTACACCGGGGTGATGAACGGCGACGCCGCCGACCCGATCCTCGCTGACAGCTACGCGTTCGGCGCCCGAAGCTTTGACGCCACCACCGCGCTCGCCGACATGGTGCGCGGCGCGGACGACAGCACCGGCACGCCCGGGCAGGGCTGGTACGTCGAACGTCCGAACGGCGCCGCCTACATCGCCAAGGGCTACGTGCCGAACATCGGCTCCGATTCGATCAGTCCCGTCCCCAACGGGGCCTCCGAGACGCTCGAGTATGCGCTCGACGACTTCGCTATTTCCCGGCTGGCCCTCGACCTTGATCAGGAACGAACGGCGGGAGTTTTCACGGCCCGGTCCCAGGATTGGCAGAACATCTTTGACACGGCCGATGGCTATATCGAGCCGCGTGACGTCAATGGCGCGTTTCCCTCGGGGCCGGCGGTTCCCGCGCTCACCGGATTCGGGCAGGACGGCTTCCAGGAGGGCAACGCCGCCCAGTACACGTGGATGGTTCCGCAGGACCTGAGCGGCGTGGTCCAGGGCATCGGCGGCGACACGGCCGCCAGCGCACGGCTTGATGAGTACTTCTCCCAGCTCAACGTGGGCCCGGACGAGCCATACAACTGGGCCGGGAACGAGCCGGCGCTGGACACGCCCTGGGTCTACGACAGCACCGGCGAGCCCTGGCGGACGCAGGATGTCGTGCACGAGATCACCAGTCAGCTTTACTCGCTGACGCCGGGTGGCGAGCCAGGCAACGACGACCTCGGCGCGATGAGTTCCTGGTACGTCTGGGCGGCGCTCGGCCTGTACCCGCAGACACCGGGCGTGCCGATGCTCGTGATCGGGACGCCGCAATTCTCGCAGGAGGTGATCCACGGAGCGTTCGGCAACCTCACGGTCAACGCGCAAGGCGCCGGCGACACCTATGTGCACGCGCTGACGGTGGACGGACGGCCAACGGAGCACACCTGGATCGACCTGACCAGCGCCCACGAGCTCGATTTCACCCTCTCCGCGACCCCGGACACGAACTGGGGCACGGCGGCCGCCGACGCCCCGCCGTCGTTCCCGGCTGGCCCGGTGGATTTCCCGCCGAGCACGAGGGCCGCGCTCGGCCTCAGCCCGGCTCAGGTCCGGCTGGCGCCCGGAGCCTCGACCAGCATCACGGTTGAGAACGACAACACGCTCGGCACGTCCGGTCCGGCGACGGTTACCTGGCACGAGACCGCGGCGGCCGGGCTGACGGCATCGCCCGCGAACGGCACGATCACGGCCCCGCCCGGCGGCACCGCCTCGACGACCGTGACGATCAGCGCCGCCGCGTCCATGGCTCCGGGGTATTACCAGATCACGTTCACCTCGCAGGCGGCCAATGGAGCCGTTATTCCGCGGACCTCGCTGCTGGTGACGGTCGCCACCGCGGGCCAGTCGATTCCGACCGCCTACGTGTCGGACTACAGCGACAACACGGTCACGCCGGTTGACACCCAGACCGATACGGCCGGCCCGCCGATCCCGGTGGGCAGCGGGCCCGACGGCATGATCGTCACCGGCGGGCTGTTGTTCGTGGCCAACAACAACAGCAACAACGTCACCGTTATCGACACCATGACGAACGCCGTGGTCAAGACGATCCCGGTCGGCAGCATCGCCGCCGATGTGTCCGCCACGCCGGACGGCAAGACCGTGTGGGTGACCAACTTCGGTGACGGCACCGTGCAGCCGATCGACGTCGCGACGCTGACCGCCGGCACCCCGGTCACGGTCGGCACCCAGCCGGAGCGGCTCGCGGTGAGCCCGGACGGCACCCGGCTGTGGGTCGCCAACCAGGGCAGCGGCACGGTCAGTGACATCAGCCTGGCCACCGGCGCCGTCACGCACACGATCGCGGTCGGCGCGGCGCCGTTCGGTGTCGCGGTCACCCCGGACAGCCAGCGGGTCTACATCACCAACGGCGGGTCGTCCTCGGTGTCGGTCATCGACGCCCAGACCGACACCGTGACCAGCACGATGCCGGTCGGCGCGGACCCGCAGTACGTCCAGATCTCACCGGGCGGGGCGATGGCCTACGTCGCGGATTTCGGCGCGGGTGGCGTCACCCCGGTCACGGTCGCGAGCGGAACGCCGGGTACGTTCATCCCGACCGGTTCCGGCGCCTACGCGGTGGGCTTCAACTCAGCGGGAACGATCGCCTGGGTGGTGGACACCAACGTGAACAACGTCGTCCCCGTGACGGTCGCGACCGGTACGCCGGGTGCCGCCGTCGAGGTCGGCAACGTTCCCGACGGCGTCACCGTAACCGGCTAACCTCCCGGGGACGGCGATTCCTGCCACCCCGCCTGAGCGTCCGGTACCGAAAGGATTGGAAACTTGAGTAAAACCGTGCTGTACATGTCGATGTCGGTGGACGGGTTCATCGCCGGGCCGAATGTGGCGCCGGGCAACGGGCTCGGTGACAAAGGGCAGCGGCTGCATGAGTGGTTTCTGCCGGATGCCGACGCCGAGCACAGAACAGGCAGCCACCTGGCGGGCGTGAACCGTGAGATCCTGGACGAGGCCATGGCCACCGGGGCGGTCGTCGTCGGCCGGCGGACGTTCGAGCTCGCCGACGGCTGGGGCGGCGACCACCACGATGGCGTGCCGATCCTCGTCCTGAGCCGCCATCAGCCCGATCCCAAGCTGCAATGGCCCGGGGTCACCTATGTAAGCGACGTCACGGCCGCGGTGAACATGGCCAAGGATGCGGCCGGCGACAAGGACGTACTGGTCCACGGAGCCCGCACCGCTCGGCTGGCCCTTGCCGCAGGCGTCCTCGACGAACTGCAGATTCACCTGATCCCGGTCCTACTCGGACAGGGTGAACCGCTCTTCGAGGACATGCCACCCGACCACATCGAGCTCGAACTGCTCCGTGCCGTGGACGGGCCGGGTGTGGCGCACCTGCGCTACCGGGTAAGAACGGCGGGCTGAGGCGATGGCACTCATCCGGCTGTACATGACCATATCCCTGGACGGTTACGTCACCGGGCCGCGGGACAGCCTGGACACCCCGATGGGCATCGGCGGGTTCCGCCTTTTCAACTGGCTCGATCGGCGCAACGACCCGGGACCTAGCGGACAGGTGTACACCGAGGTGCTGGCCACCCGCGCTGTCATATCCGGCCGCCGTACCTACGAACACGCCCACCGCTGGCAGGGTGACCATCACGATGGCGTCCCGATCTTCGTCCTGACCCACAACGTCCCGGAGGACCCGCCACCGGGCGGCGTCCGCTACGTCACCGACGTACACCAGTGCGCCGCACAGGCCCGCGCGGCAGCCGGAGACGGCGACGTGATGGTGCACGGTGCCGGGGCGGCGCAGGCGCTGCTGCGGGCAGGGCAGCTCGACGAACTGGAACTGCACGTCGTACCGGTCCTGCTCGGGCAGGGACGAAGGCTGTTCGACAACCTGCCCGCGGAGCACATCGAGCTCGACGCGGTCCGCCGGTTGACCACCCCGCAGGTCGAGGATCTCGCGCAGCACGTCACGCACATGCGCTACCGCATCCGCAGGGGCTGATGCCGGGCCAGCTGCCAGGCGATGCCAGGCTCTCCGCTGAAGATGCCGCACGCCTGCCCGATGCGCGGTTCACGACGCCGCTGGTGTTGAGCGGCTCGTCTGCCCGGAAGGTCCACTCAACCTTGAGCAGCCTGGGTATTGCGGGAGGCGCGGTGTACGACGGGCTGGTGGCCCTCGCCGCCAAGGAGCACGGCGTTGCCCTCGCAACGAGAGACGCGCGCACGCGGGACCTATGACGCGGTCGGAGTCGAGGTAGTCCTCGTAGCCTGAAACACCCGGCGGCCCAATGCCGCAGCTCGCGCGCTACGCCGACGCTGCGGGTGTAGCGCCCGCCTGGCCGTGCAGGTCAGAACCAGCTCAGGTGCTGCCCAGCAGAGGCGGCGGTACGCGGCGCGGCTGGTCGCGGTCACCAGGGAGGGGACTGGCCTGCGGCGCATCCCGGGTGCTGGCCGAGACCGCCTCCTCCAGCTCGGTCAGCCAGGCCAGATGACCCTCCACCGCCTGGCGGCCTTCCGCGGTGAGCCGGAACCACGTGCGCGGCCGCCGGCCGACCGCGCCCTTGCGGACTTGCACGTACCCGGCGTCTTCGAGCACGCGGGACTGTTTCGACAGCACCGAGTCGCTGATCCCGGCCGCATCGCGCAGCGCGGCGAACTCGACCCAGTCCGCGCCAGCCGCGAGCAGCCCGCAGATCGACAACCGGGTGATCGGGTGAATGAGCGGATCTGGCTTGGCCGTGGCGGTCACGCCGCTCCTCCGCCGGCTCGCAGGTCCTGGCGGATCGCCCGCAGAAGGGCCTGCTGGGCGGCCACCTCCGCCGCGACGGCGAGGACCGCGACTGCGATCGCGGCCACGAGCAGGCCGCGGCGGATCAGGGAGGTCTCGCTCCCGTTGGCGGCGATGCTCACCACGAGCATCGCGATCCCCGCGGGACGGCCCGGGCGGTAGCTGAGGTTCCGGAAGCCCACCTTCATCCCGGTGGTCAGGGCCTGGCCCCACTTCAGCAGACTGGCCACCGCCAGCGCGGCGACCAGGATGGGCGGGTAGGGGCTAATGCCCCGGGGAAGGTACCGCGAGCCGAAGGGGGCCGCGAAGACCAGTGCCCACATGATGGCGATACCGGCCAGGTACCACCACGGCGCCCGTATCCGGTCCGCCAGCCGGCCCCGCTGCACCCGCAGTTGCTCCAGTGCGGTCGGGTCTCCTGTCACCTCGGGCATTCGGGCTCCTTCGTCAAGTAGTTTCCGTTAAGAAAGTACATGACAGTCCTGCGTGCGGCAAGCCGTGCCGGCGCCGAGGTATACCGTCTCGCGGACGAGTGACGGAGAGCTGACTTCGCAGGCCGGCCGCACCGCGACGTCGGCATGCTCACCCCTTACATCGCGGCAATGCAGGCCGGCCTGGTCATTTCCGCGGTCAGCTGGCTTTGCCGCGGGCGATGTAGAGGTTCATGCCGGTGAAGTCGAGGGTGAGGTTGTAGGGCTTGTAGAAGCTGTGGAAGAGGGTGTTCGGTATGTCGAACCCGTAGGGGGTGAGCGGCATGTCCGGGTCCGTGTTGCAGTAGATCTCTTTGGCGGTGGCGTTGCCGAGGCTGATCTCCTTCGGGTAGCAGGGGTAGGTGACGGTTGGGTGGCTGTGGCCGAAGGTCTGGAGCGGGCGGTCGTAGTCGATGCGGACCCCCAGTTGCCTGGCCGTTTCCTCGGGCATGATCGCGGCGCATTCGCTGGTTCCGCCGATGGGAAGGGCCACCACCTGTGTGCCGGAGCCGGCGACGCTGCCGCTGCTGTGCAGCATGTGCTCGCTGGCCAGCCACAGGGGCAGGGGCTCGGCGCCCGCTCGGTTGGCGGCGGCGCGTGCCGTCCTGGCCGTTTCTGGGGTCGGGCGGCGCAGGATCAGCGACTGGCCCGCGTAGTCGAAGGTGGTCAGCAAGTGATAGAAGACCCACGTGCCGATGATGCCGTCGTCGGGGCCCCCGGGCGAAGCCTGATCCGTCTCCGACCACTCCACGGGGATGTTGCGCAGTTCGATGTCGCCCATCTTGAAGGAGTCCAGCACCCCGAAGTACTGCCACGCGGTGCCGTCCAGGTAAGTGATCTGCTGCTTGGCCACGGCGGTAAGCCCGGCCTCCGTGGCTACTGCCGCGGACATGCCCAGCCACGGCTCGCCGGTGTAGAACGTAAAGCTCTTCGGCGCTCCGCCGTTGACCGAGGCCTCTACCAGCGGTTCGGGGTCCATCTGCTGCCATGGCAGCCGGGCGGTGTCGCCATAGATCTGATATGGAGTGCCGCGGAGTGCCGCGAACCATTCGGCGTAGATTTCCTTGCCGGCCGCTTGCCAGCAAGGTATCGAGAGGGAGAATTTGTCCTGCCGGATGTAGCAGTCACCCAGGAGCTTGTTGGTTTCCTTGTCGTCGGGTGACAGTTTGAGGGCCATCGTGAGGTACTTCTCAGCCTGGGGGAAGTTGTTGGACAGTAGCCCGACATAGCCGAGTTGGCGGGCCGCCTCCAGGTTGTTGGGGTCATTTCGCAGGATCTCCTCATACAGGCGGCCGGCCTGGGCGAACTTCCCGGCCTTGAACAACGCGTCCGCGTCATTGCCGTCGGCTTGCGCCGTGGTCGCCTTGCCCAGCAGCGGCGCGGTCGCGGCGGCGCCGGCCACCACGGCGGCGCCCCGGAGCAGCGAACGCCGGTCCCATTCTCCGCCATCAGCCACGGCCTCTCCTTTTCGTGATCATCTGCCGAAGCCGGGGCACCGTGCCCTCGGCACGGACCGCTGTGGGGTCCATGCCTCCACCTCAGAGGAAGACGGTGTTGGTGGCGTCTGCGTTTCGTCACAACCGCGCTACAGCCACCGCGTCACCGATGCTCCCGCCGACCTGACAAGTACGCTCCACCTAATGTGTGACCAGGGCAGCAGAACGTCCCTCCCATTCCCGGTAGCTTTGCGGCTACCTTCGTTGATTATTCGGCCGATCTCACCGGGACCGAGGTCGCTGTCGCCGCGTTCGCGCGCGAGCGCCGGCTGCCATCTCTGCGCGATGGCGACATCGATGTCGCTGGAACCGTAGCTATTCATCGCGGCCGCCGGTCAGTTCCCGCAGGCGGGCCAGTTCGGCCTGCAGCTGCCGGGTTTCTTCCTTTCGCACGGGCTGCCGCACGTCACCTGTCCTCCAGTATGACCCAAGAGAAAATCTCAGTCGAGTCTTGTCAGGTAATTCTCTGGGATGCTATATAGATGCCATGAGCGTGACATGACAACCGGCACTGGCGAAGGAGGCACCGATCATGCTCATGCGCACCGACCCGTTCCGCGAGCTGGACCGGCTCACCCAGCAGGTGCTCGGCACCGCCGCCCGGCCCGCGGCGATGCCGATGGACGCCTACCGGCAGGGCGACACCTTCTACATCCACTTCGACCTGCCCGGCATCAACGCCGACTCGATCAGCCTGACCGTCGAGCAGAACGTGCTGACCGTCCGCGCCGAACGCACCCCGGTGAAAGCCGGCGGGGCCGAGATGATCGTCGCCGAGCGGCCTTACGGCGCCTTCACCCGGCAGGTCTTCCTCGGTGAGACCCTCGACGCTGACAAGATCGCCGCCGACTACGCGGCAGGCGTGCTGACCCTGACCATA
>Ga0213881_10000497_pt1 | contig 25082 bp, 25 predicted proteins | sample BarmaccoBMER_R08_FD_160104 | JGI IMG/M metagenome (GOLD analysis project Ga0213881, IMG submission 160104) | Barbacenia macrantha exposed rock microbial communities from rupestrian grasslands, the National Park of Serra do Cipo, Brazil - ER_R08 ... | reverse complement strand
TGCCACCACGAGCGAATGAGCACCGCGAGGAACGCGAGCAAACCCAGCAGGATCACCAGCTGTCCGGCGGTGGATGACAACCCGGTCGGGTCCTCCGGGGTAAACACCTGGTCACGATAGCTGCTTTAGGGCACCTAACGTGAGATTGGACCCAATCTCATCACCCGCCAGCGGCCCGCCAAGGGCCATCAAGATCTAATCTGAATAAATGCGGATTACCCACTTCCGGCAGCGGATGGACGAGGAATTTGGCCCGGTTCGAGCCGCTGCCCTGGCTCATGATCACGTGTTTGCTGAGCTCGGTGGTCGGACAGTGAACGGGGCGCTGGAGGCAGGGATGGACACCAAGCGGGTGTGGGCAGCCGTCTGTACGGCCTTCGACGTTCCCGAAGAGCGACGCTGACAAACGGCCGTTTGGTGTGTCGGGCTGGGCTGCCCGGCGTGTCGGCTTCTACTACATACCGCTGAGCGCGGGAAAATAGCACACCGGCGTGTCACAGAAGGTGTCGAACAGGTGTTCGGCTAGGCTGCTGTCCACAGTCGGAGGCCTATCCACAGATCCGGCCGTGCTTGCGCAAAGTGTCGGTCCTATCGCCTAGCGTCAGCGCCGACCCAGAAGACCCTCAATCAGCGAGGTGGACCGTCAGATGGCATCAGTACCGGATCGGGAGAAGGCGCTTGAGATCGCCTTGGCTCAGATCGAGAAGCAGTGCGGCAAGGGATCCGTGATGCGCCTCGGCGAAGAGGGCCGCGCGCCCGTCGAGGTGATTCCCACCGGGTCCATCGCGTTGGACGTGGCGTTAGGCATCGGTGGCCTGCCCCGTGGCCGGATCATCGAGGTGTACGGCCCGGAATCATCCGGAAAGACGACGATTGCGCTGCACGCGGTGGCCAACGCCCAGCGCGCCGGTGGGATCGCCGCATTCATTGACGCCGAGCATGCGCTGGATCCCGACTACGCGAAGGCGCTCGGAGTGGACACCGACGCCTTACTAGTTTCCCAGCCCGATACCGGGGAGCAGGCGCTGGAGATCGCAGACATGCTGATCCGCTCTGGCGCCCTGGATGTCGTGGTCATCGACTCGGTGGCAGCACTCGTGCCGCGGGCGGAGATCGAAGGAGAGATGGGTGACTCGCATGTCGGCTTACAGGCACGGCTGATGAGCCAGGCACTGCGAAAGATCACCGGCGCGCTGAGCACTTCGGGTACCACCGCGATCTTCATCAACCAGCTGCGGGAGAAGGTGGGAGTCTTCTTCGGTTCGCCGGAGACCACCACCGGTGGCAAAGCTTTGAAATTCTATGCCTCGGTACGCCTGGATATCCGTCGCATTGAGACCCTCAAAGACGGTTCAGATGCGGTAGGTAATCGAACCCGGGTCAAGGTGGTCAAGAACAAGTGCGCTCCGCCATTCAAACAAGCAGAATTTGATATTCTTTACGGCCATGGGATCAGCAAAGAGGGTTCGCTGATCGACTTGGGCGTAGAGCAGGGTGTTGTCCGTAAAGCGGGCGCCTGGTACACCTACGAGGGCGACCAACTCGGCCAGGGCAAGGAAAACGCTCGGAAGTTTCTCGCCGACAATCCGGACATTGCTGCTGAAATCGAGAAACGGATCAAGGACAAGCTCGGCATTGGAGCGAAGCTGGACGCTGATCAAACCGTGCCGGCTCCGGTGGACTTCTGATGGCTCACACGTATCACGCAGGCCCGAACGGCGATGTCCAGAAGCGCTATGTCTAAACGCAGCTCTGCCGCTCACCAGCCTGCCATGGAGAACACTCAGGATGGCAATGTGATCAGCCCGGCGGCGCAAGCACAGGGCATCTGCTTGCGACTGCTCACCGCGCGGCCACGGAGCAGGGTTGAACTGGCCGGTGCCTTGCGACGGCGCGGAATTCCCGAGGAAGTTGGCCAGGCCGTGCTCGACCGGCTGGGCGAACTCGGTCTGGTGAATGATGCCGAGCTCGCTCAAACGACGGTCTTCTCCAGGCACCATCACCGCGGCCTGGGTCGGCGAGCGCTAAACACCGAGCTTCAGCGCAGGGGAGTGCCCGACGAGATCGCCCGGGAGGCAGTGGCTGGGTTGCGGCCCGAAGATGAAGAGCGGCGGGCTCGGGCACTGGTTCGGCGCAAGCTTCGCACCAGCACTGCCCGCGAGACGACCATCCTGGCCCGCAAGCTGGCCGCAATGCTGGTGAGGAAAGGCTATTCCGAAAGCCTGGCATGGCGGGTAGTACGTGACGAGCTGGGCCCGGGTCAGTGGTCTGATGAGGTCGAGGTCTGTCCCGACTGATCGTCAGTCGGTTGGCTGCCGGCAATGAACTCGACGCCATTGGGAAGGCCGCCCTGCTTGTTAGCTCCGCTGAGCAGCTGCAACAGCGTGGACCGGAACTCTTCGGCGGCTCTGGTAGGACGCACATCAGTGCGGTGAGCCAGCGCGATGGTCCGGACTGGCACCGGAGGCGCGAACGGCACGCCACAAAGTTTCGGACGATCTTGAAGCACCATACTGGGGACCACCGCGATCCCGAGACCAGCCTCCACGAAGCTCAATACCGCATCCATCTCACCTCCTTCGATGGCAAACCGGGGAGTGAAGCCGGCGCGTTGACAGGCAGTCAGCGTCATCGATCTGAGGTCGTAGCCCTCCCGGAACATCACGAGCGGGCGATCACGTAGATCTTCGACGCGAAACGAGTTGAGCTCGAGGGGCACGCTGCGGGGCACTGCAACGGCGAGCTGCTCGCGAAGAATGGGGACGGTATCCAGGGTGGGATCTCCACGGTGCACGGGCGACGTGATCATCGCCAGGTCGATGGCTCCTTCGGCGAGCTGCCGGACGAGATCGCGCGACCCACTCTCGTCGATGATGAGCTCGATGCCGGGGTAACGTTGCCGGAACATCGCCAGGGCATGCGCGAAAGGTCCGGTGCACAGACTCGGTGTGGCACCGAGCCGCAACCGACCCCGCCGCAGCTCCGCCAGCTCGTGTACCTGCAACCGGGCGGTCTCTACATCGGCCAAGATTCGCTTGACGAACGGGAGAAGGACCTCGCCGGCTGGCGTGAGTGTGACGTTGCCCCTGGCTCGGTGAAACAACTCGCTGCCCAGTTCGCGCTCAAGGCAGTGGATCTGTTTACTCAGGGAGGGCTGTGCCACATGGGTGGCCTCAGCGGCGCGAGTGAAGTGTCGGGTTCGAGCGACGGCCAAAAAGTACACCAGCTGTTGCAATTGCACATTGATAGCTTATCTCTATCGAGACGAGCGCTACCATGTCTTGGACTCGCGTGAGGTGCTGGGTTTACTGTCAGTTAACACCGGCGGGATCACCGATGCGGCGCTATGTCCGGATTACGGTGACAACCGCAAGCGACACTGACCGCTGCCTCATGCCTAACCGGAATCGACATCATGACCACGACCTCTTCGTCCCCGCCGTCGGGGATAGTGCCACCGAGCCGAACGCAACGCGCTCGGGCAGCGATCTCTGCGCGGACCTTGCGCACCGACCGCTGGTGGGTATCACCGTTGGTAACTGCCATAGTGCTAGGCGTCTTCGTCGTCTATACCGGGGTCAGACTGTTCATGCGGAATGACTACTGGGTCGCCGAATACCATTACCTTACCCCCTTGTACTCGCCGTGTTTGAGTGCCTCGTGCGCGCCGGGCTCCTCGCATTTGGGCACCCTACTTCCGGCGTTTCCACTGGCGCTGCCTTTGCCGATTCTGATTTTTCCGATTCTGGCCGGATTTCGGGCGAGTTGCTATTATTATCGTAAAGCTGGTTACCGGGCATTCCTTTTGTCGCCACCGGGATGCGCGGTTACCGAGCCGGGAATGAGGTATGCGGGAGAAACCCGGTTCCCCTTGATCCTGCAGAATCTGCACAGGTACTTCTTCTATCTCGCTTCGGCGCTACTATTGATCAACACCTATGATGCGGTGTTGGCATTTTTCCCGGCCAATGGTGGATTTGGGATCGGTTTGGGTTCGTTGGTCTTGCTAATTAACGTCGCCATGCTGTGGCTGTACTCGCTGTCGTGCCATGCCTGCCGGCATATCTTCGGTGGCCGACTCAAGCATTTCTCGAAACATCCCATCCAGTACTGGTTCTGGACGCAGTTGTCCAAACTCAATGGGCGCCACATGCAGTTCGCGTGGACATCGTTGATCACGGTGATGCTCACGGATTTCTACATCATGGCCGTCGCAGCAGGCTGGATTGCGGACCTCCGCCTATTCAACTGACTGGATGCTCTAGCGCAAAGGATTGCCGATGACCGAGATCGAGCGGCACGACTTCGACGTTGTCGTGATCGGTGCCGGCGGTGCAGGGCTGCGCGCCGCGATTGAGGCGCGTGAGCTTGGCAAGCGTACCGCAGTGGTCTGTAAGTCTTTATTCGGCAAGGCTCACACGGTGATGGCCGAGGGCGGCATCGCAGCGTCCATGGGTAACGTCAACTCGCGCGACAGCTGGCAGGTACATTTTCGTGACACGATGCGCGGTGGCAAGTTCCTCAACAATTGGCGGATGGCGGAACTGCACGCGAAGGAAGCACCGCAGCGGGTCTGGGAACTCGAGACCTACGGTGCGCTGTTCGATCGCACCAAGGACGGCAAGATCAGCCAACGCAACTTTGGCGGTCACCAATATCCCCGGCTGGCGCACGTCGGTGACCGGACCGGACTGGAGCTGATCCGCACGTTGCAGCAAAAAATCGTGTCGCTGCAGCAGGAGGACTTCGACCAATGCGGCGATTACGAGGCCAACCTCACGGTGTTTGCTGAATGCGTGATCACAGACCTGCTCAAAGATGGGGACGCAATCGCCGGAGCGTTGGGCTATTGGCGTGAAACCGGTCGCTTCATCCGGTTCGACGCCCCGGCCGTAGTACTGGCGACAGGCGGTATCGGAAAGGCTTTCAAAGTCACCAGTAACTCCTGGGAATACACTGGTGACGGCCACGCGCTCGCATTGCGGTGCGGTGCGGCACTGATCAACATGGAGTTCGTGCAGTTTCACCCCACAGGAATGGTGTGGCCACCCAGCGTTAAGGGGATCCTGGTCACCGAGTCGGTTCGCGGTGACGGTGGTGTACTTCGTAACTCCGATCAAGATCGCTTCATGTTCGGCTATATTCCGGACGTATTCAAAGATCAGTACGCAACGTCGGAGCAGGAAGCCGACCGCTGGTACGACGATCCAGACAATAATCGCCGCCCACCGGAGCTGCTGCCTCGTGACGAGGTTGCCCGCGCGATTAACTCCGAGGTCAAGGCCGGCCGCGGATCACCGCACGGCGGAGTTTTCCTCGACGTCTCCACTCGGCTGCCCGCTGAAACCGTCAAGAAGCGTCTCCCCTCGATGTACCACCAATTCAAGGAATTGGCTGACGTCGATATCACCACCGAGCCGATGGAAGTGGGCCCCACCTGCCATTACATGATGGGCGGTGTGGAGGTCGATCCGGATACCGCGGCAGCGTCGGTACCCGGGTTGTTCGCCGCTGGTGAGGTCGCCGGTGGGATGCACGGCTCTAACCGGCTGGGCGGTAACTCGCTGTCTGACCTACTCGTGTTCGGTCGCAGAGCCGGCCTGGGCGCGGCTACCTACGTGGATACCCTGGGTTCGCGTCGACCGCTTGTCCGTTTGGCCGACGTTGAGGCCGCAGCGCAACGCGCAATCAGCCCCTTCCGCGCGGACACTGATGGCGACATCGCCGAAAGCGCGTACTTGTTGCACCAAGAGCTCCAGCAGGCCATGAACGACTTGGTGGGGATCATTCGCAAGGCAGATGAGATGGAGCTTGCGCTGAAGAAACTCGGTGAGTTGCGCCGGCGAGCCGACCATGTCGCTGTGGAGGGGCACCGCCAGTTCAATCCTGGCTGGCATTTAGCCCTGGACCTGCGCAACATGATTGCGGTGAGTGAGTGCGTGGCGCGGGCGGCGTTGGCCCGGGCCGAAAGCCGCGGTGGGCACACTCGGGATGACTATCCGGAGATGGATCCCGAATGGCGACATGTGCTATTGCGGTGCACCCAGGACGCCGACGGCGACGTTCGCGTCGAACGCACGATGCAGATCCCGATGCGTGCGGACCTGGTAGACCTCTTCGAACTCGATGAACTGAAGAAATACTTCACCGCCGACGAGATCCCTGAAGGGACTGACTGAGATGGGGACCCAGCGACGCTTCCGGATCTGGCGGGGCGACACCGATGGCGGGGACTTCGTCGACTTCGACGTGGAAGTCAATGATGGTGAGGTGGTCCTTGACGTGATCCATCGGCTGCAGGCCACGCAGGCCCCCGATCTGGCGGTGCGGTGGAACTGCAAAGCCGGTAAGTGCGGATCATGCAGTGCCGAGGTTAACGGTCGACCGCGACTACTCTGCATGACCCGAATGTCGACCTTGCCACCACATCAACCGGTGACGGTTACCCCGATGCGGACGTTTCCGGTTATCCGCGATCTCGTCACGGATGTGTCGTACAACTACCAAAAGGCACGTGAGATTCAGGCATTCCTGCCCCCCAAAGGGGTGCAGCCGGGCGAGTACCGAATGCAGCAAGTCGACGTGGAACGCTCACAGGAGTTCCGTAAATGCATTGAGTGCTTCTTGTGCCAGAACACCTGCCATGTGATCCGTGATCATGAGGACAACAAGGCGCACTTCTCGGGCCCGCGATTCTTGATGCGCATTGCCGAGCTCGATATGCATCCACTCGACGCAGCTGACGAGGAGGGCGTAGACCGCAAACGGGCCGCGCAGGATGAGCATGGGCTAGGCTTTTGTAACATCACCAAGTGCTGTACCGAGGTGTGCCCAGAACACATCAAGATCACTGATAATGCGCTAATCCCCATGAAGGAACGGGTGGTCAGTCTCCGCTTCGATCCACTGGCCCGGTTGCTGCGCCGCGATCGGCGGTAAACTGCCAGCCAGCCGGTGGTGGTGTCAGCGTGGTACCGGAGCGCCGGGTACCGGACTGCCAAGGTACTCGGCATAGAGGCGGGCCCAGGTACCGTCCTCGATCGCGTGCCGGAGCACAGCGGTGATCCGATCATGGAGTACCGGATCGCCAGGGGGAAGCCCGATGCCGTACTCGGTAATTCCTACTGGCTCGTCGAGCACTCGCAGCGTGCCAGGCGCTTGCGACAGGACAGCGGCGATCGCGGTTTGGTCCCCGGCGATCGCTCCGACCGGCCCGCCCAGCAGCGCTGCACAGTCTGCAAGAGTGGCGCGGGTCTGCACTGCTACTCCGCGAGTGGCCAGGGTTGCCGCCGCTAAAGAACCATCGGGTGCACACACCTGCTCATGACCCAGCGAGTTCAAGTCAGTCGCCCGGCTAGTCACCGGCACAGCCAGTTGCAACGCACGCACCAGATATGGGCCTGCAACGGCCACGTTAGCGCTTGGCGTGGCATTGACCTCGTATCCGCCGAGGACAAGATCTACTTCGCCCCGGTTGAGCGAAGCTTCCCGGACGCCTGCGGGCAACGGCTTGAAGCTGGTGCGATCCGGATCAACTCCTAGGTCATGGGCGATCAGTTGGGCCAGGGCGATGTCGAATCCGCTGTAATGCTCTGAACTCGCCGAACGCTGCGCCAAGCCAGGCACGTCCCGGATCGCCACGATGAGCTGGCCGCGCTGGGTAATCCGGTCAACAGTCGGCGACCCGCGGTGGATCGGTGGTGCCGGCGCGGCGGTGCCGAGGGGGTTGCCGGCCACGACGGGGGGCCTGAACAGGGCGTTGACGCCTTCGACTGCCTGGCTCACCAACCAGGTCGTGGTGATCGCGAGCACCACCAGAAGGCAGCCGATCCGTCTTGGGCGTAGCCAGCCGTGGCGGCGCATGAACCTCAAGACTGACCGCATCCGGGTACCCCGCGACTGTTTGGAAGTCCGTGGTCGCGGCCCCGAGTGTTGGCGGCCCTCAAGATTCACGATGGTGCCCCATGCCTTATCCACCCTCACCGCTGCCCGATGTGCCAGGCACCGACCGTAGCCGGGAGCCGGGCTGTGCTGCGGAGCAACGCCGCGGCTTAGTTGATGTCACCGCCCTGGCCGGGGTGAGGACGCGGCGTGCACAAACCAGATCGTGGATGGCCAGCAGCTGTCGGTTGGTGGCCGGCCGAACTGGCCAGTGGCGTTCAAGGTAACCGCCGCCAGCCAGGCGAGCCAGTAGGAATGAATGCGTGCTCACTACATTGGTCAAAACTGTGGTTTTCGTGTTACCCCTGGGTCTGGACGTACTGTCTGTCTCCACCGCGCTCGGTACCCTCGGGTTGACCGGTTGGGCACGATGGCGGGTATCACTGGTGCTGGCCAGCTGCCAAATCAGTGCGATGTTGATCGGCCTGGTGCTTGGTGCGCAGCTCGCAGAATCGATCGGTGAGCCAGCAAATTATCTCGGTGCCGGTGTGTTCATTGTCCTTGGCAGCTACCTTCTACTGGATCGGGACACCAGTGAAGGTGAGCGTGTCCACAAGCGGATCAGCGAAAACGTCTTTGGGCTCATCGGGCTCGGCATCTCGATCAGCCCAGACGAGCTCGCCGCCGGTTTTGGTCTCGGTCTGGCCGGTATTCCGCTTGCCGCCGGTTTTGTCGCGATCGGCTTGCAAGGTGTAATCGCAGCTCAGCTGGGATTATTTGTTGGCGCACGGCTCGGCGCGCGCTTTCAGCAGGCGGCTGGTTGGCTTGCTGCGTTCGGCCTGGTGCTCATCGGTCTTTACCAACTCGTCGAGCAGCTCATGACGGGATAGCGGCTGCCCCATCGCGATTTGTGGTGTCGAGTACCGGTAGCGTTGGCTCGCTGAGCCGCTGACGGCGCTTACGGCCTTCCAGGTAGCTGGCGAATAGTGAGAGCACGACGCACAGGCTGATGTAGATAGCCCCGATCACGAGTGCGGTGGGGATGATCGGCCGTCCGAATTCGGCGAGACTGCCCAGATAACGGGCTTCAAATAGGAGCTCTTGGTAGGTGATGAGGAACCCCAGCGCAGTGTCTTTGAGCAGGACGACAAGTTGGCTCACGATCGCTGGCAGCATTGCCCGCACGGCTTGCGGCAGCAGGACACTACGCATGACCTGGTTTTTGCGTAGCCCCAGCGCGAAAGCCGCTTCACGCTGGCCGCGCGGCACGGACTGCACACCGGCCCGGATCACTTCAGCGAGTACTGAACCGTTGTAGAGCGTCAATCCCACGACGAGCGACCAGAAAACTCCTAGCTGCAGGCCGGCCTGCGGTGCCGCATAGAAAAGAAAGAAAATCATCACGACCAGCGGAATGGCCCGAAAAAACTCGACAACTGCGTATGCCGGAGCGCGCAGCCACGCATGCTCCGACAGCCGTGCGACCGCGAAGAGAAAGCCAAAAGCAAGGGCGAGTAATGCGCCAACCACAAAAGCCCGGATGGTCGCCCCGAGGGCGTCTACTAGCTGCAACTGCAGATCCTTGTAGAGCAGCCATTCCCATTTTCGGCTCTCGAACTGACCAGTAGCCCAGAAGCGATAAGCGATGAAGCCAGCCAGTGCGATGATGCCGATGGTGGCCAGCACACCCAAGGCCCGGTTGCGGACCCTGGCTCGAGGTCCAGGCAAGTCGTAGAGCACCGAGGTCATCGGGCCACGCTCCACCGCTTTTCGAGAGTTCGCTGCGTCGCCGTGAGCGGGATGACGAGGATCAGGAATCCGATAGCGATCCACACCATCCCGATGAGCACCGATGCGCCGCGCTCAGACAGGGTCGGCGTGATCTGGCCTGCCTCAGCCACGGCGAAGCCGGCGGCGACGGTTGTGTTCTTCAGTAGTGCATTGAGCACGCTGGTCAATGGTGGGACCACGGATCTGATGGCCTGTGGAACGACAATCGTAGTGAGAGTCTGAGTGAAGGTTAAGCCCAGAGCCCGTGATGCCTCAGCTTGCCCCACGTCGACGGTATTGATTCCGGACCGGACCACCTCGCACACGAATGCCGCGGTGTAGACGATCAGAGCTAGCACGGCCCGGGTAAAAAAGGAAACGTCCAGCAGGTCGAGTCGGGGATAGGCGAAGGCAAAAAAGAAGAACACCAGCGTGAGCGGGGTATTGCGAAAGATGTTGACGTACCCGCCGCCCAAAAGCCGCAGCACCGGCACCGGACTGACCCGCATGGCGGCCAGTAGCGTCCCAACCACGAGCGCCCCAATGCCGGCGAGGAGGAACAACAAGATAGTGTTCCGGAATCCGGTGAGGAACAGGTCTCGATTGTCGACGAGCAGTTCGATCACTGAAAGCGCCCTGTCCTCGCCGCAGCGGTCAGTACCGGTCGACGGCAGGAGGTGTCGCGTCGGAACCGGATACCCCCAGGGTGGCGTGGTAAATGGTTTGCCATGTGCCGTCCTGAGCAGCGGCATCCAGGATGTCGTTCATCTTGGCGCGCAGCGCGTCGTCCCCGTGCGGTAGACCAACCCCATAGGGCTCCTGGGAGAATGGCTTACCGACTACCTTGAGATGCTGAGGATCCTGGGCGGCGTAGCCCTTGAGGATGGCGTCATCTGTGGTCACCGCGTCCACTTGACCAGCGAGCAACTGATCGACGCACTGGGAATAATTCTGGAACTCGACGATCTTGTCGGTGAGGTTCTGTTCCCGGACACGGCGAATCGGGGTCGATCCGGTCGCTGAGCAGACCCGCTTGCCTTTAAGCGTTTCGGGCCCGGTGATTGATTGATCGTCGGCTTTCACGAGCAGGCTTTGACCGGCAATGAAGTAGGGGCCAGCAAACGCGATAAGCTTTTTCCGGGCATCGTTGATCGTATACGTGCCCACGTAGTAGTCGATCTGCCCATTGATGATCGATTGCTCCCGAGCTGCCGACGGAATCGCCTGATATTGGATCTTTGTGTTCGGATCGAACCCGAGCTTGGCTGCGATGAGTCGGGCCATCTCGATATCGAAACCCTCGTACTTGTTAGTCCGTGGGTTGAGATAACCCAGGCCTGGTTGATCGTTCTTCACGCCGATGATGACGGTGCCGCGCTGGGTCATCCGCGCAAAGGTGGGCGAACCGACAACGGTGACGTTGTGGGCCACATTCGGAGCCGTCACCGTGGTATTGCCGGCACCCGGCGAAGTCTCCCGGCCGCAGGCCACCAGTACGAGGCCGCTGACCAGCAGCCCGACTGCCATCGCCCGTAGCTTCATCTGCCTCTCCCGTTGCTGTATCTGTCAGTGAGTCAAGATCTTGCCCAGGAAATCTTTGGCACGGTCGGAGCGCGGCGCGGTGAAGAACTGATCGGGCGGCGAGTCCTCGACGATCTCGCCGACGGACATGAACACCACCCGGTCTGCGGCGCGACGGGCGAAGCCCATCTCGTGAGTGACGACCAACATGGTCATGCCCTCCTGGACCAGCGAGGTCATCACGTCGAGGACCTCCTGCACCATCTCGGGATCCAGCGCGGACGTCGGCTCGTCAAACAGCATCACCTTCGGGCGCATGGCCAGCGCCCGGGCGATTGCGGCGCGTTGTTGCTGCCCGCCTGAAAGCTGCGCCGGGTATTTGTCAGCCTGGTCGCTGATCCCTACTCGGGCGAGCAATTGCATCGCGGCCTGGCGAGCGTCCGCTTTACCAAGCTTGCGGACCAGCACTGGAGCGAGCGCCACATTTTGCACGATCGTCTTGTGCGCAAAAAGATTGAACTGCTGGAACACCATGCCGACGTCGGCGCGTAGCCGCGCCAGCGCCCGGCCCTCTGCGGGCAGTGCGACTCCATCGATCTCGATGCGGCCTGCATCGATCGGCTCCAGCCTGTTGATCGTGCGGCACAGTGTCGATTTACCCGCTCCAGACGGTCCGAGCACGACGACTACCTCGCCGCGGTTGATCTCCAGATTGATGTCCTTCAACACTGGTTGTGACCCGAAACGCTTGTGCACCCCTACCAACCGGATCATCGGCGGGGTGGCCTTGGCGGGCGAGCTCATCCGGGTCCTCCAGGAGGGAGAGGCCGTCGACGTCATCCCTACCATGTGTGGCCCCGGAAATTTCATCGTGGCCAGGACTGCTCTGCGTTACGTACCGGGCAGTGGCCTGCCGAGGGTGGTCCTACAACAGCTTCGGGCCGGCCTTACCCTGGAGGTTGCGGAAGGAATGAGCAGTCGATGACGGCGAGCATTGAGCAGCGTCCACGCAGCTACCGCGTGCGGACTTTCGGCTGCCAGATGAACGTGCACGATTCCGAGCGGCTAGCTGGGCTGCTGGAAGCGGCGGGGTACGTGCCCGCCGAGCAGGACGCCACTCCTGACGTCGTCGTGCTCAACACCTGCGCCGTCCGGGAGAACGCTGACAACCGGCTCTACGGCAATCTGGGCCAGCTGCGCCCGATCAAGCGCGACCATCCCGGGATGCAGATTGCTGTCGGTGGCTGCCTGGCCCAGAAGGATCGCGGCGAGATCACGCGCCGGGCCCCCTGGGTCGACGTGGTATTCGGCACTCACAACATCGGCTCACTGCCGGTGTTGCTCGAGCGGGCCCGGCACAACAATGCAGCTCAGATCGAGATTGCCGAGGCGCTGGAGGTCTTCCCGTCGTCACTGCCCGCCAAGCGTGACTCGGCGCACTCTGCATGGGTGTCGATTTCGGTGGGGTGTAACAACACGTGCACCTTTTGCATCGTGCCGGCCTTGCGCGGCAAGGAGGTCGACCGGCGTCCGGGTGAGGTGCTCGCCGAGATCGAAGCGCTGGTGGCCGAGGGCGTGCTTGAGGTGACCTTGCTGGGGCAAAACGTCAATGCTTACGGTGTCGGGTTCGGGGATCGGCGGGCTTTCGGTAACCTGCTGCGCGCCTGCGGGCGGATTGACGGTCTGGAGCGGGTCCGCTTTACCTCACCGCATCCCCGGGATTTCACCTCAGATGTCATCGAGGCGATGGCAGCCAGCCCGAATGCCTGTCACCAGTTGCACATGCCGCTGCAGTCCGGGTCAGATGCCGTGCTGGCGGCGATGCGCCGGTCGTACCGGGTGAAGCGCTACCTCGGCATCATCGGTGAGGTGCGCGCTGCGATACCAGACGCGGCTTTGTCCACCGATATCATCGTGGGCTTTCCCGGTGAGACCGAAGCCGATTTCCAGGCGACCTTGGATGTGGTGCGGCAGGCGCGTTTCGCTCAGGCTTTCACTTTCCAGTACTCGCCCCGTCCGGGCACGCCGGCAGCGAAGATGGCAGGGCAGGTGCCTAAGCCGATCGTTCAGGAACGCTACGAGCGTCTTGTGGCGCTGCAGGAAAGCATCTCTTGGGAGCTCAACCGTAATCTGGTGGGTAGCGTGGTAGAGGTGCTGGTTTCGGAAGGCGAGGGTCGCAAGGACGTGGCGACTCAGCGAATGAGCGGGCGGGCCAGGGATGGCCGGCTGGTGCATTTTCAACCGGGTGACACCGACGTCCGCCCGGGCGACGTGGTGCTGGCGGAGGTCACCTACGGCGCGCCGCACCATCTGGTGTCCGAAGCACCATTGCGGGCACACCGGCGGACTGTTGCGGGTGATGCGTGGGCGGCTGGTCGCTGCGCCACGGCAGGGTCGACTTCCACCCCGCCTGTGGTGCTCGGCTTGCCCTCGTTCAGCTGGCGGGCAACATGAGTTCCGATCCCGACGGCATCGCCGGCCTGCGTGCCGAGATCGACGCGGTGGAGCGGGCCACGCTACGCCGGGTCGAGCCGGGGGGCCGGGTGGTGGCGATCTCCGCAGCAATCATGGTGCTGTTGCTCGCCGTGACGCTGCCCTGGGTAGGGGAGGCCAGCGGCTGGGATGTGCTCAGCGGTATGGCCAATCCCGCCGACCGAGTGGGGTTGCTGCCGCGGATGTTCGGAGGTGTCGCCCTGGCCGCAGGGATCGGCCTATCCGGGCTAGCACTGGTCACTCACCGCTGGGGCCTGGTCTGGGCCAGTGCTCTGGGCTGCACCTATTGTGTCCTCGACGGGGTCTGGGCGATCTGGTCCCGGCAGACCGCGCACAGTGGCCATGGCCCCGGTATCGGGCTGGTGCTGGCGGTGCTGGCGATGGTGGTGCTCGCCGTGCAGTGGCTCAAGCTCGCCCTGTCGCGTAAGTAACTGCGCGGCGGAACCTACCGGCTGGTGACCGCACGCTCGGCCGCAGCCAACCACTCTCGCCATTGATCGGCCTGAGCCTGCGCGGTGTTGGCCCGGCGGTCATCCCCGGCGGCACGAGCCTTCGCTGCCTGCGCCTCGTACTGCTCCACCCGCTCCCGGAACTGGGCGACCCGAGCCTCAGACTCAGAATCGCTATGCCGCCACTGTGCATTGGCAGCCGCGCGAATGCGGTCCTCCACGACCCGTAACCGACCCTCCAACTCCCGGACTCGTTCCCGCGGGACTTTGCCGATGGCGTCCCAACGTTCCTGGATGCTACGCAGCTGTGCCCGAGCTGCTTCGATGTCACCGGAGGGGTCGATTCGCTCCGCGGCCGCGACTAGCTCTCGCTTACGCGCCACATTGCGGTCGAGCTCCGAATCCCGGCCGGACAACGCGGCGGAACGAGCGCTGAAGAAGGATTCCTGGGCGGTGCGGAACCGCTGCCACAACGCGTCGTCGGCTTCCTTGGGAGCGCGCCCGGCAGCCTTCCACTCAGCCATGAGGTGCCGGAAGCGGCTGGCAGTGCCGCCCCAGTCGGTGGAGCTGGCCAGCTTCTCCGCTTCGACGACGAGCTCTTCCTTGCGATTGCGGGCTCCGATGCGCTGCCTGTCGAGCTCAGCGAAGTGCGCCCCACGACGTCGCACGAACGCATCTCGCGCCTTGGAGAACCGGCGCCACAACGCCTCGTCGTTCTTGCGGTCAACGCCTTTGATCGTCTTCCACTCGTCCAGGATGGTGCGCAGCCGATCGCCGCCGGCCTTCCACTGGGTGGACTCGGCACCGATCTGCTCGGCCTCTTCCACCAGGGCTTCTTTGCGGGCGGTAGCTTCGGCCCGGGCCTGTTCCCGGGCCGCCTTGGCGTTGGCAAGGATCTCTTCGGCGAGCCGCTGTAAGTGGTCCAGCAATGCGGTAAGCCCGACAAGGTCACCCACGACCGTCGGATGGATGAGTTCGTCGCGCAACGTGCGCACCCGCGACAATGCCTGCTTGGGATCACCCACCCCGGAGGTCAGCCGTGTTTGCAGCAGTTCAGCTTCGGTCAGAAGGTCGTCGAACCGGCGGGCGAAGTGCGCCAGACCCTCTTCCGCAGTCCCGGCCTGCCAGGAACCGACTGGTATTTCACCATCAGCGGTCTGCGTATACACCGTGCCGTCTGGCGCTATCCGCCCCCAACGTTGCGGATCACGACAGGCCCGTGCGACGACCGGTGGAGGACCGGCTGGAATCCCGGAAGCCAGATGTTGATCGGTGTGGTTCTCGGTCATGCCGGCCTTCCTCGACCTCGTGCCCGCCGCCGCTTTGCGCGGGCGCCCCGACTGCACAAGCTGTGCACCTCGACCGGGTCGCTATCGACTTGCCCGGCTCGGGCCGCATTGAAGCAGTTCAGGTGCTCGGGCAGGAAAGCTGGGGCGAAGTGGGCACTAACCTGCAGCGGTGATCGTACGCGTGGCGGTGGTGCCGCATCCACCACTCCTGGTACCGGAATTAGCGGCCGGCGCTGCAGCGGAGACCGCGCCGCTGCGTGATGCTTGCCTGGCGGCGGCCAGTGCGCTCGCGCAACTGTGCCCGCGTTGGATTGCTATTGCCGCGGTGAACCCGGCCGAGGCCACTGGGCTAGCAGGCAGCTTCGCCGGCTACGGCGCCGATGTTGAGGTGGCGCTGTGCCCACAGGCCACGCCGGCTGATCGCGCCGAACTTCCGCTGCCGCTGCTGATTGCAGGGTGGTTGCGTGGTGAGGTCGGTGCGGCGCAGGTGACGGTCTCGGCGGTACCGCCGGGATCCAGCGCTGAACAGTGTCGCCGCATGGGCACCGAACTTGCGCAGCGGCTGCGCCGGAATGGTGATCCAGTGGCGCTGCTCGTACTCGGCGACGGTGCGGCAACGCACACCCTGCGGGCCCCGGGATATCTGGACAACCGGGCGCATCAGCTGGATACAGCGGTTGCCGAAGCATTCGCTACGGCCAACTGCGGTGCGCTGCTAGACCTCGACGCTGCGTTGGCCAGCGAATTGCTCGTCGCGGGGCGGGAGGCCTGGCAGGTCGGCGCAGCTGCCGCCCAGTTGCTCGCCCCGGCCTACCACGGTGAGCTGCTGTACTCGGCTGCTCCATACGGGGTCGCCTACCACGTGGCGCTGTGGGACGCCGTCGCGCCGGACAGGCCGGAGAGCCAGCCATGAATCCGCGCGTGATCGCGGTGGTCGGCCCCACCGCCACAGGAAAGTCTGACCTCGCCATCCAACTGGCCAGCCGGCTCGGTGGTGAGGTGGTCAATGCGGATGCGATGCAGCTGTACCGTGGCATGGACATCGGCACCGCGAAGCTCCCAGCCGCTGCGCGGCGCGGGGTGCGTCACCATCTTCTCGACGTCCTCGATGTCACCGAGACCGCCTCGGTGGCCGTCTACCAGCGCGATGCTCGCCGAATCGTGGAACGACTGCTCACTGCCGGTCGCGTGCCGGTGCTAGCCGGGGGCTCCGGCCTGTATGTGCGAGCGGTGCTGGACGAGCTGGACTTCCCCGGCACTGAACCTGAGGTACGAGCCGCGCTTGAGGCCGAGTTGGCCGAACAAGGCGCATCCGTCCTGCATGATCGGTTGCATCGCCTCGATCCGGTAGCGGCCAGCCGGATCCTCCCAAGCAACGGTCGGCGGCTAGTCCGTGCCTTGGAAGTCATCCGGATCACCGGACGCCCGTTCTCGGCGACCTTGCCGCGGCCCGGCCCAGCGCGCTACCGGGCCGTGATCCTGGGTCTGGACACCGACCCGGCCGCCCTCGACGCGCGCGTTGGCGACCGCGTGGATCATATGTTCGCGCAGGGTCTCGTCGCGGAAGTCCGCGACCTGCTGCGGTGCGGGCTACGGGTGGGCCGGACGGCGTCACGGGCGTTGGGCTACCAGCAGGTCATTGATGCCTTGGATGCCGGTAACGATCCGGCTGCTGCTGCCGGCCCCACCGCAGCCGCGACCAGGCGCTTCATCCGCAGGCAGCGCAGCTGGTTCCGGCGGGATGACCGGATCAGATGGTTGGACTGTCAGCAGCCCGACCTGCTTGATCGCGCACTCATGCACACGCGCAACGGTTAGGCTCACCGATGATGGAGGAGGGTATCGAATTCCTCAAAGGGCACGGGACGGAGAACGACTTCATTCTGCTTCCCGACCTTTCTGGCGCGCTGGATCTCACACCGTCCCGGGTACGCGGACTGTGCGATCGGCATCGAGGCCTGGGTGCGGATGGCGTGCTGCGGGTGGTGCCCGGTGCATTGGTCGAGGATGCACCGCCAAGCGGCGAGGACTGGTTCATGGACTACCGTAATGCCGACGGTTCCACCGCCGAGATGTGCGGCAACGGGGTCCGGGTATTTGCCCGGTACCTGATCGAGGCCGGCCTGGTGTCCGGTCCCGAATTCCGGATCGGCAGCAGAACTGGCTCGCGCCACGTGCGCAGCAATGACGACGGCACGGTGACCGTCGAAATGGGCCATGTGCACTGCGACGGCACCTCGACGGTGACCGTTGGCGGCGCGGCGTTCACCGGGATCATCGTCGATGTGGGCAACCCTCACCTGGCTTGCCTGACCGACGTTCCGGTGGAGCAGTTGGACCTGTCCGTGCCGCCGGGTCACGATCCCGGGAATTTTCCGCACGGCATCAACGTCGAGTTTGTTAACGTGCTTGCGCCGGGACAGTTGCGGATGCGTGTGCATGAGCGAGGTGTGGGAGAGACCCGCTCATGTGGCACCGGAACGGTGGCTGCTCTGGCTGCGGCGCTTGCCGCGCAACGTCAACAGATCGGTGAAGCGGAGGTCCAGACTCTTGGAGGCCGCTTGCACGTGGCGATTTTCCCCGGCGGCAGCGCCCTGACCGGCCCCGCTGTGCTCGTCGCCCGAGGCTGGCTAGGTGTGGACTGGTGGGCGTCCTACTGACCGTTCGCTCTAAACAGCAGTCTGGATGCAGACTGTTATTTTTCGTTGGCGGATTACCGCAGTCTGCATCCAGAATGCATTCCCGACTGCTGACGACCTACTACTGACGATGAGAGGCGTATGACAACCTCACCGAGTTATCCGTTCCCGGGTCCCGGTCTCACTTCCCGAGGTGAGCTGGATCTCGAGGACCGTTCGGCACTGCGCCGGGTGCCAGGGCTGTCCACCGAACTGGCTGACGTCACCGAGGTCGAGTACCGGCAGCTGCGCTTGGAGCGCGTGGTGCTCGTCGGGGTCTGGACCGACGGTTCGGCGGCCCAGGCCGACGCGTCGCTGGCAGAGCTGGCCAGATTGGCCGAGACGGCTGGATCACAGGTGCTCGATGCGCTTGTCCAGCGCCGGGAACGCCCAGATCCAGCAACTTACATCGGTGCTGGGAAGGTTCTCGAACTGCGTGAGGCGGTCCTGGCGACCGGGGCTGACACGGTGATTTGCGACGGGGAACTCACTCCCGGTCAGCTGCGGCAGTTGGAGGCCAAGCTCAAGGTGAAGGTGATCGATAGGACAGCACTGATCTTGGACATCTTCGCCCAACACGCCCGTTCCCGGGAAGGTAAGGCGCAGGTCGAACTGGCCCAGCTGCGCTACTTCCTGCCTCGGCTGCGGGGCTGGGGTGAGTCGCTGTCCCGGCAAGCCGGCGGCGCTGGCGGTGGCGCCGATGGTGGCGTGGGTACTCGCGGGCCTGGAGAAACCAAGCTGGAGACCGACCGCCGGCGAATCCACCACCGGATTGCCAAGCTTCGCCGTGAGATCGCCGCGATGCATACTGTCCGGGAGACCAAGCGCGGACGCAGGCGCGCCAACGAGGTGCCCAACGTCGCTATTGTCGGCTACACGAACGCAGGGAAGTCCAGCCTGCTCAACGTGATTACCGGGGCTGAGGTGCTGGTACAGGATGCCCTCTTCGCCACCCTGGATCCGACCACCCGACGGGCCACCACACCGCAGGGTCGGGAGTACACGCTCACCGACACCGTCGGCTTTGTCCGTCACCTGCCGCACCAGTTGGTCGAAGCCTTCCGCTCCACATTGGAGGAAACCGCTGACGCAGACCTGGTACTGCATGTTGTGGACGGTGCCGACCCGATGCCCGAACGGCAAGTGACGGCGGTGCGCGAAGTCCTCGCGGAGATCACCGAAGGACGTGATACTCCAATGGCGCCGGAGCTGGTGGTGGTCAACAAGATCGACGACGCTGATGAGCTGGTGTTGTCTCGGCTGCGCTGCTTGCTGCCGGAGGCATCGTTCGTCTCGGCGCGGACTGGGTCCGGTATCAGCGGTCTGCTGCAGCGAATTTCTGACGCGCTGCCGCAACCACAGATTGAGGTGGATGCACTGGTGCCGTGGACCCAAGGTGCTTTGGTGGCCCGGGTGCACGCAGAGGGTGAGCTGCTGGCCACCGACCACACCGAGGATGGCACCCGGCTCCGTGCCCGGGTGCGGCCTGATCTTGCAGGCGCCCTGGCCGAGTACCTGGTGCGTGCCTGATCGGCCGGTTCACAACCATCTTTAAAGTCGGCGCAGCACCGCCACCACTCGGCCGAGGACGGTTGCTTGATCACCCGGAATCGGTTCATAAGCAGGGTTGTGCGGCAGCAGCCAGACATGCCCGTCTCGGCGCTTGAACGTTTTCACCGTCGCCTCACCGTCGATCATGGCTGCAACGATGTCACCGTTTTCGGCGTTAGGTTGCTGGCGGACGACCACCCAGTCCCCGTCGGTGATCGCCGCCTCGACCATGGAGTCACCAGTTACCCGCAGCAAGAACAGCGAACCTTCGCCGACGATTTCTTTCGGTAACGGGAACATGTCTTCGATGGCCTGCTCGGCGAGCACTGGACCGCCGGCGGCGATCCGTCCGACTACCGGCACGAAGACAGGACGGGGGTGCTGTGGTTGGCCGTCGGGGATCTCATCGGTGGTGTCCGGCGTGTTGTCGGCTGGCCGCACTCCGACTGCGCGGGGGCGGTTGTGATCACGGCGCAGGTATCCCTTGCGCTCCAGAGCGCGCAGCTGATGCGCCACCGATGATGTCGAGGTAAGCCCGACCGCTTCGCCGATCTCCCGGACACTGGGCGGGTAACCGACCCGCTCCACCCATTCCCGGATCACTTCGAGCACCCGCCGCTGTCGGGGCGTCAGGGCCCCGCCGGTGTCTCCGACATCAGGGAATGAGTGCAGCTGTGCCGCGTCATCAGGACCAGGTGCGGTTGGTGCGGTGGAACCGGTCACCTCCGGGTCATCGCTGCGCTGTCGTCCCACAGTTCCTCCTCGTCTGACTGCCAGAACACGCCGAGTCGTCGTGTCGCTGACGCTAACCATCGTCATGCCAAAGATCAAACGTTTGTTCGAACAACACGCCGCACGATCACCGAGTTTGTCGGGGTGCCGTGATAGACACCGCACACAGTTCGATCGAACTTGCGTTCGATGTTACCCGCACTGAGGAGTTGGGATGACGTCATCGGCACAGTTGGGCAACCGGCTTGTTGCGGCGAACGAATCGGCGCGTGCCGCAAAGGCGGTAACAGGCAGCATCCCACCGGCCCGCGGTGCGGTGGGCACTTGGCGAGGTCCGATATCTCCTCCCGTGCCGCCGGTGCTCCTGCCGCCCACTGCTTCAGCACCTCAATGGTCTCCCGCGGTGGCGCCAGCGCCGGCGGGTCCATCCATGTCTCGGGCCAGCCGGGCAGGAAAGCTCGCGGCGGCCGTCACCGTGACGCTGATGGTGATTGCCGGCCTCGGTTGGTTAGGGCAGCGTCCGGATCCAGCCATCCCTCAGCGCACAGCAGTGGTCAGGGTAGGGGCGGGGGAGACCATCTGGGATGTGGCAGTCCGAGTAGCGCCACAGTCAGATCCGCGGGCGGTGGTGGACCGGATCCGGAAACTGAATGGCCTCGCGGATGCCGAGGTAGCGCCTGATCAGCAGTTGCGAGTTCCCGATGGGCGGTAGTGGGCAAGCGCTCAACTACGGGGGCTGGTGGCGACCAGTAACCGAACCAACCGTAGGGTCGACGCGCGGCGAGAGGCTTCAGCTGCTCGTCGTGGCGCCTCGACTTTGCTCCCCACCACAACATATAGTAGTTACAGCGATGTTGTTTTCCAACAAGTTGCGCCTCGTTGTCGAGGGGTTGTCAGGATAGGCCGGGTGGGGACCGGCTTCGCCGGAATGAAGGGGGACGAGCATGCGCTGCCCGTTCTGCCGGCACGCGGACTCACGAGTCGTCGATTCGCGTGATGCGGTGGACCGGCAGGCGGTCCGTCGACGCCGCTTGTGCCCGGCCTGCGGTCGTCGATTCACCACGGTAGAGGAGCTTGTTCTTGCTGTGGTGAAGCGATCGGGGGTCACTGAGCCGTTCAGCCGCGACAAGATCGTGCGTGGAGTGCGCCGGGCATGCCAGGGGCGACCAGTGGATGAAGATGCGCTTGCGCAACTTGCCCACCGGGTCGAAGAAACGATCCGATCCATGGGCAGCGCTGAGGTCCCTAGCCAGGAAGTTGGGTTGGCCATTCTCGGGCCGTTGCGTGATCTCGATGAGGTGGCTTACCTGCGTTTCGCCAGCGTGTACCGGTCGTTTTCGTCGATCGAGGACTTCGAAAAAGAGATCCGCGCCCTACGCGAGATCGCGGGTCCTGACTCCGAACCAGGCGGGGCGGACATCACATGACCTGACGACCCATAGCGGCCCCCGAAGCACGACGCAGCATCCGACCGCTCCGGACGGGGAGACCTGGACCGGAAGTATGCACACCGCGATAGAGAGGGACGAGGGATGACCGACATCATCGGCACTCCGGCTGGCGTCGAGGAGCGAGCCGCTGGATCGTCGAGCGCGGGGCAAGCCAAGCGAGCGCTGCGGGTCGAGCGGGTCTATACCACCGGAGACCGTCATCCCTACGACGAGGTGACCTGGCAGCGCCGGGACGTGGTGATGACCAACTGGCGGGACGGCACAGTCAACTTCGAACAGCGCGGCGTCGAATTTCCGGATTTCTGGTCGGTCAACGCGGTCAACATCGTCACCAGCAAGTACTTCCGTGGTGCAGTGGGGAGCGAGCAACGCGAGTCGAGCCTGCGCCAGCTGATCGACCGGGTGGTGACAGCCTATGCTGCCGCGGGCATGCAGTATGGATATTTCGCTACTGACACAGATAAGGAGATCTTCGCCGAAGAGCTGACCTGGATGTTGCTGCACCAGGTGTTCAGCTTCAATTCTCCGGTCTGGTTCAACGTCGGCACCAATTCGCCGCAGCAAGTCTCTGCGTGTTTTATCCTTTCCGTTGACGACACCATGGAGTCAATTCTCAACTGGTACCGTGAAGAGGGACTGATTTTTAAGGGTGGCTCTGGGGCGGGTCTGAATCTCTCCCGTATCCGCTCGTCCAAAGAACTTCTCTCTTCGGGTGGTACGGCATCCGGTCCAGTAAGCTTCATGCGGGGAGCGGACGCGTCGGCGGGCACCATCAAATCAGGCGGTGCAACCCGTCGGGCCGCCAAGATGGTGGTCCTCGATGTCGATCATCCTGATATTGCCGAGTTCGTGCAGACCAAGGCTTCCGAGGAACGTAAGATCCGGGTACTCCGTGACGCCGGCTTTGACATGGACCTGGGTGGCAAAGATATCACTTCGGTTCAGTACCAGAATGCTAACAACTCGGTCCGAGTCTCCGACGAGTTCATGCGAGCCGTGGAAACCGATAGCGGCTTCGGACTACACGCGCGGATTACCGGCGCGGTCATCGAGACGGTGCAAGCCAAAGAACTATTCCGCGATATCACCAAAGCGGCTTGGGAATGCGCTGATCCCGGCTTGCAGTACGATGACACGATCAATGATTGGCACACCTGTCCTGAATCTGGCCGTATCACTGCGTCCAATCCATGCAGTGAGTACCTGCACCTCGACAACTCCAGTTGCAACCTTGCCTCAATCAACCTATTGAAATTCCTTCGCGACGACCTCACGTTCGACGCCGAGCTGTTTGTCAAGACAGTGGAGCTCGTGATCACGGCGATGGACATCTCGATCTGTTTTGCGGACTTCCCTACGGAGAAGATCGCGGAGACGACAAGAGCATTTCGACAACTTGGCATTGGTTACGCCAATCTTGGCGCATTGCTGATGGCCACTGGGCACGCCTACGACTCGGAGGGTGGGCGGGCGCTGGCAGCGGCGATCACCTCGTTGATGACCGGCACTGCCTACCGCCGCTCCGCAGAACTTGCCGGGATCGTTGGGCCGTATGAAGGCTATGCTCGCAACGCCGAGGCGCACCAGCGGATCATGCGTAAGCATGCCGCGGCCAATGATCTAATCCGTACCTACCATCACAATGATCGGACTGTTCAGAAGGCTGCTACGAAGGCGTGGCAGGACGGTATACGAATCGGCGAGAAAAACGGTTGGCGAAATGCTCAGGCGAGCGTGTTGGCGCCAACGGGAACTATTGGCTTCATGATGGACTGCGATACAACGGGTATCGAGCCGGACTTCTCGCTTGTCAAGTTCAAGAAGCTGGTCGGTGGCGGCTCGATGCAGATCGTCAACCAGACGGTGCCCAAAGCGCTTACCGCTTTGGGTTACCAACAGGAGCAAACCGAAGCAATCGTTGAATACATCTCAGAGCATGGCCATGTCATCGATGCTCCAGGGCTGCGCCCGGAACACTACGAGGTCTTTGATTGCGCGATGGGCGAGCGGGCCATTTTGCCTATGGGTCATGTGCGCATGATGGCGGCTGTTCAACCGTTTATTTCAGGCGCCATCAGCAAGACCGTTAACATGCCGGAAGCGGCCACTGTTGCCGACGTCGAGGAAATCTATCTTCAAGCATGGAAGATGGGACTCAAGGCACTGGCTATCTACCGGGACAACTGCAAGGTGGGTCAGCCGCTATCCACCGGTAAATCCAGCGCAACTGGGGCTGATAAGGCGGTGGCGGACGGCAGACCGGTCCGCAAGCGGCTGCCCAAAAAGCGGCCTAGTGAGACGGTATCGTTCACCGTGGGCGGCGCCGAGGGCTACCTGACAGCAGGGTCGTATCCGGATGGTGGGCTCGGCGAACTTTTCATAAAGATGTCCAAGCAGGGTTCCACTCTGGCCGGTGTGATGGACGCCTTCTCGATAGCAATCTCGATAGCGTTGCAATATGGAGTGCCGCTGGAGACCTACGTCTCAAAATTTGTCAATATGCGGTTCGAGCCGGCGGGGATGACCGACGATCCGGATGTGCGTATGGCGACCAGCGTGGTGGACTATTTGTTCCGTCGGATGGCGCTAGATCACTTGCCTAAGGACAAGCGGGAACAGTTAGGCATCTTGTCCGCCGAAGAGCGCACCATGCAGATGGCCGCCGACTATGGCATCGAGACGGATAACGGCATCGATATCGAAACCCTTCGGGGCTCTGTGGACTCGCATACCGCGGTCTCGCCGGTGCAAGCCCGCCCTGGCCCGGTCTATGTAGGCAGCTCTACTGAGCTCGTGGAACTCCAACTGGGTAAGGCTGCTGATGCGCCACTGTGCATGACCTGTGGAACGAAGATGCGTCCTGCTGGATCTTGCTATGTCTGCGAGGGTTGTGGCTCAACAAGCGGATGCAGCTGATCGGTGCGGCCCTGGCATTCGTGGACGTCAATTCAATGGTGGCGTATCGGGGTGGCAGAGTTCGTCGCCACCCCGGTACGGGCTGGCATTACTACCGATCTAGCGGACTGGCCGGTTGCGGCGGCCGTCAGAGTGAGCGAACCGCCCTTTCCATGCACCGCCTCGCCCGGTGGCATGGCGGCGCGCTGAATCTATCGTCATGGCGGCGTACAGCATCGCGACAGCGGGTAGTGCGAGCCCGCGCAGCGGCGAGAGGCCGTAGAGGCGCAATACCGGAGTTTGAGTGATCGCCATCGCTATCCACGCAGCGAGTCCGGCCACGGCAGGCACGCGTGAGCGTCGGGCACATCC
>Ga0213881_10000496_pt1 | contig 25099 bp, 26 predicted proteins | sample BarmaccoBMER_R08_FD_160104 | JGI IMG/M metagenome (GOLD analysis project Ga0213881, IMG submission 160104) | Barbacenia macrantha exposed rock microbial communities from rupestrian grasslands, the National Park of Serra do Cipo, Brazil - ER_R08 ... | reverse complement strand
TGCTTCGCGTACTTCAGACGGAAAAAGATATTGAACGTGGAGTCGTACATCGCGCCGTTCATCGATGACACCGCCAGCAGACCGGGCGCGACAAACTCCCGGTACGGGATCAGCGCACCAGAAGGTCCCGGAACGCGGCCGACCAGCACGCCAAGACCAAGGCCGACCGACAGCAGGTAGAACAGCGGCTCGAAGATGCCGGAGACAAAGACCATCCAGGCGTGCTTGTAGACCCGGGCGTGCCGCTCGATCAGGCGCGTGCTGCCGGAGCCGCCGACGGACCGGCGCAACTGGGTCAGCCGCCCCACCGGCGGCAGCATCCGCAACGTCAGGGGGCCGGCGGCGCTCGCGCTAGACATGCTCGTGCTAGACATACAGGCGCCTCCGGTAGGTCCGGGCACCGCCCCAGACGCCGATCCCGGCCAGCACCGACAGGTACGCCGCATGACCGAGGCCGCCGAGCAGGTCAAGACGCCCGAGGCTCAGGCCGCGGCACAGCGCCACCCCGTGCCAGAGCGGCGTGGCGTAGGCCAGCGGCCGCAGCCACGAAGGCAGCTGGGACAACGGGAAGAACGTGCCGGAGAACAGCATCAGCGGCATCATGCCGAACCGGAACAGAATCGCGAAGCTGCTCTCGTTCCGCAACGTGACCGCCCAGGCCGCGATCGGTGCCGCGAACGCCACCCCGGTCAGCACCGCGCAGGGCAGCGCGAGCACAACCCAGGCCGACCGCGTCGCCCCGAACGCCCACATGACCACCGTGAAGATAGAGACGTTCATCGTGATCCGCATGACCATGAACAGCAGGTGCCCGCGGAAGACGTCGGATGGACGCAGCGGCGACGCCTGCGCCGCGATGTAGATCTTGTTCCACTTCACCGAGCCGAACACCGGGAACGTGGACTGGTCCATACCGGTGGTCATCGCGCTCGAGGCCAGGATGGCTGGAGCGAGAAACACCAGATACGGCACCCCGCCGAGGCTAGAGACACCGTGCTTGTCGACCAGCGAGCCGAGGCCGAAGCCCATCGCGCCCAGGTAGCACACCGGTCCGAGCACGCTGGACCAGATGCTGGACCGCCAGATCCGCCGGTACACGGTGAGCCAGCAGCGGAAGGCGCGCATGGTCAGCACAGGAGTCCCCGCCGCCGGACGCGACAAGGCCAGCGGTGCCGAATTGGCCTGGGCCTCCGGCCACGGTGTCGAATTGGCCTGGGCCTCCGGCCACGGCGCCATCAGTCCTCCAGCCGCCGGCCGGTCAGGAGCAGGAACACGTCCTCGAGAGAGCCGCGACGGACCAGTGAGGTCATCGGCTCGAGGCCGAGGCTCCGGACAGCCGCCAATGCCGCGTCACCGTCCCGGACATAGAGCAAGATCCTGTCGGCAAGCACCTCAGTCCGTTCGCTCGGAATGTCTTTAAGCTTTTCGGCCGCGGCCTCCTTCAGCAGCGGATCAAAGCGGAGTTCGAGCACCTCGGGCGAGCAGTACCGGTCGATGAGCTCGCGCGGCGATCCCTCGGCGGCGAACCGGCCGTGGTCCATGACGACCAGCCGGTCGCACAGCTGCTCCGCCTCGTCCATGTAGTGGGTGGTGAGGATCAGCGTGACGCCGCGCTGCTTGAGCCGGAACAGCCGGTCCCACACCACATGCCTGGCTTGCGGATCCAGGCCGGTGGTGGGCTCGTCGAGGATCAGGATGTCGGGATCGTTGATCAGGGAGCGGGCGATGGTCAGGCGCCGTTTCATGCCGCCGGACAATGGCTCGACCTTGTCCCTCGCCCGGTCCTCGAGCTGGACGAACTCCAGCAGCTGCTCGGTCCGCTCCCTGATCACCCGACGGGGCAGGCCGAAATACCTGCCGTAGACCAGCAGGTTCTCCCTCACCGTCAGCTCGACGTCCAGCGTGTCTTCCTGCGGCACCACGCCCAGATGCGCCCTGATCGCCGAGCCGTCCTTCACCGGATCCCCGCCGAGAATGGTCAGCTCGCCCTCGCTCGGCGGGGACACGCAGCCGATCATGCGCATGGTGGACGACTTGCCCGCACCGTTCGGCCCCAGGAATCCGAAAGCCTCGCCCCGGTACAAATCGAAATCAACGCCGTCCACCGCGGTGAACCCGCCGAACCGCTTGATCAGTCCCCGGGCGCGTACGAGAACATCACGATCAGACATCTGAGGCACCATACCTCGGGGGTCTGACATTCTCCGAACGGTTTTGGCACGTCTCGGGTATCAACCCGCAGTTACCGGGTAACCTCGGATGGGTCTGCATACCGGGGAGGTGGACGTGATCCGCGACCTCTACTCGCGCTTCAGGGTGCTGATCCACGAGATCGCCAAGTTCGGCGTCGTGGGCGTGCTGGCGTTCGTCATCACCATCGGCCTGACCAACGCCCTGCATTCCGGCGCGGGCCTCAGCCCAGTCATGGCCACCACCGTCGCCACGATCGTCGCGACGGTGTTCGCGTTCTTCGGCAACCGGCAGTGGGCGTTCAAGCACCGGAGGGGCAAGGGGCTGGGGCGCGAGGGACTCCTGTTCTTCTTCTTCAACGGGATCGGACTGGTGATCCAGGACGGCGCGGTGGCGATCGCCCAGCACGGGTACGGTCGCAAGGACCCGCTGGCGCTGAACATCGCCCTGGTTCTCGGCGTCGGAGTGGCCACCCTGATCCGGCTGTACTGCTACCGGCGGTGGGTGTTCCTCGCTCCCCCCGTCGAGCCGCCGGCCGCGGAGCAACTCGAGCCGGAGACATCGGGTCGCTAGCTACGCGCAGCCTCGGGTGGCGGCCAGGTCGAGCGGCGCCGCGAGGGCCTGCGTTTCCTGCTGTTTGGTCAGGTAGCCGACCGCCTGCATGCGGCTCAGCACGTGGACCAGGCGGGCCCGGGCCTGGGCCGGGTAGACCAGCGGGTCGTCGAACGTCGGGGCGTTCACCGCGCCGGCCAGCATGGCCGCCTGGACCACGGTGAGGTCCTGCGGCTGACGCCCGAAATACCCGCAACTGGATTGTCCGAGACCGTAATATCCGTGGCCGTAATATGCGACCTCGGAGTACATCTGCAGGATCTGCGCCTTGGTGTACGTCATATCCAGCTTCATCGCCAGCGTGACCTGCTCCAGCTCGGTGGCGAAGCCGGTCTGACCGGGCGTATACAGCATCTTGGCCAGCTGCTGGGTGATCGTGCTGCCGCCCTGGTCCTGTTTCCCGGTGATCTTCGCTGCGACAACGCGGGCCAAGGCGAACGGGTCCACACCGGGGTTGGTGTAGAAACGGTGATCCTCGGTGGCGACGAGAGCTTCAGCGAAGTACTCCGGCACCGGCGGCCCGGGATACTGGATGTGGTGGTCGGCCGCCTCCTGCTGGACGAGCTCGGTGGCCTGTCCCGCCGACGGGGTGATGACGAACAGCAGGCCGACGGCGGCAGCCAGGACGACGAGGAGTATCAGGAGGATCTTCCCGACGCGAAGGGCCAGCTTCAGCCGGCGCCTGGCCTTGCTCGGGCTCGACGCCTCGGGTTCATACTTTTCCAGCTGTTCGTCTTCGTCGCGTCCCAGGCCGAGCGCGCCCCGCAGTCCCACCCGGTCAGGTCCTCCGCTCTATTATCAGAACGACAGGCGCAAAGCGCCCTCATGCTCCAGGGTATCCGGGCGCCAGTCGTTACGACGGGTCTACGCGCCGGCGTGGCGCCGCGGGCCCAGGCCGATTCGACGGAGTATCGCGCTGGCCCGGTCGTCACGAGCTGTCCTTCGTTGCGCTAAGCTGACAACGTCCGCGCACAGTGGACGACGGGACGTGGCCCAGCTTGGTTAAGGCGCTTGACTGGGGGTCAAGAGAGCGGCGGTTCGAATCCGCCCGTCCCGACCATAAGGTCTCCGCGTTCCGGCAGAGGTCTTGGTTACGTCTAGCCGCGCGTCGGATTCAATTCGACTTCTCGGCGTGTCGCGCGTCGGCCATAGACTCTGCCTGCTCCGAAGGGGTACGTTGCGCCAGCCATCCCCACCCGGGGGGTACGTTGCGCCAACCATCCCCTCATGGGGTCAAGGTGCGGCTCTTTCTGGCCGGATGGGCACGCGACCGCTCCGTCTCCCGACGCCCGCGGCATGCGTCGCCTGAGATGTCTGACCGTGTGAGGGGTTCGTGTTTCTTGAATGTGTTCATGTAGTCAGGTGTAAATCTGTGTTACGCGTGGAATCACTGATCTGTCTCTGATCATGGAGGGGGAAGATCAGTGCCTGAGAAGACTGCGGCCACCACCGCCCGTCGACGGACGACGAGCACACGCCGCACAACAGTCAAGAGTGCTGCCAAACGGGGCCCGGTCAAGAGCACTGCGGCCAAGCGGAGCACCACCAACCGGAGCACCACCACCAATAGGAGTACGGCCAAGCCGGCTGCCAGGCGCACCACCGCGTCCCGGCTAGGCAGTACCGCACGCAAGTCAACCACGAGCGCCACCCGCTCGCCGGGCACGACCCGCAGGACCACCACGAGTAGCGCGCGCCGCGCCAGCACTGGCCGGGGGACCAGCGCCGCGCGCCGGACGACCACGGCGCGCGGGATGAGCTCGGCTCGCACGACTGGGACGGCGCGCACTACCGGCACGGCCGCGACGCGCGGCATGACTTCGGCCGCCACCAAGGTGAACTCGGCCGCCACCAAGATGACCAGCGCCGCGGCCGCGATGAACCTGGCCACCAAGGCGATGGCCACCGCCGTCAAGTCGCTTACCGCCGCGGCCAAGTCGGCGTCCCGGACCAGCGCCACGTCGCCTTCGCGGTCTCGCTCCTCGCGGTCCGCCGCGTCGTCGCGGTCCGGTGGGTCGTCGCGATCCGCCGTGCGCAGGCCCGCGGCGCGGACAAGCAGTACGCGGACGACCACAGCGCGCAAGACCAGCGCGAGCGCCACCCGCAAGGCCAGCACCGGCACGGCTCGCAAGAACACAACGGGTACCGCGCGCACGGCCACCCGCGCTGGCGGCGTCTCCGGGGCGCGGACCACGGCCAAGGCTCGCACGGCCGCCGCGCCGACCGCGCGCAAGCCGTCCGCCACGCGCAAGCCGCCCACTACACCCAAGGTTTCCGCCACGCGCAAGCCGCCCACTACACCCAAGGCCGACCCGGCCAAGCCTCGTCCGGCTTCCAAGGCGAGCACGACCAAGGCCAACGGCTCCATGGCCAAGACCAACGCGGCCACGACCAACGGTTCCAAGGCGGCCAGCACGCCGGTGCCGTCCGCACCTAGGCCCGCCGTTCCCGCCCCGGCTCCGGCCGTGCCCCCCGCATCACGACCCCCCGCATCACGGCCGCCCGCGTCACGACCGGATGCGTCACGACCGGATGCGGACTTTGAGCGAGGCCTGCTCTCCGGGCTCGTTCGTTAGCAGGCATCCGATCAACCAGTGAGCCGCCGCCCCTGGCACGCGCTTGCGGGGCGGCGGCTCACTACGACCGTCGCACTGGGTGTTGACTTAGGGGTATGCCGATCGATGGAGAATACGAGCCGAGCCCTGAGGCCTGGGTACGCGAGCAGGTGGAACTGTATGAGCGTTCCGGCGGAACCAAGGGAACCACGTTGACCGATACCGGGCTACCGGTGGTGATCGTGGCCAGCATGGGCGCCCGCAGCGGCAAGATCCGCAAGAATCCCGTCATGCGCGTGGAACACGACGGTCGCTACGCCGTAGTCGCCTCGAAGGGCGGAGCACCAGACCATCCCACGTGGTACCACAACCTCGTCGCCAATCCCCTCGTCGAGCTTCAGGACGGCCCGGTGAAGCAGGACATGGTCGCCCGCGAGGTAAGCGGCGACGAGCGCGCCGAATGGTGGAAGCGCGCGGTCGCCGCCTACCCGCCCTACGCCGAATACCAGCAGAAGACCGATCGGCAGATCCCGGTCTTCGTGCTGGAACCCGCGGAGAGCGCCTGACCCGTCGCGGCGGGATCGATGGCGTCATCGATCCCGCCGCGGCCGGCCGGCGCGAAACGCTATCCGTTGATCGTTCCGACACCCGGGATGATCGGCCCGACGCTCAGGTAGATCGGGCCGGGACGCGAGCACACCTCGAGGGAGAACGCGGCGTGGGTGGCGGACCGCTGGTTCGGCGGGTAGATCCGCAGCTCGGTTGCGCTGAACGTGGGGTGGCACCCGGGCGCGGTGGTGACCGCGGCGTCGCTCCACCGCAGCACGGCGTGCGCGGTGGCGCCGGCCGTGAGCACAACGGTCCGCGGCGTGCTCACGTGGTCCCAGTTCGCCGGGCTGCCAAGCTGGTGCCCGGACCGGTCAAGCGCCGAAACCCCCGGGAATCCGTGCAGCGAGCAAGCGTGGCCGCTCAAGTTGGTGAACTGCAGCGGGAAGTAGATGCTTCCTGCTGCGCCATTCCCCTGGTCAACGGCTACCCAAGCGCCGAGATCCCCGGCCGTGCACGCACGCACGCCGGCCGCCGCGGCCGCCCCAGCCGCCGCGGGCGAACCAGATGACGCCAGCGCCGCCGAGCTGATGCCGACTCCAGCGGCAACCATCGCGGCGGAAATCACGATGATCCTTTTGGCGGCAACCGAAACACTTTTCCACATATTTGCTCCAAAACGTCACTGCGGGCGGCTGTTCGCTCGCCCTTTGTCTCTTAAGACGACGACACCGGGCGTCTGGTTGGCTTTATTTGCCGCGGGCCGAGCCCAAGCCCGGGACCCAGACCCCCGACCCAGATCCCCGACCCAGGCCCCGGAACCCGCGGACGCTAAGAATTAGCGCCTGACGACCCGGCGCCGCATCGAAGATACGCGGGCGTCCCGCACGATGACCCGTGACGCGTTCCGTCCCGGAATTCCCATCACTCCGCCGCCTGGATGCGTCCCCGACCCGCACAGATACAGCCCGCGCAATGGAGTGCGGTATCCCGACGCGAGCGGCGAAGGCCGGAACGAAAACAGCTGATCCGCCGACATCTCGCCGTGGAAGATGTTCCCGCCCAGCAGCCCGAACCGCTCCTGGAGGTCGTAGGGCGTCAGCACTTCGCGATGGGTCACCAGGCCGCCGAACCCGGGCGCGAACCGTTCGATCGTGCTGATCACCGAAGACGCCAGGGCGTCCCGCGCCGCGTCGGTCCACTCGCCATCGGCGAGCGCGTACGGGACATATTGCACGAAGCAGCTCATGACATGCGCTCCGGCCGGCGCCAGCGACGAGTCCTTGGTCGACGGGATCACGCAATCGATCATCGGCGCGGGCGAAGGCATCCCGTACTTGGCGGCGTCCCAGGCCCGCTCCAGGTACTCCAGCGTCGGGCTGATGATGAACTCCGGATGCTGCGGTCCCAGCTCGGAACCAGGGCGTGCCGTGAAGGACGGCAACCCGGACAGAGCCAGGTTCACCTTCGCCGCCGGGCTCCGGGTCCGGAACTGCCGCACGTCGTCCACCAGCTCACCGGGCAGGTGCTTCTCCCCCACCAGCGACAGGAACGTCGTCGCGGGATGCACGCCCGACACCACCACCGGTGCGCTGAACACCCGCCCGTCCGCCAGCGTGACCCCACCGACGCGCCCGCCACCCAAAACGTCGATCGAGATCACATCGGCCGAGGTCAGGACCGTGGCACCGGTCGCGCGAGCCGCCGCCGCGATGGCTTCGGAGACCGCGCCCATGCCGCCACGCGCGACGGCCCAGCAGCCGCCCACGCCGTCCACCTCGCCCATGCGGTGGTGCAGCAGCACGTAGGCCGAACCTGGGCTCATCGGGCCGCCCCACATCCCGATCACGCCGCCCGGCGCCAGTGCCCCGAGAATCCGCTCGTCGCGGAAGTACCGCTGCAGGAAGTCCGCGCAGGACATCGTCATCAGATCCACCAGCGCCGCCGCGGCGCCCCGTCGCCGCAGCAGGTACCCGAGCATGCCGGCGGCGGCCGGGAGGTCCCGGGCCGAACGCAGCGCCGGATCGGGCGGGACCTTGTGCAGGAGCGGGCGGATCACGTCGGCGAGCGCGGCGATATCGCGGCTGTACCGCAGGTACGCCTCGCCGTCCGGGCGGCTGATCCGCCCGATTTCCTCGGCGGCGTGCCGCGGGTCCTCCCAGACAAGGATCCCGCTGCCGTCCTCGAACGGCGCGAAATATGCCGGATCGAGCGGATACACGTGATATCCGAGGCTCCGTAGGGAAAGCTCCCGGACAATCCGCTCTGGCAGCAGGCTGACCACATACGACGCGGTGGAGACGCGGTAACCCGGCCACGGCTCCTCCGTGACCGCCGCGCCCCCGACCAGATGCCGCCGTTCGAGCACGACCGTCCGCAACCCGGCCCGTGCCAGGTAGGCGGCGCAGACCAGGCCGTTGTGACCGCCGCCGACCACCACCGCGTCATATGTACCGCCCTTGACCATGAAACCCATTTTTCCGACGAACGACATGTGGTGTCACTACCGAGTCGCCCGTGCCTCCAGCGGACCGGTCGGGCACACTGGTCACCGTGACGGGACGGAAAGAGCTTCGGTGCCGGGCCGAGGCCCGCGGCATAGCGGTTTCCTACCGCGACTGGCAGGGCCGCCCGGTGGAGGTGGCCGACGATACGCTGGCCGCGGTGCTGGACGCGCTGGGCCCAGCGGGGTCCCCAGGGCGGTCGTCTCCCCGCGAGATGACACGCGCACCGTTCCCGTCACGGCGTCAGTGGGGCTTTGCCGCCCAGCTGTACTCCGTGCGATCGCGCGCGTCCTGGGGCCATGGGGACTTCCGTGATCTCGCCGACCTCGCCACGTGGAGCGGCCGCGACCTGGGCGCGGACTTCATCCTGGTCAATCCGCTGCACGCGGCCGAGCCACTGCCGCCGGTCAGTCCCTCTCCCTACCTGCCGATGAGCAGGCGCAACCTGAGTCCCCTTTACCTGCGCATCGAGGACATTCCCGAGTACGCCCGGCTCACTTCCGCCGATCAGGGCCGGGTCGACGCCCTCGGCGCGCCGCTGCGGGCCCGGAACACCACCACGGCACTCATCGACCGGGACGCGGTGTGGGATGCGAAGCGCGCCGCGCTCGACATCATCCGGACCGTGCCTCTCGATCCCGGGCGGGACGCCGCCTTCGCCGCGTTCGTCGAACGCGAAGGCCGGGCGCTGGAGGACTGGGCGACGTGGTGCGCGATCGCGGAGCGGCACGGCCCGGATTGGCGCCGCTGGCCGGCCGGGCTCACCGATCCCGGTTCGGCGCAGGTCGCCGCGATGCGGCGGGAACTGGCGGACCGGGTCCGGTTTCATAGCTGGACGCAGTGGCTCACCACCGAGCAGGCGGCGGCCGCGCAGGACGCCGCGCGGCGGGCGGGCATGGCCATCGGCGTCGTCGCGGACCTGGCCGTCGGCGGGCATCCCGGCGGCGCCGACGCCTGGGCCCGCCAGGACGTGTTCGTCCCCGGCGTCAGCGTCGGCGCCCCGCCGGACGAGTTCAACCAGCGCGGGCAGGACTGGACGCTGCCACCGCCCCACCCGGAGCGCCTCGCCGCCCAGGCCGGGCGGCCGCTGGCCGACCTGATCGACGCCACCGCGCGGAACGCCGGCGGCGTGCGGGTCGATCATGTGATGGCGCTGGCCCGGCTGTGGTGGATTCCTGCCGGGATGCCGCCGGATCGCGGCACCTATGTGCGGTACGACCATGAACTGCTTGGCGGCGTGCTCGCCGCCCGCGCCGCCCACGCCGGGGCGGTGGCGATCGGCGAGGATCTGGGCACGGTGGAGCCATGGCTTCGTGCCTTCCTTGCCGAGCGTCGCCTGCTCGGCAACAGCATCCTGTGGTTCGAGCGACGCGCGGACGGCGCGCCCCGCCGGCCGCGCTCCTGGCGCCGCGGCTGCCTGGCCACGGTCGGTACGCACGACATGCCGCCCGCCGCCGCGTTCCTTAACGGAGAGCAGGTCACCCTGAGGGCTGGCCTCGGCCAGCTGACCCGGCCCGAGGATGTCGAACGCGCGGCCGCGGCGGCCGAACTGGACCGGTTTCTGACCATGCTGGCCCGGGAGGGCCTGATCGCCTCTGGTGTGAAACCGGACGCGACGGAGTTCACCACCGCCCTGTACGCGTACCTGACCCGGACCCCGGCTGTGCTGATCGGCGTCTCGCTCGCCGAAGCGGCCGGCGAGCGCCGCCCGCAGAACCTGCCGGGCACCACGGACGAGTACCCGAACTGGCGGGTGCCCCTCGCCGATGACCAGGGGAACCCGCTTCTGCTGGAGGATCTGCCCGGCCATGCCGCGATCCGCGCGGTGACCGGCGCAGTCGGGCGAGGCTTGCAACGCGATGGGCGGTAGAGTCCACACGTGACCACCCGTGAAGAGCTGGACGCCCTTTCCTCGCGCGAGTTGCACGACATGGCTACGCGCCGTGCCATTCATCATCTCGACGTCGAGTTCCTCTGGGAACTGCTGCGCGCCATCCCCGCCGCCGAAGCCGGCGAAGGACATCCAGCCCACGGGGCCATGGACATCAACATGGTCTCCGGGCTCCTCTCGGACGCGATCACCTCGGGCGAGACCGATGTGGCCGATGCCCTGCGCCCGCTCTACATCGACTACCTGCTAAAGCACGCCCCCCACACCTAGCCCCCCCGACCATCCCCTAGCCCAGCGCTACCTCCCCGCACCCTCCCCAACCCGCACCCGCACACCCCGCACACCCCGCGCACCCCGCGCACCCGTACCACGCGCCGGACATTTCACTACTTGTCAGCTTTCGCAGGGGTGTGCCGTAGAGCGGAAGCGTGATGCATTCGGATCGCGTGGAAGAAAAGGCACCTCCGTCGTGGAACTTCGGAGCCCCGCGGAAGAAAGGGCGCCGGAAACCGGCACCCAACCCTCCGCAAAGCGCTTTTCTTCCACGGCATGTGGCCGTCACCGCGCAACAAATGGGACGAATGACGAAATGTCGGTCTCCGTAGCCGGGATGGCTTACAAAGTTTGAGGATCCCCGGTCTCCAGTGTGCCAATGGCGCCATCGAGTCCCCCATGGCACGCCATGGCGCCATCGGCTAGGACGCAGGCCAGCCTAGATCTTCGCCAGCGGTTCTCCACCTCCATATAGCGCGGAAACTTTGTGCTACGCGGAAATTTACCCGTCGTATTCGTACACTAAATTTCCGTTCAGCACGGATGTTCCGCCTTAATCAGCATCTCGTTCGAGACCTCACCGGAGATATCGGGGCCAATCCCGCAGCGGCGGGAAGCCGCGACTTCGATCCGCATATTGTCCACGCGCCTTTACGGGTGACAGACCCTGGCCTTTCAAGCTCAGTAGGTTCCGGTGCTGTCAGTCTCGGTCGCGGGGGCGCCCGAGATTCGGGCGAACAAGCCGGCCAGGCGCGGGGCGCGGGGGGCGATTCCGGCGAACAAGCCGACCAGGCGCGGGGGGCGGCTGAGGCTGGGGCGAGCAAGCCGGCCAGGCGCGGGGGCGGCTGAGATTCCGGCGAGCCGGCCGGCCAGGCGCCTGGGGAGCCTCAGGCTAAAGCGCCCGCCCGACATTTCCGAAATGTCGGGCGGGCGCTCGGGGCGAGCGCTCGGGCGCTCGGGCGGGCGCTCGGGCGGCGCTTGAGCGTGCGCGCTGGACGGGAATGACAGACGCGGGCTACTCGGCCTTGTCGAGGACGGCTTCGATCTCGAGGTTGATCGTGACCTTGTCGCTGATCGCCACGCCGCCGCCGGGAATCGGGCCGTTGTAGCTGACCCCCCAGTCGGTCCGGTTGATCTCCGTGGTGGCGGAGAATCCGGCCCGCGTGCCGCCGTAGGCGTCCGGGCCGAACCCGTTCACCTCGAGGCGGAACGTCACCGGCCGGGTGACACCGCGCAGGTGCAGGTCGCCGTCAAGCAGGAACTGGTCACCGTCGCGCCGGACCCCGCTGGTCTGGAACGTCATCTCCGGGTGCTTCTCGACCTCGAAGAAGTCGGCGCTGCGGATATGGTTGTCCCGGTTCGGCTCACCGGTGTTCACTGACGACAGGTCCACGATGGCGGTCACGGCGGACCGCAGCGGGTCCTCGGCCGTGGTGATGGTCCCGGAGAACTTGTCGAAACGTCCGCGCACCTTGCTCACCATCATGTGACGGACGACGAACGACACCTCGGAGTGCACGGGGTCCACTGTCCAGGTTCCCGCGATATATCCGGGGATCTCCACGGCGGTCTCAGTCATAGTTTCTCCTAGGAAGGGAGTTTCTCATCGTAGCTTAGTTCCTAACAGTAACTGTAAGTTATTGAACAGTCAAGTGATGCTTGATGTCCGCCCACGGCGTAGCCTGAGCAATCAGGAGGGGCGATTCAGTGAACGCGAGACAAGCCGGGAAGCGAGACGATCGCGCCCTGGCTGACAAGGGGGAACGAGCAGTGGACCGCGAACCGGTTCCGGACTGCTCGCGGACCGCGCCGCCGCCCGCTGTTCCGGCCGGCGCCGTTTCAGCCGGCGCCGTTCCGGCCGGCGCCGTTCCGGCCGGCGGGGAACATCATCCGTCGACCTGCCGGGCCCGGGAGGTTCTGCAGCGCGTCGGGGACAAGTGGTCGGTGTATGTCATCGACCTGCTGGGACATGGCACCATGCGGTTCAGCGAACTGCACCGGTCGATCGATGGCATCACGTCGCGGATGCTGACCGTGACACTGCGCGGACTGGAACGGGATGGCATCGTCTCCCGGACCATTCACCCCGTGATACCGCCGCGCGTCGAATACGAGCTCACCCCCATGGGACGCACCCTGCTCGACCCATCGGCCAGCTCGTCATCTGGACGGACAGCCATCTGTGCGAGATCGACGCCGCCCGGGCCGCCTACGATGCCAAGCATGGAGACTCCTGCTGAGCGCCGCGGCGGTTGCCGTCCCGAAGGGGCGGCAATTCCCGACGTGGCTCCAAGCCGGCTGAGCGCAGCGAGGCCTTGGCGCGGAGAGATCATGAGCACCGCGGAACGGCTGCGCCACGGGTCCTCGTTCGGCGCGGCCGCGAGCGCCTATGCCGAGCACCGCCCCAGCTATGCGGACGAGGCGATCCGCTGGTGCCTGGAGCCACTCCAGAACGCAGTCCCGCGCGTGGCGGACCTCGGCGCGGGGACCGGCATCCTGACCGCCGCCCTCGGCCGGCTTGGCGCGGAGGTCATCGCCGTCGAGCCCGACCCCGAGATGCTCGCCGAACTTCGCCGGCGGCTCCCCGCGGTGCGCTCGGTAACGGGCAGCGCCGAGGAGCTTCCGCTACCGGAAGCCAGCGTCGACGCGGTGCTGGCCGCCCAGGCGATGCACTGGTTCGACATGGACCGCGCCATACCGGAGATCGCCCGCGTGCTGGTCCCCGGCGGCGTGTTCGGGGCCCTGTGGAATGTCGACGACGACCGCGTCGGCTGGGTCGCGGACCTGGCCGCCAAGACCAAGCGCAAGGCCAGCAAAACAGTGCTGCGCTGGCGGAACGGCGACAGCCAGGCCAACGAGGAGCAGCTCGCACGGGCCGGGTCCGGGCTGTTCACCCCCGCTGAGACCGGCGAGTTCCCCAACGGCCAGCTACGTACCGCGGACTCCCTCGTCGCGACGATCGCGACTCACTCCAATTTCCTCGTCATGGATTCGCACGAACGATCGGCTCTGCTTGACCAGGTAACCGACTTCCTCCATACCCAGCCGGAGACATCCCGAGGGGAGTTCACGCTGCCGATGATGACGATCGCGATCCGGGTCAGGAAGCTGCCTCAGCCTGGCTGAACAGCGACTGGGCGCTCTGCCACAGGATGGGGCTGTAGGACGCCCAGGACTGATAACCACCGTCCTGATAGCCGCCGATCACGCCGAACACGGTGCCGGTGCCATTGCTCCCGTTGTAGTTGACGATCCAGGGACCGCCGCTGGTCCCGTACCAGAAGCTGCGGCAGTAGAACTCCATCTGGCTGTTGCTGAACTTGAAGCTCCGGGTCGCGCACCGGATCGGATGCTGGTCGGTGTCGTTGTAGCCGATCACGGCGATGCGCTGGGCGTCATGCAGATAGAAGCCCAGCTTCAGCGCGCCGGTCGTGTCCTGGATCGAGCCGGCGGCGGCGGGCGGCGCCGCCACTTGCAGGAAGGCGTAGTCGAGGCTGGGATCCTGCCGCTGGCGCCAGCCCTTCGCCACCGTGATCTTCGCCACTGGCCAGCCGCCGTAGGGGGCCGCGCCCTCATTGTAGCCGGGCACGAACTCGATGTTCTGCGAGTACCGGCCCGAGGTGTACACGCAATGCGCGGCGGTCAGTATCAGGTTACGGTGGTTGCTGCTGATCACGCTGGCCGTGCAGAAGTGCCTGCCGCTGCCCTTGCTGTAGAACAGCGCCCCGACCGTCGGCACCCCGCCGAACGACACCGGGCTCGGCGTGCCGCGCGGCGCCCCCTCGGCAAGCCGCGGGCCCAGCGACGCCGGGAACACCGGCCCGAGCGGCTCAGCCTGCCCGAGCGCTGTGCTGGATTGGCCTGGGCCTCCGGCCGCGGCGCTGGATTGGCCTGGGCCTTCGGCCGCGGCGCTGGATGTCGCGGCCATCCGCGCGGGCGTCCAGAACGATCGCGCGGCGTCCTGCGCGGTCGTCCCGACGACATACACGCTGCCCGAGGGACCGGGGGAAGCCGACGCTGGACCGGCCCACGCGAAAATTACCGATGCGGCCAATGGGATAAGAGCGACAGACCCCCGCAAGCGCATGGAAGGTACGGTACAGGATCCCGGCCGCACTTAGGGCGCAACCGGTTCGCCCCGCAGCCAGGCGGCGCCGCGTGCGTAGAGACGATCCACCTCGACGCCGCGCAATCCGGGCATGTCGGGCTTCACCGCGTAGCCGGCCCGGGTCTGGAGGTAGGCGAGGTGACGGTACCCGTCGGGGAACCTGGCCAGCAGGTCCGGGTCGAGCACCAGGCTCGCCGCCGGGTCTACGGCGTCCAGGCGGTCCTTCTCGTAGATGGGCTGGCGCAGCACGATCCCCCACCGCGCGTCCCGCCACTCGAAGAAGTCGTAGAACCGGCCGGTGCATGCCACGTCGCACAGCACCCCGTCGACCTCGCCGCGCTGCATGATCGTCATCCGGGTCTGCGCGACAGCGCGGGTGCCCTGCACGGTGATCCGGCAGCCGCCGGTGAAGTGCAGGATGCTGACGCCCTTGGCCCAGCCTTCCTGGCTGACCCGGATGAAGTCCTCCTTCGGCCCCTGGAACCAGGTGGCCATCATGTACCCGTCGTCGTGCCAGCAGGCGCGGAACGCCTCCCAGTCCCCCGAGTCCCTCGCGTTGGCCCACGTCTCGACCACGTCTCTGATAGCCAGGCGATCGTCCATCGCCCCATTATCTTCCGCCGTAAGATCGCACCGTGGCTGACGGTGGGGAAAGAGCACCAGGGGAGCAGGCGCTAGCCGTACTCCGGCGGGTCTTCGGTTACCAGGACTTCCGCGGACAGCAGGCCGGCATCATCGAGCACGTGTGCGGCGGCGGGGACGCCGTTGTGCTGATGCCGACCGGCAGCGGCAAATCGCTCTGCTACCAGATCCCCGCGCTGGTGCGGAATGGCACCGGAGTGGTCATCTCGCCGCTTATCGCGCTGATGCAGGACCAGGTCGACGCACTGACCGTGCTCGGCGTGCGGGCCGGGTTCCTCAACTCGACCCAGGACCCCGACACCCGCCGGGGCGTCGAGTACGCGTTCCTTGACGGCCAGCTGGACCTGCTTTACCTGGCACCGGAGCGGCTGCGGGCCGAGTCCACGCTGCGACTGCTGGACAAGGGCTCGATCTCGCTGTTCGCGATCGACGAGGCGCACTGCGTGGCTCAGTGGGGCCACGACTTCCGGCCTGACTACATGGCGCTGTCGGTACTGGGTGAGCGCTGGCCGGCGGTGCCGCGGATCGCGGTGACCGCCACGGCCACCAGGCACACCCACGAGGAGATCACCGCCCGGCTTGCGCTCGGCAACGCCAGGCATTTCGTGGCGAGCTTCGACCGGCCCAACATCCAGTACCGGATCGTGCCGAAGAACTCACCGCAGCGCCAGCTGCTTCACCTGCTCAGCGCCGAGCACGACGGCGACTCGGGCATCGTGTACTGCCTGTCCCGGAACTCAGTGGAGCGGACCGCGGAGTTCCTGGTCAGCCAGGGGTTCGCCGCACTGCCGTATCACGCCGGGCTTGACGCACGCACCCGGACGGAGAATCAGGCGCGCTTCCTGCGCGCGGACGGGCTGATCATGGTGGCCACGATCGCGTTCGGCATGGGCATCGACAAGCCCGACGTGCGGTTCGTCGCCCACCTCGACCTGCCCCGTTCGGTCGAGGGCTACTACCAGGAAACCGGGCGCGCCGGACGGGATGGACTGCCGTCCACCGCGTGGCTCGCCTACGGGCTCGCCGACGTCGTCCAGCAGCGGCGGATGATCGACGAGTCCGAGGGCGACCTGGCCCACCGGCGGCGGCTGTCCGCTCACCTCGACGCCATGCTCGCACTGTGCGAGACGGCGGAATGCCGGCGAGCCCAGCTGCTCCGCTATTTCGGTGAGGAGCCGTCCGAGCGATGCGGGAACTGCGACACCTGCCTCGATCCCCCGGCGGTATGGGATGGCACCGAAGCCGCGCAGAAGCTGCTGTCCGCGGTCGTCCGGGTCGGCCGGCTGGGCGGGCCGTCGTTCGGCGCCGGGCAGTACATCGACATCCTGCTCGGCAAGGCGACGCCGCGGGTAGCCGACTACGGACACGACCGGCTCAAGGTGTTCGGTGTCGGTCGCGATCTGGCCGAAGCCGAGTGGCGCGGCGTGGTCCGGCAGCTGCTTGCCTCCGGATTGCTGTCGGTGACCGGGGACCACGGGACGCTGGCCCTGACCGACTCCAGCTCGGCTGTGCTCCGCGGGATGCGGACCGTCATGCTGCGCAAGGAGCAACGTCCTGGACCCCGAACCACAGTACGTTCGCAGAAAAGATCGAAAAGCGGTGCGGACAACACAGAGCTGGCCGGGGCGGCGGCCGAGCTTTTCGAGCGGCTGCGCGCCTGGCGCGCGGCCGCGGCGAAGGAGCAGGGCGTGCCGGCCTACGTGATCTTCCACGACGCGACGCTGCGGCAGATCGCCGCGGCACCGCCATCCGACCTCGCCGGGCTCGCCGCGATGAACGGGGTCGGCGAGACCAAGCTGGCCCGCTACGGTGAGCAGATCCTAGCTGTGCTAGCCCGGGGAGACGACCCCCCCAGACCCCCCCGCGACCTCACCGCCTAGCCGCATCGTGTTCCGCGTGCTCCCACTCGTCGATGCTCCTGGTCAGCGACTCCAGGTAGGCACGCAGGTGGGTGCGGCACACCTGGGTGAACGTGCGCAGGTAGGTCAGCTCGGTCTCCAGGTCCTGGCGGCGCTCCGCGGTCATCGGTTCCTCCGCCACCGGAGCGGAGACCATGGTGGCGGCGTCGCGGGTGGCTGACGCGTGTGCGTCGTCCAGGATCGCCGCGGCGCGCGTCTTCGCCTCGGTCAGGATCTCCTCGCGGCGGCGGCGGGCGTCCTCGGCGATGTCCCGGCTGTATTCCTGCGCGTTCGCCACGTACTTGTCCGCGGTCTGCTGCGCCCGGGACAGGATGTAGACCGCCTGCACGTGGCCGTCCTCCGGTTGCACCACGTCGGCTTCCCGCACCCGCTCCCGCAGCCGCCACACCTCCTGTTCCAGCGCGGTCTTCTCGTTGAGCAGGCGGATGAGCTCGGTCTCCACCCATTCACAGAACGCGCGGACATGCGTCTCGTCCACGCCACGCTTGCCGAGCCGCGCCGTGGGAAACTGAATCGACTGGAGATACTCCGGCGTCAGCCGGTCGGGATGCATGGCGATGGTCACAATTCGCTCCAACCGAAGTTCTCGATGAAGATGCGTTCCGGTGACGCGCCCAGAGCCGTAAGCCGGCTGACGGTGGCGGTCACCATGGCCTCGGAGCCGCAGACGTAGGCATCGTGGTCCCGCCACGTCCCGCGGCGAGCCAGCGCGTCCGCGACGGTGCCGCTCTCGATCCGGAGCGCGGAATCGCCGGGAGAGCCGCGCTCGTGTGAGACGGCCGGGGTAACGGTCAGCCAGGGGTTACTGGCGGCCATCTTTTCCAGGTCGGCCAGGTCATACAACTCCGCCGCGGTGCGCGCGCCGACGAACAGATGGGTCCTCGGCACTGTGCTGGACTGGCCTCGGTGGCCGAGCTGCTCGAGGATGGCCTTGAGCGGGCCCAGGCCGGTGCCGCCGGCCGCCATGACGATGTCGTTGGCCGAACTGGTGTCGAGCACTAGCGAGCCGAACGGGGGGCCGAGCCGCAGCGCGCTCCCGATACCAGGGCCGCGGCCCAGTACCGGGCTTACCTGGCCGCCGTCGATGATCTTGACGTGGAAGTCGACGGTGCCGTCCGGGCGCGGCGCGTTCGCCATCGAATACAGGCGCCACAGCCGGGGACGCTGGGAAATCTCCAGGTTTACGCACTGGCCGGGGCGATAACTGAGCTGCTGCGCGGGAGCCACGGTGACGACCGCGATGTCGATGGCCCGGCGTTCGTGGCCGACGACGGTGGCGTCCCACCACGGCGGGTTGTGCTGCTCCTCGTCCCGCCGCGCCGCGTCGGCCATCACCCGGGAGACGAGCGTGTACGCGTCGGTCCAGTCCCTGGCCAGTTCGTCGTCCCAGACATCGCCGGCGAAATACGCGAGGGTGGCGATGAGGCTACGCCCGATCGCGGGGTAATGCTCCGGTGTGGCGCCGAACTTCCGGTGGTCGCGGCCCAGCCCGCTTAAGTACGGGACCAGGCTGTCCAGGTTGCTGACGTCCGAGACGATCTGGCCGAGGGCGGTCAGCAGACGGTCGCGCGTCACCGACATCGACACCGGGAACATGTCCCTGACCTCCGGATGGGCCAGGAACAAGTGCGAATAGAAGAACAGCGCGACCTCGTCTCCGTGCGCGGCGACCCGCGCGAAGCTGTCCTTCAGTCTTCGTTCGTCCACGCGATGCGCCCCTCCCGCCGCCTGCGTCGTGCACGTGCGATGAATGCATGTGCATGGACGGTCTGGCACTGCTGCGCCGCGCCACGCGCCCACGCGGTGTGGCCCGACGCTGCAGCGGACCGCCAGCGGGGCCGTTCCAGGCTCCTCCTCCAAAGCCTGGAACGGCCCACGCATTTGCACCATGCGCGATTGCACCGTGCGCCATTTAGCATAACCGCCATGGGCCGTTTTTAACGGGTCGTTCGCGACAAATTACTCTACGAAGTCGAGGGGTGTGGGCTTGACCTGCGGTTTTCATGTGCACACAGGCCGATAATCGCGCTGCGTGATCCAGTTTTCTGAGGGTCGCCAGCGGGGTGGGCTCGCTCGATAAATCGTGGTATATCCGTATTGGGCGATTCACTTCCGTGCCGCCATTGCGTCCGCCGGGGACAGAGGTTCCTGGGCCAGGGGTTCCGGAGATTGCGCGGCTGCCGCGAGCCGGGCGTCCAAGATCGTTTGACGATTAGTGCTGCTATCGCCCAGGTAACGCAGGGAGTTCTCGAGGACCGGCCTGGGCGGTTAGCAGGCCCGCGACACGTAGCCGCTCGTGCCTGGCCGCGGCCGGTTCGTCGTCCTGTCCGGTCCTGGCAGCGAGGTGCCATCCGGTCCGGGCCAGCAGGCCCTCCGCCTCGCTCGGCTCGAACCGCGACAGGGCCGGCTCCCCCAGCCCGGCGACCGCCGCGCGGAACCGGGATCCCGCGCGGAAGGTTCCGGTCACCGGCATGCTGATCGCCAGCCGGCTGCCTGGTGCGGCGACGTCGCGGAACTGGCCGAGCAGCGCCTCCAGAACTGCCGCTTCCAGGTAGACAGCGACGCCCTCGAGCAGGAACAACGTCGGTGCGCTGGCATCCAGACCGGCGCCGGTGAGCCTCTCATCAGCCGGATCCTGGGTGAAATCCACGGCCACGAACCGCACGTGGCCGGCGTCAAGACCGAGCTGGCGGAGCTTGGCCAGCTTGTCCCGTTGCGTCGCGGGATGGTCGACCTCGAACCAGCGCACTCCGGGCGCGGCGTAACGCAGCGCCCGTCCGTCATATCCCGCGCCGCCGATCACGATCTGCCCGGTCCCGCGGTCGATGGCACTGACGACGATCCGATCGAAGAAGGCCGTCCGGACCGCGAGGTACTCGTGCATTCTGCCGTCGGGTACCTGGATGTCGCCGGCGACCTCGGCGGCGAGCGCGTCGTCGGCGGCCGGATCACCGTAAGGTGCCGGGATCCGGTCGTAGCCGAGGCGATGAGCCGCTACGCGCTGGGCCGTCAGTGAAGGGCCGCCTTCAGCGATCATCGGTCCATTCTGTCAGGCTAGGCCCATGACGACGGAAACGACGGCCTCCGCGCACCGCCAGGTGACTCTCGAACGCGTAGCGAACAGCGAGTACATCGCGACAAATGCCCGGGGCGGGCAGATCAAGATGGCCACGGGAGGCAACGGCGACTTCACGCCGGTGGAGCTGCTGCTGGCCGCGATCGGCGGCTGCACCGCGGTCGATGTCGACCTCCTCACCTCACGCCGGGCCGAGCCCGAAGAGTTCGGCGTGGTGGTTGACGCGGAGAAGGCCCGGGACGCCGCGGGCAATTTCCTGAGCGACCTGACGGTGACGTTCCGGATCAGGTTCCCCGAAGGGGAGGGCGGCGACAAGGCGCGGGCGCTGCTCCCGGACGCCGTCGAGATGTCACACGACCGGCTGTGCACGGTCGGTGTTACCGTCGAGCGCGGTACTCCCATCGCGACCCGGATCGAGTGAAGCGGCCGGTTGCGGCCTCGGCTGTTCGTGTCGCGGTGGTCACGCGCTAAACGTGCGTGACCCCCCACGAGTCTGATCTGCCGTTCAGCGCATTGATCAGTCCCCGTTCCACGTCTGTGCTTGAGATTCCCGAAGACCTATCGTGGTCGTAGTCGACAAACACCATGGTGTCGCCAGACTTTCTGGGTCTCGGTCTTACATTCGTCACCCCCTTCAATTTTCCCATCGCCGTCTTGATTTGGTTGTCCGTTGGCAAAGACTGGTTGTTTTTTTCGATGTACAGGGTGAACATGTGGCTTCCACCTTTGGGTTCGGGGGATTGCCAGCTAGAGCGCCGGTCAAGTAGTGGGGCTGGCCTCCGCTGGCGGTGCAGCTTTTGTCTCTTTCGCCGGATTCGCTGGGGCAGATTTTGTGGTTGATCCGGGCTTCGCGGTGAATTTTGTGCACCATAGTGCACAAAATTCACCGCAGGACCCCGATTTACCGCGGTAATCTGAGCGACCCGCCGCGTGGACATCCGGTTGCTGTGATACCCGGGATTACTTGACCGGCACTCTAGCTAGGTCCAGACGGCCCTTAGCAGTCGCTCCCATACGTATGGTCACCACTTGAGTATCTCCAGACCGGGCGGCCAGCGGGCATCCATTTGCAGCGGAGGATCGCGCATCGCCTAGCTCACCTTTACGCAAGGATGCGTGCGCGGATCTTGGGAACGTGCTGGGTACCGTGATCACAAAGCCGCCGGCTAGCGAATCCCGGCCCGCTGACAGCTAACCGTGCCAGCGGAACGCCAGACCGCGAACCCGGCTCCGGCCACCGCCCATGCGGCGAGGATGCCCTCCCGCTGGGACCATGGAACTTCGCAGGAAGTTCTCAGCTTTTAGACTGCGGAGATGTCTTCCCTCCGGCCTGCTGGCGAATGAGCTCGCCTGACCTGGCCTCGCTGCGCGCGCTGCGCCGCGCCCGGGACCGGATGGATCGCGATTACGCTGGTCAGATAGGAATCCGTGCCCTTGCGGCCGAGGCCGGCTACTCGACCGAGCACTTCATCAGGGCGTTCCGTGCCGCCTACGGCGAGACTCCTGGACGCTACCGGACCCGCCGGCGCGTGGAGCGCGCGTGCGACCTGCTGCGGTCGGCCAACCTGACCGTCACCGAGGTTTGCTGCCTGGTGGGCTTCACCAGCCTCGGCAGCTTCAGCGCGCGGTTCAGCGAAATCACCGGCATGTCGCCCACCGCCTACCGGAAAGCCGCCGCCGAGCGCGGAGGCCCGGCGCCCATTCCCGGCTGTTTCGCGCTCATGTGGCGCACCGGCCTGCCCCGGACGGCGGACCCCGGCCCAGCGGACCCCGGACAACCCGTCAATTCCGGAGAAGCATCCGCCCGCGTCGCACCGCTACGGTAACGAACCATGATCAACGAAATCTCCATCGTGTCGGTCTGGGTACTCGACCAGGACTCCGCCAAAGACTTCTACACGACGAAACTAGGCTTCACGGCCACCAACGACATCCGCCTCGACGGCGGCATGCGCTGGCTCACCGTGCGCGCGCCCGGCAGCCAGGGTCAGGAACTCGTGCTCATGGACCCGGCCAATTCGATGCTGGACAGCGAGACGGCCGAGCAGGTCCGTGCGCTGGTCGCGAAGGGCGCGCTGTCCCCCGGGGTGATAGCCACCTCGGACTGCCGGGGCGACTACAAGATCCTGGAAAGCCGCGGCGTGGAGTTCACCCAGCCGCCCGCCGAACGACCTTACGGAATCGAAGCCATCATGCGCGACGATTCCGGCAATTGGTACAGCTTCACCCAGCGCGGCGCCTGAGGAGTTCCTGTGCCCCGGTCCACCGCCGGCGTTTTACAGTTTGTCCATGGCGGCTGAGGATCCGGGCAACCCAGAAGATCGTGGCATCTCCGGCGAGATCACCCGGAGCCAGCTACGCGCGTCCCACGAAGACCGGGACCGGGTGGTCGAACAGCTCCGGGTGTCGGCCGGGGACGGCCGCCTGACCGCCGAGGAACTCGACCAGCGCCTGGAGCTAGCGCTGTCGGCTCGCACCTACGGCGAGCTGGCCAGACTGGTCGCTGACCTGCCCACCGCGGGTGCGGCCGCCACCCGCGACGCCGCAGCCCTTACCGTCAAGCCGAAGGACCTGATCCGGATCGACTGTCACAGCGGCAACGCCCAGCGCAACGGCCCCTGGATCGTCCCGCAGCGGATCGAAGTGCGGGTGAGCAGTGGCACCGTGGTGCTCGACCTCACCGAGGCGGTGTTCACGCAGCCGGTACTCCGGATCAACGCCGACGTGCACAGCGGCAACCTGAAGCTGATCATCAAGCCGGGCGTTGTGGTGGACGCCGACGAGGTCGCGGTCCACGGCGGCAACATGAAGGTCAAGACGCCGTGGAGTCACGACGTGCCGGAACTCCTCCGCGTCGAGGTGTCCGGCAAGGTCCACAGCGGCAACATAGTCGCGCAACCGCCCCGGCGGACGTTCTGGCAGTGGCTGGCCCGCCAGCCCCGGCCCTACGAGATCGCCGCACCCCGATGACGCCCGGCGAGCGGCGTCAGCTCGCGTCCATAAGGGACGCGCTCCACCGCCTGGTCTCCTACGACGATGAGTCGGTGACACACGAGGAGTGGATCAGGCAGCGTTACGACGGCGGTTACGCGGCCACGTACCGGCCGGCCAGGACGGCGGCCGTGGTGACGGCCTGGCATGAGGCCGGTCACGTTGTCGCCGCGCTGGCCGCCGGGGCCCGGTTCAGCTCGGCCAGCATCCGCCAGGGTGCCTCCAGCCAGGGCCGGGTGCACGCGATCCGCGGTGGCGGCCGGGACGCCTTCGTGATCGACGCGGCCGGCCAGATCGCCGAGCGCCTGCGTGACTGGACCATGCTGACCGACGACGAGGAGCTGCGGCGCTGGCTGAAGACCTGGCGCGGCGACGGCGGCGACGCGAAGCACTTCCGTGCCGCCATCACCACCGACGAGCTGACCGCGTGGCGGCTCGCCGAGCAGGTGCTTACTCCGCGACGCCTCGCGATCCGGCTCATCGCCCGGGCCCTGCTGGTCCACCCCAGCCACCTGCCCTACGCGGTGGCCAGCGCCCTGTACCAGGAAGGGAATCCGGTCAGTGAGCCGAGCACCACGCCGGCGCCCGCCTCGTAGAGTTCCCGCTCGCTGAATGATCCGGTGCTGACCCCGACGGCACGCGTACCGGCCGCGACCGCGGCGGCCATGTCCGGCGGGCTGTCCCCCACGTACGCGGTCGCCGCGAACCTGCGCAGCACCGCGGCCTTCTCCGGCCCGTGCACGTGGGTGACGACCTCGTCCGCGGTCAGGCCGGCGGCCCGCAGGCTCGGCTCTACCGATACCGGATGCTTGGCGGTGATGATGACGACCCGCTCCCCCGCCGCGCGCACGGCGGCCAGCGCTTCCTGCGCGCCGGGCAGCGCCGACGTGTGCTCGGCGGCCAGCCGGACGTAGTGCCGCCGGTACCCGGTTGCCGCGGCCGCCTGCTCCGCGGCCGGGAACCAGTATGCGACCTCGTCCTCCAGCTTGATCCCCAGGCGGCTGTCCACCGCCGCCAGATCGATCTCCGTCCCGGTCTCCCGCGCCAGCTCCGCGAACGCCGCCATGATCGCCGGCCGGGAATCGATCAGCGTCATGTCAAGGTCAAAGCCGACAAACCCCATTAAACCCCCTTTACCTGGAACGACGGTGGTACCACCCCTGAGCCCCTCCCACCCCACCAGGTCTACCCGATCGCGGTCGTCCTGCCTTGCGCGATCGCGCGGCAGGCGACGGCGCCGGTTTCGTCGGCGGCCTCGAAGTCGCATCGGCAGACCGCTAACATCCCGCCTCTCGCCCATACCCGACATTTTAACATTTGTCCAATTTCACCTATTTGCCGCGTGGCACCGGACGCCACGAGATGTCATTTCACGTGCCATCAGACTTTTGGACGATTGCCCCGATCGGCGCATTTCAGTTAAAACCGAATTCTGGCATTGTGATGGACCGCCGGTTTTGCGGAATATGACCGTTACGTGGAGGGGACTACACGGAAGAATAGGGCTTCGCGGAAGAAAGGGCGCTGGTTTCCGGCGCCCTTTCTTCCAGAGGGCTCCTAATTTCCGCAAAGTGGCTGGCCACGCGCCTGCTATGCGGTGATACGCGTAAGTTCACCAGGCCGACGCGTCACTTTCAGCGAAGGCGGCATGGCCCGACATGCCGCAAACGTGCGTTATTCCGGAATGCTCCCATTGGAAATGTCGTCCGGATAATCGGCCCCCAGAGTCCGCCCGCCCGACATATCCGATATGTCGGGCGGGAGCGGGGGCGGGAGCGGGAGCGGAGACGGG
>Ga0213881_10000495_pt1 | contig 25160 bp, 20 predicted proteins | sample BarmaccoBMER_R08_FD_160104 | JGI IMG/M metagenome (GOLD analysis project Ga0213881, IMG submission 160104) | Barbacenia macrantha exposed rock microbial communities from rupestrian grasslands, the National Park of Serra do Cipo, Brazil - ER_R08 ... | reverse complement strand
GTTAGCTGTTTGTATCCATTTCCTCACAAGGGGTATCGTCCCACAACAGCCACACCACCACGGGACGACACGCCGCCGCCCCGGCAACTTGACACCAGCCCAGCACCGAGCGCAGGTAACAGCCTCTACACGGGGGACAATGGCACATTCACCGCCCTGGCTGCGGGGGCGTGGGGGTGGATCGGCTTGCCTTCGGTCGCCTGGGCGCTGGCGACCGACCGGCAAGGCGAGCCACACTCGACGGCCCAGCTCACATGACAACCATCATGCTGCCGTGGTTCGCCAGGACGGGAGGAGCTCGTCGATCAGGGCCTCGGTTTCCGGTGCCATGGTCGGCATCACCTCGTCAAGGGCCACGCGGGCGGAAAGCTCGGCCACGGCGGCGCGGAGGACGCCTTCCTTGCCGGTGGCGTGGGCGGCTATCAGCAGGTCGCGCCACAGCATCTCGTCGTTGAACGACAGGCGCAGGCCAGCCCGTGCCGCCTCCATCGCGGCAGCCGCGTCACCTTGGGCCAGCCGCAGCCCCGACAGCCGGTGCGCGGCGTCCGCCACCAGGGCGGTCACCTCGTAACCGACCTCATCCGTGGCCAGCCACGCGTACCGGGCCGGATCACGACCGTCCAGGAACTGGCCGCGGACCAGCATGAGCGCCTGTTCCAGATGGGCGATCTCGGCCGCCGCGTCTCCGCTGGATTGGCCTGGGCCTCCGGCCGCGGCGGCCGCGGCGGCCTGGCTGGCGCGGTTCATCAGCGCGCGGAACACCAGCCAGTCGACCCGCACACCCGGGCCCAGCCGAAGCCGGCCGGACGGGTCGGTCTGGAGGTTCGGCTCACCACCCGGCCCGGTGCCCAGCCACGCGCTCACGCGCGCCAGCGCCGCGTCCCTTACCTCGGCCGTCACGCCGCGCGGCCACACCGCGCCGGCCAGCACGTTCATGTGCACGCCGCCGGGATGCACGGCCAGGAACACCACCAGCTCGGTGGCCAGCGCCAAGCGGTCCGGCTCCAGCGACCCCGGCGCCTCGATGGTCGCCGGGCCGAGCAGGCCGACCTCCACCGGCATCCTGGCCCCGGGCACCAGGTGGTCCGGCGGCGCGTTGCCGGTGCCGAGCGGCGCCAGCGGCACGCCGCCGGGATCCGGCCGGAACAGTTCCACCAGGGCCGCGTACTGTTCCGGGGCCAGCAGCTGCGCGGCCAGGTCGAAGCCGAGCGCGTCAGCGCGCAGCCTGCCGTCTTCGGTCAGGTCCCACGCCCAGGTCGCGCCGGGCACGTCACCCGCGATCACGTAGCCCATCGCCATGCGGTACCGGCTCTTGGCCAGGGCCAGCAGCCGCTGCGCCTGCGGCTGGGTGGGCGGAACGCCCATGATCAGGTAATGCGGCGCCCAGGTGTCCGGGTCGGAGGTCTGTGACCGGCCGGTGAGCACGGAGTCGAAACCGCCGGCGTTCATCGCGCCGGTCAGCTCCGCCGCGCGCGCCTCCAACCGCGGGAGAGCCTCGTCGAGGGTAGGAAGCACCGAGACTCGTTCGTCGGACAGATTCTGAAGCCCTTCCCCGAAGCCCACCAGTGTCACGCGCATGCGGTCAGACCAGAGGTTGGTCACCAGCTCCACGGCCAGCGCGGCCAGGGCAGCTTGCACCATGGGCCGCGGACCGCGGACGGCGATCAGGCCGTGGGCGACCTCCAGATCGACCAGCACGCGGCCGGAAGCGTTGGTACCGAGCGAAACCAGGCCCGGGTATGGCGCGAGCGCGCTGCCCGGGTCGAGCCCGGCCACCGCGGACACCGGCAGCCGCCACACCTGACCGCCATCGGTGGACTGCCACGGCCGCGGCGGGTTCGGGTCCGGTGGGGCGATCCACAGGTCCAGGTTGTCGGTACCGACGTGCGCGGCGAACACGGTCGGCGGCGTCTTCTCCTGGGCGGCCAGCTGCTGGGACAGGTGCCGCAGGCCGGTGTCCAGCATGCGGACGGCGGGATCGTCAGCGCCGAGACGGAGGGCCTGTTCGGCCAGGGCGGCGTCGCCATTCGGGGAGCCGAGGCGGCGGCCAAACGCGCGGCGCCACAACTGCTCGCGCCTGCGCCGGCCCAGGGCGACCAGCACGCCCGCGGCCATGAGCGAGGCGGCGGACAGCTCGTAGGGCCAGGCATGATGCTGGGCCGCGGTGGTCACCGGGGCGCTGAGCCGCACATTCAGGCCGGGTACGTTGATGGCGGGACCGGTCTGCTGCACGGTCTCGGCGACCGCTTCGCCGGGCGCCTGGTGCTGGGCGTGCTGGGCGACGACCTCGATGCCGGGGCCGTGGGCGTCCTTCGGCATGTGCAGCACCCAGCCCGGCCGGATCAGGCTCGCGATCGTGAGCTTGGTACCGTCCGGCTGGACCCGCTCCTTGTTGAGCTCGAAGATCTCCTTGTACCGGCGGCCGTCGCCGAGGTGCTTTTGCGCGATCTCCCACAGTGATTCGTGGTACCGGCCGACCGGCGGCTTGACCACGTAGATCTTGTCCGAGGTCGGCGTGTGCGCGGGGACGCCGACCTCGGACAGGATGGACGCGACCCGGGCCCCTGGGGTCACCTGGGCGGAGATGGAATGGGTGGGGCGCGGCGGGGCTGAGTGAGCGAACGCCGGCGCCAGCGAGGCCGCCGCGGTGAACATCAGCAGGGCCGCCAGCACGAGCCGGTGGGCCAGCGACTGAGTGGCGCCGGCCAGCGGCACCTTGGACGCCACGCCGAACTCGCTGACCGACGCCTTGATCTCCACCAGCACGCACCACACGAGCTGGATCCACGCCAGCCAGACGATCACCGACAGGATGCGCAGGATCGCGGTGATATCGACCTGCTTGGTGAGCGCGGACATCTTCGGCATCGAGTGCGGGACCGGCAAGCCCAGCACGGTGACCAGCGCGACCGGCACGCCGATCGTAAGCGCGAGCAGCGCGAGGATGGCGGCCATGCTGATCAGCACGTCGGCCGGGGTCCGGCGCCTGATCACCACCGGCTGGCGCAGGCCGGGAATCGGGGGGGCCATCAGCAGGCCGCCTTCGCCGTGGCGCTGCCGCACGCCAGATAGGCGGTCGCGGAGCCGGTCACGTTCGTATTGGGGAACACAGGTGACGGAATGGCGGGGGTCACCGACATCCGCACCTGCACGGTCACGGTCGGACCCTGCGGGCTGGGGGCGATGGCGGGACATCCGGTCATGGTCGCCTGGCCGTTCGAATAGCTGGACACGAGGGCCGCGGCTGCCGTACATGCCGGGCCCTCATCGATCTGCACCGTCCCGTTTCCGTTGCGGAGCGCGGGAATGTCGATGCCGTAATCCGCCGCGGCGCGGGCAGCCTGCTCGGCTATGTCCGCCGCGCGGGACTTGGCGACCATCACTTGACCTCCATCGACGACGAGCCACAACAGCACGAGCGTGATCCCGGCGAAGATCACCACCCACGCCGACACTGAGCCGCGCTCCTGACGTGCGCACACTGGTATTCGTTCTGGTATTCGTGCTTGTGTCCGGTTTGGTATCCGGGGCGATGTCCGCATCAGCCGCTCCGGTCGACGAACGGGTCGAGCGGCGCCGTGGCGGAACTGCTGAACGTCTGGCTGACATGGAAGCCGACCGAGGAGAACACCGACAGGTTCGCGATGCACCGCACCGTCACCACGACCTCCTGGGCTGTGCCGAACGTGACCGATGCTCCGCCCGCCATCGGCTGCGGCGGGGGGACAGTCAGGCCATCCTGGCAGATGGCGCCCAGGTCGGCCTGCGCGGCGGCGGTCGCATTCTGTTGCGCCTCGGGGTAGCTGCGGGCGATCGACGCGGCGCGCGCCGCGTCCCGCGCCGCCGCGTTCACCTCTCCGGTGAGGTTCAGCCACTGACCGCCGCCGGCGATGACCAGCAACAGCAACACGAGCGCGGGCGCGGCGACGACGAACTCCACCGCCATCGAGCCGCGCTCGCGGCGGCGGTGACCGCGGTGGCTCTGGGTTCGGCCTAGCCGCCGGATTGTACGCATGGGTTTCCCGTGATCCCCTGGGCGCGGAAGCATTCGATGGGACCGGTGACCGTTTCACTGATGTGCAGCCGGATGATCCCGTTCAACGTGCCGGTAATGGTGACGGAGACGGTGTTGCCGTCCGTAGTGATCTGCGGCTGCACATTGTCCAGCACGCCCGTGTTGAGACTGCGGTAGTACCGCGTCGCCTCCATGCTCGCCAGCGTCATCCAGTTCTTGCTGTCGGTAGCGAAGCTGTCCCGGGCCACCCGGTCGCCGTCGGCGGCGGCGGCCAGGGCGGCGTGCCGCGCATCGAACCACAGGGCGAACTGAATGATCCCCATGCTGGCCAGGAGCAGCACGAACGCGAAGACGGCGAGTTCGACCGCGCTCGCACCCCGATCGCCGCGCAGCGCGCGGCGTACCTTCGCCATATGCCTTCGCAACCCCGTGATCATCTGCGATCGTTCCCGGTCAGCCTGGGCTGTTTCCGCCGGCCGGGGTGTTGGAGTTGATCTGATTGCTCTGATTCGTCACGAATGTTTTGATGACGGCGAGCAGAGCGATGGCTATCGCGACGAGCACGGCGGTGATGACGGCCAGTTCCACCGCGGAGGCTCCGCGATCCCGCTGGCGCACCGCGGATCTGAGCCGCGCGGTACGCGCGCCGAGCAAGGCTCGCAGATAGCCGACCGCTTCCGCGCCGGGCAGCCCGGAAATGTTCATGATTCCTCTCTTCATGCGTGCATCAGAGTCTGGACGGCCGGATACATGAGGAAGATCAGGAACGCGGCGGCAAGCAGCATCTGTGCGACCAGCATCGACTGCGACCGCTCTCCTGCCTGGCCTTCCAGGTCGGCCAGTTCCCTGCGGCGCAAGCTGGCCGCACGGGCGGTGAGGGATTCTCTTACCTTGGCGCCGTCCTCGGCCACCAGGCTGAGCGCGGCAGACAGGTCGCGTAGCTCGTTGACCCGCACCTCGTCACCCAGCGTGCCGAGCGCCTGCCACGGCGTCTGCCCGGTGATGCGGGCAGTGGAAAGCGCGTCCCTGATCCGCCAGAACGCCCACCCATCGCCGATCTCGCTGGCCGCCATCAGCGCCTCGGGGACGCCACGGCCGCCAGCCAGGTTCATCGCCACCAGATCGAGGAACGCGCCGATGGCGTGCCGGAAGTCCCGCCGCCGCTTGTCCACCAGCTGCTTCAGTTCCAGGTCCGGCAGGAAGAAGAAAAGGCCGGCGAACATCAGCGAGGCCCACGCCGGGACGAAGAGCGAGATATGAAGGCCGGCGAGCCCGGCTCCGGCGAACATGATCGGCGGCATGATCAGCCCGAAGACCCCGAGCAGCACCTTGGTGGCCATGAAGCTCTCGAAGGACTTGCCGACCAGCGCGAGATTAGCTCGCAGCGACGGGAACTCCCAGCCCTGCTCGGCACAGAACTTCGCCAGCGCGGCACCGAGCCGCTTGCTGAGCGCGCTCTCCTTGTCGTCGCCCGCGTACTTCGATTGCCTGCCCAGCGGCGCACGGCCCGCGTCGAAGGCGGCGATCCGCCGGGCCAGCCCGGGGCGGTGCGGGATCAACGCGAAAACCAGCAGGAACACGGCCAGCCCGGTCAGCGCGCCGACGATCATCGCGGTGGTGCTCATATCGACCCCCGCCAGTTGCCTACGCTCTCCAGCTCCGCATCGTTCGCTGATCCATTCATGGATGCGTTCGGCGTGGAAACCGCGGCCGCGTTACCCGTGGTCGTCGTGCCCAGCAGCCGCTGCGGCGACTCGAACCTGGCCAGCCGGCGCAGCCAGACGATGCCGGCGGCATAGACGGCGCCGATCACGGCGAGTATGAGCTGCCCGCCAGGTCCGTCGTACGGCGTCAGGAACGTGTGATCCAGGATGGCGAGCGCGAGCGCCATGCTCACCGACACGCCGATGACGATCTGCACGCTGCGGCGCGTCGACCTCCGGCTGGAGTTGACCTTCCGGCGCATGTCCAGTTCCTCGCGCACCGAGTCGGCGAGCGCGCCCAGCAGATCACGCAGCCCGGGACCGCGCAGCCTGGAATTGATGATCAGCGCCGCGATGATCATGTCGGCGCTCGGGTCATCCAGGTCGTCGGCGAACCGGCGCAGCGCCTGGTGCATCGGGACACGGGTATGGAGCCGGTCCACCAGTTGCTGCAGCGGACCGATGATGGACGAGTCCGCGATCCGGGTCGAGGCCGGAATCGCCTGCTCCAGCCCGACCGCTCCGGCGATCGTGTCGCGCAGCGACTCGGTCCAGGTGGCCAGGCCCTCCAGGCGGATCATCGCCTTCCGCTCCGCCGCGGCGCCACTCAGCGAGCGCCAGCTGTAGGCGAGCAACGCGACACCGATACCGGCCACCACCCAGCGGGTGGCCAGCAGCGCCAGGACACCGAGGACGAGCGCGACGCCACCGCGGGCGCTGAACATGTCCTTGAGCTGCTGTTCCAGCGCGCTCGCCCGCTGCCCCTGGGGCTTTACCGGCATACCACGGAGCGCGGCGACGAAAAGGAACACGCCGCCGCCGGCAAGCGCACCCATCAAGATCGCGAGCAAAGGGGAGGCGGAACCCATCACCAGCCTCCCCTCGACGGGTCGTAGCCGTAAGCGGCGAGCTCGTCCAGGCAGGACGCGGGAGCGTGCGGCACCGCTCGGCCGTCCCTGCTGGGCGCGAACACCTCGCTCGACAGCACCCGCCCGTCCACGCCGGTGACCTCGCGGACGCTGCTGACATACCGGCGGAGCCTGCCGCCCCGCGTGTACTCGTTGCGCTTCTCCTGGAACACCACGAAATCGATGGCGCCCGCGATCAGCATGTGGGTGGCCTCGACCGGCAGCCGCTCCGCGGACTGGATGGCGTAGGTGGAGATCCGGTTGAAGACCTCAAGCGAGGAGTTGGAGTGGATCGTGGACAGCGAGCCGTCGTTGCCCTGCGTCATCGCGTTGAGCATCGTGACGATTTCGTCGCCCAGGACCTCACCGACGATGACCCGGCTCGGGTTCATCCGCAGGCTGCGGCGGACCAAATCCGCCATGGAGATCGACCCCTGGCCCTCGCTGTTGGGCAACCGCTCCTCGAACGCGACCACGTTGGGGTGGAGCTCAGGGAAGTGATCGAGGCCGAGTTCCAGCGAGCGCTCGACGGTGATCAGCCGTTCCTCGGGCGGGATCTGGTTGGCCAGCGCGCGTAGCAGCGTTGTCTTCCCGGCGTTGGTCGCCCCGGCGATCATTATGTTCTTCCGCGCCGCCACGGCCGCGGCCAGGAACGAGGCCACATCCGGGCTCAGCGTGCCGTTGCCGACCAGGTCGGCGAGGAACACCTTGCCCATCCGGGCGCGGCGGATCGAGATGGAGGGACGCTGCGTCACGTCCATGACCGCGGACAGCCGGGAGCCGTCCGGCAGCCGCAGGTCGAGCTGCGGGTTGGCGGTATCGAACGGCCGGCTGGACAGTCCTGAGTAGGCGGCGAGCACCTGGATGAGCTCGATCAGTTCCTCGTCGCTGTCCGCGACCGGCTCGGCCAGCACCTCGCGGCCGTCGGCGTATCCGACGAACACCCGGTCGCAGCCGTTGATGTCGATGTTCTCAACCTGCTGGTCTTCGAGCAGCGGCTGGAGCCGGCCCACTCCGAACAGCGCGGCGTGAATCGCCTCGGCAAGATCTTCTTCCTGCTGGGCGGTCAGCGGGGGCCGGCCAGCCAGGATCTCGGTCCTGGCGTGCTCCTCGAGAACCTGGGACACGAGCGCCCGGGCGAACTGGCGCTCATCCTCGCCCGACATCGGCGGCATACCCGCCGCCGCGTCCAGCCGCCGCTGCTCGGCGAGCCGGTCGCCGACCTCGGCCCGCAGCCGTTTGACGAGTCCGTGGTCCATGGCTCAGCCCGCCCCGCCAGACTGCTGGCGCTCCCGCTCACGCCACCTCTGCCGCTCGTGTGCGGCCCAGTCGCCGGCGCCCGGTTCGGCCGCGGCGCCGGGGATCGCGGGGGCTGGGGATTGCGGTTGGGGTTGGGGTTGGGGCTGCAGTTGCGGCTGCGGCTGCGGTTGGGCGACCGGGCGGAACTGGGTCTGCGGCGCGGCGGCGTACGGTTCGCCCGGCTGAGCCTGGGGTGCGTGGTGCCTTCCCCGGGCGCCACGGCCCGGAGCCGGCTGCCCCGCCTCGGCGTGCGGCTGGACGGCCGCCGCCGTGGCCGGAGGCCCAGGCCAATTCGACACCGGCACAGGCGGCAAGGTGTGGACAAGCTGCTGTGCGATACCCTGCGCCGCCTTGATCAGCGGCGTCTTGCCCAGCTTGCCACCCATTCCGCCGTTGAGCAGCCCGGCACCCTTGGCGTCGAGCGGCAGACCGCCGATCACCGTAGCCCGGACGTTTCCCTGCCGGAGCACGTGCTGAACCTCGGCGAGCGCCGAGGCGAAGGTCCGCTGCTCGGCCACGGCGAGCACCGCGGCACCGAAGCCCCGCCTGCCGCGGCTCTCGGTGGCCGCCGCGAACGTCGACGCGCGGTCCCGCAAGCGGATGACATCACCCACGCCGACCCTGGTGACCAGGACCACGGTGGTCGCCTCGGCGAGCAGATCGTAGATCGGCCCTTCGGCGCCGAGCCTGCCGCAGTCCGCGATGATGTCCGCTTGCGGAAGGCTCGCCAGCACCTTTCCGATCTGGCCCCACAACTGGTTGAGCCCAGCGCCCTGCTCCGCATTGGTCACGCCGGCGAGCACATCCAGCCCGCCGTGCAGCTTCTGAACGTGTTCCCAGACCTGGTCGGGCTGCATGCCGCGGCGAGCCGTGACCGCGAGGCTCAGCACTCCGCGTCGCGGGTCCAGCTGGCCGCCCGAAGCGTGCGGAAAGCGGTAGGCGAGGTCGCCGCCGCTGGGGTCGCATTCGGCAAGCAGCACCGGCCGCGGCCAGACCGCGGCCAGCGCGAGGCTGGATGTCGTTACGCCGGGCGCTCCCTTGTCCGCAGCTATCGCGATCAGCGCCATGCTCACCCGGCTCCGTTTGCAGGCGTCAAGATGACGGCGACGTTGCCGCTGTTGGCCTCACAGGCCAGCAGCCCAGGGTCCGGGCCGCCCGCCGGTACAGCCAGCGTCACCACCTGGCTGCCTCCGCCAGTCGCGACGCTTCCGATGACGTTGGTGATCGTCCCCGTGCCGAGTGACTGGCCGGCCGTGGTGCCGCAGCCGCCGCCCGTCCCAACGGCGAAGGCCTGCACCTTGTTACCGATCTGGAGGTTGGCCGGAGCCTGTCCGGCCTTCAGCGACAGGCCGACCTGCACGTCGTTGGTGGTCTGGGTGTTCGACGCGGCGGTCATCGGAACGGTGAGCAAGGTACCGGCCGGGATGGGCACGGCGGCGAACACCCGGGCGACCGCGGCCGCGTTGGACCAGGAGACGTAGTCGATGCCGCTGTCGGAGGAGATCTGGACCTCTTTCATGGCATCCAGCGGGATCTGCTGTCCCTGGCCGAGCGACTGCGTGATCTCAATGGCAGCGACCTTGTGACCCGCCTTCAGCACCAGCAGTCCGGCCGCCCCGGCACCGAGCGCGACGAGCAGTACGGCGAGAAAGGCCAGGGCAGGCCGACGTTCGCGGGGTGCGCTCGGCATCCGCCGTCCGGCTGGGGCGGTCGGCTCACCCCAGGCCGACTGCTGATCGGTTACCGTCCCGCGCGTCATCGTGCCCCGGTCGCTGGCCATCTGGTCGGCATCTCCCGTAGATAAGTCGCGTGCATCCGCACATCGCGGTGCACGCTGCTTAACTGCCGCCGGTGGCCGCACGACCGGCACGCCAACCCCACGGGCATCAGCGACCCGCCGCAGACCATCCTGGCCCTCAAGAAGATATCGTGATAAACGCTGCCTTGACCGGGTTTGTCATACATCCGTAGCCTCTTGCTGGGATGCCACTAGCGGGCTTGTCCTTCATGGGAGAACCAGCTGTCGTGGGCGGCGGCCAGGCTATCGAGCGGTTGACCGGGTTGACCGGGCAGCGACTGGTAGAACTTCCAGGCGTATCCGTACGGATCCACACATTCGGCGTATCGCTCACGGCGGAGGATGATCATCACCGGCCTGCCATCAGGACCCGGCACGTCTCCCAGACGGTCGAAGCCAAGCCCCTCGTAGAACAACGCGGCGCCGTCAACGTCATCGACTCGAAGCCCTATGCGGTAGGGAGCTTCATCGCTGACCACGCCGCATCTTCGCTGCCGGCCATGATCGCCAGCATAAACATCAGTCCCCGCAACCGTCTGGCGTCGCCTTGGAGGGGATGGTTGGCGCAACATACCCCTCGGGTGGGGATGGTTGGCGCAACGTACCCCTTACGCCTGCCGTTAACCTTGTGTGCCGCGTTGGCATGAGCACGTGCCGGACTCCTGAAGGGCGCGACCGAGGCCGAGACTAACGACAAGGGGAACCTTGTCCGTCGCCGAAGCGACCTCCAGCCCGTGGGGGCCAGCAAGCTGCGAGAGTTCCGGAGCGGGAGGGGAGGACTTCGGTACGATAGCGGCATTCGTGGGGGGATTTGGGCAAATGTCATTACCGACCGCTGCCAGCGTGACCGCCGGCAGCGGGTAAGCGGGTGGATGGCGCGGTGAACGGAGGGAGCCGATGCGGGTCGCGCTTACCGCGCTCACCTCGCAGGGGCCGCGCGACGTCGTCGTCACCGGGGACGACGGAGCGACCGCGGCACAGGTCGCCGAGGCGCTGGATGAGGCCTTCAGCCCGGCCCAGAAGAACCAGAACGCCCAGAAGAACCAGAGCAACCAGAAGAACGAACAGCTGGCCACCGTCATCGTGCACCCGCGAGCCGCTCAGGCGTGGGGCACCGTAGCCGCACCGCAGCGCCCCGTCCTGTGGGTAAACGGGCAGCAGGTCCCGCCGGAGACGCCCGCCGGGCGGGCGCTGCGCGACGGGGCCGTGGTCACCACCGACGTGCGGGCTTCGGCGGCCACTTCGCTGGCCGAGCCGGGCGGCGTCGCCGAACTGCGGGTCATCGGCGGCCCGCTGGCCGGCATGGTGCACCGGCTCGGGCCCGGGGCGGTCACCTTCGGCTCCGCGCCGCAAAGCCACGTGCAACTGCCGATGCCGGGCGTTCCGGCGCAGGCCGGCACCGTCACCGTGGCGTGGGGCCTGAACGCACCCATGCTGCAACCCGCCGCGCCTGGCGTCCTCCTCGATGGTCAGCCCATGAGCGAGCCTTGCGAGTGGCCGTTCGGTGGAGTGCTGAGAATAGGCACAGCAGTGCTGCAGCTTATGCGCCCAGAGGCACCCGACGCCCACCTTTCTCCCGTCCCTGGCGGCCTCGCCTACCACCGGCCGCCGCGGCTACGGCCGGATGCGAAACCGGTGAAGATCGCGGTTCCGTCCGAGCCGAAGAAGGGACACAGCAACATGGCGGCCCTGTTGCTGAGCGCCTCCTTCCCCATGATCATGGGCGGCGTCATGGTGTACATGACCAGGCAGTGGCTGTATTCGCTGTTCATGCTGATGTCTCCGCTCATGGTCCTGGGGAGCTGGCTGGGCACACGCGGCCAGCATAAGGGCGGGTCGTACCGGCGAAGGATGCGCGCGTACACCCATCAGATGGCCGAACTCGAGGGCAAGCTCGAGCAGCTACGCAGAGCCGACGAAACCCGGCGGCGCGAGGAGGCCATCGATCCCGCGCAGATCCTGCTCACCGCCGCCGGGCCGCGGCGGCGGCTGTGGGAGCGTCGCGCGGACGACCCAGACACGATGCAGATGCGCATCGGGCTGATCGACGGGCCCGCCCGGGTGCAACTGGTCGGAGAGGACAAGGAAGCAGCGCTGCCGTCGCCGCCGAAGTCGTTCTGCGTGCCGGTTTCGATGCCGCTGACCACGATGGGCGTGGTCGGCCTGGCCGGGCCGCTCGACGCCTCACGGGCGCTGGCCCGGTGGCTGGTCACGCAGGCCGCGGTGCTGCACAGCCCGCGGGACCTGTCGATCATCGTGCTGACCGCCGACCCCGCGGCGGGCGCGGACTGGAACTGGGTGCGCTGGCTGCCGCACTGCGCGCCGCGCGGCGGCGAGGACTGCGTGGCGCTGGTCGGACCCGATCAGGACTCCGCCGCGCGGCGGGTCAGCGAACTGGTCGCCGAGGTCACGACCCGGATGGCGAGCGCCGGAGACGGACCGGCGGCGCTAGGCGCGGACGGGGGAACGCAAAGCAGAATGGCCAGCAGCGACCTCGGCCCGAAGATCCTGGTGGTGCTGGACGGCGCCCGTCAGCTTCGCCGCATCCCCGGCATGCCGCAGATCCTGGCCAGCGCGCGAAAGACCGGGATCTACGCGATCTGCATCGACGAGTCCCACCGGCTGCTGCCGGAGGAATGCACCAGCGTCCTGTCCTGGGAGATCCCCGGCCACGCGGCCAACGGCGGCGCAGCAGGCGGGACGGCAAACGGCCGCCTCGACGGGGTGCATTACGGAGCGGGCGGATGGGCGGTGGCGCCGCACGACCGGGCCGCCCCGGCGCCGATCCGGCCGTTCCTGCTCCGCGGGCAGGGCGGCGTGTTCGGGCACAGCAGCCCGGCGCTGCTCGCCGACCAGGTGTCGATCGGCTGGGCCGACCGGGTAGCCCGAGCGCTGGCGCCGGTGCGCGATGTGAGCCGGGACGACTCCGACTCCACGATCCCGGACGCGGCCCGGCTGCTCGACATCATCCACATGCCAGATCCCTCCCCGGACCTGGTGCTGACCGCGTGGCGGACCCGCGGCCGGACCACGAGGGTGCCGATCGGGGTCAGCGCGGACGGACCCTTCATCCTCGACCTGAGCGGGGACGGGCCGCACGGCCTAGTGGCCGGGACCACCGGCGCGGGTAAATCCGAGCTGCTCCAGACGATCATCGCGGTGCTGTGCGTGGCGAACCGCCCGGACGCGATGACGTTCGTGCTCATCGACTACAAGGGCGGCAGCGCGTTCAAGGACTGCGCCCGGCTGCCGCACACCGTCGGCATGGTGAGCGATCTCGACGGCCACCTGACGGTGCGCGCGCTGGACTCACTCGGCGCTGAACTGAAACGGCGCGAGGAGATGCTGCTGCACGCGGGGGCCAAGGACATCGAGGACTACTGGGACACCAAGCGCCTGCGGCCCGAACTGAACCTGGAGCCCATGCCGCGGCTCGTGCTGGTCATCGACGAATTCGCCGCGATGGTGGCCGAGCTGCCGGATTTCGTCAACGGCCTGATCGACATCGCCCGCCGCGGCCGGTCACTGGGCGTCCACCTGATCCTGGCCACCCAGCGGCCGGCCGGCGTGGTCAGCGCGGACATCCGGGCCAACACCAACCTCAGGATCGCGCTGCGCGTCACCAGCCCCGACGAATCCGCCGACGTCATCGACACCAGCGACGCCGCGTTCATCTCCAAGTCCACCCCGGGCCGCTGCTACATCCGATCCGGAGCGTCCAGCCCGGTGGCCGTGCAGTCGGCGCGGATCGGCGGGCGGCGGCCGGGCGCCGGCCCGGCCACCGCCAGCGCGCAGGTGATCCCGGTGCCGTGGGCCGGGCTCGGGAAGACGCTCGCGTCGGCCAGCCCGGGCGGTTCCGCACAGCAAGAAGACGAAACCATGGCGACCGACCTGTCGGTGCTCGCCGACGCCATCGCCGCGGCCAACGCCAAGCTTGGCCTCGGCGCCCAGCGGCGCCCGTGGCTGGAGCCGCTGCCCGAGCTGATCACGGTCGCCGAACTGCCCGCGGCCGGCACAGCGGCCGGCATACAGGAGGTTCCGCCGATTCCGTACGGGATCACGGACCTGCCGCTGAAGCAGGCCCGGGCGCCGCTGGCGCTGGATTTCCTGCACGCCGGGCATATCGCGGTGGCCGGCGCGGCGCGCACCGGACGGTCCACCCTGCTGCGCACGCTGGCCGGAGCGGTGGCGTCCACGGTGTCCCCCGCGGACGTGCACATCTACGGAATCGACTGCGGGACCGGCGCGCTGCTGCCGGTGGCCGACCTGCCGCACTGCGGCGCCGCGGTGGCCCGCGACCAGCAGGACCGGGTGGAGCGGCTGCTCGCCAAGCTCAGGAACGAGATCTCCCGCCGCCAGCAACTGCTCGCGGCGCAGGGCTTCGCCGGGCTGGCCGAGCAGCGCGCCGCCACCACCGGCCCGGACCGGCTGCCGTGGATGCTGCTCCTGCTGGACTGGTGGGAGGGGTACGTAGCGGCGTTCGAGAACCTCGACTACGGGCGCCTGATCGAGACCCTGCTGCAGATCCTGCGCGAGGGCAGCGCCGTGGGCCTGCGCGCGGTGTTCACCACCGACCGGATCGCGCTGATCGGCCAGACCGGCGCCGTGTTCGGCCAGCGGATGATCTTCCGGATGACCGACCGGGGCGACGCTTCGCTGGCCGAGATCCCGGAACGGATGCTGCCGCACCACCAGCCCGAGGGCCGGCTGATGTGGTACGCCAAGCCGAACCCGCTGGAGTCGCAGATCGCCTTGCTGGACCCGGATCCGAGCGGCGTCGCCCAGGTGGCCGCGCTCAGGCGGATCGGCGCCGCCGCCCGGGAGCGGTTCGGTACGCCGATGCCGCGGCAGCGGCCGCTGCGGGTGGACGCGCTGCCGTCGCGGATCAGCGTAGCCGAGACGTACCGGCTCGACCCGGACTTCGCTGCCCCGTCGCCGATGTGGGTGCTGGCCGGGGCGGGCGGAGACACGCTGTCGCCGCAGGGCTTCGACATCCGTGACGAAGGCCCGGGCGTCGTCGTCGCCGGGCCGCCGCGGAGCGGGCGGTCGACCACCCTGCTGGCCATGGCCGGATCGCTGCTGCGGGCGCAGACGCCGATCCTGGTGATCACGCCGCGGCGGTCGCCGTTGCGCGCGCTGGAGGGAGCGCCGGGCGTGGTCGCGGTGCTGGGTGCGGACTTCGACGCGGATTTCGTCCGCGGCGAGCTCAATCCGCTGGATCGGTTCGTGGTGCTGGTCGATGACGCCGAGATGCTGTTCGACGTGCCCAGCACGGCGGTGCTCGAACGGATCATCGCCACCGGACGGGACACCGATCGCGGCCTGGTCCTGGCCGGCACGACCGGCGACCTCGGGCGCTGCTACACCGGTTTCATCCCGGCCGCGCTGAAGTCGCGGTGCGGCGTGCTGGTGACGGTGAGCACGCCCGACGACGGTGACCTGTTCGGCGTGCGATTGCCGCGTAACACGACGCCGGGGCCGCTGGGGCGCGGGCTGATGTTCCGGCCCGGCAGCGCGGCCCCCATCCAGCTGGCCATCGACGAGCAAATTTAAAACGAACGTACGGTGGTATCACCCGTCCGGCCCTGCCCCCCGCCCGGTTCCGACGACACCAATGGCACCATCGGCACGCCCGAATCGGACAAATCGTCTTGGAGAGCGGCACCGATGGCACCATCGGCACGTTCACGGCGATCTGGATTCGTCGACGACGAAGTGGTCGATCGTCAGGAGGGTGTAGCCGAGGGCGCTGGCGGCTGGTTCATGGTGGGCGCGGCTGGTGAAGCCGGCCGCCCGGGCGGCCCAGGCGAACACCTCGGGTTCTACCGGGTACTGGCACGAGTAGCCGTGGGTGGCGTCGAGCGCGGTGGCGAGGGTCCGGCCGATCAGGCCGGCCGCTTTCGAGGCGGCCAGGGAGTGCGCCTCGATCACGATCCAGCCGTGCCTGGCGGTCAGCGGCCGCCAGGCACGGAACAGACCGGCCAGGTTCGCCGCCATCTGGGAGGCCGGGATCGCCTGGCCGTCCGGGCGCGCGAAGGCGGTCGTGGTGACCGGCGCCCCCTCGGCCGGGAGCGCCGGCCGGTAGGCGCGATCGTGGATCGCCGACTTGCAGACGTGCAACGCGTTACTCGCGTCGTGGCCGGCCGCGGCCAGCTCACGGGACAGGCCGTCCGGGTCCGCGATGTCCCCGTCCAGGATCAGGTGCGGCACGCCAGCGGCGGCGAGCCGGGCGGCCGCCGTCCGGCGCGCCACCGGGCTGGGATCGACGCCCACCATGAACAGCGGATGCTCCTCGAGCCGCCGGCCACGCGGGGTCCGCTCGCGCACCGCGGCGTACAGCGCCTCAAGCAGGGCACCGTCCCCGCAGCCGGTGTCGACCACCAACGCGGGCGCAGCGCCGGGATCGGCGCCGAACAGCGGCAGGGTCATGTCCTCGAACGGCGCGCGGCACATCGCGGCGAACACGTCGCCGCTGAACCGCAGATCAAGGTCGCGGTCCAGGTGGGCGTCCTCGTCGTGGGACAACGCGCGGCCTGGGTCGCCGAAGATCAGCTCAGGGACGCCGCGCAGCAGCGGAAGGTACACCATCGGGTACCGGTACTGCCGGGCCATCGTCAGGGCGATCTCACCGTCCGGGGTGAGTTCGCCGTCGCGGGCCCAGCCCTCCAGCGCGAGGATCCGCGTGGCGGTTTCCGTCAGGTCCCTGCAGCCCTGACGGAAACCGCGGCGGGCCGTCGCAGACATCAACGGCACCATCAGATGGCCGTTGAGGTGCGACAACACCTGGTGACGTACTTCGGGTGCGGCGGCAGGCAGGCCCCAGTCACGCTCGGCGAGCTCGACGGTAGCGAGCGGCAGGCTCTCGTACGCCCCGGCCAGCTCCGTCATGACCACGCGGCCGCGCGGCGTCGGCGTGATGGCCAGTTCGTCGGTGCCGCCCTCGCCGGCCAGCCCGACCCAGCCCTGGTCGGCCAGCAGGCGGATCGCCACGTGCAGGAACCCCGCGTTGGCGCCCAGACCCGCCCGCAGCTTGCCGAACACGGTCCGCTCCGCGCCGGCGAGGGTCCGCAGCACGCCGTGCGACGACAGCGCCGCCATCGTCGTGCCGATCGCCATGCCGTCGATGTGACGGCACAGCGCAGCCCACACCCGGGCCTGCCTGGACTCATTCATCGCGGAGGAATCCACTCACGGCCGGGGCCAGGCCCGGTACGTCGAACAGGAACGCGCCGTGACCAAGCGGGCTGTCCAGCACCGCGTGGGCCGAGTCCCGTCCGGCGGCCAGCAGCACCTGGTGCATGCGATCGGTCTCCGCCGCCGGATACCGCCAGTCGCGCCCGTAGCTCACGAACAGCGTCCGGGCGCGGACCGGCGCCAGGGCCAGTTTGAGATCACCGTAGGTCCGCTCCAGGTCGAAGTACTCGACGGCGCGGGTCAGGTACATCAGGCCGTTGGGGTCAAGCTGGCGCCCGGCTTGCGCGGCGAGCCGCCCGATGAACGCCTCGACTTCGAATTCCTCGGCCAGGGTGTAGGCGGGACCGCTGGTACGGCGGCCGAAGCGGGCGTCCATCGCCTCGGCGCTCATCCACAGCGGCACCGCCGCCGCGATGGCGGCGCCCAGCCCGGCGAGCGGAAACGACTGGCCGTAGTAGTCCCCCTCGTTCCAGGCTGGGTCGCCGCGGATCAGCCGGCGCATCACCGAGAAGATCGCGATGGAGTGCGCCGAGGTCGCGGGCGTCGTGGTGATGACCACCGCGCGCCCGGTCACCTCCGGGTACTGGATGGCCCATTCGATCGCCTGCTGGCCGCCGAAACAGCCGCCGATGACGGCGTGCAGGCGCTCGATCCCGAGCCGGGCGATCAGCTGGTGATGCGCGCGCACCATGTCCCGCACGGTGACCACCGGGAAGCGCAGCCCGTACGGCTCCCCCGTGTCCGGATCCGGGCTGGCTGGACCGGTCGACTGACCGGCCGCGAGCGTGTCCGCGCAGATCACGAAGTAGCGGCCGGTGTCCAGCATCCGGCCCGGCCCGATCGCCGCGTCCCACCAGCCCCCGGCGCCGGCGGCGTGCGCTGTCCTGGTCAGCGAGTGGCAGAGGAGGATCGCGTTGTCGCGAGCCGCCGACAACGTGCCGTAGGTCTCGAAGCTCACCGTGTGGCCGGGCAGGACCGCGCCGCTATCCAGCGTCAGCGGCTGCGCGATGCGCATCGTTCGAGGGCTCACCGGGACTCCGCGTCGGGGCGCGGGGAGGCGGACACATGCCCGCCGGGGAACTCGGTGACGGCCGGACAGGGGCGGACCGGCTCGCGCAGCGCCAGCGCGACCAGCCGGCCGTCCAGCTCCAGCGCCAGCCTGTCCGCGAGCAGCCGGCCCGCTATCTCCTCGATCTGCCCTTCAGTGGCGCCCATCAGCCCCGCGAGCCGATCCCGGCGCGGCGCGGCGTCGCAGGCCAGGTACACCTCCCGGGCGAGCCCGGCAAGCACATGCTGGGCCGCCCGCGCGCAGCTGCGCGAGTCGTTTATGAGAATGTGATTTTTAAGGTCTTCGCAAAGCAGCATCGGCTGCTTACCACCGGCGTAGCCCGCGCGCCAGGCCCGCGCGGCCGCGATCAGCGCCTTGACGCCCGGGTTGCGCTCCACGGCCGACATCATGTCCTGCATGTAGCGCAGCGGGCCGGCCATCGGCTCGGTGCTGAAGAAGTACGCGAGCCCGTCCAGGTCGGCGGGCGGGACCGGGTAAACCGCGGCCATCGACCCGAGCGGGAACAGGATCAGGCCCCGCCGCTGGGCCTGCTCGTGATAAACGCTGTACCGGTCAAAGCGGAGCTTCGGCGTCGCGGCCGGCGGCTGGAGGTGCTCAAGGGCCGGCAGCCAGGCCGCCATGTCCAGGTACCAGTCGTCCTTCTCGCCGGGGAAGCCCCACAGCAGCGACCAGGACAGGCGCAGGCCGGACTGCCGCGACCACTTGAGCAGCTGGATGTTCTGCCAGCCCTGGAGGCCTTTGTCCATCAGCCGGAGCACGTCGGTGTGCAGTGACTCGATGCCGGGCTGGACCCAGGTGACGCCGGCCGAGGTCAGGGCGGCCACCTGCGCGCGGGTGACGTTGGCCTTGATCTCGAAGAAGATCCGGCGCTTGGCGGTGTTTGCGGTCTGGGCGTCCTTGGCGAGCTCAGGCAGCAGCGACTTGTAGTAGTGGTTGTCGAGGATGTTGTCGACCGCTTCGAAGTCACCGATGCCGTACCGGTGCTGGAGCTGGTCGAGCTCGGCGACGACGCGCTCCGGCGACTTGGCGCGGTAGCCCATGCCGGTGCCGTTCAGCCCGCAGAACGTGCACTGGTGCACCGCACCCCACCAGCAGCCGCGCGAGGTCTCCACGGGGAGACCGGGCCGGATCCTGGTCCGCAGCCCGGACGCCGCCAGCGTGGCGAAGTAATCGTCGAACCGGGGCGTGGGCAGGCTGTCGAGGTCCTGGAACACGGCCCGCGGCAGCGCCGCGGGGGGGTTTTCGCGATGCGCCGGGCCGAGCACGCCGCGGGGCAGATCGGCGGCCGGCACGTCGCGGCCTTTCGTGAGTGCCAGCCGGCACAGGGTGGTGATCAGGCCGTCCGCCTCGCCGGACACGACGTAGTCGACCCACGGGAAGCAGCGGTGGGTGGTCTCCCCCATGACGGTCTCGCAGTTCGCGCCGCCGAGCATGGTGACGACGTCCGGGTCAAGCTGACGGATCCGGCGCAGCAGCGCCAGCGACGCGACATGCTGCTCGAACGTGGACGTGCAGCCGACCACGCGCGCGCCGGTGGCGAGCACCCGGCGGGCGGCCTCATCGGTGAACCGGGTCGCGGCGGCGCGCAGCGCGAGCAGGTCATCGACGAGCGTTGAGCCGCGGTTGCCGCGCCAGTACTCGGGATACCGCTCGCTGGCCTCGCTGACCTGGCGGAGGTATTCCGCGTCGAGGCCGGCCCGCTGGCCGGTTTCATCAGGTTCATCCGGGAAGGCGGCTCCGGCGAACGTCCACTCGCCGGCCATGAACACCGTGGGCGTGCGTGATGAGCACAGCTCGTAACGCCGCAGCCCGGCGCTTTCCGCGAACCACAGCCCGGCGTGCGCGACCGTCGCGGAGACGCCGTCCCGGTCCAGGATCGCCGCCAGCAGGCCGAGCGCCATCGACGGCCGGGTCAGCGACGCATAGGGCATCGAGACCAGGCACACGTCGGCCCGTGAGAGAGTCATGACGCCTGCCGCGCCGCGGCGATCTGCCCCGGTGAGATCGTCGCGCGGGCATAATGTCCGTCATGGCAGAGATCACGGAGTTCGCCTTCAGCTATGACGGAGTCGTGAAGCTGTTGCTGCCCAAGGGCAAACGAGCGCGCGTCGAAGTCTCCGATCACGATGTGTACGTCGCCTTCGGCAAGGGCTTCCACTCGCGATTTCCGCTGTCTTCGGTACGCCAGATCGAGCCCATCCCCGCGCGGTGGGTGGGCGTCACCCGCGGCGTGCATGGCGGCAACGGCGCCTGGCTGGTCAACGGCTCCAATCGCGGCCTGGTGCGGTTCATCCTGGACCCGCCGGCCACGGCCGATGTCACCATGCGCTCCGTGGAGGTCCGCGAGCTCAGGCTGAGTCTCGAAGACCCCGACGGGCTGATCCAGCGCGTGCACGCCGCCACCGGAGTGAGCTGACCTGGTAGTCACCGCGGCGTAGCCGCCATCAGCGGCAGCAGGCCACGGTCGGGCCGCGGTTGCTGTGTTGAATTGGCCTGGGCCTCCGGCCGCGGCGTCGCGGGCTCCTCGTCGAGGAATCCTTTGTCGAACATGTGGTCAAGCATCGACAGTGTCCGGGCCGGGTGAACCCCGGCGCTGGCGCGCCGGTAGACCGCGATCTGCTCGGCCGTGTTCACGCCCGCCGCCAGCGCCGCCGCGAGCCCGTCCGCGGCCGGCTGGTCGGTGAACGACAGGCCGAGGCCCATGGAGACCAGCTGGAGCGAATCCGTCCCCACGACCAGCTTCACGTCACGGCGCAACCGCACCGTGTCGCGCACACTCAGGCTCTCCCTGATGTTCTCGTCGATCATCGACCGCATGAGTTCGCGCAGCTCGTCCGCGCTGTTGAAGGTCCCCTCGGCGATGACCCAGTAGCCGAGCGGCCACCGGTCGCCTGCGTTGCAGGGGGTGATGAGCTTGACCGAGCGGTCGACCATGTTGAACAAGAACCCGGACACGCAGGCGATCGTCGAGCTCGCCTCCTCCGGGACAAGCTCGCCTCCGCGCTTGTTCGCGAATTTCCGCGCCCGGCCGGCCTTGGACTTGAGGTACCGGCCCGCGAGCGCCGCCTCCTTGTTCTGCGGGACGCATTCCACTCGCAGCAGTTCCTCAGGGGTGAACGCCTCGTGGATGCGGTACAGCGAGTTCAGCGCGATGATCGAGAACCTGTCGACCTCCGAACCCATCGAGTGGGCGAGCCGCAGGATGCGACGGGTGCGCTCGGTGTCCTTCTGGCCCTGCGCCGTCGTGGTCTGCGGGCACCTGCCGAACACCTCATGGAAATCGGTGATGAAGTGCTCGTAATCCGGGTTGTCCAGCGGGTCGGTGGCCCAGTAGAGGAAGCCGTGCCTGGCCGACGGCCCGTACACCTCGCCGACGACTTCCAGGGTTTCCCGCCAGAGCTTGGCGTTTTCCGGGCTGTACGGCCAGGTGTGCTCGAACTTCGGCGCGGCGACGCCGCAGAACCAGCAGCCCACCGTGCAGCCCTTGGACAGCTCGAACGCGACCGGCGCGTGCACGATGGCGTCGGCCCGATCCGGGCCAAGCTCGCCGACGCACCGGCTGATCATCCGGTTCCGCCAGGCCCGCAGCCGCGGATCTGACGGAACCACCTCGGCCCGGAGCCGACGGCGATGCCGGACCTTCTCGTCGATGAATGCCCGGTAGCGAAGCACCGCCTCGGGCACCTCGGCCGCCCGGCCCGCCAGGATCAGGCGGGTCGCCTTGGTGGCCTCGGCCGGCACGATGAGCGGGATCACCTCCGCCGGGGTGAGCGACACGCCCAATGCAGCCAGCGCCGCCGCCGCGTCGGCGGCGAACGCCTCCTGATACTTCGGATCCATCGTCCAGCGTTCCAGGAAGCGCTTCATGTGCGAGACGTCGCGGATGTAACCCTGCGATACATCCGTGAGATCTCCCAGCAGTTCATGGATCGGCGCTGGCTGCACGCTCACCGTTCACTCCTTCGATAGCGTTTTGCTAGGTCAGCACGATGGCGACCACCGCGACGGCCTCGGCCTCCGCGGCCACCGTGGTGGTGGTCGCCGCCGCCTCGGCCTCGACCGCCGCCACCTCGGCCTCCGCGGCCGCCGTCGTGGTGGTGGCCGCCGCCTCGGCCTCCACCGCGGCCACCTCGGCCTCCGCGACGAGCGTCGTGGTGGTCGCCACGGCCTCGGCTTCCTCCGCGACCACCGTCGCGGTGGTCGCCGCCGCCGCGGCTTCCACCGCGGCCGCCTCCGCTTCCGCGGCGGCGGTGGTGGTGGTCGCCACGGCCTCGGCCTCGGCCCCGAACGTCACTGTCTGGTTCATGGCCAGGGCAATGGTGATCGCCCCGACCTGGGTCTCGGCGAACGCGTTCGTCGTGGTGGCAACGACATCCGCTTCCACCCCGTCGGCCACCGCACCAACGACGTTCACCGCGTACGCGTCGTTCACGACGGCCTCGCTGCTGATCAGCCATGCGGCCGACGCCGCGCTGCCGCTAGCGGTGGCGGACGCATTCGCGGACGCACTCTCGGAGACGAATGTGCTCGCTTGCGCCGAGACCTCGGCCGCGCCCTCGAGCGAGGCCTCGGACGCGCCGAACGCCTCGGCCATCGACTGCACCACGTCGCCGGACGCGAAAGTCATTGCGCGTGGCACGAGACGGCGCAGCTTCTCGACGTCGGTGAGCAGCTCGGGCTCGGCCGGGGCCAGCGGAATGACCAGGCACAGCGCCTGACCGGTGTTCTGGATCAGCCGTAGCTCGCTGCCTTCCGGGAGCGGAAGTCGCACCCGCAGCAGCGGGAGCAGCTCCTCGGGCTCGGAGGTCAGGCTGGTCAGCGCGACGTGCCTGACCTCCGGTGTGTCCTCGAAAACCCGGATGCCGACGCCGTCCGGGATCCGCAGCCCGGCCGCGACGAGCACCTCGCGAGGGCGGCTCAGCAGCCGGTCGCGGTACTCGGCGTCGCGCCACGCCCGCGCGATGACCATCCCGGTGACCAGGCTGCCGCGCTCGCTCTCTAGCACCTCCTCGGGCGCGATGACGTCGTCAGCCGTCACGCGCTCTTCCGGGGTGAGAGTCATGTGTGTGATCCCATTCTGTTCCCGCCGCCGCCCGCGATCAGAGAGCGTTGCCGGTGGCCTGAGAGATCGCCTGCGCGTTCTTGCCCACTACCTGCGAGGCCTGCTGGAGCATCTGGTCAAGCGACGCGTTGGTCTTCTGCACGAACTGCGCGAACTCCTGGCGGAACTGGTCACCGTACTTCGCGACCCAGTAGGCGGTGCTCTGCTGGACCTCGGCGTTCATCTTGTTCAAGATGCTGTTGAGCTCGGACTTCATCGGACCGCCGAGCTGCTTGACAAGGTTCTCGAGCTGGGGAAGATCAGCACCTGAGATCGCCATGACACGTCTCCTGTCGGTTGTACCTGGACTGTTTTTTCGCACGCGTGATCGCGAACGGTCCGCGACCGCGCGGTAGAACCCCTGTTACCCGTCGACCCAGGTGATGATCAGAGTGCCTAACATCCTGGACCGTGAGAAATGATGCTAGAGGCGACCGGGGAGAGTTGGGGCGACATTTCAGGAAATTTTGTGGTTTGTGACCTAAGCACTCCGGCTGTGTCAGCAGTTCTCACGCATTCCGATAGAAGCGTCGTTTGAAACTGCTACGATCTGAGCCGTGCATAGCCGGGAAGCCCTTCTCACCATCGCGCGCTATGCGAAAGGTCAATGGGGCATGGTGACGTCCGCGCAGGCGACCGCGGCAGGCGTCAACTACATGCAGCTGAACCGGATGACCGAGGCCGGCCTGCTGGAACGTATCGGGCAGGGCATCTACCTCATGATCGGCGGCCAGGCCGCCGCGACGCGCAACCGGGCGCACAAGGTGGCGTGGCTGCGGCTCGATCCCGGGACACCGGGCTGGGAACGACCGCTCCTCGGCGCGAACAGCGGTGTGGTCTCGCACGGGTCCGCGGCCGTTCTGCTCCAGCTCGGCGACCTTGTGGCGCACGACGTGGAGTTCACCGTCACCCGGCGTCGCACCAGCCGCGATCCGGCGGTGAAATTGCACCGACGGACGCTGGCGGCTTACGAGGTCACCTGGGCCGACGGCCTGCCGGTCACCACCGCCACGCGCACGCTGACCGACCTGCTCCAAGCCGGCATCCCGGTCGAGAACGCGGGCAGCTTTCTGGCTGAGGCACTCGACCGGCGGATGGTCAACGTGGACAGCGTCATCTCCGAGGTGGCTCCGTTCGCGGCAAGCTACGGCTGCCGGCCCGGCAGCGGGCAAGCCCTGGTGGAACTGCTGCTGAATCGCGCCCCTGGGGCATCCGGCGTCTGGGACCGCGAGCAGACCGTCGCCGACCTGGCCCGCGAACTGCTGAAGCTCTCCGACGCGCAGCTCCGCTCGCTGCGCTCGCTGGCGAGCGCGGCCAAGGAGCCCGCCATCGCCGCGCTACTGTCCCGTATCCCCCAGGACTTATCCAGCTCCGGCACTTCGCATACGGCTGTCCCGTTTCCCCAGGACTTATCCAGCTCCGGCACTTCGCATACGGCTTGCGCCCACCCCATCAGCGCCGCCACGTCGCATGCGGCCTGCGCCCACCCCGTCAGCGCCGCCCCCACCGCCACCACCGCCACCACCGCCGGGGCCTGGAGGTCATCGCCTTGCCGACGCCCGACATTTCCGGATTCGTCCCGTTTGCCCGCGACCGACCGGCCTTGCGGAAGGATCGCCGAGGATCACGCGGAGCCGATCAAGCGGCCAGCCAAGCAAACGTGGACGGTTACCCTCCGTTTGTAACGTTCAACGGCAAACGAGTCCGCCGCCGCGCCCGCGGGCCGCCAGGTTTGCCGGTATATGACCGCTTCGCGAAGGGCGATTGCGCCGGACAACATGGAGGAAAAGGGCTTTGCGGAAGGAAAGGAGCCGAAAACCGGCGCCCCAATCTTCCCCGAGGCCCTTATTTTCCGCGCGATCGCCGGGTACCCGGCCGACAAACTTGGGCAAATGGTGAAATGTCCGGCGGGCGGCCCGGGGACGAGAGGTTACGTGGCGCGGAACGGGAGCGGGAGCGGAACGGAACGGGAACGGAACGGAACGGGAGCGGGAACGGAACGGGAACGGGAGCGAGGCGGGGAACGGGAACGGAACAGGACGGGGAGCGGGAGCGAGGCGGGGAGGGGAGGGA
>Ga0213881_10000494_pt1 | contig 25305 bp, 25 predicted proteins | sample BarmaccoBMER_R08_FD_160104 | JGI IMG/M metagenome (GOLD analysis project Ga0213881, IMG submission 160104) | Barbacenia macrantha exposed rock microbial communities from rupestrian grasslands, the National Park of Serra do Cipo, Brazil - ER_R08 ... | reverse complement strand
CGGACACCGTACCCGACCACGGCGACGGCGACGGCGACGGCGACGACAGGCACCGAACCACCCGCACATGGCCACTATCGCGGCGGCGTCACCGACCGCGGCAAGCCACCACCAGCCGCCTCGCTACACACCAACCCCCGCGGTCAATCCACAAAACGTGCCCTAAGGGGCTGTAATTAAATAGTTAATTCGATGGAGTGAAACTGTCGGTGTGACGGCTTGTCGTCTCGGCTTGCGCTCATGTTGATACAAAAATTGCTGCCGTGACCACAAATAACTGCCGCGCCGGGGCCGGTTGGGCTCCCCGGATCAGCCACCGGGCAGCGCACCGGTCGGTCGCCCATCTCGGTAGGTCTCCGGGCGGGGAACGGCGAGCCGGTCGAGGTCGATGACGTTGGCCCCAAGCCCGAGGATCTGGGCAGGATCAGGCCGACGGCACAAGACGCCACCTGAACGGTAACCGGCAAACCATCGGCCCCGAGAACGAGGGACGAGGGACGAGGTTGAAGACCTAGTCCCGGCCGGCGCCAGCAGCGCGTAGCGTACCTTGCCAGGCGTGAGACTCCAGACAAGAAGACCGTCGTGACCACGGTTTTCCCCCTCACGGAGTCCACGCGGTACGAAAACAGTTTTGCCGACATACAAGCCTGTCTTCCACAATCATTCCGATTAGCTGGCAACGGCCAACGGGAGATGCCGCGGATATCGCGACAAAAGGAGAAGCATATCCATGAGCCTGTCGAATGCCAGATTTGACAGCACCGAATTGCTTCGTTCGGAACGCGTGGCCGGCGGGATGCTACCGAAGGTCCTAAGTACTCCCGACATGGTTGCGATCTTCGTGGCAATTGTGCTGGTGGTCACCGGCTCCGCCACAATCCAGGCCGCCGGCCCGGCTGCGTTCGGTTGGTGGATTTTGGGTGTGGTGGCGTTCCTGATTCCTGGCGCGGTGGTGACCGGACAGCTTGGCGTGATGTTTCCGGGCGAGGGGTCGATCTATCTGTGGACGCACAAGGCGTTCGGCGGCTTTTGGGGGTTCTTCGCCGGGTTCTGCGCGTGGTGGCCCGGGTTGCTGGCGATGCTGGGCTACGCCGACAACGCGGTTGCCTACCTTGGGTACGCCTTCCCTGACTCGGTAGGACACTGGCCGGTCCAGCTGCAGGGCGTGGCAATAGTCGGCATGCTAGTGCTTTCGGCGCTCATCGGGCTGTCGCGGCTGCGAACCGCGCAGACCGTGGTCAACGTGGTGTGCGTGCTGTACGGCTTGGTGATCCTGCTGGTGGTGCTGGCCGGTGTCGCCTATCTTGCCACAGGGCATTCTCCGGCAACTGACCCAGCGGAGTTGGCGACCTGGTCACCAGCCCACAAAAACGGGATCAACTTCGGTAACTGGACGTTCTTTGGGGTGGTCGTGCTGGCCCTGCTGGGTGTCGAGGTGCCGCTGAACATGGGCGTGGAGGTCCGCGATCCGAGGGCCATCACCCGGTATCTGCTGTGGGGTTCGGCTGTAGTCGTGGTCGCGTACCTGGCGACGACCTGGGCCGTCATGGTCACCGTGCCGGCCACGAATAACCAGTCAGTGCAGATCATCGCGGTCGCCGATGTGGTGGGCCGCTCGCTCGGGCCAGCCTGGGGCCAGTTGGCGGCAATCGTGTTGGCCGGAGTGATCGGATTCATGCTGGTGGTCTACAACTACTCGTTCGCCCGGCTGATATTCGTCTCCGGACTGGACCGGGGGCTGCCGGCCCCGTTTAGCCGGCTCAACCGCAACCAGGTGCCGCATATAGCACTTTGGGCTCAGACAGCAGTGGCGGTAGCGATCACCGCTGTCATTTTCATCGGACTGCCGACGCTGAATGCCGGTAACGCACTGGACACCCAAACCCGCGTGTACTCGGTGTTGGCGGCAGCCACCACGGTAATCTGGTGTGTGTCGATGGTCGTGCTGTTCATCGACGTTCTGATGATCTTGCGCCGATATCGAACAGAGTTCGCGATGAGGCCGCTAGCCCGACCGATGGTGTTCTGGGTATGCGCAGCGCTGGGAACAGGATCGTCGCTGGTCGGCATCGTCAGCACGCTTTCCGGCTCGCAGACCCCACTGATTTCCAATGATGCCGGATCGATCAATCTATTGGGCGCGACGGTGTCCTATGGGCTGTGGTTCTACCTGGTCGCGAGCATCACCGCCGCCTCTCTCGCGGTCGGCGTGGCGCTCTATCTGGTCGGCCGCCGCCCGGCAGCTCAGGCAAGTGAGCCGCGCACTGGCTGAACCGCCGGAAGCCACCCGCCTCAGCCCGACACTAGGCGCAGCAGGACAACGGACGGCCGCCGTTGTAGGCAATCATATCCGCTATCGCGGCGAAAACGTCGATTGGCGCCCCGGGCTCGGCTCCGTCGATCTCGGCGTAGGCCCGATACAGATTGCCGACAATCCGCTCCGGGTCGAGCCAACCCGCGTATGGGCCCAGATCAATCTGCCGAGCGGCCTCCAGCGGCGAGAGCCCGGACGCGTGCCCACGTTGAGCAACATCGGAGACGAAGCACAGGTAGCCAAGCACCTCGCCGATCAGCTCAGGCCCGGCCACCTCACCGTGACCCGGCACGATCGTGCGCGCCCCGAGCGGGGCAAGTACCTGTTCACACACCCGGATCGAGCCGGCGATCGAGCCCATGAGCAGGAACGGCGTCCCGCCGTTGAACAGCAGATCGCCGGCGAACAGCACGGAACGCTCTGGGATCCAGACGATGGAGTCGTTAGTCGTGTGCGCCGCGACTCCGACATGTCGCACCTCGCAGCGCAGCTCGTCGACCCACAGCGTGACCCCGTCGCGGTAGGTCAGAAACGGTGGCTCGAGCTGGATTGAGCCCCACTCGATCGGTGTCCACACCCCTGGCCAGTTCGGTTTGCCGGCGGCCAGAACCTCCTCGCGGGTGTGTTCGTGCGCAACCACGGTCGCGCCGGCGAACAGCCAGTTGCCGTGCGTATGGTCGCCGTGATGGTGAGTGTTGACCAGCGTTCGGACCGGCTGGTCGGTGACCGATGCGATCGCGTCCAGATACGCACGGGTGCGCCGCTCGGTGCCGCAGGAGTCGATGCTCACCGCGCCACGACGGCCAACGAGCAGACCCGTGTTGTTGAGCCACCAGCTGCCGTCCAGCTGAAGGTAGGCGTGGATCCCCTCGTCAACCTCACGCAAGACAGGTGGTGGCATTTCATGATCACCACAAGCGGAACTCACTGAAGATCCTCCCAGCAACGGTAGTGTTGACAAACGCTGCGTCGGGCCTCCGTACGGCCAGACGCTGGCTTCAAACGCACTAAGTCAAGCGAGTCTGGGGCAACCCAGAAGGGTGACACCTAATCAGGTTGCCTCCTGAACGCCCCTCAGTTAACGTCCTTAGCAATGCTAGGGAATTGAGGGGTAAGCATGACCGAGATCAGCATCGATCAGACCCAAACAGGGCTTCCAACAGTTCAACCGACCGCCGGGGGCGGCCCGAGCGCGGTGCGGGCGCGCGGGCTGGTCAAGCGCTACGGGCAGATCGAAGCGGTCCGGGGCATCGACCTCGACGTCGCACCCGGGGAAACCTTCGGTTTCCTCGGGCCGAACGGGGCCGGCAAATCCACCACAATCAACATCCTGTGCACGCTGGTCGAGGCGACTAGCGGCAGCGCGCAGGTGGCTGGGTTCGATGTGGCCAGGGAACGAGCGGCTGTCCGGCGGCATATCGGCCTGGTATTCCAAGAGCCAACCCTGGACAGCTACCTCACCGGCGAGCAGAACCTGCGCTTCCATGGTGAGCTCTACGGGGTAGCCAGGGCCGGCGCGGCCGCCCGACGGGAACAGGTGCTGCGCATGGTGGGGTTGTGGGAGCGACGCGGCGATGTCGTGCAGAAATATTCCGGCGGGATGCGCCGGCGACTGGAGATAGCCAGGGGACTGCTGCACTCGCCGAAAGTGCTCTTCCTGGACGAGCCGACGATCGGGCTTGACCCCCAGACCCGAGCGTCGATCTGGTCCTATCTGGCCGACCTGCACCGGACCGAGGAGATCACCGTGTTCGTGACCACGCACTACATGGACGAGGCCGAGCACTGCGACCGGATCGCGATCATGAACGATGGCCGGATCGTGGCAATGGACACGCCCGCCCGCCTGAAGGCACAGGTCGGCCAGGACCGAGTCCAGCTCACCACGGCCGACGATGAGGCCAGCATCATTGGGCTGCGTGAGCGGTTCGGCCTGGCCGCGGCAATGCACGAGGGGAAGGTCACCGTGTCGGTGCCAGACGGTGCGGCATTCATACCAGAACTATTCACCCATCTGTCGGTGCCGATTCGCTCCGTGACCGTCCAACGGCCCACCCTGGACGACGTCTTCCTCGCACACACCGGTTCGACCATCCGGGATGTGGAGAGCGCCGGATCCGACTCGAGCGTGCTGGCCGCGCTGGCCCGCTGGGGACGGTGACACTCGGTGTCCGAGGTGACCGACATCGTTGACGACATGATCGCGCCGGTACGCGTACTGGTGTTCGATCCTCGGCACGAGGCACGCGCGGCGGCCGTGGTTTGGCAACGCGAGCTCATTCGATTCGGCAAAGACCGGACCCGGATGCTGGCCTCGCTGGTCCAGCCGGTGTTGTTCCTGTTCGTGCTCGGCGTCGGGCTGGGCTCGCTGGTTGGTCAGGCCCCGGGAACAGTGCGGTTCACCACATTTTTGTTCCCCGGGGTGCTCGCCATGTCGGTGCTGTTCACCGCCGCGTTCTCCGGGATCTCGATGGTCTGGGACAGAGAGTTCGGCTTCCTGCGCGAGATGCTGATCGCCCCGGTGAGCACGACGGCGATCCTGACCGGCAAGTGCTTCGGTGGCGCTACCGTGGCGACCGCGCAAAGCCTGGTGATGCTTGCGCTGGCCGGAGTCGTCGGAGTGCCCTACGCGCCAATCATGATGCTGCAGCTGGTCGGACTGCTGTTCCTGGCCTCATTCATATGTACCGCTATGGGCCTGGTACTGGCCGCGCGGATCAAGCAGGTGCAGTCCGCCATGCCGATGGTCCAGTTGATCATTACTCCGATGATGTTCCTGTCCGGCGCGCTGTTCCCGCTGTCCGGCTTGCCCGGCTGGCTGACCGTGCTGACTCACATCAACCCCATGACCTACGCGGTAGAGCCCATGCGGGCTATCGTGTTCGACAACCTGGCGGTGGACGCGGCGACCCGAGCCAGGCTCGACCCGGGAATCAGCTGGGGTGGCTGGACCGTGCCGGTCGCGGTCCAGGTGGCAATCGTCATCGGGATATGCCTAGCCCTGCTCGGTATCGCCGTCGGACGCTTCGCCCGCACTGAGTAACTGAGTAAGCGTCGCCCTCCGGAAGGCTGGGCTACCGCGGCGGCGTGATAGTGATCGTGGCACGATATCGGCTAATCGATATTCACGACGAGATCATTCCTGAGGTATCCCAAGGAGGACACCGACGTGGCCAGCCCGACCAGCGGCAGCAACGGCACCGAGGCCCCGCCCGTGCTGCCCTCCATCCCGCTATCGGCGGAGACAGCCCGGAACGGGGATGCCTCCATCGGCAGCCTCGTGCGCGAAGCCAGCTCACATATGTCTACCTTGATCCGTTCCGAGCTGGAGCTAGCCAAGTCCGAGCTGGCGACCGAGGTTCGCAAGGGTCTCAGGGGCAGCGTGTACTTTCTTGTGGCGCTGGCCATCCTGTTGTTCAGCTTGTTCTACTTCTTTTTCTTCGTGGTGGAGCTGCTCAACTTGTGGCTGATGCCCTGGGCATCGAACCTGATCGTGTTCGGTCTGATGCTGCTCACCGCTGGCCTGTTCGGTTTGCTCGGCTATCGCGGGGTACGTAAGATCCACGCGCCGGAACGGACCATCCGCAGCGTCAAGGACACCGCGGCGGCCCTAGGCAAGCGTGATCGGGATGGCACACCAGTCCTGGAGCGGTGACGGACCCGTCCTCGGTACGAGTTCCTGGGCCGTGGCGCCACCGGTGGGTGTCAGCTAATGGCATCCAACTCCATGTTGTGGAATGCGGCCGGGGGCCACTCGCGGTGCTTCTGCATGGTTTTCCGGAGTTCTGGTGGGCGTGGCGCCACCAGTTGATCGAGCTGGCCAACGCGGGCTTTCGGGCCGTTGCGGTCGACCTGCGCGGATATGGCGAGTCGGACAAGCCACCCCGGGGGTATGACCTGTGGACGCTAGCCGGTGACGCTTCCGGCCTGATCCGTGCGCTGGGCGAACGAAAGGCGGATGTCATCGGACATGGCTGCGGCGGGCTGATCGGTTGGACGCTCACCGCGCTGCACCCCCGGCTGGTTCGATCTTTGGTGGTGTTGAACACCCCCCACCCATTGGCACTACGACGAGCGGTATGGGCCGACCCTGCTGGGCAAGGCCGGGCCGTCGGCCGGTACGCGCTGGGTTTCCAGCTGCCGTGGCAGCCAGAGCGCTGGTTACGGGCCGACGGCGCAGCCGGAGTGGAGCGGATTATGCGCGCCTGGTCCGGCCGTGGGTGGGTGGCCGCGCCTGAGTTCACCGAGGTAGTTCACCGCAACCGAGCCGCCATGCTCATCCCTGGGGTGGCGCACAGCGCGTTGGAGTACTACCGCTGGGCAATGCGCAGCCAGTTCCGCCCAGACGGACACCGGTTCGCGTCGGAGATCAGCCGCCCGATCGAGCTGCCGGTGCTGCAGGTGCACGGTGCCGACGACCCGTACCTACTAGAACGCACCGCGCGCGAATCGGACCGCTGGGCGCACCACCGCGCCTACCGTGTGCTATCTGGCTGCGGACACTTCCCGCACCAAGAGGCCCCGCACGCCACCACTCGGCTGATCACCGACTTCCTCGGCGGGCCCGGCTGAAGGTAGCCGGAAAACCACGGCTAGGCCGCGCAGCTACCGGTGGACACCTGGTTGAACAATTCGGGGGCGACCCGCAGCATCGGCGCCACCTGCGCGGCGGTCAGCACGAAGCCGGTCTCAGCGTCATCGAGCGCGGCGCCGAACACCACCCCGTACACCGTGCCATCGGGCGCCAGCAACGGACCACCGGAGTTGCCGGAACGCACCACCGCTCGCACTGTGTACACCTGACGCGTGACGATATTGGCGTTGTAGATGTCCGGGCCGCGCAGCTCGACCTGACTGCGGATCTTCGCGGGAGTCGAGGTGAACGGTCCGTCCAACGGATACCCCAGCACGATCGCGTCGTCGGCCGCCGTCGCGGGATGCTGGGCAAACCGCAGCGGACTGAGGTCCAGCCCTGGCACCGCGAGAACCGCGATGTCGACCTCCGGATCGTAAGACACCACCCGCGCCACCCGTTGCCTTGGTCGATTTCCGGGCCCGGGTACCTCCACCGAGACTTCAGCGGTACCGGCCACCACATGCGCATTCGTCATGACCCGCTCGGGCCCGATAACGAAGCCAGTCCCTTCCAACGCTCGCGAGCAGCGAGTGGCCTTGCCTCTGATCTTCAGCACGCTGCTCCTGGCCGCCAGCACCGTCGGACTGTTCTTCAGCGCGGGATCGGGCGGGCCGACCTCGGCGATCGGGGTCTGGGTGAACGGGCTGAGCACATCGGGAAAGCCTGAGGAGTCCAGCAGCGACCGTAGCTCCGAAGGCAGCGCACGGACCGAGGGAACATTGTTGCCCACTACGCTATCCACCGCGGCAAGCACCCTGGAACCTCGGATCCCGGCGGCCAGCCCGGGAAAGCTCGTTGAGGTCAGTGGTAACGCGACCAGCCAAGCGGCCAGCACTACGGTCACCGCCTGCACCACCGAACCCAGTGCGGACTCGATCTGCAGGGTGTGCTCGCCGGTAATCCGCTCACGGATTCGTCGACCGAAGAAGACCCCGATCGTCTCACCAACGGCAACCATCGCGACGACCACCGCGATACTGATGAAAACCCTGGCGACCGGAGAATCGACATTCTGCACGACCAGGGGCGCCAGCCGCACACCGAGGATGGCGCCGCCAAGCACTCCGACGAAGGACAGCAGCGCCACCGCCATCCCGTGGCGCCAGCCAGACACCGCAGCCAGCCCAGCGAGCAGCAATACGAACAAATCCACCCAGCTCATGCGTCTGCTCCGCTCACCCCGCCCAGTCCAATCCGGCTGTCCCGGGCAGCCTGCCAGGCCCACTCAAGGTCACGGACCCCGGGGCTGGACCAGGGCCGTTCCCAACCGCCCATGCGCAACAAAGAGTCCACCAGGCCGCCGGTGAAACCCCAGACAACCAGCCCAGCCACTTGAAAAGCCGGGCCAACGTGCCCCGAGGTGTGCCGAACCCAGAATCGGTTGGCCGGGTCAGCGAGCCAGGAAACCGGCACCCGTACGACCGCCGTGCACTCGCCCGGATCAACCGCGCGCACCGCCACCGGCTCTCGCCAGTAGGCCAGCACCGGGGTCACCAGGTAGCCGGACGGCGGAATGAACAACTCCGGCAGCATGGTGAGAGGGTCGATCCCGGCTGGATCCAGACCGGTTTCCTCGGCCGCCTCACGCAGCGCGGTCTGCACCGGGTCACCGTCGCCCGCCTCTCGGCCGCCACCGGGAAAAGCCACCTGCCCCGCGTGGTTGCGCAACCCATCAGCGCGATGCTGCAGCACCACGTCCGGGCCGCCGTCGGCGGTCTCACCGAACAGCACCAGCACGGCGGCGTGGCGACGAGGCTCGTTCCCCGGCTGGGGCTGGGTGTACCGGGTCATGGCGCGGATGTCGACGGCGGTGGCCGCCCGAACCAACGGGGTGAGCCACCGCGGCGCCCGGTTTGGGTGCAGCTCGGGTACGGTCACCGGTCGGGCCGGCGCAGGCGGGACACCGCGTCGGCCACCTCATCGGCGGAACGGAACGGAATCGCGGGTTGCACTCGCGCCACGCTGCCATCCGCCCGCAGCAGGTAGCTGGATGGCAACGCGGTCACTTTCAAGGTCCGCGCTATCGCCTCATCCGTGTCGACCACCACCGGCAGCCGCACCCCCAGGCTGGTCAGCAGCTCCAGCGCGGCGCTCGGCCGGTCGCGCAAATCGATGCCCAGTACCGGAACCGCATCTGGACGGGCAGCGTAGGCGGCCAGCGCAGGCAGCTCGGCACGACAGGGTGCGCACCACGAAGCCCACACGTTGAGTAGGGCGTCCCGTCCGGCCAGCCCCTCGGCTGGCTTGACGTCACCCGGCCGCCCTAAGCAAGGAACTCGGATGTGGGCCAGCGGACCGCTGGCGGCCACCCCATCGGAGCCCGAGCCTGGACAGGCTGGAAGCGCGGCCGCCGCGCGAGCCCCGGCGAGGTCGGCGTCAGATGGCATCGCGATAGGTGAACCTCCGCCAGCTGGCTGATCGATCGCAACGGGCCCAGACGGCCACAATGCCAGTACACCGACCACCGCGAGCACGACCACTAGCACCGTTGCCAGCAACTCGGCTCTGGTCAGCCCGGCTCGCACGCTCATCGGTCCGCTCTCATGGCTCGGTCAACTCGGCCATAACGACAGCGTCGGGCTCCACGCCCGCCATTGCAAGCAAATGCGCTGTCTCCGGCCCTTTGACCAGCGGGGCGGCCTTCGCTGGCTCGGTAGGGCCAACTCCAAAGGACGGGCAGTCACCGCGCAGCGGGCAGACCCCGCACGCTGGGTTGCGCGCGTGACACACTCGCCGCCCGTGGAAGATCACCCGGTGAGACACCACCGTCCACTGTGCGCGCGGCACCAACGCGCCAACCGCATGCTCCACCTTCACCGGGTCTTGCTCAGCCGTCCAACCCCAACGCCGAACCAGCCGTCCGAAGTGGGTGTCGACGGTGATACCGGGCACACCGAAAGCGTTACCTAGGATAACGTTGGCACTCTTGCGGCCGATACCAGGTAGCGTGACGAGATCCTCCAGCCGGCTCGGTAACTGCCCAGCGAACAGTTCGGTCACGGTCGCGCCCAGACCCATCAGGGCAGCGGCCTTATTTCGGAAGAATCCGGTGGTACGGATCAGCTCTTCCAACTCGGTCCGATCGGCGCCAGCATAGTCGGCGGCCGTGCGGTACCGGGCGAACAACGTTGGGGTGACCTCGTTGACCCTTTTGTCGGTGCACTGGGCGGACAAGATGGTGGCGACCGCAAGCTCCAGCGGCGTCGTGAAGTCGAGCTCACAGTGTGCGTCCGGGTATGCTTCGGCAAGTATCCGCAGCATCCGCCGAACCCGACGGGTCCGGCCAAGCTCGCTCTCGCCGGCCGCCACACGCATAGCCAACCGCTTGCTGCGCTGCGCCGGTGTCGTCACCCCATCCAGGGTACGGATACTGCTCGGGCCATCGCCGGTGGGCCGGAGTCACGGACCATCCAAGCGACCCAGCGGGGCATCCCGACCCCGCTGCGCGCACCCGTCGTTTCGTGCGAGAGGATTCCTCCCGTCATGAGTGCCTGGTTGTCCATTCTCGTGCCGCTGCTGGTGATGTTTTTTGCGCTCGGCATGGAGAGAGTCGAAGCGCGGATGCGTGAGTTCACCGTTCGCCAGGAAGAGCTTGATGATTTTCTCGAGCGGGCTCGCCCGGAGGAAGTCAAGGCGCTGTTCCGGTCCGGCACCAGCCGGGCGCTGGAGCTGTTCCGGCTGCGCAACCGGGGTACTCGAGCGCCCAGACGCAACCTCAGCCGAGACCGCGTCGCCTCCTGAGACCCGAGCCGTACGGTTTCGTTTTGCTGGACAGTAATACCGGATACTGCGGTATGGGGCTATTAGACTGCCGGCGGTCGTCGCGTCGGTCCGTTTCTGAGCCCCCAGGGATCCGCGCGAACAGGGGCGGGGGTCCGCGAGCTGAGGAGTGGCAGTGGACGAGGTTTTGATCCGCGCGGGCATCTTCCAGGGCGTCGAGCCGACTGCGGCCGAGGCACTCGCGAGCGAGCTCGAGCCGGTGAGCTTCCCCCGTGGCCATGTCATCTTCGCCGAGGGCGAGCAGGGCGACCGGCTGTACATCATCGCTACCGGAAAGGTCAAGATCGGCCGCAAGTCACCGGACGGCCGGGAGAACCTGCTGGCGGTGTTCGGCCCCTCGGATATGTTCGGCGAGCTGTCCATCTTCGACCCCGGCCCTCGAACCTCGTCGGCAACCGCGGTTACCGAAGTCCGAGCGTACAGCATGGACCGCCCAGCACTCCGTGAGTGGATCACCAAGCGGCCGGAGATTGCTGAGCAACTGCTGCGGGTGGTAGCTCGCCGATTGCGTCGGACCAACAACACGCTCGCCGACCTCATCTTCACCGATGTCCCTGGCCGGGTGGCCAAGGCGCTGCTGCAGCTGGCCCGCCAGTTCGGTTCGCAGGAATCCGGGCTGCTGCGAGTCACCCACGACCTGACCCAGGAGGAGATCGCCCAGCTGGTGGGAGCCTCCCGTGAGACCGTGAACAAGGCACTCGCCGACTTCGCTCAGCGGGGGTGGCTGCGGCTGGAAGGCAAGAGCGTGTTGATCCTGGAGCCCGAGCGGCTGGCCCGGCGGGCTCGCTGAACAGCGGCGATACGCTGGGGCATGACTCGGTGGCTAGTTTCCTGGTTGGTTGCGCCGGGCCACCCTATGCTGGCCCTCGGCTTTGCGGCGGTCGCTGGATTAGCCGGCGCGCAAGTAATCCAGCTGGGCAAGGACCGACAGCTCGGCCGCCGGCCACAGCATGCGGTCCACGTCGGCGTACACCACTTCGACAATCTGCCGAGCGGTGGCGTCCGGGCCCAGTTGCCGCAACGCCGAGCGGATCTGGTCCAGTCGCTGCTCGCGATGCGCCAGATACTCGCGCGCGACGGTTCCGACATCGGCTAGCTCGGGGCCGTGCCCTGGCAGCACCGCGAGTCCATGAGGCAGCTCCGCCAATCGCCGCAACGAGGTTAGGTAGTCGCCGAGCCGCCCGTCCGGATAGGCGATCACGGTGGTGCCCCGGCCGAGCACGGTATCTCCGGTGAGCACCGCGTCGTCGAGCACAAAGCACAGCGAGTCCGAAGTGTGCCCCGGAGTAGCCAACACCCGGATCTCCAGCCCGGCGGCCACTATCACATCATCGTCAGCCAGCTCCTCGTCGCCGAGCGCGAGTGTCGGATCCAGCGCACGCACCGGGGCTCCGACCAACTCGGCTAGCCACCGCGCTCCTGAGGCGTGATCATCGTGTCGATGAGTAAGCAAGATCTGGGTCACCGGCCCGTGCTCGGCAATCAGTCGCAGATGCCGTTCGTCGGCCGGTCCCGGGTCGACAACGACCGTGTCGGCGGCGCCTGGCCCACGTAACAGCCAGGTGTTGGTGCCGTCAAGAGTCATCGGTGACGGATTGTCCGCAAGCAGCACCGACGCCGTGGCCGTCACCGGGCGCAACGTTTCACCAACGCTTCGGCCGGGCGGAACCAGCCCGGTGATATAGCGCGTTCCATACATCGTGACCCTAGTTCGTGCCGACCAAATTGGCTCGCCGCAGAGCGTCCCGGCCAGGCGTGCCAGACACCGTAGCCGGCGCTTAGCTTATCCAGCGTGATCCGGTGGTGGTCCCATTGGACGCGGCGGCGGGGGCCCGGGGCGGCGGCCGCCACCGCCATTGGATTTACGGAAGATCTGTGAAGGCGGTTGGTCGGCGGGCGGGAGCCCGTTGTCTTCGCGAGCCGCGAGCTCCTCTTGCAGTTCGCGCAATAACCGTTGCTCGACTTCTGATAACTCGGCTGGCAAATCGGCGGCGTCAGCCGGACGCGGTGGTGTGCGCCTAGGCGGGGGTCCTGGCGGCTGGGGGTTGGCTGGCGGGACCGGCTTGGCGACCACGGTCCATTCCGACCCTTGCTGGTCGGAGCCAATTCCGTTGGTACTGCCGTTGGAGGTGGGTCCATTCGGTCCGCCCGGAGCACTCGGTCCGGAACCAGGACCGCCGGAACTCGGCCCACCGGATTCGGAGCCAGGGCGAACTGGCCGGCGATCTGGCGTTGCCGAACGCTCAGCGGCGGCGCCCCGGCGGTCAGCCGGCGGCCTGGAAGGACCACGCTGCTCGGCTCCCGACGCGGGCTGGTCGGAAACGGCGGGGCCTGGACGGTCCGGGCTCGATGGCTGCCAGTCCACCGCCGGCGAGAACATCCCGTTGTTTCGGCGAGAAGGACTCGGCGGCCCACCCAGCTCGTCCGGTGGTCGGTTGCGCTGATCACGGCTTGGCAACCAGCGCGGATCCCGAGTGGGCGGCTGGTCACGGGCTGGCTTGCTGGCATCAGCCGGCGGGTTGCCGCGGTCGTTCGCCGCCCGTTCTGGCGAGGCATTGTCTGGCTCGAACAGGTCAGCTTTGGCCTGTCGCTCGGGCTCGTTATCAGTCACCGGCCGTTCAAAAGGCGTGACCGTACCGCCGTCGCCGGTGGACCCGGGACCGATTTGACCACGTGCCGCGGCTCGGGCGGCGATCACTCGGTCGACCGGACGCAACGGCGCGCGCGGTCCGGCTGACCCGGCGGCGGTGACGCCACCAGCCTGATCCGAGCCATCGCCGTCGTCGAATGGCGAACCGGACGGGCCAGGGCCACGCCGCCGAACCATTGGAGCCTGCGGGACCCAGTCCTGGGCGACCCGAGGGTCAGCGGACGAGTCGAGCTGGAGCATCCGTGCGGCGTCAAGAGCCGCCTGATGGTAGTTACCCAGCCGCGCATCAGCGGTGAACACCTCAACCGAAACGAACACCCCAGCTTGCATCAGCAGGTCGCCGACCTGATACGCTAACAGGTCGGCACCCGAACCATCAGCGGCCTCGATGAGCAGCACTGGATGAGGAACGGGTCCGGGCGCGCCACCCGCCGGAGTAAGCCGCCAGGTCAGCCATAGCCGGCAACCCCGCATCAGTCGCGCTGGCAATGTGTTCAGCGCATCGCCGGGGAATCCGGCCGCGATCGAAGGCGGGAAGCCCACCGCGCTTGGATCGGCCAAGAACCGGTGCGGCATAGCCGGGGTCGGATCAGGCACGGGGAGCTCGACTCCAGTGCGTCCGAGCTGTCCACGCCGGGCGTTCGCTCGCAGCAGCGCGGCATGCGCCTCTTCCGGCAGTCGCACCCGCTCAGCCGCGACCGCGGCGGTGATCAATTCGAGCGCGTGATCGAACTCACCGACGGCGGCTAGCTCGCGGCTCCAACCGAGGAGCTCATCGTCGATCAGCCCGGCCAGCAGGAGCAGCAGGCTATGCGTGTCGACCACGGCGTCGCCGTCATGGCCTTCCAACATCTCGCCTCCTCACTACTTGTGTGCAACGCCGCTATCCGTGTCGCTATCCATCGCCACGGTCAGCGGCGTCGGTGTCCGCGGCCTCAGACGTCGACCAGCTCGCTGGCTGAGGAGCGTCGGGCACGCCCACCGGCCAGTTCCTTCTCCGGTGAACGCCACAGCGAGACCGATTCGCGCAGTGCCAGCCGGTGATACGGCGGGAGGACTAACGGGGGCGATACGACTTCAACGCACGGCAACAAGTCCCCGTGCGCACGCAGCACGCGCTGCAGAGTGCCGGTCAACACCGGCAATTCCTCAGTCACGTGTGCCAACACCACCCGCCGAGGGCGCGGGTAGTCCATACGCCAGCTGCGGCGCAGTTCCCTGCCTCCGGGATGGGCCCGGAGGATGGCGAGGAGTGTCAAGTCGACGCTATCCCGCCACCCGCCAACGCCGACGACATCGACGCACCGCTGGTCGGGAGCGAGCTCGGCCTGAAACCTGACCGTTGGCTCGGCAACCTCGGCCAACGAAAGCACAGCATCAAGAAAGCGCCAGGGCGCGCCCCAGTGTGGCAGACTCGCTTCGAGCAGGTCCCGCTCGAAGTCGGTAAGACCGATCCGGTGGCGGAGCAACGACTTCGGCAATATACGCGCCACCGACGCGTGTGCGCCAGCAGCCAGCCAGTCCCGCAGCCGCCAGAGCACTCGATCCGGCAGCCGCCCAGCCAACCGGACCAACAGGTCGTGGCAGGCTCGCTCGGCGGCGGCGCAGGACTCAGCCGTTACGTTCGACGGTGCCGTCATGGCGACACCCCTGGTGTTACCGCTGTTGCTGCGTCAGCTGTTGACACTTCAACCACAACCTCAACCTCGACTGGAGCGTTCTTCGGCAGCTCGGCCACTCCGACCGCGGACCGGGCATGCGCGCCATCGGCGCCGAACACGGTCCCGAACAGCGCGGAGGCACCGTCGAGCACGGCCGGCTGCTGACCGAAACCAGGCGCGGAAGCCACGAAACCGGTTACCTTCACCACGCGAGTCACCGAGTCAAGACCAACCAGCGTGTCGATCGCGGCCAGCGCATTGAGCGCACAGCGGCGAGCTAACTCGACGGCGTGGTCGACCTCGACCTCGGCACCCACTTTCCCGGTGGTCACCAGCTGGCCGTCCACAATCGGCAGCTGGCCAGCGGTGAAAACCAGCGCTCCGGACCGCACGGCAGGCACGTACGCACCGGCCGGGGCAGCCACGCGGGGAAGCCGCTCGCCCAGCTCGCGCAGTCGCTGACTGGCGGACATCAGCCCGGCCCGCCACCGGCTCGCGGCCGCTTGAGGTAGGCAACCAGCTGTTCACCCGTCGGGCCGGGCAACACGGTCACCAATTCCCACCCGTCCGCGCCCCACTGGTCCAAGATTTGCTTGGTAGCGTGGATCAACAAGGGGATGGTCGCGTACTCCCATGCGGTGACTGGGGCGGTGCTCATGGCAGTACCTTATCTTGGCCCGCATCGTAGGCTCGCAGCATGTGGCCCAAGGAGCTTTCACGTGCTCGCCTGCACGTCGTCACCGGCAAGGGTGGCACCGGCAAGACGACGGTCGCGGCGGCCATGGCGCTCGCGTTCGCCTTCGGTGGCCAGCGGACCTTGTTGATCGAGGTGGAGGGCCGACAAGGGATCGCCCAGCTATTCGACACCAGTCCTCTTCCGTACGCCGAAACGAAGATCGCGGTCGCGGCGGGCGGCGGAGAGGTTCGCGCGCTGGCCGTTGACGCCGAAGCCGCGCTGTTGGACTACCTTGAAATGTTCTACAGTCTCGGTATCGCCGGGCGGACACTGCGCAGGATGGGCGCTATTGAGTTCGCCACGACGCTGGCTCCCGGCCTGCGCGACGTGCTGCTCACCGGAAAAGTCAAGGAGTGCGTGACACGCACCGGCCCGGACGGGCGCCACTTCTACGACGCGGTGGTACTGGACGCGCCACCGACCGGTCGGGTAGTCAGGTTTCTTGACGTCACTAAGGCGATGGCCGACTTGGCGAAGGCCGGCCCAATCCATCGACAAAGCGAGGGCGTGATCGCGCTGCTGCACTCCGCTGACACAGCGGTTCACCTGGTGACGACGGGCGAGGACCTGCCAGTCACCGAGACCCTGGAAACCGTCGCCGAACTGGGCGCCGCCGAGTTGCGGGTCGGTACGGTGATCATCAACCGGGCCAACCCTCGCCGGCTGCCAGCGCCATCAGTGGACAGCGCCGCCGACGGCCGGATAGACCGGATGGAGGTGCGGGCCGGACTTGCCGCGGTAGGCGCGCGGCTCACCGATGCGCAGCTGGACGGCCTGCTCGCCGAAACCGTGGAACACGCGATACGCATGCGTGCCGAGGCCGCCGCGCTGGCCCGCTTGTCGGCCGAGCCCCCGGACGGCCCGGCCGAGCCTCTGCACCAGCTGCGACTGCCCGAGGTGGCCGACGGCATCGAACTCGGTGCACTGTACGAACTGGCCAAACTGCTCACCGAGCAGGGCGTGCGAACGCGGCCGGTCGCGCGGACAATCCGCTCCGCCGAGGCGGGGCGGGTATGAGCCAGGAGGACCGCGACCTGTCCGTCGGACCCACCGTGCCGTCCCGCCAGCCCACTCGCTGGCTGGACCTGGATGCAATGTTGACCTCTCCCAGCACGAAGGTGGTGGTGTGTTGCGGGTCAGGCGGCGTCGGCAAGACCACCACCGCCGCCGCGCTGGCGGTGCGGGCCGCGCAGCGAGGCCGCCGCACCGTCGTGCTGACCATCGACCCGGCTCGCCGGCTCGCTGAAGCACTGGGTCTGACCACGTTGAGTAATGAACCAAAGCGAGTCGGCGACATTGATGGCGACCGCGACGGAGTCGCCGCCAATTCATTCGAGAGCACCGCGGGCGAGCTATACGCCATGATGCTGGACATGCGGCGAACGTTCGACGAAATGGTGTACAACCATTCCACTCCAGACCGCGCGGAAAAGATCATCACTAACCCTTTCTACCAGACCATATCCTCCTCTTTCTCCGGAACCCAGGAATACATGGCGATGGAGAAACTGGGGCAGTTGACCGCGACCGGAAAATGGGACCTCATCATCGTCGACACCCCGCCATCGCGGTCCGCCCTGGATTTCCTGGATGCCCCGCAGCGCATGTCGTCGTTTCTCGACGGGAAGATGATCCGTCTTCTCTCCGCGCCGGCCAGGTTCGGTGGACGCGGCCTGCGCCGGCTGGTGGGTGTCGGGTTCGGGTTGTTCGCTAAGGCGGTTTCGACCATCCTGGGCGGGCAGCTGTTGGCTGACGCCTCGGCGTTCGTGCAGGCTTTCGACACGATGTTCGGCGGCTTTCAGGAACGTGCCACGGCAACCTACAAGCTGCTGCGTTCGCCGGGGACCGCGTTCATCGTGGTGGCCGCGCCGGAGCCGGACGCCCTGCGGGAAGCGGCGTACTTCGTCGATCGGCTAGCCGCCGACAGCATGCCACTGGCCGGGCTGATCCTCAACCGGGTACACCCCGTGCTGGCCGACCTGCCGGCCGGCCGCGCACGCGAGCTGGCCGACCTGGTCGATCAAACCAGCGCAGGGCAGTTGACCTCGGCGGTGCTGCGGCTGCACGCGGACCGCGTGGACCGATCGGGGCGGGAACAGCGGCTGCTGGCCCGCTTCACCAACGCCCACCCGGACGTCTCTGTGACCAAAGTGCCAGCCGTGGCCGGTGACATCACCGATCTGGCTGGACTGCGGGAGATCGCCCGCCGGCTCATCCAGCCGCCGCTGGCGCCCGCCGAGGACACCCGCGATGTGCTGGTCTGACCGGCGCGACATCAGGCCGCCCTCCTCGGTTCGGCGGCCAGATCATCGGCATCAACCCTCGGGGTGGCACCGAGGAACTTCGCCCAGTTGGTCACCTCGCGGCGGCGCTTGAGCAGCGCCCGGCGCTGTCGCTCAGTCAATCCACCCCAAACCCCGAACTCGATCCGATTATCCAAGGCATGCGCCAGGCACTCAGTCACCACCGGGCAGCCGCGGCATATCAAGCGTGCCTCACGCTGCCGCCGACCCCGCACAAATAGCTGATCGGGATCGTTGTGCTGACATTTCGCCGAAACTCGCCAATCTCCCACCAGACGCATTTCTTCCCAGCTTTCCGGCCCGCCGCCGGCCCACCGAACCATTCGTCCGTGTGCGACCGGCAATAGAGCCAACCGTGTGAACCCCGTCATTGCGGATAGACGCAAGCAAACCGGTACCGGTTCCGTAAGCCAAGCCGGGAAAACTACTCAACTACGGAGGGTGAGTTACTCAGGTGAACCACCGTCAACCACTCGCGCGTCGCGGCTGACGGTTCCGAGAACCTGTCTGCCCGACCGCGTATGGTGGGGCCGGTGAGCGCCGAACCCATCCTGCAGCGCCTGACCAAGCTGCTCGGCCTCTGCGCGATCGGCGGGGTGCTGCTCGCCGGCATGGCCTTTCCGTTCGCCGCCGCGATCGGGGCCGTTTCGAATCAGGCGGCCGATACGATGGCGGGTTCTTCGGTCGATCTGATCGAAGAACCGTTGCCCTCCGCCACGACTGTGACCGACTCCGCTGGCACACCGATCGCCTACCTCTACGACCAGAATCGCACCCCGGTGCCCCCAGAGGCGATCTCACCAGCGATGAAAGCGGCCATAGTCGCCATAGAAGATCGCCGGTTCTACGACCACCGCGGAGTCGACTGGCAAGGCACCCTCCGCGCGGTGGTCGCCAACTCGGCCTCGGGCGACGTCGTGCAGGGTGCCTCCACGTTGACCCAACAGTACGTAAAGAACTACCAGCTGTACGTGACAGCCAAGACCGCATCCGACCGGTTGAAGGCCACCGAACAGACCCCAGCCCGCAAGCTGCGCGAGATTCGAACCGCGCTGCAACTGGAACGTAAGCTCAACAAGGAACAGATCCTCGCCGACTACCTGAACATCGTCTTCCTGGGCAATAACACCTACGGCGTCGCGGCCGCCGCGCGCACCTACTTCAACACCACGCCGGACAAGCTCACCGTGGCACAGGCCGCGCTGCTCGCCGGCATGGTGCGCAGCACCTCAACTTACGACCCGGTGGCTCACCCGAAGGCCGCGCTGGATCGACGCAACGTCGTGATCCAACGGATGGCTGACCAAGGAATGATCAGCCAGGAACAGGCGAGGACGGAGCAGGCCGCTCCGCTGGGTGTGGTGGACCCGTTGGCCAGCCGGGTCAGTGGGTGTATCGGCGCCAAGGACGCTGGGTACTTCTGCAAGTACGTCGTGGAGTACCTCACCCAGGCCGGATTCACCTCCGAGCAGCTCAACCGCGGGGGTTACACGATCAGAACGACGCTTGACCCCAAAGCCGAGCAGTACGTCAAACAAGCGCTGGACACCGAGGTACCACCGCGGCAACCGCACGTCGCCGACGTGATGTCGGTCGTACAGCCGGGCATCGACAAGCACCGGGTGCTGGCGATGGCGGCCAACCGGACGTTCGGGCTCAAGGCAGCTGAGGAACAGACCAGCTACGGGCTGCCGTACGAGCCGGTCAACCTCGGCGCCGGCTCGATCTACAAGATCTTCACTGCCGCCGCGGCACTGGAGAAAGGCCTAGGTATCGAATACACGATGGAGGTTCCGCCCAGTGGGTACGCCTCACCGCTGTACCGAGACGCTTCCGGGCATTCGTTTCCGGTCCGTAACGACGGCAACTACCCGCCTGCGATGTCCATGCAAGATGCGCTGGCCCAGTCACCGAACACCGCGTTTGTCCGGCTCGAGGAGTTCACTGGAGTACCTTCGGCGGTCGATATGGCGGTCCGGTTGGGCATGAGATCGCTGGCCACTACCGCGTTCGTCGACCCGCGCACCGGTCAGCGCACCAAACGCTCGATCGCCGAGGTAACCAAAGCACAGAACCAGGGCTCGTTCACACTCGGTGTCAGCCCCACAAGTGTGCTGGAGTTGGCGAACGTGGGCGCTACCCTGGCCAGCTCTGGGATCTGGTGCCCGCCGAGTCCGATCGAGCAGGTCACCGACTCGGCCGGCCAGCCGGTCCCGGTCAACGAGCTGCCGTGCGAACGGGTGGTCGAGCCAGGTCTGGCGAATACCCTGTTGACCGGCTTGAGCAGGGACGACATCAACGGCACGTCGGCGGCGGCAGCGAACGGCTTCGGCTGGAAGCGACCGATGGCGGGTAAGACGGGAACGACCAACGAGCACAAGTCGGCCGGCTTCGTCGGCATCGTGCCGCAGGCATCCGCGGCGGTCATCACGTTCGACAATTCCCGTTCGCCTCAGCCGTTGTGCGATTCGGGAGGCAGCGCGCCGCCGGTGGCATGCGACGGCGGCAACATCTACGGCGGTAAAGCCCCGGCCCGTACCTGGTTCCGAGCGATGACCGGCTACCTGGCTGATCAACCGGTGCTGCCGCTGCCGCCCACCGATGAGCGGTACATGCAAGGCGGCGAGGCGTCCAGAGTGCCGAACGTGGTTGGCCTGGATGTTGACGAAGCTACCGAGCGACTACACGACAGCAACTGGCGAACCACCGAGAAGCGAGTGGACAACCGCGCCACCGAGGGCACCGTGGTCGGGCAGTCCCCGCGTGGTTCCGCGCTGCCCGGCCAGGTGATCACTTTGCAGGTGAGCACGGGTAAGGTACCGCCCCCACCGCCACCTCCGGGTGCTGACTCCGATGAGCCGCCGCCGAGCACTCCATCCTCGGCGGCCCCCCGAGCCCAGCGCGGCCGTTGAACCACTCTCCCGCCGACTTCTTCGCACTGAAGAAGTACCGAAATCGACGTTCAGCCAGCCAGCCGCGCCTTGACCGCCGCCGCCACCCGCGATCCTTCCGCCCGGCCGGCCACCTCAGCGCTGGCTACCTTCATCACCTGACCCATCTGCCTCATCCCAGGTCGCTCACCCAGCTGGGCAGCGACCTGGTTGACCGCTCGCTCGGCAATCGCGGCCACCTCTGCGTCATCCAGCTGGGTGGGCAGGTACCGAGACAGCACATCGGCCTCAGCCCGTTCCTTGGCCGCTAGCTCGCCACGTCCGGCCGCGTCGAACGCTTCGGACGCCTCAGCGCGCTTCTTCACCTCTCGGGTGAGTACCTTCAGCACCTCAGGCTCGTCGAGCTCTCGAGCGGTATCGCCAGCCACCTCGGCCGCCGTGATCGCGCTCAGCGCCATCCGCAACGTCGCCTTGGTCAGCTCATCCTGCCCCTTGATGGCCGCGGTGAGATCGGTTCGCAGCCGCTGCTTCAGACCCATGGTGGGTCACCGTAACCGAGCCAGCGGGACCCGTACCCTGGCAAGCGTGAACACGCTCCTGCGCGCTGTGGCAGGCACCATCGGACTGGGCGTCACCGGAATCGGATACGCCTCACTCATCGAACGGCGGCTGTGGACGCTGCGCACGGCGACCCTGCCGGTGCTGCCGACGAACGCGCGGCCACTGCGGCTGCTTCATGTCTCCGACCTACACATGATGCCCAACCAGCACAGCAAGCAGCGCTGGGTTGCCGCGCTGGCCAAGCTGAAACCTGACTTCGTCGTGGATACCGGCGACAACCTGGCGCATCCGGCCGCGGTACCGAGCGTGCTGCGCGCGCTCGACCCGCTACTTGAGCTTCCAGGGTTCTTCGTGTTCGGCAGCAACGACTACTACGGCCCGAAGCCCAAGAATCCGGTCCGCTACTTCCACTACGAGAAGCACCGGGTGCACGGGCCACCGCTGCCCTGGCGTGACCTGCGGGCCGCCCTGATCGAGCGGGGGTGGCACGACGTGGTGCATACCCGGCTGCGACTTGAAGTAGGCGGACAGCATATCGCGGTGGCTGGGGTTGACGACCCGCACATCCGTCGTGACCGCTACGCCGAGGTAGCCGGGCCAGTCAACGAACCAGTAACGCTGCGGCTTGGGCTCACTCATTCCCCCGAACCGAGGGTGTTGGACTGTTTCGCCGCCGACGGCTACGACCTCGTGTTGGCCGGGCACACCCATGGCGGCCAGCTGCGGCTGCCATGGTATGGGGCGCTGGTGACCAACTGCGGGCTCGATCGTTCCCGGGCTCGAGGAGCTTCCCGTTGGGGAGCGCACACTTGGCTGCACGTTTCCGCTGGTCTGGGGACATCACCATACGCACCGATGCGGTTCGCCTGCCCGCCGGAGGCCAGCTTGCTGACCCTGGTACCGCGCCGCGCTTCGGCCGTCCCCGACCTCGACGGTCGGGCGCATACCTCATCGTCGGCCGCCGCGGAAGTCAGCTAAACTCTGCGGCGGTAGCCGAGCCATCGGGGTGTGGCGCAGCTTGGTAGCGCGCTTCGTTCGGGACGAAGAGGCCGTGGGTTCAAATCCCGCCACCCCGACCAGCACAAACACGTCCTTTAACGATCATAACGGTGACCATCGGAAGCCAAGCGGATGGCCGTAGACTCCTGTCGATCACCACATTGAAGATAGGCAAGTTGAGTGGACAATGGTCGGGAGAGGGAACAATACTAACACACTATGCCGACGTTTCACACGGTCACGGACTCAGCTTCAGCAGCGAACCCTCACGACCTACATTTTCAACCGTGCATGTAGGCGATGCCGATCTAGTCATCCCTTATGATAGTACAATTTATGCTGGCAACGGCCAATTTGCGCCCCTCGATACAACCGACTCAATTACCAAAATTGCGCCAACAACACCCGCTTTGTAACTTCGCTCAGCAATAGCCAAGGAACGGAATTCCGCTTTATAGGTCACGGGATTATTGCAGGAATAAAGATAACCAATAAGTCTGACTACTACGATACTTTCGATGTGACGGTGTGGAAGGGCGCATCCTAAAAACGCCCCATGAGCGGTCGCGGTTGGTACTGGCGCATGTGGTGATGCATGACGTGTTGGCGTTGAGCCTGTTTGTCGGCCAGGTCTGACGGTCGTCACGATTCGACGCAGTGCTGTATGACGATCTGTTCGACCAGGTCGCTGACACCAACGCCGAGGGATCAATCATCCCCGTCGTGCCCTTCACCGCTGAGACGGTGGAGCGGTACTCCAGCCATGAGCCCACCTAAGCCGCAGGCGCGGGACTGCCGCGGCTCGCGTGGCGACACCGTTCAATCTTGCTCGGCTGGTGTCTATCGCTGCTCCTGCTGTTCCGGCTCTTCCTCCGGGACTGTCTAGACCGGGTAACCGTCTCCAACGTGGCCATTCTCACCCCGCCGCACACCACCCAGAGGCGGCCCGCCTGCTCGCCGACCCCGCCTGGGCCCGCGTCCTGGGAATCAGCTGCCTGTTTCCCTGGGCCATAACCACCTTCGGCCTCGCGGCGGCAGAACCGGTCGACATCCAACCGCGTGTTCATAGCAGGTGATTGGCGCGATAATCATGACTATGACGGGTGACGGGGAAGCCACCGGAGATTATCTTAAGTTGCGGGTGGCCCTCGCCGAGGACGACATTCTGCTGCGTGAAGGTCTGGCCAGCGTGCTCGAGCGCCACGGTTTTGAGGTGGTGGGGCAGGCCGGGGATGCCTCGCAACTGCTGGCGCTGGTGCGCCAGAAGGCGCCCGACCTGGTGGTTGTCGATATCCGGATGCCGCCGACGAATACCACCGAAGGTCTGGAGGCGGCCGGGCTGATCCGCCAGGAGTTCCCGCGGATCGGCATCTTGGTGCTGTCAGCGCATGCCGAGATGGAGCATGCGATGGAACTGCTGGCGAGTGGGCGGGGGATCGGTTACTTGCTCAAAAGCCGGGTCGTTGACGTGTCCGATTTCGTGGAGACGTTGCTGCGGATCGCCAGGGGCGGTTCGGTTGTCGATCCGGCGCTGGTGCAAGAACTGGTCTCAGCGCGCCGGCGCAATGACCCGCTGGCCGCGCTGAGCGCGCGGGAGCGTGAGGTGCTGGGCCTGATGGCGGAGGGCCGTTCCAATGCCGGCATTGCGCGCCAGCTGTGGGTCACCGAGGGGACGGTCGAAAAGCATGTGCGCAGCATTCTGGCCAAGCTGTGCCTGCCAGAAACAGATGACGATCACCGCCGGGTGCTGGCGGTGATCACGTTTCTGGAGGCCCGCTAACGAATCGGCGTCACCGGTAGAGTTAGGTCACGGTAGCGATGTTGGCATCGTCGAGACCCGATGCCGCCGCCCAAGCGGCGACGATCGCCTGCCCCGCCTGCGGCCGTCTTCGCTACCGGGGGTCCACAAGTTTCCCTTCGCCGTGGCTGACGCCCATCGGCATTGCTGGCTACCAGGAGTTTGGCGCGGCACGCATTCCCGCTAGCGGGTATTCCTAATTGCAGCTAGTCAGTAGCTGGAGTTTGTAGCTGCCTTCGATGACGCCAGCCGGGTATCGAGACAATTGTTGCTTTATCGACGGGCCATAACGCCGCGGTGACCGGAAGCGATGGCACAACGGTGACCACGATGCCGCCGCCGTCGCGGTCACCTTGCGCCGGGCCGGATTTCGAGAGGGCCAAGTACCCGCGGGAGCACGTGCCAACGATTTGGCGTGACGAAAGATCTAATGATGACGATGGACAGGAACAAAGGCCGGGTCCGCACGGCGCTTGGGCGAGCAGTGCGGGTCGGGGATAAGACCGGCGCCGCGAGCTTGACGCCGGCGCCCGAACATCAACGCAAGTCCAATTGGTTGCGCGACGTCATCCTGGGCGGCCAAGACGGGCTGGTGAACATCCTCGGGATTATCCTCGGCGTCATCGCTGGCGGCGGCTCGAACACGGTGCTATTGGCCACCGGCTTCGCGGCGGCCTTCACCGAGTCCATCTCCATGGGCGCCGTCGGCTACACCTCGTCGGTCTCCGAACGCGACTACTACAGCGCTCAACGGCAGAAGGAACTTGACGACATCGAGACCGCACCTGAGGCCGAGCGCAACGAAGTCCGCGAGATTTACGCGGCCAAGGGCTTCAGCGGCGAACTGCTCAACCGCGTCGTCGACACCATCACCGGCAACCGCGACAGCTGGCTAGCCACGATGATGGACGAAGAGCTGCACCTGCAGCCGGTTGGGACCGCCGACATCCTGCGCAGCTCGGTGGTCATCACCGTG
>Ga0213881_10000493_pt1 | contig 25315 bp, 28 predicted proteins | sample BarmaccoBMER_R08_FD_160104 | JGI IMG/M metagenome (GOLD analysis project Ga0213881, IMG submission 160104) | Barbacenia macrantha exposed rock microbial communities from rupestrian grasslands, the National Park of Serra do Cipo, Brazil - ER_R08 ... | reverse complement strand
CGCAGAATTAGGCAACAGAGTCGTACAGGCAGTCTGAGCCGGAAAATTGGACAATCTGTGGGACAGCGAACAATCGTAAATTGCACAAACCGGGCCATTTAGCCTGGTCAGACGTAGTGGCCAGGGGCGGGGTCGAACCGCCGTCCTTCCGATTTTCAGTTCCAAGTCCACCTGATAGGAGTACGACTACCTGGCATTTTGCTTGCTCTAGTTCCGTCGCAGAGGCACCAGAAACACCAAGAGGACTGGAGTTATTGGACAGTTCGTTGGACAAGGTTCGATCGTAGGTCAGACGAACGCCGAGCACCCCGGCGCGCTGTGCGACACCTAGCGGCACTTAGCCGTGGTGTACCTCATCTCGACTGCTGCAAGCAGCCGGAGCAAGACCTAATCCGTGATCGCAGAACTCAGGCGGCAGGAGCGACGGAGACCTCGAGGGCGATCGCCTGGGTATCGCTGTCGTAGTCACTCGGGTCACCCTCCAATGCAAACTCAATCGCGTCCATGCACTCGCGTTGGGCCTCTTCGCGGGTAGCCGTGCCGCCGCCGTTGATATGCAGAGCAGGCACGCGGTAGTGCCAAGTGTTCGCCTCGTCATCGAAGAAGAACTCGGCTCTCAGCGTGATGCTCATATGATCACCGTCCTATAGCTTGCGCAGCTCAGCAAGGGTATAGCCGTAGTCCTTGGCGATCCGAGCCATCGCCGGTCCACCGAGGTCAACGCCGTCATGGTAAGCCCAGACGCGCTGCCGATCGTCCTTGACCAAGACACGATGCGACCCGCGGCAGCGAGTCTCGACCCAGCCATCACGCTTGAGCGCGGCAAGGACGCGGGCAGCTTTGGGCATGTGGCGGGAAGGTACTGGACGTGATCAGTTCGGCGCGTCGCGGGCGCTAACGACCTAGCCTTGGCGTCTGAGGGCCCTGCGTGATCGAAACATCAGGTCGTGGGGCCGAAGAGATTGTTCACTGCACACGGGTAGCCACGGGGACAGATACCGATGAGTGGCCAGGGGCGGGGTCGAACCGCCGACCTTCCGATTTTCAGGAGTTGGGATAGTAGTTCGCCAAATACCGTAAGCGTTCGTGACCTGCATTTGACGCATCAATCCGAATACCGATGAACGTAGACGGACGCAGGCGAATGAGACCAGAGATGAGACCAGCAGCGTGCTCACGTCTTGGCAGACGTGGCGCTCCGGGCCGGACAGGGCGGCGAATCTCGCTGTGGCGTCGAGCGGGGTGCGAATTCTCAGCAGACGGAAACGAAAGGCTGCCAGCTAGCGATTACCACGACTCGTTACGGGACAGTGCCGGTTATGACTGCACAGGGTCGGTGTGCGTCGGGCTCACGGCCTGGGGTAAACGCTGAGGGCCGAGGGATAGTCGTCGGTGGGTGGTCTCATCGGCATGATCACGACATCGGTTGTGGCAGGCTGATCAGGTGCCAGGTGAGGAGGGGCTGGTTGGAGAGCTGTGGAAGCAGCAATCGGTCTGGTCTCAGACCGCTAACCGGATGAAGGCCTCCATCGGTCGTGCGCGGTCTGCTGCGCTGGTGTTGACCGTTGGGGGTGCGGTGTTGGCCACCGTGGCCACCCGATTGGCGGCCACGCAGGCGACGGTAAGTTCCGCGCTGGCCATCATGGCTGCTGTTGCGGTGGGGCTGGTGCCGGTGTTGCGGCGCTGGTGCACTGGTGCGGTGCTGCGGGATTGGACTCGGGCCCGGTCAGTGTCTGAAGCACTCAAAAGCGAGATCTACCTGTATCTGGCGCGGGCCGGAGATTACCGAAGCCAAGACCGCGAACGCCGGTTACGCGACCGGGCCGACCGAGTCCAGCAACAGGCTTCCGATTTGCTGCGCTACAGCGTGGACATCCAACCCGTGCCGCGAGCCCTCCCTGAGGTGCACGACTATGCCTCGTACCTCCGCGTGCGAGTCGAGGGTCAAATCGACGGTTATTACCGCCCCAGGGCCCGACAACTGCAAAAACGCCTCAGTCAGTTCCGTGGCGTCGAGCTGGCATTGGCGGTGACCGGGGTAGTGCTCGGTGCGCTTGCTGCCAGCCTCACCCGCTGGGGCCTCAGCGCCTGGATCGCGGTAGTGACCACGATCAGTGCCGCAGTGGCAGCGCACGTCGGTGCCACCCGCTATGAGTACCAACTCATCGAATACCTACGCACCGCCGATGAGCTAAGTCGGCTCCGGCGCGATGCCACAGCCACCACATCACCCGCAGAGCTGGATCAACACGTAGTGCGCTGCGAGCGAATCATCTCCATCCAAAACGAGGGCTGGATGGCCAAGCTCTCCTCCACACCAGACCAGGAGCCAACAACCTAAAGCCCCGTTAGGCGAGCCCCAGCTTGGATAGGGGATGGATCATGGCTCTGACCAGCAAAATCCTGACCTGCGGATACCCAGCAACAGAGGGCAGGAATGACCGTGATTGACCGGTGGTGACCGTGAGAACGGGCACGCGGGGGGGCACGCCGGGCTCAAGCGGCGGTCGTATGCGGGTGTTGGCTGCTGCAGGACCGCGGCGGGGTGTGGGGTATCCGGTCACGTGGCGAGCTTGCTTCGAAGCGGGCCAGGGGCAGGGGTCCATGTGGAGACCCAGCGGCTGAACGACATGGACCCCTGCCCCTGGCCCGCTATGCTAAAGGCGTCGGCGTGACGGGATACCCGTTTTTCCCTGAGTGATCCCACACCTTCATACCCGAGTCTTGAGGTCATCCCGGAGCCGAGGCCCGGCCGGAGGCAATTGTTGTTTTTAGGTGGCTTGGGCGTCAAAGTTGATTGGCTTTCCTCGCAGTGGGGCTGTCGTTGTGTCTCGTTGAGCTGTAGCTACACGCTGGTGTCTATCGCCTGACGTGGGGCTCGTCGCAGCACTTTCGCTGATGGCTCGCTGACGATGATTGCGGCGACTCGTTGATGACTCCCACAACTCAATGAATGGCAATTGAGTTGTGACGACAGTGGACACGGGCTGCGTCCGTGTTCGCCACAGTGCATTTAGCTGCGTCTAGCCAAAGTTGCATAGCCTGTTTAGCAAAGATTGTTGTGAACTTTCCTGCAGATCTCACTTAAGCTTTGGTAGTCGGCATCGTTCGCTGATTGATAGCCGTACGAGTCTCCGTCTGCGACTGCGCATTTTCCCTGACAGAATCCGTTTGCCCGTAGGTAATCGGCGTTGGCCTTGTTCTGGAGGGCTGTGGTCAGTTGTTGACGTAGCTTCGTGGATAGGTAGTTGGCGATCACCAACGGTGGCCCTGGGACGGTGCCTGACTTCCACACCGTAGTGACCTCGCCTGGTTGTAGTTGACCCTCGTCGATTAGCTGACGATCGACTACGGTGTCGTACGCGAAACCGGCATCACACTGGTGGTGGGCGACAGCGAGGACCGATGCGTCATGACGGCCAACGAAGATGGGTGTGATGTCTTTGTCCGGGTTGATACCTAAGGCGAGCAGACCCGCACTGGGGTACAGGTAACCGGAGGTCGAGTCGCGATCCACGAAACAAATTTTCTTACCACGGAAATCCGCCAAGGTCTTAATCGATGAACCCGCCCAGGTGATACCGTAAGACTGGTATCCTGTAGGCTTTCCCTTCTCGTTCACTCGCACGGCCACCAGTGTAATCGGGGCACCCTGCTCCTTAGCGAGCACATAGGATAGGGGTCCGAGGAGGGCGACATCGATCTTCCTATCGCGTAGACCTTTAATGATCGCCGCGTAATCGGTTCCGGTCTGGAAGCGAACTTCCTCGCCGGTCTCTTTTTCGAGCATTTCGATGACCGGTTCTTGAAACCGTTGCTCAGTGTGAAACAGAAATGAGGGCATCGCCGCGAAGACCAGCACGGGCGGATCACTGCTACTATTGCCTGCCTCACCGCCGACGGCACTGCGGCCGCACCCAGACACTAGCAGGACAGCGACTATCGCCAAGAGCGCAGTAAGAGCGCGGTACGGGGCCCGGATCATTACGAATCACCCTTCTGGTTTACCGGGCAGGTGCGTTGGTAGGGTAATTCCGGGATGTAATGAATCCACTCCGCTGGACCCAGACCGCCCCTGGTGATAGCGCAGGCACGCTGCACTGCATGCTCTCGAAGCTGATTGAGATCCGTGAGGTTCCACAGAACGACTGTGGCATCGGACCCACCCGTGGCCAGGATGTTTTCATCAGGAGTCCACGCCACCGCAGTCACCGAACCAGCGTGGCCGGATAGCGGCTGCCCGAGAGCCCGGGGCTGGGCTCGATCGGTGAGGTCCCACAAGATCACACTGCCGTCATCGGCACCTGTGGCCAGGGTGCGCCCATCAGAGGAGAATGCCGCTGCGCTCACCAAGCTGTGGTGGCCCTGCAATGGCTGCCCGAGAGCCCGGGGCTGGGCTCGATCGGTGAGGTCCCACAAGATCACACTGCCGTCATCGGCACCTGTGGCCAGGGTGCGCCCATCAGAGGAGAATGCCGCTGCGCTCACCAAGCTGTGGTGGCCCTGCAATGGCTGCCCGAGAGCCCGGGGCTGGGCTCGATCGGTGAGGTCCCACAAGATCACATTACCGTCATCGCCGGCTGTGACCAGGGTGCGCCCATCCGGCGCCGCCGTTAGGGAATCAACCAGATGGCTGGCGGTCCGCGATTGGCCACGGCGAAGTTGCTTTGGGTCCGTGAGATCCCGAATGATCGCCGTGCCGTCCGAACTGGTGGTGGTCAGGGTGTGCCCGTCAGGAGCGAACCTCACCGAGTTCACCGAGCTGGGCTGGCCGGTCAATGGCTGCCCAAGACGGTGTGGCTGTGCCCGATCCGTAAGATCCCACAGCACCACGGTGGCATCGGAGCTGGCTGTGGCTAGGGTGTCTCCACCGGGAGCGAAGGCTACCGCGGTTACTCTGCCCGTGTGGCTGGTCAGAGTCGGCCGCAGCGGCTCAGGCCGAGTTAGATCGGTGAGATCCCACAACGTGGCGGTGCCATCATCACTGGCCGTGGCCAAGGTGCGCCCGTCGGGAGCGAAAGCCACCGCGGTCAACTTGCTGGTGTGGCTGCTCGAAACTGGCCGCAGCTGCTGGCGCCGAGTTAGGTCGGTGAGATCCCACAACGTGGCGGTGCCATCATCACTGACGGTGGCCAAGGTGCGCCCATCAGGAGCGAAGGCCACAGAGTTCACCGAGCTGATGTGGCCAGCAAGCAGGTGCTGCGGCCGTGCCGGGTCAGCGAGATTCCATAGCGTGGCGGTGCCATCAGAATTACCCGCAGCTAAAGTACGCTCGTCCGGAGAAAATGCCACCGAGAACACCGAGCCCGCGCCGTCGGGGTGGGGGAATCCCAACTGCTGGGGCCGTGCCGGGTCAGCGAGATTCCATAGCGTGGCGGTGCCATCAGAATTACCCGCAGCTAAGACGTGCCCGTCCGAAGAAAATGCTACCGAGAACACCGAACCCGCTCGGGCCGCCAAAAACCGCTGCGGTTGAGTCAAGTCAGCAAGATTCCACAAGATGACTCGGCCGTCGAAGCTTCCCGTAGCAAGAGCGCGCCCGTCCGGGGAAAACGCCACTGAAGACACCGAGCCGGACTGCGACACCAGCGACTGGCGGGATCGGGTCGGATCAGCTAGATCCCACACAATCACAGCACCCTTGGAATCACCGGCGGCCAGGGTGCGCCCGTCTGGAGAAAACGCCGCCGAAGACAGCGGACTCGTCCGGCCCGCCAGGGTACCCGCGTAGCGGGTAGTAGTGAGCGTATTGACCAGGCTCGCCTGGGTTAACGGGCTTGGATCGATGGACTGGGCGGCCACACCGAGTTGGAGGGCAAGCCGGGGATCTTGCTCGTGGATCCGGTCGGCCTCAGCCACCATGGCGCGGGCGATGATGGCGTGTTGAGCCGCAACGGCTTGATTCCGTTGACCGACGGCGACCACTGCGGCGACCGTTGCCATGATTAACAGCGCTACTAGGGCGGTGACGGCGCCCCGAGCCAGCCGCATGGTGCGGCGGTGCTGGCGGATGTGCTCACCGATTATGTTGTCCTTGGGAACCCCGTGTATCGCCGCCGCGATACCAGCCAGACAATCCGGCCACTTCGGGTGAGCCTGATCCAGCCGATCTTTATTGTCCAACCAGCGCAGATCAACCCAATGCGGTGTATCAGGGAAGGCGCCCCGCAGCGCCGGAGGCAGGGCCGCATTGCCAGTTTCACCGTCTGTAACATTTTCAGCCCAGGCGAACCTGCCCCCGGTGAGCACCACCAGCAATCGTTGCGGTGACTTGTGCTTCAGCCACCACGCAACCTCACGATTAACCCACGGTGACTGAGCCGCCTCTGGCGAGGCCATCAACACCAACCACTCCGACGAAGCTAATGCTTCCTCGATGGAAGACCACAAGCCAGGACTGGCGGAGAGGCTCGCGTTGTCCCTGAAGATCCGCAGGGCCCGCATGCGGTACCAGGGTTTAGCGAACCGTTCTATTCCGGTCTGCAGCGCCCGGGACAGCTCACTGTCCGTCGCGTGACTGTAGGAAATAAATGCGTCATATCCCGAGTTTCCGTCTGCCACCCCACCCTCCACATGTTGGAGATTCATCGCCCAAGGATCAGTGGCGCGTTCCAGTGTGCCTCGCCTTGGGACATGTCGTCGGCGGCTACGTTCGGCGTGATGTTGGCCGTCCGGCACGGCGCGACCGAGCACGGCCCGTGAGGGCCGCGCGCAGTGTTGTGGCGTGCCGGACGGCCAGACCGCGATGTTCGCCGAGGCGAGGACGTTGTGTGGCCGCCGCAGGCGGCCTTGATCCCATAGAGGACAATTCGGCAACATACGCATGGTCAATCCCATAGAGGACAATTCGGCAACATACGCATGGTCACGCAGGTGGCCCTAGCGTCACGGTCAGTGACCACTTCAAACGCTGCTTGCTAGATCAACGACGTCTACCGAGGACATGGTCGGCTCCTCGCGGTTCTGCGGTTTAACATGGTTGAACACTGTTGGTGCTGGTAGAAATAGGGCGCAATGATGGTTAGACACGGTTGAACATGGATCAGTGGTGTTGCTTGCGTTTCCGTTTCGCTACCGATACAAGATTGATCGCGACCGCACGGCTGCGACCGGGTGGAGTCTGGATACCCCTTACGTCTACTCATTACGAGTTCGTAGACGCATGGTTTCCCCACGTCCACAGCGGTTCCGGCCAGGACAGGTTTAGGTTGGACTCACGGCCACCGCGGCGACCCTTCCCAACGTTTTGTCAAGCTATGTGCACGGTATGGGCAAGGTTGGCCACTCTATGTAACAAAGTGGATACTCAGCCAGCAGTTCCTTTGCAGGTCGCAAGCTTCGATTCCCCCGACCGTGTTAAAACGTAGGGCAAGAGGGCTAGGATTGTATCTATTCAGTCACGCTAGTCATCATCTCATCGGTCGCCAGCCCACAGACTCCCAGCGGAAGAGGGCAATGATGAAGTCGATAAAGTCGCTAATAGCGTTCCTCTGTCCCGATCAGCCGGAACCAAAGGCTATAAAAGTGGAACCGAAGGCTACGGAAGTAATATGCCAATCAATTGGTGATGGCCCATTAACGTGGCGCCGTAGACGCGAACTTCGACAGAGTATTAACGAATCGTGCATGGATATATCAACCTCATTGGTGCATCTTCTAGACCAGGCGGTCTTGTACGCAGAGAAACATAGGCGGGCATCTTTACGGTGGGGAAGGCTTCACTACGTCCTGGGAGTACCTGCCACGGTTCTTGCTGCGTTGAGCGGTGCACTTCTTGCGAGTTCATCGCACACCGCACCCGCCGTCTTGGCCTTCACGGCCGCAGGCCTCAGTGCCGCTGTCGCGTTCTTAAGATGCGAAAACAGCCGAGATAGGAACAGCGCGTTATGCGCCGGGTGGACTGAACTGGCTGACCGAGTCCGAATGGAGCTTCTAAATTATAACACTGATGAACCGCCCAAGAAAGAGCAGCACTACAGCAAACGTTTGATCCGTCTGAATAAATACAAGAAGGAACTTTTATGGGGAGAACTACGCGCTGGTCCAGCGCCGACTGACGAAGAAAATACGGATAGCCCACCAACGCCGCCAGTTTATAAGGGCGAGAATGGCGCTCAACCTTTGCCATCCCGACCATTCGAGCTCACCGATTAACCTATGCTGCCAGTGAAGGAAGAGGGAGGCGCATCACCTATGTCCCGGGTCCAGGCCGCCCCTGCCGTCTTTAAGTAGTGACCCCCTGGGCGTGAAGGCTCCTTCGACCGTGATGGTCCAGTGTGGCGAACGTCGGGAGTGTACTCACCAGGGGCAACGCTAACCTCTCGCGGACTGGCGTAAGCCTCGACCAATACTTGTAGTTGGTCAGGATCGGCTTGTTTGCTCAGTCTATTGATGCGGTCAAGCAAAGCTATTTCGGCTAAGTATTGTTTCTCGGCGATTTTCTCACGCCCGCCAACGAACTCGTTTATACTCCGGAGTATATTAACCGCTTCTTGTGTCGTACCCTTAGCCCGCCGAAGAAGCTTCAAGGCCTTCTCGAATCGAGAGTCTATTCATTCTCCGTTGTCTCAAGTATTTTGTGCAAGTGTGCCGGGTCGACGATACACAGATCCGCGCCCAGGTCGGGCAATTTCGCGTCGCCTTAACCAAGACTTGTCCGTGGGCTCAGCCTCATCGGGGTCCGGTGACTTCTCGCGCATGGCGCTGATGCTAAACCGCGTCATAACGCCAGCTGTAGCACCCCGCCAATTTTACGAGTCGAACGATTGTTCGACTACTGTCAACGGTCTGACATCAGTCTGTAAGTTGATCGATTTTTTGATCATGCTAGGGCCCGATCATGGAAGGATCTTCTGTTCCGAAGTTCTAGGACTGCCTGCCGTCTTGCCCGGATCGTCGTTACATGCCTCCTATACCGTGAACTCCTGTTGACCATCCGCTTTCGCCACCGCTCCACCACTGAGCCAATGTGGCAGGTGTGTTGCCCACGCTTACCTGCTATATTCCACATTTGCGAGGGAAGACGCTGCTGTCCCTCGTAGGCCTAGTCGCAATCCCCTGCTAGGTCGCTGGACCTCCCCCGTTCGCCTTCAGCGTCCAGGGTCTCCGATGTGAAATCGGTGTGTTGGAGGTTGTTCGGTCGGCTAATCACAGCGATGGTCGTTTTGTCGACGGGCGCTGCGTTTATGCTGCTGGTCAATGGGGCGGCGGGGGCCGACCCCACTCCGACGCCTCTTCCGACTCCTACTCACGTTCCTACGCCCACTCCGTGTCCGTGTTTTTGTCCAGGCGGGTGCAGACGTCTCCGTGTATAACTCCCAGTCCAACCCCGCCTCCCACGCCTACCTTCACGCCAGTCCTAGTCCGACAATCGGGCCTTTTCACGTGTATGTAAACCTGAGTGTGACGCCAACTTCTCCGGTCCCCGCGGGGACTACCGAAATGCTCACGGCGACGGCTACCCAGGACGCTGAGTTAACGCCCGGCTTTGGTTCCGTGCAATTCATGGACGGGGCCACGGAGCTGGGCGCCCCAGTGCAGGTCTTTGTCGGTGACTTCTCGGGCAATACGGCCTCGATCACCACCACTTTAACGCCCGGGACGCACTCGCTAACCGCGATGTTAAGTCCCAGTTTCCACGTGTCGAATACGGTGACCTACGTGGTTAATCCGCTCACACCGCCACCACCTGCCGGGACAACCCCCACAACCATCACGTTGCAGGTGTTCCCCAACCCGGGACTAACCTTCTTTCCGGAGTTCCTTATAGCGCAGGTCTCTCCCTTTGGTGCGACCGGAACCGTCCAGTTCTTTGACGGCACCACCGCGATCGGTGCCCCGGTGCCGGTAACGGGAGACGTCGTTTTCACGTTCGCACCGCTGGCGGAGGGCGCCCACACGCTCACCGCAGTATTCTCACCTACTAACGGTTTTGGCGCGTCGACATCGACTACCGTATCGGTGACGGTCAATTCGTTGTTCGGATTGTAAAAGGCGCCGGAGCGCTCGTGGCAGCTGGGGCATGGCCCTCTTCCGGCGTAACAAGCTCAACTGTTACAAAAAGATTCCGTATGCGCCCTGACATAACCGCGCCGACCCCCGAAAAACACTCACTCCCGGGCTTTTTGAATAAATAGCGGATGTTACATGTCGATCTAGAGACATAGAAGCAGACAGCCGCCGTAGCCGTCATCGTCTTGCGGATGGACTGGAGCGGCCGTAGGCCCTGGACTAGCGACAGTCGCACAGGCGCTACTGAAAATCAATCCACCGAGTACGGTTACAATGGCGAGATAACGAAAAATAACTCGTCGCATGATATCCACTCGAACCTAGTAGTACAGCGATAATCGTGACGTTACCATTCTCGGTTGTCGCCGACTACCACAGAATATCCCAGGGGTTACGTACATTCGACCGAGTCGCCGGAACCAACTTGCGGCAGAGCCTAGTATCTTGCTGTTGAGTCACGACTATAGGGAGTGGACAGGCCTCAGGGTGCTCTTCGTCCCGAATCCGGATCAGTTGCTGTTTAACACGGTTGAATGCTGTTGTTGCTGGTTAACACCAGGCGCAATGATGGCTATGCACGGTTGAACATGGATCAGTGGTGTTGGTTGCGCTTCCGTTTCGCTTCCGCCTTGAGATCAACTTAGCCCGCGAGACCTATGCTCGGCTGAAGCTGGGACCCCGATAGATGCTTAGTCGTTGGGGCCCGGTGTTAGTGACCGCCGTTTGTACCGTAGTTGTACCCCCGAGGTGACTGTCCTGCGCTAACAGGCAGTTGTGGTTTGTACGGGTGGAGTTTGTTGGTGAGGGAGGCGGTTAACAGTTTGGTGGTGGCGGGCGATGTTGGAGCCGGAGAGGGAGTGTGCCGGGTGCGTGTGTTCGTCAGCCATGCTGGGCGGGATCGAGCGTGGGCGGAGTGGGTGGCCTGGCAGCTGGAACACGCTGGTTGGGGTGTGTCGGCGGAGCTGGACTGTTGGGACTGGCAGGCCGGTGACAACTTCGTGGCGAAGATGAACAGCGCTCTTGGCTGTTGCGATCACATGGTGGCGATCTGCTCGCAGGCCTACTACGAACCGGCCCGCTGGACCCACCAGGAGTGGACCGCTGCCCTGCAGATGGCCAAGCAGCGACCCCGGTTTCTGGTGCCGGTGCGCATCGATGACGCCCCGCCCCCGCCGCTGCTGGCCGGGCTGATCACCCCCGCGCTGCACGACCTGCCGCTAAACCAGACACGGGCAACCCTGCTGGAAGCGATCCGCCCACCCGACCGGCCCGATCACGAACCACCACTGCCCGGCAGGACCGGTGATGGCCAAGAGGACAGTCCGCGATTGCCCGGTGTGCTACCGCCGGTGTGGGGGCCGGTGCCCGCGCGCAACGAGGCGTTCACCGGCCGCGACGCCATGCTGGTGCGGCTGCGGGACGGTTTGCAGCAGTCGGGCCGGTCGGTGGTGCATGCCCTGCATGGTGGCGGTGGGGTGGGCAAAACACAGCTGGTCGCCGAGTATGCCTGGCGTTTTGCCAACGACTACGACGCCATCTGGTGGGTCAATGCCGAGCAGGCCGACCGGATCGGCGAGCAGTACGCGGCGTTCGCTGTCGTCTGGCGACTGGTCGAGGCGGCCGCGCAGGTCGGGCCCGCGGTGGACACGTTGCGCGCCTACTGCCGCAGCCGCGGCAAGTGGCTGGTGGTGCTGGACAACGCCACCTCTGCCCGCGAGGTGCACGACTGGCTGTTGGCTGGACCCGGTCACGTGCTGGTCACCTCCCGCGATCCGCATTGGCCACCAGAAATGGGAGCCGCCGTCTCGGTGGACGTCTTCACCCGCGGCGAGTCGATCGCCTTGCTCCACGCCCACCTGCCGACCCTGTCCGACGATCACGCGAACCGGCTTGCCCAGCAGCTGGGAGACTTGCCCTTGGCGTTGGCCCAAGCCGCGGGATTTCTGTCCGAAACCACCATGCCCGCCCCCGAGTATCTGACCTTGCTCGACACCACGGCGGCAGAAGTCCTCGACGAAGGCGTTCCCATTTCCTACCCGCGATCGCTGGCCAAATCTCTCCGGATCACCGTCGAGCAGCTCACGAGCACCGATGCTGCCGCGGCGCAACTGCTGCGATTCTGCGCTTTCTTGGCCCCGGAACCCATTCCCACCCGATGGTTTCCCCACGCCGGGCCAGAAATCCTGCCCGAACCGCTGGCGGCGACCGTGGCAGCCCCCCTGGCCTTCCGCCGCACCCTAGGCCTGCTGAGCCGCTATGGCCTGGCCAAACTCACCGACGACCACCTCACTGTGCACCGGCTGACCCAACGCCTGTTGCGCGCCGACACTGCCGACCCCCCGCACCAGACCACGACCGTGGAAACCTGCTCGCCGCTGTCTCCCCCGGGCAGCCCACAGATCCCACTACCTGGCCCGCGTGGGCTGACCTCCTGCCGCACCTGCGCACTGTCGACCTTGCCGGAACCGACAATGACCAGTTGGCCTGGCAAGCCTGCGAAACCGCTGCATATCTGCGGCTGCGGGGCGAACGCCACGCCAGCCACACCATGATCGCCCCCTTGCACCAGGCCTGGCTAGACCGACGCGGACCCCACGCCCAGCCAACACTGTGGGCTACGAAACACCTCGCCCTGTCATTAGGAGCCGTCGGACGCCCGCAGGAGGCCATCACCCTCGAACGTGACCTCCTCACCCACTTCCGTGCCACGCACGGCGAGGACCACCCCGACACGCTCAGCTCGGCCCACAACCTCGCCATCGAGCTGGCCGAGTTGGGCGACCTTAAGCAGGCCCGCGCTCTGACCGAAGACACCCTGTCCCGCCGCCGCCGGGTCCTGGGCGACGACCACCCCAACACCCTCAGCTCGGTCCACAACCTCACCGTCTGGCTGGCCGAGTTGGGCGACCTTAAGCAGGCCCGCGCTCTGACCGAAGACACCCTGTCCCGCTACCGCCGGGTCCTGGGCGACGACCACCCCGATACCCTGGGCTCGGCTTACAACCTCGCCAACCGGCTGGCCGAGCTGGGCGACCACGAGCAGGCCCGCGCCCTGGCCGAAGACACCCTGTCCCGCCGCCGCCGGGTCCTGGGCGACGACCACCCCGACACCCTGGACTCCGCCAACAACCTCGCCAACCGGCTGGCCGAGCTGGGCGACCACGAGCAGGCCCGTAAAGTCGAGGATTGGATCAAACGTCACCGCCGGGCCTGACAAGGTCCCGGGATGCTGTAAGTAGAGGGAGAGGGAGGCGCGCGTCACTTGCGGCAGGCCGCTGGCCTGCCGGCGATAGCCAGCCGAGGAGACGTAGGGGCCCCAGGGTCAAGCCGTTTACTCCCGATCCCCCCGGCCCCTCCAGACGTAACCACACGACACCGCAATGATCAATGCCCAACGGTCAACCTGCGCAGGGGCCGGGGGGATCGGGACGCGTAGCGGGCTTGGCGCTGGGGGGGCGGCTCCGCACAATCCGTGCCTCCCTCTCCCGGACGGGACCAGGACGAGATCCAGAGTGGGTCAACCGTGTCGCGCGCCAGCCGCCCGGCGCGCTCGCGGAGCGAAGCGGGAGCGAGCGCTGGCCGGATCAAGCGGCGGCGCGTCCGGGCCGTGTCGGCCCGGCTTGAAACCGTATAGAAAGTTATCACAGACCGGAATGCCCTGAATGTCTGGTTCTGTTGCACGCAGGCTTAGAAGGCCGGCCTTTGCCCAAGTAGCTACGTGATCAGCTCCCTGTGGCGTGGCGTTGCCTAAGGCTGTCCCTTGTGGGCTTCGTCGAAATCCTCTGCTCGATTGCTCGACCTCGCGCGTTCGCCTGCAACGCCCACTATTCCCGGCGTGAAAAAGTCGGTGTCTAGCAGGACCGTAGGCCAGGTCATCGCGGCAATCATTGCGGTGATGATCGCGGGGATAGCGGCGGTGCTGACTGGTGCAGTGGCTAACGCCGTTCCGCCGGCAGGGACCCTGGGCACCCTGACCTTCAACCCGACCAGTGGCATCGACACCCAGACTTTCACGGTCACCACCTCTGGGGGCTGCCCGCACACCAGCGATCCCACTACCGACCCCGACAGCGCTGACCTGGAAGTCACCGGCCCCGTGGGAGCCGCGACTCTTACCTTCCCCGCCGGCACCGTCATCACCTCCACCGAAAGTAACAGCTTCTCGAACACCGACCCGTTCAGTGTCCCCCTTGGCCTCGACCTGAAGAGTTCGGCTGACATCCTGCACACGACTATCCAACCCGGCGAATACGACTTCACCGTCAACTGTCAAAACAGCAACTTCCTTACCAGCAGCGGAACCTTCACCGGTGCGATCTTCTTCACCGATTCGACGAACTGGAACATCGGCAATACGCCTCCCCCAACAACCCCGCCAACAACCCCGCCGCCGCCGCCACCACCGTCGCCGCCATGCTGCACACCGACACCGCCTGCAGCGACCACCATTCCCACAACCACCACGCTGCTGGCAGCCCCGAACCCCGGATTTATCTTCTTCCCGGAGATCCTTATGGCGCGGGTGGCGCCGTTCAATGCGGCAGGGACCGTCCAGTTCTTTGACGGAAGCACCGCGCTAGGCACCCCGATACCCGTCAGAGTTGGCCTCGCCTTGCTCTTTGTCCACCTGCCCCAGGGCAACCACTCCCTGACCGCGTCGTATTCGCCTGCAAACCCGGCGGCGGGCGGTTGTGCGATCACGGGCGGTTTCTTCAACTTGTCGCATCATTGCTCAGCCAGGTTCGCCCCGTCAATGTCCCCGCCGGTATCACTGACGGTTAAGTCGCTGTTCTGAGTCCCCTAAGTAGACAAACGGCCCCACCTCTGGGCTTCAGGTGGGGCTGTTTCTTCTGGGTCGATCACGTCAGCGGTAAGTCCTCCTAGACAAAAAGAAAGTTACGAGGGTTCGTCCCTCGTGCACCGACCGGAGATGTTCAGCACGGTTGCAGTGCAAACAAACCTGGTACAACACACACCGGGGCCCCAGGGTCGGGGCATCAACGGCAACCCGTCGGCCACTTGTTGGGTAGGTCGTCGGTCCTGAAGGTGTCCTTTAGTCGACTGACAGGCCGGCGCGTCGTGGAGGCGCCTGCGTCCCGACCTCCTTTCTAGCTCTAACCAAGTTTTCGATCCCCAGAATACGTACAAACCACAAGACACCTGGCGCGGGGTCATCGACGATCGTCATGGCCTCGCCGATCATGTCGCCACCTGGCGGATTGTGGAATAGTAAGTAAACAACGGCCGTAGTGGTGCCGCAATTAAAATAGAGTGGTGTCGCTGTGGGATTGGGTTAATATGTGCGCCGTGCCGAAATTCCGGATTGCTGTAGCTGCCGAGCTACTGGGGGTCAGTGACGATACTGTGCGTCGATGGATCGATAGCAGAAAGCTCGCTGTTGAACGCGATCAGTCACGCACGATGGTGATTGATGGGGCAACCTTGGCGGCTTTCGCTCAAGACCGGGCTCATGCACCGTACGATCCCATGCCCTGGATCGGCAGCTCAGCCCGCAATCGGCTCGTTGGGCTGGTCACCAGGGTTGTCTCTGACACTGTGATGACCCAGATCGAGGTCCAGTGCGGACCACACCGTATGGTGTCACTGATGAGCACCGAAGCCGCGGAGGAACTTAACTTACAGCCCGGTTTCCTGGTCGTGGCTGTCGTCAAGTCCACTCAGGTGCTCATCGAGACCCCGCAGAAACCGAATGTTCTCGCAGCACAGAGTGCTTGACCGAAGCACCATCTCCCCACGCTCTCTACCGAGTAGACCCAATAAGCGATTCGTTATGTACCCAGAAGTTCTCACGGTAATCGTGAAGGCTGAACAAACCGAGTCCAGCCACATGACCGCACGTCTAGCGTAAGCGTGCCTCAAACGATGGGTAACTCTTCCATTCTTGGGTCCGCTTCGCGTGAGTGGTGCCGCGTGAGAGAGCAGGGGACTGATGCTCGTAGAGTTGAGCGTCGTGGAGTAGATGGCATCACGCCGTAGATATGGGAAGCTTCAAGATTAGCACGTCAAAAAGGGGAGCGTTTGGCCAATTGGGTCGTAGTTGTGCCCTCGTGGGTCATCACCCACGACTGCACAAAACACTTCCGGACCCGGTGCCGGGAAAACACACACCACACCCGGCGGATGACAAACCGGCGCGATACCGGCACCAGGGCGATCACCACGATCACCGCGACAAGGATCACCGGCACCGTCCAGCTCGGCCAAGACTCGGGAATTTGGTAGGCGATCCAGACCCACGCCACGGTCAGCGTGAGGACACACAGGCCTTCCACGCGCCAGCGGCAGATCGCCCCGGCTACTCGGGCGGCGCGGCTGTGGTGGGGATAGGTGAAGATTTCGAAAGAGCCCGTGCGATACGACGGACGAAGGCGCACCGTGCGGGGCCTGCCAGCACCAAAGCCCCGTGGTCAGCAGCTCTACCTGTTGGGGCTAGCGCGAGCGGAAGTAATCAGACTAGAGGCGAGCTAGAGGCGGAGACCTTCTGTCGGTTCGACGCTCTCGGTGTAATGACGGTGCAGAGATCACCAGACCCGGTAAGAGAATCCCTATGGCAGGACGACACAGCAAGCGCCCCGGCGCGCACGCTTGGATGCCTTTGGCAGCCCAAAATGTGTCCCCTAGGGGTTATCGACGCGCGGACTCACGTTGAGCACTTGGTGTCAGAGCCTCAGAAAACATCTCGGCGACCGCCAAACAACTCTGCGAAGCTGCAAGCCTGAAGCTTCTTGTTCTGGGCCGGTCAGATTTGCGACCAAATCTATAATTTAAGCTTCCATTACGCTACCTGCGAGCCTGCTAACACTGGGGCACAACCGCTAATCTTGATTTGCACCCCGGCCAGTACAGGCCCCGCTGGAGCCGCACCGCACTTACCCTGTTTCTATGGTCAAGGGACGCGGCGGGTGGCGGACATTTGGGGAGCGGACGATCTATGACAACCGGTGGGTGCGGTTGGGGCTGATCGATGTTGAGGCGCCGAACGGGGAGCGATGGGACTACCACGTAGTGCATCTGGACCGTATCGCGGTCGCGCTCATTGTTGACGATCAAGATCGGGTGTTGATGTCATGGCGGTATCGGTTCGTCACTGATCAGTGGGGGTATGAGCTGCTTGGGGGCATGGTGGACGCGGGCGAGGATCCGGCGGCCACAGCGGCGCGGGAAGCAGAGGAGGAAAGCGGCTGGCGTCCGGCCGATACGCCGGAGCATTTGGTGAGCTTCGAGCCGCTGCCGGGCCAGGTCACGGCTCCGATCGATGTCTTCTTGTGGCGGAGGGCTGAACGGCTCGGTGATCCGACCGACACGGAGGAAGTTGGCCGGGTGCAGTGGGTGCCGCTGTCACGGGTGCCTGCGCTGGCGCGGCGCGGAGAGTTGTTGGGATCGGGGACGTTGGTCGCTCTGTTGTATTACCTGGCTTCACGCGGCGGTGCCGCTGCTGTGGGGTAGCACGAGCTGGTTGAGTCGCCGCTGTTGGCGGTCGGATTTGATCTGCGCGGCGAGCCGACGGCCTTGCCGCGCGTAGCCGAGCGCCGCATCGCGGTCACCGGCGGCGGCGTGGGCGTAGGCAAGGTCGACCAGTAGGCCAGTACGGGCGCGGACAAAGTCGGCCGGGAGGCGGGCGAGGGCCGCGGTGAGCTGGTCGATGGCGTCGGGTGCGCCGACGCGGGCCAGCGCGTTACCGCGCCAACGATCGAGGTGGGAATCGCCCAGAAAGAGAAACGGCAGAGCCGGGTCGATCGGGTTCGCGGGAAGCAGGCCGGAGGCGGTGTCGAAGGCCCGCCGGGCGTCGTCAGCTCGGCCGGCAGCGGCGAGCGTTTCGCCGTGAGCGGCGGCGAGCCAGGCGCTCAGTAACGGTGTAGCGGCGTCGTTGGTGATGCCGCGGGCGTGGGCGAGTTGGTCAACGGCGGCGGTCGCTTCGTCGAGGTCGATGAGGACGAAGGCTTGTTCGGCGGTGGCGTGGGCGAGCAGCGCGGCCGATCCTGCTTCGCGGGCGGCGGTTTTGGCGCGTTCGTAGTGTGCCCAGGCTTGAGCGAGGGCGGCGCGGTCGAGGGCTTGCCATCCGGCCAGCGTGGATGCCTCCGCGAGGATCCCGGCCAGGGTTGGGCGCTGGGATCCGGTGCAGTGGATCAGCAGTTGCTGTACTTGGTCGATCTGGGTGCGGAGCTGGTCAAGTTGGGTCAGCGCACCGAAGCGCCGGTCGATATGACGGGCGTGGTCGACCTGGTGGCGGAAGATGTCCACGGTGGCGCGGTCGATGGTGCGGGCGACGGCGAGCCGGGCGCGTAGCTCGGCTGCTTCGGGGTCTTCCTCGGGTTCGTCGGGGAAGCCCAGTTCGGTGTTGGTGCGGCCGTAGATCTCGCGGAACAGCCGTTGGTAGATCTGATTGGGTTGTTCTTTTCCGTTCTCCCACCGCGACAGCTTGGTCTTTAGACTCGCTTTGGTCATGATCGGCAGATTCAGCGCGTCCGCGCGCCGGGTGAGCAGCTCGATCACCTGAGCGCTGGAATAGCCCAACTGCCGGCGCACGGTCTGAAGCGACGTCATCATGAGCCACTCCGGCTGCGAATAAACCGGTACTGACCTGCATGGTTAATGGTAGTTAATAGGTCTGCCGTTAACCGGTGACAATTATGAAGCGGCACCTGTTCGCGGTTTCGTAGTGCCATGCCAGAAATCATCGACACCACCAACGGCCGGGCACTGACTGGTCTAGCCATCGCGGGCCGCCAGCTCATCCAGACGCCGCTCGATGGCGGCCAAGCGCCGGTCGATGGAGGTCAACCGGGCGGCCACGGGATCAACCGGCGAGGTCGAGGGCTGGCCTCGTTCGGGCGGGGTGTGCCCGCACAACACGGCGTCGAGGTGCTCGGGGTGCCAGCCCAATGCCACCGACAGCGCTTCCAGCGTGCGGGCGCTGCGGCGGCGTTGGGTGGTGTTGCGGTGCAACTCACGCACGATCGCTACCGAGACCTGAGCCCGTTCAGCCAATTCCCGTTGGCGCCAATTGAGCTCGGCAAGCCTCGTATCGATCGCCTGCGCGACCGCTGCCCAGTCCTGCCGCACCGATTCCTCCGCGCTCCGCCCTAGGCGCCAAAGAGTAGTCCCGCGTGCCGTTTGGGTAATTCCGCACACCATCTAGCACTGAAATCAGTGCACAAATCAGATGACATCATGCTTTCGAAGGGAACCCTTTTAATGGACAACACAAACAAGAACGCCGCGCGCCCGGCGTTCTACACCGTGCCGGAGGCCGCCCGCGTGCTACGGGTGACCCCGGCGACCATTTACCGCGCCATTCGGGAAGACGCCTTCCCCGCTGTGCGCATCCGTACCCGCTACGTGATTCCCGCCAGCGCCGTAGAGCGGCTCGCAGCTGAGGCAGCCGAGTCAGGCACCTGCGTGGACGTGGCAGCCATGGCCGCACAGCGGCGCACCGCTCGCGAGATGGCCCGCGCCACTGGGGGTGCATCGTGGTGAGCCGCGACAAGGACCCGGATTACGCGGTGATGGCCGCCGGCCTCGATCGGTGGCAGCGGGTGCCGATCGAGGTCTTACGAGATGTGGTGATGCGCCGTGGGCTGTGCCTGTGGGGCCTATGGCCGGAAGTGGAGCCGGACTGGGACGACTGCGCACCCAGCGACCGGCGACTCGCCGCACGGCTCTGCCAGGGGTGCCCGGTCATCGACCAATGCCTAGAGCTGGATCTACGCACGGCCGGACCGAGCACCACCGGGGTATGGGGCGCACTGCCCGAAGACGACCGGCGCGCGCTGCACCCACTCTGGCAGCGACGCCACCAGCAACAAGACGCACCTGACCAGGAAGGAGGGCCAACGCCGTGACCATCGATCTGACTCCCACGCAGGTGGTCGCCGCACTAGGTGTGCTGCTGGCACTGCTGATGATGTGGCGCTCGGGCGCCCGGCGGGGCCGTCGGGCCGCGGATGCCGCTTACGGGGCATCCCGGGTCGCATCGCTGGCCGGACATCTTCTTGGCACCGCCGGGGTAATTCTCGGCGTGCAGTGGGTGGCGATCACCTACGCCCCCGGCACCACGCTGTACTGGGTCGTGCTGGCGGTGCCAGCGCTGATCACCGCGCACGCCCTGACTCGGTCGGTGACCTCACTGGATAGCGGGTGCTGGCGAGGTGACCGGCGATGACCACACACAGCGATACCGCGGTGATCCCGGCCAGTCCAGCGCTCGACGGCGAGCTGCTCGACGACAAGCATTCAGATTGCCGCCGGACCCGGCGGGTGCTGTCGTGGTGGCAGCGCTGCCCGCGCGTCCCGGCCGCACTCAAAAGCCGCACACACGCGGTGCAGGCCGCCAAGGACGCGGCCGTGATCGTGATCCACGCTCCATGGTGGTTTGTCAGCGCGGCAGGGCGGGGCACGGTGCTGGCCGTGCGAGCGTGGCGGCACTGGGTGACCGTCCGCGACTACCGGGAGGCCGCCGAACTGTCGGAGAAGCTGGCGGATAAGTACGTCGAGATCCGCGAACTGGCCCTGTTGCGATGGCGGGTCACCGGCGCCGCTACCGGGCTCGGCACAGCCGGAGTGGCGCTGGCCGACATGCTCTACGGCCAGCTCACACTATGGATCACCGGCCTGATCAGCGCGGCCGTGCTGGCGATCACCGGGCGGCGCAAGGACGGCAGCCCCGGCCGCCGGGCCGTGCTCGCCGGCCCCCGGTCACTGACCTGGACCATGGACCCGCAAATCCTGGTCGACGCCTTCCGCGACGCCAAACTCATCGGCAAAGACGAAACCCTGCGCCTGGTCGAACGCGCCCGCCGAATTGGCCAGGGCTGGGCCATCACCATCGACCTGCCGGCCACCCGCAAGGCCACCGATGTGATCAAAAACCGGGAGGCGCTGGCGTCGGCGCTGGCCGTCGATGAGGTGCAGCTGCTCGTCGAACGCGTGCGAGGCAACGGGGGCCACGCCGGGCGGGTCGCGATGTGGGTCGCCGACACCGACCCGTATGCCACTCCGCCCGTCCGTACCCCTCTGCTCGATGTGGCCTGCTGGGATGCATGGCGCCCGGTGCCCTTCGGGCGCGACGCGCGGGATCGCCGCATCAACCTCCCGCTGGTGTGGACCTCACTGCTCGTCGGCGCCATCCCCCGCCAAGGCAAGACCTTCGCCGCCCGACTGGCCGCCGCCGGGCTGATCCTGGATCCCTACACCCGGCTGTACGTGGCCGATTTCAAGGCCGGGAAAGACTGGGACGCCGCCGCCCAAATCGCGCACCGGTTCATGTCCGGCGACGAGCCCCACCATGTGCTGGCCTTAGCCGCGTGGCTCGTCGAACTCGTCACCGAAGTCCAGGGCCGCTACCGGCGCATGCGCGAACTGGACAACGATATCTGCCCGGAATCCAAGGTGACCCCAGCTATGTCCCGTGATTTGTCACTGAATATGCCGATCACCGGCGTGTTCATTGATGAAGTCCAAGTCCCCTTGGAAGAACGGACACCGATCAGGGTGCAAGGAAAACTCATTCCGGTCGGTCAGTACATCGGCGAGCTACTGACTTGGCTGGCGAAGAAAGGACCAGCCGCCGGAATCGTGCTCGTACTCGCCACCCAGCGACCCGACACCAAAACCATTCCCTCTCCCCTGCGCGCGGTACTCGGATCCCGGTTCGCGTTGCGAGTGATGGACTGGCGTGACAGCAACATCATCCTCGGCGAACAGATGAACACTCGCGGATGGGACAGCAGCCGACTGCTGCCCTCCCATAAGGGCGTTGGGATCCTGCGCCCAGACGGGGACACGGCGGCGGGTGCTGATGTGCTGGCCATGATGGTGCGCACCGATTACATGCCTAACAACGACTGGGCCACCATCTGCCAGCGTGGCCGAGCACTGCGCGCGGAGGGGGGCACGCTGACCGGACATGCCATCGGCGCCGTGTCAACCCCCGCGCTAGACCCGGGCATGGTGGCCGATGTCATCGGCCCCAGCCAGATGACAACTGATGATGCTGACGAGGAGGCACCATTTCCTCTCGATCTACCAGAGCCACTGGCGTCCGTAGTCGAGTACCTAGGTGCCGATCTTGACGAGGGCGGTCGGGAGTTCGTCGCAACCGCTGAACTCACCGAGGCACTCGACGTCGAGCCGACCGCCTTTGGACGGCAGATGGGCGAACTCGGATGCCGACCCCGCCCCGGCCGGATCATCGCGCAAGATGGCACTAGCCGCCAAGCGCGCGGGTATCTGCTCGCCGACATCCGGGCTGCGATTAGCGCCTTGCAAGACGACTCGGAGTCCGACGACGGCCCGGCTTGAACCCGTCACACCGACCGTCACAACCCGTCACGTATCAGGGGAACCCGTCACAATCAGTGTGACGGGTTCACCCTTAGCCTGAACTGGTAAAACGTCGTTTGTGACGGGTGTGACGGGTTATCGGCAACCCCGTCACACCCGTCACAATCACGCCCGAAACGGCCCTCGGGAGCGGCGTGCTCAACTGTGACGGGTTCGATCACGAAGCCGCCGCCAGACCGCGAGCCGAGCATGCCGACCACAACGCCGCTGATCGACCTGCCGCTGCGCGGGCACCGCTAAGTCCAGACAACGCCGGCACCGGCGCTGCGGTGGCGCGCACAGCGCGGCCGACAACAGGTGCGCCCCACACGCGGCCACCGGACACTCTCCCGTCGTCCGCGCCGCTTCCATCGACTCCGGCGTGACTGAATGGTCCAGCCGATCGGCCACTGAGCTGACCCAGATCCGGTGCTGTCCATCAGAGGTGTCTCCGTTGTTCCGTGGGACAGCCATCAGGTGACCCAGTCCCTCACCACTACGTGTAGCACCGTCAGCGCATTCCCACTGACGCGCTCGGTAATCGGCAGGCCCCCTGGCACTACCAGGCTGTATTTGCGGGCTCGGGTCGCTGAACAGCCTTCACCGAAGCCACTGAGATAGCAGGTGTCGCGGTAGTCGGCGGTTTCCCGTACTCCGAGCAGTGGCCCATCCGGACCCGGTGCAATGCGCTGGAAGATGAATCCCTGGCATTTGGCGGTATCCAGCAGCCGCTTGGCGGCGGTCAGCTCCGGGCCATCAGCACCGGGCATGGCCGTCCCCGATCAGGTCACGCAGCTGGTTGAGCTGGGTGATGATGTGCTGGGTGCTCAGCGGTGGCGAGTCGGCACGCAGCGCGGCGCGCACACCCTCGTGCTCCAGCGCCAATTCCGCCACCTGCGCCCACCGGCTAGGAAAGACAGCGCTATCCCTAGCCAAGCGGACCATCTCCGCCAGCAACTCCGCCAGCGCCGCGACCTCGGCGGCGAGATCGGGATCGGGTGGCGCCGACCGGCCGCCAGGAGCGTCCGACGGGCACCGCTCGACCAGCGACCGGTCGGAAAACGAGACAGCGTGTTCGTCCACTCCCCACCTCGCAACAATCACTGTGGTGTCCCGGCCCGGGGCACCTGACGTGCGTCGAGATCCCAGGGCGACCTCGACCGTGACGGGAGTCCCGGTGGGCTTAGGGCAGCGCGGCACCGGGACTCCCCGCTCGTTCACCGCGGTGAAGAGCTGAAATAATCGTGTACTAGCGGTGGTATCAGCGAAACGACATAAGAGCGCCATACCAACGCCACAAACCCGCCCGCTGGAGGAGGTGAACCGGACGTTGGCAGATCGGCCACCACGCACGCTGCTCGAACACCGCATCCGCCAGCGACGCATGACCTTCGAGGAATTCGTGCAACACGCCGAAGCCTTCGCCCGCGACAATGACGAACCAGGCACCCTGAGCTTGCGCCACCTTCAGCGACTCGCCAGCGGCCAGCCAATCGGCGCACTCCGGCCGGCTACCGCACGGTTACTCGAACACCTCTTTGGCGAGCCGATTATCGCTCTCCTCGCACCACCAAAGACCACGGTCATGACCGAGACCGAAGAAGATTCAAGAGCGGAGCTACGTCAATTACTCGATGCCGCACGCCGCGTAGATCAGTCAACCATTGAACTGCTGCACCAGCAACTCAACGCAATCCGTCGACTCGACCGCCAACTCGGCGCCATCGTCGTCCGCGACGAACTCAAAGCCAAAACCCGACAGGTGGAGCGACTCGCCGCCCACAGTCTCGTCCCGGGCACTCGCGAACCACTCGCCGCGCTACTTTCCGAAATGTACACTCTCGTCGGATGGCAAGCGCTTGATCTCGGTGACATTACCGAATCCTGGCAACACTACGAAAAAGCCCGCGCCGCCGCCGCGCAATCCGGTTCCATAGCCTATGAAAGCCACGCAGCCGCCGAACAAGCATTCGTCCTCATCGACGCAGGAGCAACCCGCGACGCCGTCGACCTCCTGGACCACGCTCGACGCCGCGCCGACGTGACCGCGCCCCGTGTTCTCCGGGCATGGCTCGCCGCCGCGCACGGCGAAGCTCTCGCGTCCTACGGCGACCAGACCGCAAGCCTGCATGCCTTTGACCAAGCGACTGAACTACTACCCGATCAATCAGTGAGCGGCGAGCGGCCTTACGTCGCACTCGATCAAGTGCACCTTGCGCGCTGGCGCGGCCACGCCCTAGCCCGCTTCGGGCACTTCAATGCGATCACAGTTCTTACCAACGCGCTCGACCATCTCGATCCCACGTTCGTCCGCGCCGAAACCGCACTCCGCGTCGACCTCGCGACCGCCCTGGCAACCAACGGTGACCGTGACAACGCTCGCAGGCATGCCAACCACGCAGCAATCCTCGCCACCCAAGTCGGCTCGATACGCCAGCGTCGCCGCATTACGGCGCTCCTGAGCGCCGTTCAATAGGGCGCAGTCGGGTACCAGGTGGCAAGCTGGTGCGTCATTGGCCCAGATCAGTCCCGGAACTGTGGTGGCTTCGGCAGTCGCGCGGCGAGGAGTCCAGCGGCCGATTTGTCGGCAGCAGCCAGCCACGCTGCGTAAACCCGAAGCGTCGTCGCTCCGCCGCCGCCATGCCCGAGCCGGCCGGCGACGGTGCGGACGTCGACACCGGCCGCGATCAATTCGGTGGCGCTGTAATGGCGTAGCGCATGCAGATGGGTATCGATGCCCAGATCGGCGGTCATCTTCGAGTACCGGTGGGTGACGGCATCTGGGTCGCAGTGTCGCCTGTGGTCGGGCGCATAGGAAAACACGAAGCTGTCGTCGGTGAGCGTCGTCCCGAGTTCCGCGCATTGCTGTTCGGCGCGCTGCCTGTGGGCGGTCAGGATCGCGACGGTCTCTGGATCAAGGTTGACGATGCGCATCCGGTGTGTCTTGGTGTCCTTGATGATC